>JADKLW010000383.1_pt1 | contig 19197 bp, 17 predicted proteins | sample 8641881 | NCBI WGS metagenome assembly JADKLW01 (sample SAMN16272185, study PRJNA661076) | feces metagenome | isolation source: fecal sample from diarrhoea affected cattle B | host: Bos taurus | place: South Africa: Lokaleng Village, Mahikeng | collected 2019-09 | reverse complement strand
TGCGGACCGACGGCGCGATCCAGCAGACCAACGTCCCGGACAGCGCCCCGGGCACCGGCAGCGCGGGCAACCCCACGGCGCCGTCGCCGACCCGCGACCACGCGCAGATCGAGCAGGAGGACAACGAATGAAGGTCGCCTACTGGCCCGGCTGCGTGAGCCGCGGCTTCACCCCCGAGCTGCACGGCTCGGTCGCGGCGGTCGCGCCGCTGCTCGACATCGAGCTGGTCGAGCTCGACCGCGCGAACTGCTGTGGCGCCGGCGTGATCGCCGAGCACAACCAGGAGCTCGCCGACACGCTCAACGCCCGCACCTTCGCGCTCGCGCAGAAGGAGATCGCCGAGGGCGCGGACATGATGATGAACATCTGCTCGACCTGCCAGGGCGCGCAGAGCGAGTGCCAGGAGCGCCTGGACGCGAGCGCCGAGTATCGCGACGAGATCAACACGCACCTCGAGGCCGAGGGTCTGGAGTACCAGCGTGGGATCACGAACAAGAACTTCCTCTGGATGCTGGTCGAGGAGATCGGCCTCGACGAGCTGGCCAAGAAGGTCAAGCGCCCGCTGACCAACCTGCGCGTCGGGCCGTTCTACGGCTGCTACATCGTGCGTCCGGTCGAGCGGATCGGGATCACCGAGGAGAACCCGCGCGACCGCTACCTGGAGCGCGTGATCGAGACGCTCGGCGGCACCGTCGTCGAGTACGCCGGATCGCAGAAGTGCTGCGGGTTCCCGATCTCGCTGATGCAGAAGGACACGTCGATGCGGATGGCCGGGCAGCACCTTGGCGACGCGAAGGACGCCCAGGCGGACTGCCTGGTCACCCCGTGCCCGCTCTGCCACCTCAACCTGGACATGCAGCAGCCGGTGATCGACCGCACGATCGGCCGCAACCTGGAGATGCCGGTGCTGCACCTGCCGCAGATGGTCGGCCTGGCGCTCGGGCTCGACCCCAAGCAGGTCGGCCTCGGCAAGCACGTCGTCAAGCCGACGGCCGTGATCGACTGGTCGACCTCGGTGGTCGGCGCGGTCGCCGCCTGATCGGGGACGCCAACCGCCGCTAGGGCAGCAGCCCGGCGGCGGTCAGCGTGTCGAGCTGGTCCGCCACCGGGTCGTAGAGCTCGGTCGGCACCGGCATCAGCGGCGTCGGGCTGTCGATCCCCTGGCGAGCCGCCAGCGGGGCCAGCAGCGCTCCGGGCACGTCCCGGACCGCCGAGAGCAGCAACCGCCGCACGTCGTTGGGGACGCCGGGACGGATCACCAGCAGGTCGGCCAACGGGGGCTCCCCCGTCCAGACCGCGCGCAGCCCCCGCGACTGCGCTTCGGTGACCGGCCCGCGGGTCAGGGCGACGTCGGTGGCGCCGTCGCGCAACCGCGCCAGCGCCGCACGATCGTCGTCGCCGCGCGTGACCTCGGTCGCCGTGTCGGCGACGCGATCGAGCGCCGGGGTGGTCGGCACGCCCGCCGCGAGCAACGCCGCGCGCGGCGCCAGGTCCCCCGCCGCCGTCAGGGCCGGACCCAGAGTGATCCGGCGGCCGCCTGTGTCCTCGATCGAACGCACCGGGCCGCTGCGCGGGGCCCACAGTCGCGGCGGGGCACTGGCCCGAGCGGCGGTGTCCGCGACGGCGCTGTAGGCGCCCATCACGGTCAGGGCCACGGTCCGCTCGCCGACCACCAGCGTGGCCGGGTCGACCTGGGCGACGTCGATCTGGTGCAACGCCAGCGCCGCCAGCATCTCGGGTTGCGTCTCACGGGTCACCACGGACACCCGGCAGCCGACCTGACGACCGATCTCGTCGGCGATCGCCTCGGAGGCCCGGCGGCCGTCCGCATCGTCGGCGGGCAGCACCATCCCCAGGCGCACCGGGGTCTCGCGGCAGCCCGCGGTCAACCGCTTGGCCGGCTTCGCCGCACCGTCGTCGGCGGTCGCGGTGGTCGTCGGGGTCACCCCCGGCCCGGCCACGACCACGCCGGCCAGCACGGCGGCCCCCACCAGCAGCGTGGCGATGACACGGGAAGGCGAGCGACGGACGAAACGCGGCACGGCCCTGGAGGATGCCATGCCGGTTGGCGCGCACGAGCATCGGCCGGGCGCCGGAAGGGCGAGTCCCCGGCGATCTCGCGCTACGACGTGCGCGGTGGGACGTCGTCCGCGGCGTCGCGCAGGACCTTGAGCACCGCGAGCACGCGGCGGTGGTCCTCCGGCCCGGCAGGGAGGTCGAGCTTGCCGAGGATGCTGGTGATGTGCTTCTCGACCGCTCCGGGGCTGACCACCATCGACGCGGCGATCCCGCGGTTGGAGCGGCCCTCCGTCATCAGCGCCAGCACCTCGCGCTCGCGCGGCGTCAGGTCGTCGAGCAGTCCCGAGCGACGGCGCTGGCCCTGCGCCAGGAGCTGGGCCACGACCTCGGGATCGAGCGCGGTTCCGCCGGCCGCCACGCGCTCGCAGGCGCGGACGAACTCGGACGGCTCGGCGACCTGGTCCTTGAGCAGGTAGCCGACGCCGCCGTGCCCGTCGGCCAGCAGCTCGCCGGCGTAGGTCCGTTCGACGTACTGCGAGAGCACGAGCACCGCCTGCCCGGGGATCGCCGCCCGCAGGTCGAGCGCGGCTCGCACGCCCTCGTCGGTGAACGTCGGCGGCAGTCGCACGTCGAGCAGCGCCAGGTCGGGTCGCAACGCGCGACCGCGCCGGACGATCTCGTCCGGCGTCTCGACCGCGGCCACCACCTCGTGGCCGTGGTCGCGCATCAGGCGGGTCAGCCCGTCGCGCAGCAGCGCGTTGTCCTCGGCGATCAGGACGCGCACGGAATCCTCGCCTCGAGGATCGTCGGCCCGTTCCACGGACTCGTCAGCGTCAGCCGGCCGTCGAGCGCGGCGACGCGATCTTGCAGCCCCCGCAGGCCCCCGTCGGCTCCGATCCGCGCGTCGCCGACGCCGTCGTCCTCGACCCGGACCCGCAGTTCGCCGTCGACCACGTCGACCACGATCGCGCAGTGCTCGGCGGCCGCGTGCTTGCCGACGTTGGCCAGCGCCTCGGCGACCACGAAGTAGGCGGCGGTCTCGGCCGACGCGGGCGGCCGCTGCGGTAGCACGACGTCGAGCGTCACCGCGACGGGCGCCCGGGCGATCAGCGACGTCAGCGCGGCTTCGAGCCCGCGGTCGGCGAGCACCGACGGCGCGATCCCGCGGACCAGATCGCGCATCTCGGCGAGCGCCCGACGGGCCTCGTCGCGGGCGCCCTGGACCAGCTCGCGGGCGCCCTCGGGGTCGTCGGCCATCCGCTCGTCGGCCATCCCCAGGTCCATCGCGACCGCCACCATCCGGGCCTGCGCGCCGTCGTGCAGGTCGCGCTCGATCCGCCGCAGCTCGGCGGCCGACGCGTCGACCGCGCCGCTGCGGGTCTGCTCGAGGTGCGACACGCGGGCCTCCAGCCGCTCCTGGTCGTCGCCGAGCAGCAGCCGGGTCAGCTCCACCGCCACGCGGGTCGTCCCGCGGCAGACGAGGTAGGCGACGGGGATCAGAGCCAGCCCGAGCAGCATCAGCCCGACGTTCGCCGGCACGGTGCCGATCTGTCGTTCGAGCCACGCGGAGACGTCGTCCCCGCGGTCGTTCGGCAGCGCCCAGGAGTAGACCGGGTAGAAGGTCAGCGCGAGCGCCGTCGCCCACGCGACCGTGGCGATGCAGAAGCCCGCGACCGAGACCGGGAACTGGATCACGTGGTAGCCGAGGTCGCGCCACCGTCGTCCGTCGGACGCGAAGGTCCGCACGGTCGCCATGAAGCCGGGGCCGCCCGGCCGGTAGACGCCACGGATCGGACGCGGATCGACGATCCGGGCCCGCATCCGCTCCAGCTCGGCGCACCAGCGCAGGATCTCGCTGCTGACCATCGCCACGGGGATGCCGATGATCAGGACGAACAGCCCGGCCGAGAGCGACGCGAGCGTGACGGCGACCGAGAAGCAGAACGTGCCCGTCGCCAGGCCGAGCAGCAGATACGTGGCGTCGCCGACCGCCTGGCGCAGCCAGCGCAGCGGGTCGAAGCGGGGCCGCGACGCCGCGTCGGGCGCGTCGGGACCCACCGGGGAGAACGGGACGGTCGGTGCGGTGCTCATACGGTGATCCTGATCGTCGTCGTCACCGGTGACCACCGGGGCTTCCCGCGAAAGCGACGGGGGGAATCCCGACGCTACCACTGCCCGTCGGGGCCGGTGGTACCGCGCGGTTCCAGCCGTTAGGCTGGCCCCAGGATCCCGTTCCCGGACCGATCCCCCTGCCGGTTCCCGGCCCCCCGAAGGAGCTTCATGCGTGCCGTCCAGATCGTCGACTACAGCGGCCCCGAGTCCGCTCTGCGGACCGTCGAGCTGCCGGATCCCGAGCCCGTGCACCCGATGGCGGGCGCGGACGGCGGGGCCGGGCCGGGGGTCCTGATCGACGTCTACGCGGCGGGCGTCTCGTTCCCGGAGCTGCTGCAGACCCGCGGCGAGTACCAGCTCAAGCCGCCGCTGCCGTTCGTCCCCGGCAGCGAGGTCGCCGGCGTCGTCGTTCACGCGCCGGACGGCTCGCACCTGGCCCCCGGCGACCGGGTCGCCGCGTTCTGCTGGCTCGGCGGCTTCGCCGAGGTGGCCGTCGCGCCGCCCGGGATGACGTTCAAGCTGAACGGCGTGCTCGACTACGCGCAGGGCGCCGGGCTGATCCTCAACTACCACACGGCCTACTTCTCGCTGGTCACCCGCGGGCGCCTGGTCGAGGGCGAGACGGTGCTGGTCCACGGCGCCGCGGGCGGCGTCGGCACCGCCGCGCTGCAGATCGCCAAGGGCCTCGGCGCGACCGCGGTGGCGGTCGTGTCGAGCGACGAGAAGGAGCAGGTCGCCCGGCACGCGGGCGCCGACCACGTCGTCCGTTCGACCGGCGCCTGGAAGGACGAGGTGCAGGAGCTGACCGGCGGCGTCGACCTGATCGTCGATCCCGTCGGCGGCGACCGCTTCACCGACAGCCTGCGATCGCTACGACGCGGCGGCCGGCTGGTCGTCGTCGGGTTCACCGGCGGCAGCATCCCCGAGGTCAAGGTCAACCGCCTGCTGCTGGGCAACACCGAGGTGATCGGCGCCGGCTGGGGTGGCTACCTGATGGAGGACCCGGGGATCACCGCGACGATCGCCGCCGAGATCGAGCGGCTGATCGAGCACGGCGCGGTCCGGCCGGTGATCGGCCCGCGGTTCGAGCTCGAGCAGGCGTCCGAGGCGCTGCTGGCGCTGGACCGTCGCACCGCCGTCGGCAAGGTCGTGCTCGACGTCCGCTAGTCCTCACCCTCACGCAACGTCCGGACGGCGGCCTTGCGCTGGTCCTTCGAGCAACGGTCGAGCATCAGGATCCCGTCCAGGTGGTCGATCTCGTGCTGCAACCGGCGGGACAGCCCCCCGGTGGCCTCGATCGTGACCTCGTGGCCACTCAGGTCGAGGCCCTTGACCCGGACCTGGGACGGCCGCTCGACGTCGACCGCGACGCCCTGCAGCGACAGGCAGCCCTCGGTCTGGACGTCGGTCTCGTCGGACGACCACTCGATCACGGGGTTGATCAGCGCCGTCGCGGCGCCGAGCTCCTCGTCACCCTCGCGGTAGACGAAGTAGCGCCGCAGGATCCCCACCTGGGTCGCGGCCAGGCCGGCGCCGAACGCGGCGTCCATGATCGTGATCAGCCGCCGGGCCTCGCCGACCAGGTCGTCGTCGACCACGTCGACCGGCCGGGCGACGGCCTTCAGCGACGGATCGCCCCACTGGCGGATCTGCTGCAGCGCCGCGTCGCGTCGCTGCAGCTCGGCATCGGTCAACGGTCGTTCGCGCGCCATCCGCTACGCCAGGGCCGGCACGGCGTCGGCCGCGGTCGGACGGACCAGCCCGCGCTCGTGGAGCACGACGGCGAGCTGGATCGTGTTGGTCGCCGCGCCCTTGCGCAGGTTGTCGCCGACCACGAACAGGTCGAGCGCGCGGTCGTTGCCGCGGTCGCGTCGGATCCGGCCGACGAGCACGTCGGGCCGGCCGTCGGCGTCGATCGCCAGCGGGTAGGCCGCGTTCTGCGGGTCGTCGCGGACCTCGACCCCCGGCGCCGCCTCGAGCAGCTCGCGGGCACGCTCCGGGCTGAGCGGCTCGCGGGTCTCGACGTTCGCCGTCTCGCTGTGGCCGTTGATCACCGGCACGCGGGTGCAGGTCGCCGAGATCCGGATCGTCGGGTCGCCGAGGATCTTGCGGGTCTCGTTGATCAGCTTGTGCTCCTCGTCGGTGTGGTCGTCGACGAAGGCGCCGGCGTGCGGCAGCACGTTGAAGGCGATCTGGTGCGCGTACGAGCGGGCGGCCGGGACGTCGGCGCCGTCGAGCACCGCGCGGGACTCCTCCAGCAGCTCCTCGACCGCGGCCTTGCCGGTGCCGGAGACCGCCTGGAAGGTCGACACGACGAGCCGCTCGATCCCGGCCTCCTGCTGCAGCGGCCGTAGCGCGACCATGAGCTGCATCGTCGAGCAGTTGGGGTTGGCAACGATCCCCCGGTGGTCGTCGAGCGCCTCGGGGTTGACCTCGCTGACCACCAGCGGCACGTCGTCGTGCATCCGCCAGGCGGAGCTGTTGTCGACGACGACCGCGCCCGCCTTCGCGAACTTCGGCGCCCACTCGCGGCTGACCGAGCCGCCGGCCGAGAAGACCGCGATGTCGAAGCCCTGGATCGTCTCGTCGTTCAGCGGCTGGACGGTCATGCCGCGCAGCGTGCTTCCGGCGGAGCGCTCGGAGCCGAACGGCACGATCTCGCGCACCGGCAGACCGGCGCCGGCGGGCGGGAAGCCGTCGGCCGCGCCCCCGGCGGCCGTCGGGGTGCGCTTGCCGTCGTCCGGGACGCCCAGCTCGTCCAACAGGACGCTGCCGACCTGTCCGGTGGCGCCGACAACCGCGATGCGGTACCCCTCGTTGCTCATCGCTACAGGGTACGAGGAACTACCAGTCCGGCGGCGCCTCGGCGATCGCGCGCACGTCCTCGACGCTCAGCGGCCAGCCCTTGTCCGGGTCATACAGCAGGTCCGGCAGGGTCGGGCTGGCCCAGCGCAGGCAGGCCTGCAGGTGAACGCCGGCGCTGCGCGCGATCTCGTCGGGGATCCCCTGCAGGTCGAGCGGCAGCCCCAGCGCGTCCTGGACGTCCTCGGCCTGGTCCTCGTCCGCGGCGTAGACGTAGTGCGCGAGCCAGCCCGAGAGGAAGGCGTAGAGGTCCTCGCCGACGACCGCGCACGACGGCACGTCCTCGGCTCCGTCCCCCGCCCCGATCAGCACGACGAGCGGGCGCGCGCCGCCGCCGACCGGCGACCAGATCCCGAACACGTCCCCGCCGGCGTCGGAGCCGAACGGAACGACCTCCTCCGGCACGAACCACTCGCGCGAGCGCAGCGCGTTGCGGGCCGTCGCCAGGTAGGGGCCGGGCACGCGCGGCGCCTTGATCGCCGGGTAGGTCCGCAGGTTCCCGCCGACCAGCACCGCGCCGCCGCCGACGGTCCGCATCCACTCCCGAAGCTGCGCGGGAATCGGCCGATCGAGCTTGCGTTCGACCTGCTCCAGCGTCTCGGGGCTCTCGCCGCCAGGCAGCTCCGCATCGGGGTCGAGCTCCTCGATCACGCGGAGCAGCGTGTCGAGTCGCTCGGCGTCCTCCGCGCTCAGGTTCAGATCCACGCCGCCGAGGCTAGACCAAAACGGCGGCGGGTCCCCGGCGGTCCGGCCACGAAGGCCGGCCGCGAGCGGAGGCGGCGCCTACGCGAACTCGCCGAAGGGCTGCTCGGGGCGGATCGTGTCGTCCCCCGAAAGCCCGAACGCGGCGTGCAGCACCTGCACCGCCGCCGGCACCTGGTCGCCCGGCACCACGCAGCTGATCTTGATCGGCGAGGTGGCGATCATTTGGATGTTGATCCCCTCCTCGCCGAGCACGGTGAAGACCTTGGCGGCGACGCCGGGGTGGGTCTTCATGCCGGCGCCGACGATCGAGACCTTGCCCATCTCGGGCTCGGTGCCGACGTTGGTGATCCCCAGCTCCGCGACGACCAGGCCGAGCGCGTCCTGGGCGCCCAGCAGGTCCTCGCGCGGGACCGTGAACGACATGTCGGCGCGCGCGCCGGCCTCCGACGGCTCGTTCTGGATGATCATGTCGACGTTGATCTCGGCCGCGGCCAGCGCGGACGTGATCTTGCCGGCCGCGCCGGGGCTGTCGGGCACGCCCTGCAGCGTGATCCGAGCCTCGACCGTCGAGTGGGTGACGGCGGTGATCAGGGGATGCTCCACGGTGTGCTCCTTGTGGTGGGCCGCGACCTCGGCCTCCGACACGACCCAGGTGCCGGGCGTGTCCTCGAAACTCGAACGGCAGTGGATGCGGACGCCGTGGGTCCGCGCGTACTCGACGCTGCGGAGCTGCAGCACGCCCGCGCCGGACGCGGACATCTCCAGCATCTCCTCGTACGAGACGACGTCGATCTTGCGGGCGCGGGGCTCGATCCGCGGGTCGGCGTTGAAGACGCCGGGCACGTCGGTGTAGATCTCGCAGGAGTCGGCGCCGACCGCCGCGGCCAGCGCGACCGCCGTGGTGTCCGACCCGCCGCGGCCGAGCGTGGTGACGTCCTTGGCCGTCGACACGCCCTGGAAGCCCGCGACCAGCACGATCCGGCCTTGGTCCAGCGCCTCGAGGATCCGGTCGGCGCGGACGTCGAGGATCCGGGCGCGGGTGTGCGAGGTGTCGGTGACGATGCCCGCCTGCGACCCGGTCAGCGAGATCGCCTCGTGGCCCATGTCGTGGATCGCCATCGCCGCGAGCGCGCACGAGACCCGCTCGCCGGTCGACAGCAGCATGTCCATCTCGCGCGGGTCGGGTCGCTCGGAGATCTCCATCGCGTCGGCGATCAGCCGGTCGGTCTCCTTGCCGCGGGCGGACAGCACCACCACGACCCGCTGACCGGCCTCGCGCTTCGCGACGATCCGCGTGGCGGCCCGCTTGATCCGCTCGGCGTCGGCCACGGACGTGCCGCCGAACTTCATCACGACGGTGTCGTTGGGGGTTCCCGTCTCGGTTCCGTCAACAGGTCGCATACGCCGACCGGACTCTAAGGGACGGGGCGCGGGCGGGTCGGTCCGCCGCGCGATCGGCCGCGGGCCTGGTTCGGTACCGGTGCGGTACCGAAGTCGACGAGCAGCGCCGCGCGGCGTCGGCCGATCGGGTCCGGACCAGGTGCGGTACCGGTGCGGTACCGAAGTCGACGAGCAGCGGCGGGCGGCGGGCGGCGGGCGGCGGGCGGCGCGCGGGCTTCAAATCGTGCGGCGGCCGGCGAAGGCGCGGCCGAGGGTGACCTCGTCGGCGTGCTCCAGGTCCGCGCCGACCGGCAGACCGGACGCCAGGCGGCTGACCACGACGTCGGGGGCGCGCTGGCCGAGGTCCGCGCCGATCTGCAGCGCGGTCGCCTCGCCCGCGGTGGTGGGGTTGGTCGCGACGACCACCTCGGAGACCTTCACCCCGTGCAGGTCCGCGTCCCCGTCGACCACCCGGCGGTACAGCTCCTCCAGGTGCAGATCTCCCGGGCCGATCCCATCGACCGGCGAGAGCGCGCCGCCGAGCACGTGGTAGCGCCCGCGGTACTCGTGGGTCCGCTCGATCGGCAGGATGTCGGCCGGGCCCTCGACCACGCAGAGCACGGACGGGTCGCGCCGAGAGTCCGCGCAGATCACGCACTGCGGACCCTCCGCCAGGTTGAAGCAGGTCTGGCAGTCGCCGATCAGCTCCTTGACCTCGACCAGCGCCTGTGCCAGCGCGCGGACCTCGTCCTCGGGACGGGTCAGCACGTGGTAGGTCAGGCGCTGCGCGGTCCGCGGCCCGACGCCGGGCAGGCGGGCGAACGCCGCGGCCAGCCGTTCGATCGATGCCGGTTGCACCGCGCTGCTCTGCTCGGGTCGGAGCGGGTCGCGGTCGGCCTAGAGGCCCATGCCGCCGAGGCCGAGCGCGCCGAGGTCCATGCCGCCGGTCAGGCCGCTCATCCGCTTCTCGGCCAGGGCCTGCGACTCGCGGATCGCCTCGTTGACCGCGGCGGTGACCATGTCCTGCAGCAGCTCGGAGTCCTCGGGATCGATCGCCTCGGGGTCGATCGTCACGCTGCGGATTTCGAGCGCGCCGGTGATCTTGACCGTCACCATTCCGCCGCCCGCGGTGACCTCGATCTCCTCGGTCTTCAGCTTCTCCTGCGCAGCGGCCATGTCCCGCTGCATCTTCTGGACCTGCTTCATCATCTGCTGCACGTTGGGCTGCGGCATCAGGCGTCTCCGGGATTCGGGGTCGTGGTCGTGCTGTCCGCGGCGTTCATCGAGACCTCTTCGGCCTCGAACTCCTGCACGACGCGGCGGATCACTTCGTCTTCGGGCAGCAGCGGCTCCTCGCGCGCCTCGAGTCCGTCGCGCTCCTCGGCGCGGACGTCGAAGCGGATGCCGAGCACCTCGTGGAGCGCCGCGGCGATCGCCTCGCGCGCGTCGTCCCGGTTGAGCAGGCGGGCGGACGAGCCCTTGCCCGCCGGCAGGCCGAGCACCAGCGCGCCGTCGGACGCCTGGACCACGCTGGCCTGCCCGAGGGCGGCCTTGATCGCGCCGCTCGGCATCCGGTCGCCGATCGTCGGCAGCAGCTCGGCCACGTCGGACGGGCTGACGCCGAGCGGGGCGGTGGGCTCGGGCGAGGCGGACGACGGAACCGGCGGCGCGCTGGGCACGGGCGGCGCGGGCGCGGTGGGCTCGGCCGGGGCGGGGGCCGCGAATTCCGGGGCCTGGGCGGGGACTTCCGGGGCGGGGGCGGGGACTTCCGGGGTCGGTGACGTGGACGGCGCTGGGGTCGAGGCCGCCGGAGCGGGGTCGGGCGCGGGCGGACGCGGAGCGGGAGCCTGGGGAGCGGCCGCGGGAGCACCGGACGTCGCCTCGTGCGGTCCGGACGAGACCTCGGCGGCGGACGGTTGCCGGGTGCTCGCCGCCGGTGTCGGGTGCGCCGCCGGCGGGGTCGGGGTCGGGATGTGCGGCGCGGGGACGACGGCGCCGCCGTTCAGCGCCTCTTCCAACCGGACGATCCGGGCGGCCAGCGCCTTGGCCTGCGGGTCGATCTGCGGCAGCGCGGCGCGGATCAGCAGCAGTTCGAGCTGGGTCCGCGGGTCCGCCCCGTCCTTGACGGCGGCGAGCGCGGTCGAGACCAGGTCGAGCACCCGGATCACCGTGGCGCCCGGTAGCTGCCCGGCCTGCTCGACGGTGCGGGCGTCGCGGTCCGGGCTGATCTTCAGCTCGTCCGGCAGCGCGCCGACCATCCGCACCAGCAGCAGCGCGCGAGCGTGGCTCTCGACGTCGCGCGTGACCTCGACCAGGTCGCGACCCTGGGCGGCCAGCTCGGCCGCGACGGTGATCGCCGCCGACGCGTCGCCGCCCGCAACCGCGTCGAACGCGCGGAACAGCAGCTCGGCGTCGGCCACGCCCAGCACCGACAGCACGTCGTCGGTGGTGATGTTCGACCCGGCGTAGGTGACGAGCTGCTCGAGCGTGCCGAGCGCGTCACGGAACGATCCGGTCGCGTGCCGGGCCACCAGCGAGATCGCCTCGGGCGCGACGGTGAACTGCTCGCGCTCGGCCACCCGCAGCAGCACCCGCGAGAGCTGCTCGGGGGTCGGACGGTGGAAGTCGAAGCGGTGGCAGCGGTCGACGACGGTCGGCAGGACCTTGTTCGCCTCGGTCGTCGCCAGCACGAAGATCGTCCGCGGCGGCGGCTCCTCGAGCGTCTTGAGGAACGCGTTCCAGGCCGCTGACGAGAGCATGTGCGCCTCGTCGAGGATGTAGACCTTGTGGCGCCCGCCGACCGGCGCGAAGGCGACCGACTCGATCAGCTCGCGGATGTTGTCGACGGAGTTGTTCGACGCGGCGTCCATCTCGACCACGTCGATCGACGTGGCCTCGGCGATCGAGCGGCACGGCTCGCAGCGGCCGCACGGCGCGGTCGTGGGCCCGGTCTTCCGCTCGCCCTCCGGCAGATTCGGATCGCCCTGGCAGTTCAGGCAGGCGGCCAGGATCTTGGCCATCGACGTCTTGCCGGTCCCGCGCGACCCGACGAACAGGTAGGCGTGGTGCACCTTGTCCTGGTCGATGGCGTTGCGGAGCGTCCGAACGACGTGCTCCTGACCCACGACGTCGTCGAACGACCGGGGCCTGTGGCGGCGATAGAGAGACGGCGCTGACACCGCGACCGAGTCTACGGGGGCGGCGGGGATCGACGGGCGTTCCCTCCGGATGGTGTGGATTCAGGCGCCGAGCTCGTCGCGCAGGGCGGCCAGCTCGGAGCGCAGGTCCGCGACGTCGCGCTCCAGCTTCGCGATCCGTGCGTCGGATTCGTCGTCGGGTCGGACCGCCTCGGCGACCGCGAGCTGTCCGCCCGCGGTGCCGACCTCGCCGGCGGGCTCGTCCCCGCCCATGATCTGCTGGACGCGGCCCTCCTTCTGGCCGGGCTGACGCTCCAAGCGCACCACGAGCCGCCGCTCGACCAGCCGATCGACGGTGGCCTCCAGCTCCTCCGCGTCGGCGAACGCATGCAGACGCGGCGTCCGCTGCCGCAGCTCGCCCGGCGTCTGCGGTCCGCGCAGCATCAGCACCGAGAGCACGGCCTGCTCGGCGGGCGTGATCTGCAGCGCGTCGACGAGCATGTGTCGGTACTTGGCCGCGCGAGCGCCGCCGACGTTGCGGGTCCAGCGGCGCCGGCCGAGCTCCTCCAGCGCATGACGGATCGTCGCCTCGTCGTAGTCGACGACCGGATCGCGGTTGGTCGTCTGGTTGCAGGCCGAGCGCAGGCCGTTGAGCGTCAGTGGGTAGGCATCCGGCGTCGTGCGCTGCTTCTCGAGCAGCGCGCCGAGGACACGGATCTGCGCGGCGTCAGGCTTCACGGCGCGCAGCCTACTGTCTGCACCCCGCCGTGTGCGGACGATCTGTCGGGTTCGCGCGCGGCTGCCGCCCGGCTCCTGCGGTAGCGTCGCCCCGCGAATGCCGCGCCTCGACCGCACCCCGCTGCTGCGGATCGCCCTGTTGCTGGCCGCCGCGGCCGGGATCGGCCTGGCGATCTGGCTGGCCTTCGGCCGCAGCGCGTTCGTCAACTACGACAGCGCGTGGTCGCTGAACTGGGCGCGCGACCTGTGGAGTGGCGCGCGACCCAACCTCGATCGTCCGTTCTCCCCCACGCCGCACCCGCTGAGCGACCTGTTCTCGGGCCTGCTGGCGCCGCTGAGCACCGCCGGCCCGGCGGGCGGCGCGGTCGGCACGGGGTCCGAGGCGGTGCTGATCGTCGTCGCGCTGTTCTTCCTCGGCGCGCTCGGGGTCGTCACGTACCTGCTCGGTCGCGCCTGGTTCGGCGTCGGGGCGGGCGTCCTCGCGGCGGTGCTGATCCTGACCCGCGAGCCGGTGCTGTCGTACGGGCTGCGGACCTACCTGGACCTGCCGTACGCGGTCTTCCTGCTGCTGGCGCTGCTGACCGAGACCCGCCGTCCCCGCAACGGCTACCGCACGGTGGCCTGGCTGACCCTCGCCGGCCTGTTGCGCCCCGAGGCCTGGCTGCTGACCGCGGCCTACGTCGGGTACCTCGTGGTCGCGGCCGCGCGCGACGGGGGACCGGTCCTCGCGCCGAAGGTCCGCGCCTGGTCGGCGCGCGTCCCGTGGAAGCGGCTGGCGGGGATCGTCGCGGTCTCGCTGATCGCGCCGCTCGGCTGGCTGGTCGAGGGCTGGGTGCTGGCCGGCGACCCGCTGCTGGCGCTGACCGGCACGCAGCAGAACGCCGACGACCTAGGCCGCGTGACCGGGATCGGGTCGGCGTTCACGGTGATGCCGCGGCGGCTCGGCGAGATCGTCCGCGAGCCGGTGCTGCTCGCGGCGGCCGGTGGCCTGGTGCTGTCGCTGCTGTTCCTGCGCAGGCGCGCGCTGCTCGGCCTGGGCGCCGCGATCGCCGCCGGGTTCGGCTTCTTCGTACTCGCCGCGACCGGCCTGCCGCTGCTGACCCGGTACCTGGTCTTCCCTGCGGCGATCGTGATCCTCTTCGCCGCCGCCGGTCTGCTCGGCTGGCAGCGGCTGCCGGCCGACCACCGCTGGAGACGACCGTGGCAGGCGTTCTCGGCGATCGCGCTGGTCGCGCTGCTGGTCTTCCTGCCGAGCCAGATCGACCGGCTCGACCGGCTCGAGCGCGCGCTGTCGTTGCAGCAGAGCGTGATCGGGGATCTGCGGACCGTGGTTGGGGACGGGTTGCGCGCGTCCGACGACACCGACGTCTGCAACGGTGTCAGTCCGAAGTTCGCGACGCCCGACCCCGAGCGGATCGTGCGCGACCCGTGGGTCGCGCTGCCAAACCACCGAGCGGTCCCCCAGGTGCGGCTGTGGATGGGAACGGACCCCCAGGGCCGGTCCCAGACCGTCCAGGCGTTCGAGCCCGGCACGCGCCCGAAGTACCTGCTGATCCCGTCGTCCGAGCGGGTTGCCCGCGGCTTCATCCTCGACGCGGCCGACCGCGGCAAGGGCCTGCCAGTCCCGCCGCGCGGCAGCACCCTGATCGCCCGCCACGGAAGCTGGCTGGTCTACCGCACGTGGCCTGGCGGGTCGCCGGCGTGCGCGGCGTGGATCCGCGAGCGGCTGCGGTAGGCGGCGGCCTCCCGGCGGGACGGATCTCCCAGTCGATCCGGGACCCACTTCTGGCGTCACGGCGAGGGACCGGTCGGACCGTCCTCAGGCATCACCTCGACGGTCCGATCGGCACGCCGCGTACCGCATCCAGTACCGGGTCAAAAACCGCAGTACTGCAGGACGTTCGCGTCTTCCGGCTAGCCCCACCCCCGGCCGTCCGGTTCCTCCGGTACTCCCGATGGCGCACGTCCGCCGAAGCTGAAAAGCTCTCCGGGATTCGCCCGTCCGCGGTGCGCTGCGACGCGCCCCGGACCAGAGACCCAAGGACGTAGAGATGGCCATCGTGACCTCGCCCGCCCAGCCCGCTCCGGCCGACGCGAAGCCCTCTCACTCGCAGATTGATCGGACTTCCGATCTTCTCCCTGGCGGTCCTTCGGAAGACCGCTCGTCGGTCCCCGTCGGACTGACCTCCGGGGACCGCACGGCGCTGTACCGCTTCCTCGTCCTTATGCGGACGATCGAGGAGCGGGGGGTCACGCTCTACAAGCAGGGCAAGCTGCCCGGCTCGTTCTACGACGGCCGCGGCCAGGAGGCGATCAGCGTCGGCGCGGCGTTCGCGCTCGGCCCCGACGACGTGATCAGCTCGCCGCTGATCCGCGATCTCGGCGCGCATCTCGTGCGCGGAACGGACATCACCGAGCTCTTCCGTCATTACCTCGGCCGCCAGAACGTGCTCAGCCACGGGCGCGAGGGCAACATGCACTTCGGCGACCACCAACGCGGGATCGTCGCTCCGGTCTCGATGCTCCCGGACATGATGGTCGTCGCGCTCGGGCTGGCGATGGCGTTCCGGATGCGCGGCGAGCAGCGGGTCGCGCTGAGCTTCTTCGGCGAAGGCGCGACGTCACGCGGCGACTGGCACGAGGCGATGAACTGGGCCGGCCTGCGTCGCGAGCCGGTGATCTACGTCTGCGAGAACAACCAGTTGGCCTACTCGACCCCGTCGTCGCGTCAGTTCGCCGTCCGGCCGTCGGAGCGGGCGAAGGGCTACGGCGTCGCGGCCGAGCTGATCGACGGCAACGACGTCGAGGCGGTCCACGCCGCGGTGCACCGGGCCCGCGAGCGTGCGCTGAGCGGCGGCGGCGCCACGCTGATCGAGGCGGAGACGATGCGGATGAACGGCCACGGGTCGCACGACGACGCGTCGTACGTGGCCCCGGAGCTGCGCGCGTACTGGGAGGCCCGCGACCCGCTCGACCGCTACGCCGCGGTCGTCCGTGAGCTGGGCGTCGACGTCGACGCGGTGCGCGCCGAGGTCTCGGCGCGGGTCGACGCGGCGGCGGAGGCCGCGCTGGCCACGCCGCTGCCGGATCCGGAGACCGCCGCGACCGGCGTCTTCTGCGACGGCGATCCGACCGAGCTGGGTCGGGGCGGCGACGCGCCGTGGAGCCGGTTCGCGGGTTGGGCCGGCGGTGCGGGCGCGGACGGTGCCGTGGGGACCGGTACTGCGGACGAGGCAGCGCTTGCGGAACCGGATGGCCGAGGCGGCGCGAACGACGCGGAGGCGACCCGATGACCACCACGACCATGACCTACCTGCAGGCGATCACCGACGGGCTGCGCGAGGCGATGCGGGCCGACGAGCGGATCTTCCTGCTCGGCGAGGACATCGGAGCGTTCGGCGGGGCGTTCAAGGCGACGCTCGGGCTGTACGAGGAGTTCGGCGCGGACCGGGTCCAGGACACCCCGATCGCCGAGGCCGCGATCGTCGGGTCGTCGGTCGGCGCGGCGCTGGCGGGCCTGCGGCCGGTCGCCGAGATGCAGTTCGCGGACTTCGTCTCGTGCGGGTTCGACCAACTCGTCAACGTCGCGGGCAAGATGCACTACCGGACCGGGTTGGCGGTGCCGATGGTGCTGCGCCTGCCGTCCGGCGGTGGCTTCGGCGGCGGACCGTTCCACTCGCAGAATCCCGAGGCCTGGTTCATGCACGCGCCGGGCCTCAAGGTGGTCGCGCCGGCGACGGCCGCCGACGCCAAGGGCCTGCTGATCAGCGCCCTGAACGACCCCAATCCGGTGGTCTTCCTCGAGCACAAGAACCTCTACCGACGGATCAAGGGCGAGGTTCCCGCCGGCCTGCACAGCGAGCCGTTCACCGCGCGCGTGGCGTACGAGGGCGCCGAGCTGACGATCGTCGCGTACGGACAGATGGTCCACACTGCGCTGGCCGCCGCCGAGCGGTTCGAGCCCGGGCGGATCGAGGTGCTCGACCTGCGGTCGCTGGTCCCGCTCGACGAGGACGCGATCCTCGCCTCGGTCCGCAAGACCAGTCGGGTGCTGGTGCTCGACGAGGCCAACGAGACCTGCGCGGCCGGCGCCCAGGTCGCCGCGCTGATCGCCGATCGCGCGTTCTCCGACCTGGACGCGCCGGTCCGCCGACTGGCGACCGCCGACGTCCCGCTGCCCTTCAGCCCCACGCTGGAAGAGCAGATCCTCCCCACCCCCGACCGCGTGACGGAGGCCGTCCGTGAGCTCCTTGCCTACTGAGACCGCGACCACCGTGGTCGACGTGCTGATGCCGAAGATGGGCTCGTCGGTGTTCGAGGGCACCGTCGTCGAATGGCAGATCACCGTCGGTGACGCCGTCGAGGCGGACCAGGCGCTCTGCGTGATCTCGACCGACAAGGTCGACAGCGAGTGCCCGTCCCCCGCGGCCGGCGTGCTCGCCGAGATCGTGGTCGAGGAGGGCGAGACGGTCGAGGTCGGAACCGTGATCGGGCGGGTGGCGGTGAGCGTTGACGCGGCCGGCGGGACCGCGTCGAGTTCGGTACCGCCGGGGGACGCAAACCGACGCGCTCCCGCGGGGCCCGCCCCCACCCGACGCGAGATCCTCCGCCGCTCGTCACCCGTCGCCGCCAAGATCGCCGCCGAGCACGCGATCGATGTCATGAGACTGACCGGCAGCGGTCGCAACGGACGCGTAACGAAGGCCGACGTCCTCGACGCCGTCGAGCGACAGGACTCCGCGCCGACGTCCGCGGGAAGCGTCGTAGAAGCCCCCGGCGAACCGCCGATGCACATCGAGTCGCCCTACCGACGCGATCCGAGCGTGCCGGTGGCGGGCCAGATCGGCGCCGGATCCGCGCCGATCCCGACGTCCAGCCCGAGCGTGTCGAGTTCGCGTCGCCTATCGACGCAAAGTCGACAAGCAGCGCCGGCCACCGCGGACGGCGGCGCCGTCGTCCCGCTCAGCCGGATGCGGACCGCGATCGGAACGCAGATGCGCAAGGCGCTCGACACCGCGGCCCACGCGACCACGATCGTCGAGTGCGACATGTCGCGGATCGAGCGGGAGCGGCGCGAGCTCGGCGTGACCGCGCTGCCGCTGGTCGCCCGTCACGTGCTCGACGCGCTGTGCGAGTTCCCGGCGCTCAACGCGACCTACGACGGCCAGACGCTGACCCGGTTCGATCCGGTCCACCTGGGGATCGCGGTCTCGCTCGGCGAGGACGGGCTGATCGTCCCGGTGATCCACGACGCCCAGGAGCTGGCGCCGAGCGGTCTGGCGTCGCGGATCAAGGACGTGGCCGGACGGGCGCGCCGCGGCGAGCTGTCCCCGGACGAGGTTCGCGGCGGCACGTTCACGATCACCAATCCGGGAGCGGCCGGCGCGCTGATCGCCACGCCGATCCTCAACGTCCCGCAGGTCGCGATCCTCGACCTGGAGGCGATCGTCAAGCGGCCGGTCGTGGTGACCGACGCCGACGGTCAGGACAGCATCGCGATCCGTCCGATGACCCACCTCTGCATGAGCTGGGACCACCGGGTGCTCGACGGCATGTACGCCGCGCGGTTCCTGACCGCGCTGCGCGGGCGGATCGAGGGGCGCTGACGCGGCAGCGGGCTGTCGACCCCGGGACCGGTGTGCGGTTCGCCGCCTCTGAGCGGGCAAACCGCACGCCGTTGGCGCCCGTCAGCGCGTGGGCACCCAGCCCGCCGGGAACGCGCCCGCCGGGACGCGACCGGGCCACTCGGGGAAGACCCGTCGGGCGTAGTCGGCGATGCCGTCCTGCTCGAGCAGCGGGCTCAGATCCTCGACGATCAGCAGGGAACGCAGGTTGGCGCCGATCTGCAGGTCCGCGGCGTTGAGCTGGTCGCCGCCGATCACGCCGTCCTTCGTCAATCGGGCGACGTGGTCGAGCAGCTCCGGGAGCTGCCGCAGCATCCGCTCGACCCCGACCGCCGTCACGCCGACGTGGCGCCACGCGCCGCGGATCAGCTTGATCGCGAAGTCGGTGCCGGCGTCGTCGAGCGGTCCCGCGCCGCCGAAGTGCCCGAGCGCCTCGGGACGGAAGTGCAGCGCGCCCCACGGCAGGTGGCGCCCGACGAGCTGCAGATCACCCTCGCCCCACAGCTCGGCGTCGCGCACGGCCTCGGCGATCTCGGACGGGTAGAGCGACGGCCCGTCGCCGAGCTCGTCGATCCGCGGCATGATCGTGGTCGACCCGTGTACCGGCTCGTCACCGATCA
>JADKLW010000023.1_pt2 | contig 19305 bp, 19 predicted proteins | sample 8641881 | NCBI WGS metagenome assembly JADKLW01 (sample SAMN16272185, study PRJNA661076) | feces metagenome | isolation source: fecal sample from diarrhoea affected cattle B | host: Bos taurus | place: South Africa: Lokaleng Village, Mahikeng | collected 2019-09 | reverse complement strand
AGCAGCTGCAGCATGTGGTTCTGGATCATGTCGCGCAGGGCGCCGCTCTCGTCGTAATAGCCGCGGGTGCCGGCGCCGACGCTTTCGGCCACCGTCAGTTGGACATGGTCGATATGGGCCGAATTCCAGATCGGCTCGAACAGCGTATTGGCAAAACGCAGGGCCAACAGGTTCTGCACCGTCTCTTTGCCGAGATAGTGATCGATGCGGTAGACCTGATCTTCCTTGAAGATCTTGGCGACGCCGTCGTTGATTTCCATCGAGGACGCCAGGTCATGCCCGAGCGGCTTTTCGATCACGACGCGGGCGTCGCGGCGATAGAGCTTGTTCTTCGAAAGGTATTCGGCGATGGGCTCGAACAGGTCCGGCGCGACGGCGAGATAGAAGGCGCGCACGATGGCGGGATCGTCGCGCAGGTTCTTGCCCAGGTCGCCGGATTCCTCGGGCTTGCTGGCATCGACCGGCACATAGGAAAAGATATCGATGAAGCGGTCGATGACCTTTTCGTCCTGATATTCCTTCTCGACGAACTGGACGATGGCGTCGCGCGCCACCTTCTGGAAATCGGCATCGCTGAGCTTGGAGCGCGAGGCGCCGATGATGCGGCTCTGCCCGTCGAACTGGCCGTCGAGAAAGCGGTGGTAGAGCGCAGGAATGAGCTTGCGCTTGGTCAGGTCGCCCGTGGCGCCGAACACCACATAATCGAAAGGCTGGACGGGAATGATACGGCTGGACAAGGGGCTAGTCCTTAGTTTGAGGCGAAGTTCTGCCTGGCGAGAATGACCGCGCCGTGCAGGGGTTCGAATTTGGGCAAGGCGACGAAATCGCCGTAGCGCTGCTGCAGGATAGGGAACAGGCGTTCGCCAAATCCCCCGACAATGGCCATGACCCTGGCATTATGGGCCTTAAACCAGCGCACATAGGTGTCGATATAGCTCATTTCGAGATCGAGCATCCGGTGGGCGACGGGATCGCCCTTTTCGAGATACTCGATAAACAGCGGCATGAGCTTGCCGAACTCGGCCGGGGCGCGGCCGATCAGCAGATCGTCATAGCCTTCCGAGCCATCGAGGCCGGCAATGCGGACCTCGTAGTTGGCACCGAAGGACCAGGTCATCACGGCCTGGTTGTCGCCGCCCAGGGTCGCGATCACCGCCCGGGTGAGCGGCGAGGCCTCGACCAGGCCATCCTCGGCCTCGACGGCATAGCGGGCCAGTTCGCGACCCAGGATGGCGCCGGACATCTGGTCGCCGATCTGGAAGCCCCAGCCCCCGGCCTGGTGGCGCTTGCCATCGACGATGGACATGGCGGCCGAGCCGGTGCCGACGATGATGACACCGCCCTCCTGCCCGCCCAGCGCGCCGGCATGGGCGATGTCGATATCGTCATAGACCTGGACGCCGGCAAAGGGCCAGGGACGCGCGGCAAATTCGGCACGGGCCGTATCCATACGCCCGCCCGCCATGCCGAAGCAGGCGTAGGTGTTGGCGGTCTCGGCATAGTCGATGCCGGCGGCGAGGAAGACATCGCGCGTACCCTCGCTGATGGCGCGATAGGCCGGTTCGCCGTCATCGATCTGCAGGTTGGAACGACCGTTCTTGACTTCGGCAAGGGTCTTGAGATTTTCGTCAGCAAGACGCACGCGGCAGTTGGTGCCGCCGCCATCAACGCCAAGATAATATCTGGGCACGCAGGGGTCTCCGTGGAGGGAGGGATTCTAGGGTGTCGTTTCGGCGCGGACCATAATGCCAAAGCTGCTAAGACGAAAGTAGGATAAGGCAGAAAATGCCCGCCGGGGCGCAACGAAATGGCCGGGCCGCCCAAGGTCATAGGCAACCGCATTCGCCCTCATGGCTTTTGTCTGAGAGCCGCGTTTCAGGGAGACGACGATGATACGACATGTGCTGGTGCTGGGCGGTGCCCGTTCGGGCAAGACCGCCTTTGCCGAGCAGCTGGCGATACGAAGCGGCAGCAGGCCGGCATACCTCGCGACGGCCGAGGCCCTGGACGCCGAAATGCGGGAACGGGTGGCCAGCCACCAGGCCAGCCGCGCCGCGCGATTTGCCACGCTGGAGGAGCCGCTGGCGCTGTCCGAGGCCCTGCGCCAGGCGGCGCGCCAGCATGATGTCATCCTTGTCGACTGCCTGACGCTGTGGATCACCAACCTGCTGATGGCCAACGAGGATGTGGCAACGGCGGTGACCGAATTGGGCAAGACGCTGGGCAAGCTCAGGACGAGCAAGGTGATCCTGGTGAGCAACGAGGTGGGGCTGGGCATCGTGCCCGATAATGCCATGGCCCGCACCTTCCGTGACCTCGCCGGGTCGGCGCATCAGCGCCTGGCGGAGGTTTGCGACGATGCCTATTTCATCGTCGCCGGCCTGCCGCTGACACTCAAGGGCGAGGCGCCGGTGCAGCCGACGCCGTGGATGCACAAGGCGTAGGTTCAGGCCGCCCAGGCCAGTAGCGCCAGAACGACACTGAGGCCGAGCAACACGTTGAGCGTTGCGCGATAAAGCACCAGGGCCCGCAGGATATCGCTGCCGACCAGTTGCGACTTGCCGGTGCCGAAGCTGGGCAGGTCGACCATTTCCCCATCATAGCTGCGCGGGCCGCCCAGGATGAAACCCAGCGCACCGGCAAAGGTGGCCTCGGGCCAGCCGGCATTGGGGGAGGCATGCTTGTGCGCATCGCGCCGGGCAGCCTCCCAGGCCCTGGACGGGCTGGCATGGGGGGTGATGAAGCAGGCGGCGGTCACCAGCACGGCGGTGAGCCGGGCTGGGACCCAGTTGACCAAGTCGTCCAGCTTGGCGGCAGCCCAGCCATAGTCGCGGTAGCGCTCATTCAGGTGGCCGATCATGGAATCGGCGGTGTTGATGGCCTTGTAGAGCGCGATGCCGGGCAGGCCGAGCAGCACCAGCCAGAACCAGGGCGCGACGACGCCATCGGAGGTGCTTTCGGCCAGGGTCTCGATGGCGGCGCGGGCGACACCGGCCTCGTCGAGCACCTGCGGATCGCGACCAACGACATGGCTCACTGCCTCGCGCCCCGCCTGGAGCGAGCTGCGCAAAGCCATTGCCACGGCCTCGACGGCACGCCCCAGTTCCTTTTGCGCGAGGAAGGGCGTGGCGATGAGGATTTCGAGCAGGAAGCCGAAGGGAATACCCCGCAACACCCACTGGATGAGACCGGTGACGACCAGCACCAGCACCAGCAGCAGGGCCAGGGCGACCATGCCGGCCTGCCGCCGCTGTGCATTGCTGCGGTCACGCGTGTTCAGGCGCGTCTCGAGATAGTCGATGAGCCGGCCGAACCACATGACGGGGTGACCGATGGCAGCGACCAGGCTTGGCGGATAGCCGAAGCGGCGTTCGACAAGGAGCGCGAGGGGGGCGATGAAGGCGTGCATCAATCCAGTCTCACCGGTTCAGCCAGCGCCAGGAGCGCATCGATATCGAGGTGCTTTTCGAGATGGGCAGCCAGCGCGTCAAGGGTTTGCTCGACGCCGGCTTCGTAGGCGAGGTCGGGACTGGCGAGGTCGCCCAGGAAGGCACGGCGGAAGCCATCGCCGGCAAAGAGCCCGTGCAGATAGGTGCCCATGACAAGTCCATCGGCGCTGACGGCCCCCTCGCCTGCCCCGTCCACCTGGGCAAGCGGCCGGTCGCGGTCGGGTCCGCGAGTCTCGCCCATATGCATGTGATAGCCGCTGATCGCCTCGCCCGTGGCCAAATGGGTGGCCCGTTCGACGCGCAGTTGCTTGACCGGGGTCAGCGTGGTCTCGACATCGAGCAGGCCCAGACCATCGATGGTGCCCGGCGCGCCCTCGACGCCCTCCGGATCGGCAATGGCGCGCCCCAGCATCTGGTAGCCACCGCAGATGCCCAGCACCCTGCCTCCGGCGCGATGATGGGCGCGGATATCGATATCCCAGCCATTGGCACGAAGAGCAGCGAGATCGCTGCGCGTGGCCTTGGAGCCGGGCAGGATGATCCAATCGGCAGTGCGCGGCATGGCCTGGCCGGGCTGCACCATCACCACGCTGACGTCGGGTTCGGCGCGCAGGGGATCGAGATCGTCGAAATTGGCGATGCGCGGGAGAACCGGTATGGCGATGGTCAGCCGTCCGCCTGTCCTCTCGGGCATGGCAAGCAGGCCCATCGAATCTTCTGCTGGCAGCTTGCCGGCATCGGCAAACCACGGGACCGGGCCAAGACAGGGAACCCCGGTCCGCTCGGCGATGAAGGCAGCGCCTGCTTCAAACAGCGCCGGGTCACCCTGGAACTTGTTGATCAGGGTGGCGCGAATGTAGGCGGCATCGCCGGGATCGATCACCGCGAAAGTGCCGACCACGGATGCGATGACGCCACCGCGCTGGATGTCGCCCACCAGAACCACCGGCACCTGGGCGGCCGTGGCGAAGCCGAAATTGGCAATGTCATTGGCGCGCAGATTGACCTCGGAGGCACTGCCGGCGCCTTCGACCACGACCACGTCCACATCGCGGGAAAGCTCGACGAAAGCCTGCAGCACTTCCGGCAGGAGCCTGCCCCGTTCGCGCCAGTATTCGCGAGCCGACATCGACGCCCGGCGCCGGCCGCGGATCACGACCTGCGAGCCGGTATCCCCCTCGGGCTTGAGCAGGACCGGATTCATCGCCGTCACCGGGTCGCGGCGGGACGCGCGAGCCTGCAGGGCCTGGGCTCGGCCGATCTCACCGCCATCGGTGGTCACGGCGGCATTGTTGCTCATGTTCTGCGGCTTGAACGGCGCCACGCGCAGCCCGCGATTGGCCAGCGCGCGGCAGAGGCCCGCCACCAGCAGCGACTTGCCGACATCGGAGCCGGTACCCATGAACATCAAGGACTTGGCCATGACCAACCTTATGCCGCATCCACCACATGGGCGTAAGAGCCCATGACGCGACCAATGACGGCGCCCATGGGCGGCATGGCATCGCCCCGCGCATCGGCAGCGGCAAAGAGCGGCGGCAGGCGGGACTGCTTGGCCGAGGAATAATGGAATTCGTGGCCGTTGAGGTGCCCCGGCCAAGGCAGGCCACCCGACTGAATGAGGCGACGATAACCCAGAATGCGCCTGGGCCGGTCAATGCGGGTGGTCACCGGCAGCAGCCCGGCCATGGCATGGGATTGCCCGTGCTTGTCGACCAGCCTGTCGCCCAGCACCATGAAGCCCCCGCATTCGCCATAGATCAGCGCGTCGCGATCGCGGGCGGCGAGGAGGCCGGCCTTGAAGGCGCTGGCCGCGGCGAGCCGTTCGCCATGCAGTTCGGGATAGCCGCCGGGCAGGAATACCGCGTCGCAATCAGGCGCCGGGGCCTCGTCGGCGAGGGGCGAGAAGAAACTGAGCTCGGCGCCCATGGCCCGCCAGCCGTCGAGCAGGTGGGGATAGAGGAAGGCAAAGGCGTGGTCGCGGGCGATGGCGATGCGCTGGCCGAGCGGAGCCAGTGGCGCGGGCGGTGTCCTGCCCGGGGCGATGGGGGCCGCGAGGCTGCGGAGCCGGGCCAGATCGACATAGTCGCCCATGGCTTCGGCTGCGGCGGCGATGAAGCCTTCGAAAGCCGCAACTTCATCGGGCATGACCAGGCCGAGATGGCGTTCCGGCAGGGCAAGATGCTGGTCGCGCGGAATGGCGCCGAGGCAGGGAATGCCGGTGGCTGTCACGGCATCCACCAGCATGCGCTCATGCTTCATCGAGGCGACGCGATTGAAAATGACGCCGCGCACATGCACGCCCAGCCGCCAGTTGGCAAAGCCGGCCACGAGCGCCGCCACCGACTGGCTCTGCTTTTCGGCATCAACGACGAGGACGACCGGCAGTTCGAGCAATTGAGCAAGGTCGGCGGTGGAGCCGAACCCGTCGGCCGCGCCATCGAAGAGGCCCATGACGCCCTCGACCAGCAGCATCTCGGCGCCGATGGCCTGGGTGGCGGCCAGCGATTTGAGCCGCGCGGGCGACATGGACCAGGGATCGAGATTGACCGCGTCGCGCATGGCAGCACGCGCCAGATAGGTGGGGTCGATATAGTCGGGGCCCGTCTTGGCCGGAGCGACGACGACGCCCTGCCGGCGCAAGGCGGCGAGCAGGCCAAGCGTCACCACAGTCTTGCCGGAGCCCGAGCGCGGGGCGGCGATGACGAGCCCCTTAGCCAAAGACGTGGTCCCGCATCTTGCCGACATACCAGTCCAGCGTCTGCCGATAGGCGCTGACCGGACCGAGCACGACGATGGCGGGAGTGGGCACATCCGTCAGGCCCGGCGCCTCGGCCAGGGTGGTTTCGATCACCGATTGCTGGGGGGTTGCGGCGTGGGAGACGATGGCGACTCGGTCATTGCCGTCGCGACCGGCGGCGATCAGCTTGCCGGAAATCGAACCCAGATGCTTGACCGCCATGAACATGACGATGACCGGGGCCGCCTTGGCAATGGCAGGCCAATCGACGCTGCCCGGCACGGCGCCGCTTTCGTCATGGCCGGTGAGGAAGATCACCGCATGATTGGTGTCGCGATGGGTGACCGGCATGCCTGCATAGGCGAGACCGCCGAGGCCGGCGGAAATGCCGGGCACGATGCGGAAGGGAATGCCGGCCCGGGCGAGCGCACCGGCTTCTTCGCCACCACGACCGAACATGAAGGGATCGCCGCCCTTGAGCCGCAACACGCGCTTGCCGGCCTGGGCCAGTTCAACCAGTTGCAGGGAGATATCGGCCTGTTTCGGCGACGGCTTGCCGCCCCTCTTGCCGGCGAACAGCTTTTGCACGTGCCTGGGCGCCATGGCCAGGAGATCGGGCGAGACCAGGGCGTCATGGACGATGACATCGGCCTGGCCCAGACCGTGATAGGCCAGGAGCGAGACGAGGCCCGGCCCGCCGGGACCGGCACCAACCAGCCAGACGGAGCCGGGTTCCAGGGGCGGAAAATCGGCATGGTCTAGGGCGGCGAAATGGCCTGGGCGGGGGCGCCTGCGGAGCCAGTCAAACATGGCAGGCTCCGCTGCGCTGGACTTGAGAAATGCAGTGCCAACAGGCACATTGCGCCGGAGGAGAGCCACGAGCCGCATGAAAATCCTGATCCTTGGCGGCACTGCCGAAGCGCGCCGGCTGGCCAACCGGCTGGTCGAAATGGGACACGACGTCATCACCTCGCTGGCCGGCCGCACGCAGGATCCGATCCTGCCGGCAGGCGGGCTGCGGATGGGCCGGTTCGGCGGCGTTCCGGGGCTGGCGGCGTATCTGAGGATTGCCGGCATCGATCTGTTGGTGGATGCCACCCATCCCTATGCCGGGCAAATCTCGCTCAATGCAGTGGCGGCGACGCAGGCTGCCGGGGTCAAGCTGATCCGCCTCATGCGCCCGGCATGGGAGCAGCAGGTTGGCGACGACTGGGTGACGGTGGAAACGGCAGCCGAAGCCGCGGCGGCGCTGCCGACCGGCGCCGATGTGCTGCTCACCACCGGGCATACGGGGCTGAGCCAGTTTCTGGAGCGCGACGATTGCCGTTTCGTGGTGCGCACCATCGAGGCGCCGGAGCTGCCGCTGCCGCGCCATGCACACCTGCTGCAGATGCGGCCGCCATACGGGTTGATCGAGGAAACGGCGCTGATGGAGCGCGAGGGCATCACTCATCTGGTTACCAAGAATTCGGGCGGTGGACAGACCGGCGCCAAGCTCGAGGCGGCGCGGAAACTGGGGGTCAAGGTCATCATGATCGCGCGTCCCGCCTATGGCCCGGCGCTCGAAGTGGACAGCGTCGAAGCCGCGGTGGAGGCAGTCGAGGCCTGAGCCAGAGGGCCGAAATCGTTGCGGCAGAGGGCGATGGCGCAAGTGGCCTGTGCCGACTGGCGCCGTGCCAGCAGCAGCGGCCCAGCGGCGGCGGCCACGGCTTCGGCAATGGCGGGATGGCCAGTGGCGGCCAGGGCGCGGGGCGACGGCGTGAGGATATCGGACGATAGCTGCCCATCGGACAGGAGGCGGAGCGGGACGCCGAAATGGCGCGCCGCGGCGACCAGCGCGGGATGGCCGGCCTTGCGCACATGGCTGGCCAGGGCAACCAGCGCCGCGGGACGGCAGCCGAGCTCGGCCAAGCCTGCCTCGACCAGGGCGATGATCTCCTGGGCAGGCACGGCGCTGCTGCAGCCGATACCGGCCACGAGGGGTCCATCGGGGGAAATTGTCGCTCCGAGCCGGGGCCCGGCCTGAACCATGGTCATCGTCGCCTCTCACAAGCCAAGAGGCAGGTTCACTCAAACCGTTGCAGCTCCGGACTAGGTCCCCGATTTGGGTCGACCGCACCGGATTCTGTTTCAGTTCCGTCATGGGAACTCTGCGCTGATCCGGTTCTAGGCGGGCAGAAGCGCGTGGTCAATCAATGGCTTGCCCGAACCAGGGTCCAGATCAGAATGCTTCTGAAAATGATTTGCAGATTCAAGGACTTGCCGCACCCTCCCCGGAGGGATATGGCCAAGGCAGCATTTCCAAAGGGGCCGCTGGTGAGCATCACCGCCGAAAACAGGACGCTGGCAATCGCCGCGGCGAGTCTGCTCGTCGCGCTGATCGTGCTCGGGCTCAAGGGGCTGGCCTGGTATGTCACAGGGTCGATCGCGCTCTATTCGGATGCGCTGGAATCGATCGTCAATGTGGTGACCTCGATCGTCGCGCTGATCACCGTGCGGCTGGCGCAGAAGCCGGCCGATGCCGCCCTGCCCTATGGCTATCACAAGGCGGAGTATTTCTCGGCCGTCATGGTGGGCGTGATGATCATCGTGGCGGCCATCCTGATCGTGGGTGAGGCGATCAACGGATTGCTGGCGCCCAGCATGCCCGATGCGCCGCTGCAGGGGCTGGCGATCAGCGGCGTCGCGACGGTGATCAACGTGGTCTGGGCGGTGGTGCTGATCCGGCATGGCCGGGCGGTGCGCTCGCCGGCGCTCGAGGCTGACGGGCAGCACCTGGCCACCGATGTCGTGTCGACGGTGGGCGTGCTGGTGGGGCTGGGGCTGGCCTATGCCACGGGCTGGGCCATTCTCGACCCGATCCTGGCGGGGCTGGTGGCGCTCAATATCCTGTGGTCGGGCTGGGGCGTGATCCGCGCCAGCGTCGGTGGCCTGATGGACGTGGCGGTGCCGCCCGAGACGCAGAAGACCATCCGCGACGTCATCGCCAACAATGCCGATGGCGCCATCGAAGCGCATGACATCCGCACGCGACAGGCGGGCAAGCTGACCTTCATCGATTTTCACCTGGTCGTGCCCGGCACGATGAGCGTGGATGCCGCCCACGCGATCTGCGACCTGATCGAGGCGCGGCTGCGCGAGGCGGTCAAGGACGCGCAGATCACCATCCATGTCGAGCCCGAGGAAAAGGCCAAGCATTCCGGCATCGTGGTGTTGTGACCGCAGGGCCCTTGCCGAGGAGCCGCGACGCAGGCAGATTTGGCGGCATGCGCATGATCGTCACGCTGATATTTGCCCTTCTCGCCCTCCCCGCTTTTGCGCAGGGCGGGGAGCGCTATGACAATGCCCGCTTTGGCTATGGCGTGGACATTCCGCCCGGTTTTTTCGTGCAGGACGACAGCGACAATGGTGACGGGCGGACCTATGCGGCGCGTGGCAAGCCGACCTATCTCATGGTCTGGGGCGGGCAACTGACCGGCGATCTTGAAGGCGAGGTCGCCCAGCGCATGGACTGGGACGCCAACGAGGCCTGGAACATCACCGAGCAGACGACGACGCCGCGCTGGGCCGAGTGGTCGGCGCTCAAGGGCTCGCGCATGGTCCACCAGCGCATGATCGCGCTTTGCGATGGCGCCAGCTATGCCGCCCTGCGCGCCGAATATTCGGTCACGGACGCGACGGCGATGGATGGCGTGGTCGAGCAGATGGCTCGTTCGCTTCGGGGCGACTGCTAGGCCGGCTGGCTAAAACTCGATGCCCTTCTGCGCCTTCACGCCCGAACGGAAGTGATGCTTGATCTCGGTCATCTCGGTCACGAGGTCGGCGATCTCGATCAGTTCGTCCTTGGCATTGCGGCCGGTGACGATGACATGCTTGTCCGCGGGCTTGTTGCGCAGGAACTCGACCACTTCCTCAAGCGGCAGGTAGTCGTAGCGCAGGCAGATATTGAGCTCGTCGAGCAGCACCATCTGGTAGGACGGGTCATTGATCAGCGCCTTGGCCTGGTCCCAGGCCTTGCGGGCGGCGGCCAGGTCGCGCTGGCGATCGGCAACGTCCCAGGTGAAGCCCTCGCCCATGGCATTGATGGTGACCTGATCGGGGAACTTGTCCAGCACGTCGCGCTCACCGGTATTCCAGACGCCCTTGACGAACTGCACCACGCCGACCCGCATGCCATTGCCCAAGGCGCGGAACACCATGCCGAAGGCGGCCGTCGACTTGCCCTTGCCCTTGCCGGTATGGACGATGAGCAGGCCCTTTTCCTGGGTCTTGGTGGCGAGGATCTTGTTGCGCGCCTCCTTCTTCTTCCGCATCTTTTCGGCGTGATAGGCGTCGCGTTCGGCTTCGCTCATCAGGTCGGTCTTCTTGACGGGTTTGTCGGTCATTTGGATTCCTCCAGATAGGCGAATGCGGAGTTGGAGCGCGGGGTCCAGAGGCCGCGCTGACGGGCTTCGTTGAATTTGGCGATCAGTTCATCATAGCCATAGGCATTGGCGTCGCGCAGCCAGTCGCGCACCGCGTCATCCTCGACAAAGGCTTCGAAGGCCAGGTCAAAGTGGTGGGTCTTGACCGCGCCGGTGGTGGCGGCGAAGGCGAACATGAAATCCACCGTGGCGATGATCTCGAAGGCGCCGCGATAGCCGTGGCGCTGCATGCCGGCAATCCATTTCGGATTGACCACGCGGCTGCGCATGACATGGGAGATTTCCTCCTCCAGCGTCTTGATGAGCGGACGCTCCGGGCGGGAGTGATCGTTGTGATAGGCGGCGGGCTGAGTGCCGGTCAGCGTCTCGGCGGCGGCGGAAAGACCGCCTTCGAACTGGTAGTAGTTGTCGCTATCGAGCAGGTCGTGCTCGCGGTTGTCCTGGTTGTGGATCACCGCATCGATATCGCTGAGGCGGGCGGCGAAACGGTCGCGCTCGGGCGTGCCGGCGGCCTTGGCGCCATAGGCATACTGGCCCCAGTCCAGCGCCTGCCTGCCGAGGTCCGCCTTGCTGGTCCAGGCGCCGGAATCGACCAGCGCATTGAGGCCGGCGCCATAGGTGCCGGGCTTGGAGCCGAAGATGCGATGGCCCGCGGCGCTTTCGTCCTTACCGGCGGCGATCAGGCCCAGCGCATCGGTGCGCATGGCAGCAGCAATGGGATTGTCGTCGGTCGGCTCGTCCAGGGCGCCAATGGCGCGGATGGCGCGATCGAACAGGGCAATCTGGGCCGGGAAGGCATCACGGAAGAAGCCGGAAATGCGCAAGGTGACATCGACGCGCGGGCGGCCCAGCTTGGCCAGCGGGATGATCTCGTAGCCGGAAACGCGGAGCGAGCCAGGGTCCCAGATGGGGCGCGCACCGATCAGCGCCAGGGCTTGCGCGATGTCATCACCGCCGGTGCGCATGTTGGCCGTGCCCCAGACCGAGAGTGCGACCGAGCGCAGGTGATGGCCATGATCCTGCAGGTGGCGCAGGACAAGGCTCTCGGCCGATTTGCGGCCCAGTTCCCAGGCGGTGGGCGTGGGGACGGCGCGGGAGTCGACGGAATAGAAATTGCGCCCGGTTGGCAGCACATCGAGTCGGCCGCGCGACGGCGCGCCGGATGGACCGGGGCGGATGAACTTGCCGTCGAGGCCGTCTAGGAGCGCCTGCATTTCTGCAGGGCCGGAAGCGGCAAGGCGGGGACGGATGAGGGTTTCCACGGTGTCGAGAACGGCACGGGTGGCGGTCCAGTCCGGGTCCGGGGCGCGCGTACCCTCGACCAGATCGGCGGCAATGGCTTCAAGATGCTCAACCACATCGCCGATGGTTCGATGCGTCGGGCCAGCAGAAGGTTCAGTCGTCCTCCCTCCCCCTTGATGGGAGGGTTGGGGTGGGGGTTCTGTACTGTCGAGGACATCGGCGCCTGCAGATGGGAACGAACCCCCACCCTTGATCCCTCCCCTCAAGGGGGAGGGAGTCGACTGCCAGGTTCGTGGTCCCGTCCAAGGCTCACCCAGCTTTGCCGTCAGCGGATCGAAGCCCAGCTTGAGATCATCGGCCAGGGCCCGGATCAGCGAGGCCTCGCCGGTCGCTTCGCCGCGCGGCACGCGGGCCAGGGCCACGATGAGGTCGCGTTCGAGACTGCCCTGCGGCGACTGGCCGAAGATGTGCAGACCATCGCGGATCTGGGCTTCCTTGAGGTCGCAGAGGAAGTTGTCGATCTTGATCAGCGCCTCGGTCTCGTCCTCGGGCAGGCCGATATCGCGATCGAGCCGGCTGTCGCGGGTGAAATCGAGAATGCGGCGCCTGAGATCGGCGAGGCGGCGGCGATCCATGCCGGAGGCGGCATAGTATTCATCGAGCAGGGCTTCGAGATCCTTGAGCGGACCGTAGGTTTCAGCGCGGGTCAGCGGTGGCACGAGATGATCGATGATCACCGCGCCGGTGCGCCGTTTGGCCTGGCTGCCCTCGCCCGGATCGTTGACGATAAAGGGATAGAGATGGGGCAGTTGGCCCCAGAGCGCATCGGGATAACAATCGGCATCGAGGGCCGTGGCCTTGCCCGGCAGCCATTCGAGCGTGCCATGCTTGCCGTTGTGGATGAGGGCATGGGCGCCGAACTCGTGGCGCAGCCAGAGATAGGCGGCGATGTAGGCGTGCGGCGGCACCAAGGCGGGGTCGTGGTAGCTCAGGGTTTCGTCGAGCTGGTAGCCGCGGGCGGGCTGGAGCAGGACTGCGACATTGCCGAAGATCAGCGCGGGGAGGTGGAACGTGTCGCCGCGCACGAAAGGGTCACTCGTGGGGGTGCCCCAACGAGTGGTGACGGCGGACTGGATGTCGTCATGCAGCGTGGCGAACAGTTCGGTGTAGCGGGCAAGCGTCAGCTGCGCGGGAGATGTTCCGCGCTGCGGGCTGGCATTGGTGGGGCCGGACTGGAGGGCCTTTATCAGATTCTCGGAGGACTTCGGATATGTGGCGCCTGCAGAACCCCCACCCCCGGCCCCTCCCCTCAAGGGGGAGGGGGATTGGCTCAGCGTGTAGCCGGCCTCAAGCAACGTTGCCAGCATCCGCACCGTGGATTCCGGGGCGTCGTAGCCGACGCCGTTGGCGAGGCGGCCGTCGCGGATTGGGTAATTGGCGAGGACGAGGGCGAGTTTGCGCTCGGCGCGGGGCGTGGCACGGAGACGGGCCCAGTTGGCCGCCAGCGTGACGGCGCGGTCGATGCCGGAGGCGTCGGGCGTGTAGCTGGTGAGTGGCACCTGGCAGCGCTCGTGCCAGATGGCATCGCCCTTGTGACCGACGATGAGGCCGCCGATGCGACCATCGACTTCGGGCATGACGAGATACATCGCCATGTCCTTGGACGAGAGGCCCTGGCTGTCGGCAGCCCACTGGGCCTCGGAGCGGCCGGACTGGATGAGCTGGATCACCGGGGCGTCAGACGTCGAGAAGGGATTGGCCTTGTCGTCGAGGCCATCGATTCCCAGCGCAAAGCCGGTGAGATTGAAAATGGCTGCGGGGGGAAAGGCCGTCAGCGCATTCTGCACGAAACGCGTGCAGGCGGCTTCCTTGAGCGAGGAGACCAGCAGCGGCACCGGGGCGAGGCCGCGCGCCTCGAGCGCCGTGATGATTGCCTCGATGGTGGCGGTGCCGGCCCCTTCCAGCGCGGCGCGGTAGAAGAGGATAGGGATGTGTGGAGCATCGGCCACGTGCAAGGCGCGCAGGCCGGCTTCGTCACTCATGCCGGTGCTCGGGTGCCAGAGGCCGAAGCGGGCGAAAGGCTGGGGCGCCAGTTCGGCAAGCCGGGGGCCTCCATCGGAGGGCAGAGGTGAAGACAGCAGATTGAGCGCCGTCAGGATGGTGTCGGCATTGTCGGGGCCACCTGCGATGAACAGTCCGTGCAGGCGCGTCCAGTCGTCGGGGTGGACGGTCGAGCGCGACTGCAGGATGGGGTCGGGATTGGCGTCGCCGGGGAGCAGGGCCAGCGGGATGTTGCGATTGGCGCAGAGGGCGGTGAGTTCGTCGACGCCATACTGGAAATAGGCAGCGCCACCGATGAGGCGGAGGACGACGAGGCGGGCATGAGCCACGGTCTTTTCCAGCCACAGATCGACCGAGAGATTATTGGAGAGGCGCAGCGTATTGGCGAGGCGCAGTTCGGCCTCCCCTGCCCGGTCGGCAGCACCGGCCAGCATGGCCAGTTCGCTATCGGCCGAGGAGGCAAAGACCAGCGCGCCGGGACGCTGGTTGAGATCGATCGCCTCGCCCTCCTGCTGGATGGCGCCGGCCTGGGCGGAGAGGAGGTGCATCAGCCTGCTCGCAGGCCAGGCAAGGCTGTCGCGCAGAAGGCCACGGCACCGCAGAGGCCAAAAAGCAGGACGACTTCCACCGGTGGAACGGCGATGCCAAAGAGTACCGGCAGGACGAGTGGCAAAGCCAGGACCGAGGACAGGGCGCCGATTGCCACCGCTTCCAGCCAACGCTTCGGGCTGTCGGGCGCGAGGCCCAGCAGCCGAGCGAGCAGCGCCGACACGGCTGCCGGAACGAGCCCGAACATCCAGCCGATGCCCAGCATCAGGCAACCCATTTCGATGGCATCTGGGAGGGTCAGTTCGGGCAGCGCTGAAAGCAGGACAGCGCCAGAATAGACGAGGGCACCGACCAACGGGCCGAGCAGGGTGATGGCCAAGAGCCGCCCGGTGCCCGGCCGGAGCCGGCCGGGCAGGCTTGGCGCCATGGGCGTAGCCGTGGTCACGCGGCGGCCCTGGCCGCCCGCTGCAGGCTCTGCGTGATGGCGGCGCGGTCGAGCGGCTGTTCGCCGATCACAACCAGCGCCGTTTCGCGCTGCTCGCCATCTTTCCATGGACGATCGAAGTAGGCGGTGACGCGCGGGCCGACGGCCTGGATGGCGAGGCGGGCGGCGGCGCCCGGGATGGCGGCAAAGCCCTTGAGGCGCAATACGTCGTGGTCGCGGATGGTCTGCTCGATCACGCCCAGCAGTTCGTCCTTGCTGTTCACGGCGGGAATGCGCAGCGAGAAGCTGTCGAAATCGTCATGCTCGTGGGTTTCCCCGCCATGCTCCAGTTCGTGGTGGCTGGGTCGGTTGGCGATATCGTCCTCGCTGCCCATGCCCATACCGAGCAGCGCTGCGATATCCACATGGCCGTTGCTGGCATGGATGACGCCGACACCTGGGCGCAGTTCGGCGCGGATATTGGCTTCGACCTTGTCGAGGGTGGCCGCGTCGACGAGATCGGCCTTGTTGATGATGACAAGGTCGGCGACTGAAAGCTGGTCTTCGAACAGTTCGCCCAGCGGGGTCTCATGGTCGAGCATCTCGTCCTGTCGGCGCTGCGCATCGACGGCAGCCTCGTCGGAGGCGAAGCGGCCTTCGGCGAGCGCCGAGGCATCGGCGACGGTGACGATGCCGTCAATGGTCACCTGGGCCTTGATCTCGGGCCAGTTGAAGGCGCGGATCAGCGGCTGCGGCAAAGCCAGGCCAGAGGTTTCGATGACGATATGGTCGAACTTTTCCGGACGGGCCAGCAGCGCCTGCATGGTGGGGATGAACTCGTCGGCCACGGTGCAGCAGATGCAGCCGTTGGAGAGCTCGACCATGTCCTCCTCGCGACAGGTCTCGTCGCCGCAGCCGGCGAGGATATCCTTGTCGACGCCGAGATCGCCGAACTCGTTGATGATCAGGGCGATGCGCTTGCCCTTGGGGGCGTGCGCCAGGAGGTGGCGCACGAGGGTGGTCTTGCCGGCGCCGAGGAAGCCGGTGATGACGGTGGTGGGGATCTTGGTCGTCATGCGATTGCTCCTGCGGGAACGGCGTTGCGGGCGGCGAGGCGGTCATTGACCGCCCCGAAGGCGAGGCCGAGCACGCCCCAGAACACGGCGCCATTGGCGATGACGGCGGCGGCAAAGCCTGCGGCGAGACCGGCCGGCACGCCGGTGGCCTCATCGGGTGGCTGGGGGGCGCCGATGATGTGGGGCGCGACGACCAGCGCCACGGCGACCGCGACGACCCAGCTGGCGCGATACTTCGCCAGCAGCAGGCAGGCGGCGCCGGTGGCGATGGCCGTGCCGGCCCACCAGAGCTGGCGGGCGAGGGTATCGGCCACCGGCATGGTGGGCAGGCCCGGCGGCAGGCCGAAGCCGGGGGCCAGGGTAAAGGCGGCAAAGCCGGCAATGCCCCAGAGCAGGCCCGTCGCGCCGTTGATCGGCACGTTGAACAGCACCGAGATGGCGCCGATGATCAGGGCATAGCCGGCGGCGGCAAGGATATTGGAGGCGACGGTGAAGGCGGTGCGTTCCAGGCCGTCCTGGGGCATCCATTCGTCCTCGCCATGGCTGTGTGCGGGTGTGCCTTCGTCGTGGCTGTGCGCCGCCTCTTCTTCGCCATGGCTGTGCCCGCCCTCCCCTTCGAAGGATTCGGCGGCAAAGATCATCGGGGTCAGGCGGAAATGCTGGATGACCGAGGTGACAAGGCCAGCACAAAGCGCTGCGACAAGCGCAGCAAAAAACAGATTGCGAAACATGATGTGATTCTCTCGTTGCTTGTTGTCGCGCTTCCGAGCGGCAAGGCCGGTCGGTGTCTGCCGGAAGCGCGCCGAATCCTGCCTAGTGGCAGGGGAAGCCCATGGCATGACGGGTGTCGTGCGCGCCGTTGTGCAGGCGATAATCGCCGGCAAAGCCGGTGCCGACAAGCAGCGTCAGGCCCAGCATCAGGGCCAGGGTGCCGGCAATGATGCGCTGGGAAATCGAGAGCGACTGCAAGCCAGTCGAGCTGTTGATCGCGGTATTGGTCGTCGTATTCATGAGCACCCTCCGTGCGCGGAATAAATGGGCGTCTGGCCCGGTTCGTGCGTTGGCAGGTCTCCTGGCTCGCGGTGGAGATAGCGTCCTCGCCTTCCCGATCCGAAGATCAGTGGCATGTGAGGACGCGCACCGCTTACAGTTGCGGGGGCAGCCACGGTTTTGCGCCCTGATGGGTACGTCGCACCGTGTTCCCTTTTGATCCCTCCGGCACAACGGCCTTTGGAAACCAACACAGGACTGGTGTGCCACCAATTGGTGCCGACTGCAATGTCTAGAAGGCGGTTGTCGGCAAAACAGGCCGGCGGTCAAGCCCATCGCAGGGCTTGAAGGTGGTAAATTGACAGCAGGCGCGCAGCCCGACTCGCCTTAAGGCCGGGCCGAGCCAAGGAGTGTGACCCATGAAGCCGATCAAGTTCGACCGCGATGAAACCAAGGCCATCGTCGCCGAGATCCAGGACTATTTCCGCAATGAGCTGGACCAGTCGATCGGCGCCATGCCGGCCGAGATGCTGATGCAGTTCTTTGCCGACAAGATGGGCGCCTATTTCTACAATCGCGGGCTGCATGACGCCCAGGCGCTGGTGCGCAAGAAGATCGATGATGTCAGCGATGAGATATTCTCGCTCGAGCAACCGACCAAGGTGCGCTGAGGCCATTGCACCCACTTTCCCGGCGCTGGCTTCGCGGCTAAACCACGCTGTCTCATCCTGAGGAGGAAGCCTTGGGCTTCAACTTTGCCACGCTGGCCCCGATCGGGCTGCTGATTGCGTCCAACCTGTTCATGACCTTTGCCTGGTATGGGCACCTCAAATTCCCCAGTTCGGCGCTCTGGGTCGTGGTGCTGGTCAGCTGGGGCATTGCCTTTTTCGAATACTGGCTGGCAGTGCCGGCCAACCGCATCGGCTATGGCACCTATTCTGGCGCCGAGCTCAAGACCATCCAGGAAGTGATCTCGCTGTCGGTCTTCGTGCTGTTTGCCGTGTTCTATCTTGGCGAAAAGCTCACCTGGAACCACGGCATCGGCTTTGCCCTGATCGCGCTTGGGGCGTTCTTTGTGTTCAAGGGACCGCTGAAATAGCCAGCCCGGCGAACCGGGCTGGCAAGTTGTCTCAGTGCACCGTGCCGGAGCCACCGACCGCTACGATGTTGTAGGGGGCGCCGGCGACCGGGATGGTGCCCGTTTGCGTGAAGCTGGCAATGTCGACCAGGTGGACCTGGCCCTGGTTCGGGTCGGTCACCGCGACCACGTCACCGGCCACCGCGATGCGCGGTCGCGGCAGGCTCCACTCGCCATCCATGGAATAGGGCTCGGTTACCGCCAGCGACTGGGCAATCTCGCCGGAGAGAACATCGAGCTGGTGCAACTTGCCGTCCTCGGTGAAGACATAGGCGAATTTCGGCCGGATCGGATCGACCGCGAAATGGACGCGGCGGGTGGGGAGATCGACAAGGCGATAGGGCTCGGCTTCGGCGGGATCGATGAGCACGACCTTGTCGGCACCGTAATTGCCCAGGAAATACTGCATGCCGACACCGCCGAGGAAGGTGGTGGCCTTGCCGTCCGGAAGGTCCTGATAGCTAAGCTTTATGACCTGCGGCTCGCCCGAGCCGGAGACGATCAATATGCCATCGCCGCAGCCGACGATCACCAGATTGCCCGAGGTTGCCTCGCCATGCAGGTCCGGGCAGGCATGGGTATCGCCCACCACAGCGCCATCGACATCGAGCACGTTGAGGCCGAGCCGCGGCTTCTTTTCATTCTCGGCATCGGCCACGGAGGTCAGCGTATAGGCGCCCCAGGGAATTGCCACGCCGTGATGAGCCGTGCCGCTGTCGAGTTGCTGCGACTCGATCCGGCCGTCATGGGCCCACTGTTCGGCACTGAACAGCTCGATCAGGCCGGAGCCGTCAAAGAACATCGCAGCCTTCCCGCCATGCTCGACGAAGTGCGCGGGCTTTTCGCCCGTCATGACGGCGTCGACCAGTTCGGGATCGCTGATCTCGATGTCGCCATGGTCGCCGTGATCATCGAGTGAAATACCGCTTCGGATGACCGACACCTGATTGGCCGAGCCCTGTACTGCGAAGACGGCGCCCTCGGTGGTGTAAAGCGTAGCCGGGCCGGCCAGCGGAATGGTGGCGAGCGTCTTGCCGCTGACCAGATCGAGCGCCGTGACTTCGGCACTGGAGTGATCGGCGACGAACAGGCGCCAGGCCGAGACGTGATCGTCGGCGATACCGGGCGGCGTAAGCGCCGTGACGGCAAGAAGCGGCAGGAGGAAGCGAGCGTGCATGATGTCTCCGATATGTTAGCACGTTACGAAAGGAG
>JADKLW010000197.1_pt4 | contig 19410 bp, 17 predicted proteins | sample 8641881 | NCBI WGS metagenome assembly JADKLW01 (sample SAMN16272185, study PRJNA661076) | feces metagenome | isolation source: fecal sample from diarrhoea affected cattle B | host: Bos taurus | place: South Africa: Lokaleng Village, Mahikeng | collected 2019-09 | reverse complement strand
AGGGCATTGCCGGCTCGGAGGGCAGCTTTGCCGCCATGATGAACGAGTTGGCCGAGGAGATCGGGTTGACCGACTCCCACTTCACCAACCCGACCGGCCTGCCGGACCCGGACATGTATGTCACCGCCCGCGACCTGGCCGATCTCGCCCGCTACCTGATCCGTGAATTTCCCGACTACTACCACTACTTCTCCGAGCCGGAGATGGAGTGGAACGGCATCAGGCAGCCCAATCGCAACTCGCTGGTCGAGCTAGGTATCGGTGTGGACGGCCTCAAGACCGGCCATACGGAAGCTGCCGGTTACGGTTCGGTGATTTCCACCGACCAGGGCGGCCGGCGCCTCATCGCGGTCCTGCATGGCCTCACCTCCATGGCACAACGTACGGAGGAGGGGCGCAAGCTAATCACCTGGGGTGCCCGCGCCTTCGAGCGCGTCGCCGCCTATCCGGATGGCGCAGTCGTCGCCTATGCCAATGTCTATGGCGGCACGAGCCCCAGCGTTGGCCTGGTCGGGGCTGGAGAAGTCGCGCTCTACCTGCCGCGCGGATCGCGCAAATGCCTCAGCGCCAACGTGGTCTATACCGGTCCGCTGCAGCCCCCGGTCATGCAGGGTGATCAGGTCGCCGAACTGCGGGTATTCTGCGACGACCAACTGGTGCAGGTCGCTCCCCTCTATGCTGCCGAAACCGTGGAAGAGGGCGGCATAACCCGCAAGGCAACCGACGCACTCAAGCAACTAGCCCTTGGTTGGCTCTGAGCCGGCCGAAGGCAAATTCGCGCCCGTGGCGCGAATTTAGGTGAAGAGGCCATGAGAGCTGTGCTCGAATGGCGGGCAAGAGTTGGCCGAAAGCCAAATAGCGATGGTGCCGGCTCGCCTTTAGGCTATGCAGGCAACTTCCGTTGCCAACTGGCCCTGAATATCTGACTCAGGTAAGACAGCTTTATGCTCGAAGCGCCCAAAGCCAGCCGCGCCCGTTTCATCACCTTCGAGGGTGGGGAAGGCGTCGGCAAATCCACCCAGGTCAAGCGCCTGCTGCACAATCTGCAGCAGCACGCGATCGAGGCGGTGCGCACGCGCGAGCCGGGCGGCACGCCCAAGGCCGAAGCCATCCGCTCCTTCATTCTGCAAGGCCGGTCCGAGAGTTGGGGCGCGGGTGCCGAAGCCGTACTGTTCGCCGCTGCCCGGCTCGATCATGTCAATCAGCTGATCGCGCCCAATCTGCGCAACGGTATCTGGGTCCTTTCCGACCGCTTCCACGATTCCACCCGCGCCTATCAGGGCCTGACCGGCGGTGTCGATGACAAGCTCATTGCAGGCCTGGAATCCCTGGCCCTCGACGGGCATACGCCCGATCTCACCATCGTGCTGGACATGGACCCCGAAGCTGCCTTCAAGCGCGTTGCCGAACGCGCCATCGAGGACGGTCTGGCGCTGACCGGCGATCGCTTTGAGAAGGAAGAACTCGACTGGCACAAACGCCTGCGCGAAGGCTTCCTGGCCATTGCGCGGGATAATCCCGATCGATGTGTGGTCATTTCCGCGGATCAGTCAGAAGACGCGCTGGAAGCGGCCGTCTGGCATGCGGTAAGCCAGCGCTTCCCCGAACTTCTGCGTGGTTCGCAGGCGTGACCGATCCCGACGGCCTCCCGGATATCCTGCCGCCGGAGCGACGCCAGCGGGCCCAGGGGCATGCGCAGGTGCGGACTGCCATCCTCAGCCAGCTGGCCGAACGCCGCCTGCCGGGAGCAATCCTGCTGCATGGCCCCCAGGGAATAGGCAAGGCGACCTTTGCCTTCGAGCTGGCGGCCGCCATCCTGACGGCCACGGGAGACGAGGCAGGCCAGCGCGTCGAGGAGCAGATAGCGGCCCTGTCGCATCCTAATCTCTTCTTGCTCCGCCGCCGCCCCAAGGACAGCAAGGGCTACTACACGGTCATCCGGGTCGAGGATGTCCGCGATCTCCGCGACAGCCTGCATCACACGCGGGGCAGGGCGGGGCATCGGGTCGCCATCATCGACAGCATCGACGACTGCAACCCATCGGCCGCCAACGCGCTGCTCAAGACGCTGGAAGAACCGCCCGCCGACACCATTTTCCTGCTCATCTCGCACCGGCCCGGCCAACTGCTGCCCACCATAAAGTCGCGTTGCCACAACCTGGCCTTGCGCCCGCTTACTGCGGATGCGGTAAGAACCATCCTGCTCGAGCACGATCCGGGCCTCGGGTCGGTTGAACTCGACCGCGCCATTGCGCTTGCCGGTGGCCGCCCCCGCCGGGCCTTCGAAACGCTGGCGCTCGCCCCTGAATCCGCCTTGGGCGCGCTACAGGCCTGGCTTGCCAATCCGGCCCAGCATCCGGCCGGCGTGTCGCTCAAGCTGGCGGATGCACTCGGCGCCGATACGCAGAGCGCCGAGCTGACCTTCGCGCGCGAGATGCTGGACGACTGGATTGCCGACGAGGCCCGCAATGCTGCCCTGCCGCCGCTGGATCGCAGACGCCTTGCCTCGGCCTACGAGCTATGGGACAAGGCCCACACCCTCTTCGCCGAGGCCGACAGCATCAATCTGGATATGAAACAGACGCTTGTCGCCATTTTCGACGCGATCAGGAAGCACGTTGTCACGACCAGTCCCACCGAGCCCTCATGACCGCCAAGAAGCCCTTCTACGTCACCACCGCGATTTCCTATCCCAATGGCGCCCCCCACATCGGCCACGCCTACGAGATGATCGCGACTGACGCTATCGCGCGCTTCAAGCGCCTCGAGGGCCGTGAGGTCTATTTCCTGACCGGCACCGACGAGCACGGCATCAAGATGGTGCAGACTGCGGCGGCACAGGGCGTAACGCCCCGTGAGCTGGCCGACCGCAATGCTGCTGAGTTCCGCCGTCTGGCAGACGCGCTGAACGTCTCCAATGACGATTTCATCCGCACCACCGAGCAGCGTCACCACGACGCCAGCCAGGCCATCTGGAAGAAGATGGCAGCTGGCCAGGACGGCGACATCTTCCAGTCCACCTACAAGGGCTGGTATTCGGTCCGCGACGAAGCCTATTTCGACGAAGACGAGCTGACCGAAAAGGATGGCAAGAAATTCGCCCCTTCCGGCGCCGAGGTGAACTGGGTCGAGGAGCCGACCTATTTCTTCCGTCTCTCGGCCTACCAGCAGAAGCTGCTCGACCTCTATGAGCGCAATCCCGATTTCATCGCGCCGAAAGAGCGCCGCAACGAGATCATTTCCTTTGTGAAGAGCGGGTTGCAGGACCTCTCGATCTCGCGCACGACGTTCGATTGGGGCATTCCGGTGCCGGACGCCCCCGGCCACGTCATGTATGTCTGGGTCGATGCCCTCACCAACTACCTGACCGGCGTCGGGTTCCCCGACGAGACCAGCGAGCTGTTCAGGAAGTTCTGGCCGGCTGCCCTCCATGTCATCGGCAAGGACATCATCCGCTTCCACACCGTCTATTGGCCCGCTTTCCTGATGAGCGCCGGCATCGATGTGCAGCATCGCGTCTTCGCCCATGGCTTCCTCACGGTCGACGGCCAGAAGATGAGCAAGTCGCTTGGCAATGTCATCGATCCGTTCGAGCTGGTCGAGGAATTCGGCGTCGACGCCGTCCGCTATTTCTTCCTGCGCGAAGTCTCCTTCGGCAATGACGGCGACTACAGCCACGAAAAGCTGGTCCTGCGCGTCAATGCTGACCTCGCCAACAATCTCGGCAATCTGGCGCAACGTTCGTTGTCGATGATCAACAAGAACTGCGACGCCAGGGTGCCGCAGCCCGGCGCCCTCACCGCTGCCGACGAAGCCATCATCGCCGAAGTGGGTGAGGCCATCGAAGCTGCGCAGAAGGCCATGGATGAGCAACTGGTCCATGAAGCCACCGGCGCCATCATCGCTGCCCTCAGTTCGGCGAACAACTACTTCGCCGCCCAGGAGCCATGGGCACTGAAAAAGACCGATCCGGAGCGCATGGCGACCGTGCTCTACGTCACGGCCGACACTGTGCGTCGCCTCGCCATTCCCATGCTCGCCTTTGTGCCGGAATCGGCGTCGCGCCTGCTTGACCAACTGGCTGTTCCGGAAGACCAGCGGTTACTGGATGCTGCGCTCGATGCTAACAGTCTGTTAGCTGATACCCCGCTTCCGTCACCGCAGGGTGTGTTCGCCCGCCTCGAACGCAAGGCCGAATAGCCATGCTGATCGACAGCCATTGCCATCTCGATTTCGAGGCCCTGGCCAGCGATATCGACGGTGTTCTGGCCCGTGCAGCGGCGGCCGGGGTAACCGGCATGGTGACGATATCCACACTTGTGGAAAAGTTCTCCACATACGCCGCAATTGCCGAGCACTACCCCAATGTGTGGTGCTCGGTCGGTACGCATCCGCACAATGCCGACAAGGAACTGCATATAGAAGCGGATGAACTTGTCCGGCTAAGTGCCCATCCGCGTTGCATTGCTATCGGAGAAGCGGGGCTCGATTACTTCTACGACAACGCCCCACGCGAGGCCCAGGCCACTGGCCTGCGCCGCCACATTGCCGCCGCCCGCATCACGGGTCTTCCACTGGTTATCCACAGCCGCCAGTGCGACGAGGACATGGCCGCGATCCTCAAGGAAGAAGCCGGGCAGGGCGCCTTTCCCTTCGTCCTTCACTGTTTCACCGCTGGCGAACAGCTCGCCCGCACCGCGCTCGATCTGGGCGGGTATATCTCCTTTTCCGGCATCATCACCTTCCGCAATGCCGAGGAGATTCGCGAGGTCGCCAAGTTCGTGCCGTCCGACCGCTATCTCGTTGAAACTGATGCACCTTATCTCGCGCCCATCCCGCATCGCGGCCAGTCGAACGAACCCAGCTTCGTCCGCCACACGGCCGAAAAACTTGCCGAAGTGCGCGGGATAAGTCTCGAACAGCTCGGCCGCGAGAGCACCACCAACTTCCATAGCCTCTTCACCAAGGCGGGACCCCTCTGATCCATGCCGGCTGCCCAGCGGATCATCGCGACCATTCTGGGCTGCGGTTCGTCCGGCGGCGTGCCGCGCATCGGCAACGTGTGGGGCGCCTGTGATCCGGCCGAACCACGCAACCGGCGCCTGCGCTGTGCCCTGCTGATCGAGGCCTGGACTGGGGAAACCGGCGAGCCCACGCGGGTTTTGATCGATACCGGCCCTGACATTCGCGAGCAGTTGCTAGAGGCCCGAGTGGACCGGATAGACGCGGTTTTCTACACCCACGCCCATGCCGACCACATCCACGGCATCGACGATCTGCGCGTACTGGCCCTGCACAACCGCAGGCGGGTCGACGTCTATTACACGCCCGAAACCGGGCAGCGCCTGCACGAAGCCTTCGGCTACTGCTTCGCGACCCCGCCCGGCAGCGACTATCCGCCCATTCTCAATGGCCATGAAATCAGTGCCGGTGAACGCTGCGTCGTTGACGGACCCGGGGGCGAGCTCGAACTGCTGGCCTTTGAGCAGGAGCACGGCAGCATCACCTCGCTGGGCTTTCGGCTGCTTGATTTTGCCTACTGCGTTGATCTGTCAGGCTTTCCCGAGAAATCCTTTTCGGCCATCAGCGGGCTCGACCTGTGGGTCATCGATGCCCTGCGGCCGACACCCCATCCCAGTCATCTCAGCCTTCCCGAGACGCTGGACTGGATCGCCCGCTTCGCTCCGCGTCAGGCCGTCCTGAGCGACATGCATATCGACCTCGACTACGCGCGCACCGAGGCAGACACGCCCGGCCACATCACGCCGGCTTTCGATGGCATGCAGATCGACGTGCTGAGCGGGCTGATCCTGAACCGCTAGCGGAATGCTGGGATCACGTGGCGGCCGTAGCCGGCAATGATCTCCTCCTCGTCGCCGCTGTCGAGATAGATGTTGAACTGGGTGACACCGGCTTCCTTGAGCGCATGCATCTTGGCAATATGCTCGTCCGGCTCGCCCAGCACGCAGAAATTCTCCACCACGTCGGGGGTGATGAAGTCGAGGAAAGGGTTATCCGCCTGCCCGTGCTTGGAATAATCGTAGCCACGGCGCTTTTCGATATAGCCGGTCAGGCTCTGCGGGACCTTGTCGCTGTCGGCGCCGTACTTCTCGACGATATCGGCAACATGATTGCCCACCATTGCCGGGAACCACTTGGTCGCCTCGATGGCGCGTGCCTTGTCGCCGAAGTAGGCGGGGGCCGCAGCCATGGAACGGAACTTCGACATGTCCTTGCCTGCAGCCTTGCCCGCATCGAGGCACTGGTCAGTGAACCACTTGCAAAGCCCTGGGTCGGCCAGTTGCAGCACCACGCCATCGGCATGCTCGCCCGCCGTCTTGAGCGCCAAGGGCCCGTAGGCGGCAATCCAGCTTGGCATCTCGTGGCCGACCGCCCAGGGGAATTTCACCGCTGCGGGAATTTCGCCATAGGTGACTTCCTCGCCACGAACCATGGCCTTGGTCTTGTCGATAAATTCGGCCACCCGCGCCAGAGTGGCCGGCTTCTTGCCCATGACGCGCATGGAACTGTCGCCGCGCCCAACAGCGAGGTCGAAGCGCCCGCCGCTCTGCTTTGAGAGGGAGCCGAAGATGGAGGCAGCGACCGACCAGTCGCGCACGTCGGGATTGGTCACCAGCGGGCCAAAGCGCATGTCGGTCGTATGTTCCATGCACATGGCAATGGCCGCATAGCAGTCCCGCCAAAGGATGTGGCTGTCGTAGAACCAGCAATAGCTGAAGCCGGCATATTCGGCGGCGCGTACTAGGTAGCGAGCGCGTTCGGCTTCGATGAAGCCCTTGAAGGTGATACCGAATTCCATGCGCGCCTCCCGATGCAGTCGATTGGAAATTTGACCAGTCGATCAAATTTTTGGGTCGGCGCTGCGGGATTGTCAATCGCTATTGCTCGGCAACATCGATTTAGCCTGGAGAAGGCGCGGACCCCGTTAGATCATAGGCAATCAGAGGGCGTCCGCTGATTGGATGACGCAGGAGGGTCGCGTCCACCCCATAGACCTGACGCAGCAGGGCAGGGGTCAGCACCTGTTCTGGCGGCCCGGCAGCGATCACGCGACCCGCATGCAGCACCACAAGTGAGTCGCAGAACGCAGCGGCCAGGTTGAGGTCGTGCAGTGCCAGCAGGATTGTCGCGCCCGCACGCGCTCGCCGCGCCATCAGGTCGAGCGTGACGAGCTGGGCATGGATGTCGAGGTGACTTGTGGGTTCGTCGAGGAGCAACAGTCGCGGCTGTTGCGCGAGGGCCCGGGCAATCTGGACCCGCTGCTGCTCGCCGCCGGACAGCACATGGTAGAGCCGATTGCCAAAGCCGCTCATCTCCACTGCGGCCAATGCCGCGTCGATCTCACTCTCGTCCTTGGGGGAGGGGGTGGCCTGCCATAGCGACTGAAAGGGAATGCGCCCCAGGCCCACCACTTCGCGGGCGGTCAGCCGCGCGTCAGTGGCACTGTTCTGCTCGACAAAGGCGGTGAACTGGGCGCGTGCGCGGCGCGACATGTCGAGGAGGTCTGCTCCATCGAAGATGACGGCGCCTGATGCTTGCGGAACCAGGCCGAGAATGGCGCGCATGAGCGTTGATTTGCCCGCTCCATTGGGTCCTATGAGCCCGGTGATCGCCCCTGGCGCAGCAGCCAACGATACATCCGCCACGATGGCCTGTGCGCTGATGGTCACCGAGAGGTTGGAAACGTTCAGCCCCCTGCTCATGTAACCCGCCGGTATCGCAACAGCACGGCCAGGAAGATCGGCGCGCCCAGCAGGGCGGTGATGATGCCGACGGGCAGTTCGCGCGGCGCGAAGAGGCTCCGCGCTGCAGTGTCGGTCCAGACCATGAAACAGGCGCCCAGCAGCATGGCGACCGGCAGCAGCAGCCGGTGGCGAGAACCAGTTACCAGACGCACGACATGGGGGATGATCAGCCCGACAAAGCCAATGGCGCCACCGATCGAGACCAGGACGCCCGTCAGCAATGCAGTGGCGCCCAGCAGCAGCCAGCGCAGGCGATTAACCTCGACCCCGAGGGCCGCCGCCGCCGCATCCCCAAAGGCGAAGGCATCGAGAGCGCGTCCCGACAGCAGCACCGGCAGCCCCGCTATCGCAAGAGCTAGAAGCACCAGTTGCGCTTCGGACCAGACGACACCACTGAGTGATCCCATCAGCCAGCTCAGGATCTCACGATAGGAATCCCCCGTGGCCGACCAGAATATCAGAAAGGATGTTGCTGCCGCGGCCAGCGCCGAGACCGAGATCCCGGCCAGGATTGCCCGCGTTGGGGTCGCTCCGCCCAGCAATTGCGTGATCAGCAGTGTCAGCATCATGGCGGCCCCGGCGCCGAGAAAGGCCCCCACTGGCATCAGCAGGGACGCACCGGCGAGCAGGAATGCGACCGCCCCCAGCGACGCGCCCGACGACAGTCCCAACAGATAGGGATCGGCAAGCGGATTTCGGGTCAGCGCCTGCATGACCGCGCCACAAAGGGCGAGGCCCGCACCAACGGCGGCGGCGGTCAGGACCCGCGGCAGGCGCAGTTCCCAGATGATGGCGTCACGCAAGCGGCCGACCGGACTTTCCGGAAACAGGCCAAGGTGGTGCGCAATGGTCTGCCACACTTCAATTGGCGCAATATCGGCGGGTCCGAAGGTGACCGCCAGCACAAGGCTGGCAGTGAGCAAGGCCAGCAGGCTCAATGCGAGCGTAGCCAGCGTGGATCGGCTCACGGCGCGAAGCTGAGCTGGGCGAGTTGGCTCGCCATATCGGCGGTAGCGCCGACATTGCGGACACCCGCCTCGGAGGCTGGGAATGGCAGAACGAGGTACCGCTCGTTGATCACGGCGTCGAGCTGGCTGGTTATCGGGTTTTCGGCCAGGAGCTTCTTCTTCTGGGCCGCCGAATTCCACACCGCATCCACGAGGACGATCACGTCCGGATCGGCATCGACGATGGCTTCCCAACCAGCTGAGACCCACCCCTCATCGACACTCGCCATGATGTTCGTCAAGCCCAGTGCTTCAAGCATCATCTGCGGCGCGCCGCTGCCGCCACCAACATAGGGCGTCTTGGTCCCAGAGGAATACCAGACCGCTGACAGGTTGCGCGTGTCGGCCGCAATGGCAGCGAGCGCAGCTCGCTGCTCGGCGATCAGGGCATCGGCGCTGTCGGGCACATCGAACATGGTGCCGACTTCGGCGATCTCGGCAAAGACATCGTCAAAGCCGAGCTTGGCCGGCTTGATCGAGCGGCAGGCCGCGGGCGAGACATAGCTGGCCACCCCAAGCGCGGCCAGCGTCGGTCGCTCGCCGGCGCCATCAGCCGCAAAATTGCTCTCCCAGCCGCCATAGACCAGTTCGGGCTCGGCCTCGAGCACCACTTCCTGTGAGGGCAGCTTGTCGGACAGGACCGGCAAGGCTGCGGCCGCTGCGGTCCACGGCTCGGGTGCCGGGCCGTCCTGGAAGCCCACCCCGACAATCCTGTCCGCAAGCCCCAGCGCCAGCAGCATTTCGGTCGCCGTTGACTTGATCGTCACCACGCGCTCCGGCGCCGCCGCCAGACTGACACGCGCACCACAGTTTTCGATGTTGAGCGGATAACTGGTTTGGGCCGTGGCGAGGGTCGGCAGCAGCGCCAGAGCGGCAAGGCCAAGCAAGGGCAGGGGGCGCATTGCGGTCAATCCTGTTTGACGCGTTTGGGAAACGACGGCGAAGCCTCGCGGGATTCAGCAAGCGCAGCTTCATATCCAAGTCTGTAGGCTTCGGCGGAGCCGAAGCGAAACATGTCGTCATCGACCGATCGCACCAGTGTCCGGGCGCCAGGCGCCGAAATGCCGGTGACCAGGCGCGCAAGACCACGCACGACTGCAACGGGAATGCCGCTTGCCTTGCCCTTTATCAGGTCGGCAGCGCCGGCCAGCTCATCGGCCAGCACCGTAATGGTGACATTGAGCGGCCTGCCATTGGCATCGACGCCGCCCCGCAGATCATCGGTGACGACTATGCCTGCAGCGCCGATCGCCACATCCGTCTGGCCAACACGCCAGGGACGACCCATCGTGTCCGTGATGATGATGCCCAGCGACACGCCGAAATGGGCCCGCAAGGCAGTGCAGAGCCGGCGCGCCGACTCGTCGGGATCTTCTGGAAGGCGCAGCGCCATTCCTTCGGGAACGTTCGACGTATCGATCCCGGCCGCGGCCATGATGAGCCCATGACGTGTCTCGACGATCTGGGTCACCCCTCCGGGGTGGACCCGCTCGGCCACGATCCGCACCGTATCCTGCGCGATGGCCTTCTCACGATCGGCAGCGAGTACCTGCATGCCTTCGGCCTTGGAGACAATCTTGCTGGTGATGACCAGAATGTCGCCGTCGCGCAGCGACGCCTCGGCATCCTCAGCCGCGCAAGCCTCGATCGCTGCGGCAATCAAGGCGACGAGGTCGTCGCCCTTTTCGATTTCGGGCAGACCCGTCACGCCCCAGACTGAGTATCGTGGCATGGACATCGGCGTGACCTAGCTAGAGGCGCTGGTGGATACCAGGGCCCGCAGCCGCGGCAGGATTTCCTTGGCGTAGAGCGCGATGAAACGGCTCTGGTCCTCGCCCGGCGCATGGAAAACGAGGTGGTCGAAGCCATAGTCCATATAGGTCTTGATGGCGCGCACATGCTCTTCTGGATCGCTTGAGACGATCCAGCGCTTGGCGATGCGCTCGATCGGCAATTCGGCTGCGAGGCGTTCCATCTCGGCTGGGTCCTCTATGGAGTGCTTTTCCTCGGCGGTCAGCGACAACGCCGCCCAGGCTCGCGTGTTGTTCAATGCGGCTTCCGCATCGGGGTCGAAGGACACCTTGACCTCGATCATCCGCTCGAAGGGCAGGGCGGCCCTGTCGGATTCGGCCCGGCCAGCGGCGACGCTCGGCAGCAGCTGATCTACATAAAGTTCGGCGCCCTTGCCGGAGGTGCAGATGAAGCCATCTCCGGCCCGGCCGGCATACTTGGCGTTGAGCGGCCCACCGGCTGCCAGGTAGATCGGCACCATCTTTTCCGGCTTGTCATAAATGGTGGCGTTTTGCGTCTTGTAGAATTCACCCTCGAAACTGACGCGGTCTTCGCTCCACAACCTGCGGATCAGGGTAACCGCCTCGCGCAGCCGCGCCGACCGCTCCTTGAGCTCAGGCCAGACCATGCCGGTGGCCGGAACCTCGTTGAGGGATTCGCCGGTTCCCACGCCCAGAATGACGCGTTCGGGGAACATAGCCCCCAGCGTGCCAAAGGCATGGGCGACCACCGATGGATGCAGCCGGAATGTGGGCGTCAGCACGGATGTGCCGACGACAAGCTTTTCGGTGCGCGCCAGCGTGGCCGCCATCCAGGCCGGCGCAAAAGGCGCGTGGCCGTCCGTATGTTTCCAGGGCTGGAAGTGATCGCTGATGAAGACCGACTCAAAGCCGGATTCTTCCGCCTCGATGGCAAATTTCAGCAGGGTAGCGGGCGCGAACTGTTCGGCGGAAGCCTTGTATCCGAAACGCATGCCCATCCTCCCAAATGCTCAGCTGTCGCTATACTTTGACCAAATGGTCAAAATTGTCCATTGGAATCGTGCAAGACCCAGATGCCGGTTGAGATAGCGTGCACCAATGGCTATCTGATGCCATCCCGCTTCGTCATCAGGCAAACCAAAAGGCGCATCACGGCATGACACCCGCATTCCTCGTCACCCATTCAGGTGGCTTCCATGCCGATGAACTCCTGTCCAGCGTGATCCTTACACGACTATACCCACAGGCGAAGATCACCCGCAGCCGGGCGCCGGAATGGATCACGCCAGCTGCCGATCGCATCATCTATGATGTCGGCGGCCTCTATGACGCCGCGGCAAGGATATTCGATCATCATCAGCGCGGCGCGCCGCTGCGGGACGATGGTCAGCCCTTTAGCTCTTTCGGCCTGGTCTGGAAGCACTATGGCCGCGACTATCTGGCGGCCGCCAATGTTCCCCAGATGCACGTGGAGGTCATACATGCGTCCTTCGACAACAGCTTCGTGCTGCCGGTCGATCTCATGGACAATGGCGCTCTGAGCCCGAGCGGACCGCTGGCGGGGCTGACATTGCCCTCGCTGCTGGAAACGCTGAAGCCGGACTTCGACAACAAGGATCCCGAGGCCGAGAACACGGCATTTCACAATGCGCTGGCTATCGCACGCAGCTTCGTTGAGGCCGCCATTTCCCGCAGTGCGGCCAAGCTGCGCGCCGAAACCATCGTACGGGAGGCTATCGAGGCCACCGGGCAGGGTCGAGTACTCGAATTGCCCATGGGCATGCCGTTTCGTCCGGCCATCCTCAAGGCCGGTGCCGATCATCTGCTCTTCGTGGTGCATCCGCGCGACAAGGATTGGTGCCTGACCACCATCCGGCGATCCGATGAAGGCTTCGAAGCGCGGGCCGATCTGCCAGCATCATGGGCAGGCCTCACCAACGGAGATCTCGAAGCCGCGAGTGGGGTCACCGGCGCCAGCTTCTGCCACAATGGTCGCTTTGTCGCTGCCGCCAAGACTCGCGAAGCGGCATTGGCGATGGCCGAACTGGCTGTAGCGGAAGCTCTATCCACCTGAAAACCGAGCATACAGCTGGGTACTCAACACATGAAAGTTCCATAATATATATTATGCGAAATGCGTGTTTGGCAATAGCGAGCGCTGCAGGCGCTCCCCCAAGCTGCTAATCTCGTTCAGTTATCGCGATTCCAACCCGAGACAGCCATGCAGCCCTCCCGTGACATTGCTCGCCTGATCGAGATCATGGCCGCCCTGCGCAATCCGGTCGGGGGTTGTCCATGGGATCTGGAGCAGGATTTCTCCACCATCCGCCACTACACGATCGAGGAAGCCTACGAGGTTGCCGATGCCATCGAGCGGCAGGATTTTGCTGACCTGCGTGAAGAACTGGGCGACCTGCTGCTGCAGCCGATCTATCACGCACAGATGGCGGCCGAGATCGGCAAGTTTGATATTGGCGACGTCATCTATTCCATCACCGAAAAGCTGATCCGTCGCCATCCCCATGTCTTCGGCGACACCGAGGCCGGCTCGTCTGCCGCTTCGGAACGACGCTGGGAGGCGATCAAGGTCGAGGAACGTGCAGCCAAGGCGGCCCGCAAGGGCGACGCCGAGCCTTCAGTGCTTGATGACGTACCCAATGTGCTGCCTGCCCTTGTGCGTGCCGAGAAGCTGACCAAACGGGCAGCCAAGGTCGGGTTTGACTGGCCCGATTTCGCCGCGGTCAGCGATAAGGTCGCTGAAGAATTCGCTGAAGTCAGCGAAGCCCAGGCGAGCGGCGACCAAGCTGCAATCCATGAGGAAGTCGGCGACCTGCTCTTTGCCGTGGTGAACCTGGCTCGTCACGCCGGCGTCAATGCTGAAGCGGCCTTGCGCGATGCCAACTTCAAGTTCACCCGCCGCTTCCATCACGTCGAAGCGCGTTGTCGCGAGGACGGGGTTGAACCGCAGGCGGCCGGGCTCGAACGTCTGGATCGCTACTGGAACGAAGTGCGGGCATCCGACAAGAGCTAGAACATTCTCGCCGGGCTTCTAGGCGTCCGAACTTTCGATCCGGCCGTTGAAGCGCTCTAGGAACTCCGCTTTGTGGCGTGGTTCGATCCGCACGACGAAACCGGAGCCAGATTCGGTCGGCTCCTCGCGCGAGACGATTTCCGCATGCGTATGCAGCCAGCCAATATCGGAGCCGGCGGTATGCGGCACATGGACATGATAGGTCCGGCTGTTCTCCGCCAACGCTGTTTCGATGGCGAGTTTTAACGCGTCGAGCCCCTGCCCTGTCTTGGCCGACGCTGGCACAATGGCCGCGACCTTGCTGGCCGCCGTGATCCCAGACAGATTGTTTGCGTCGACAAGGTCGACCTTGTTCCACACTTCGATGATGGGCGTCGTTTCGGGTGAAACACCCAGTTCGCCCAGCACCTTGAGGACATCCGCGGCCTGCGCTTGGTGGTCCGGATTGGCGACATCGCGCGCGTGCAGGATGACGTCGGCTTCCAACACCTCCTCCAGCGTGGCACGGAAGGCCGCCACGAGATCGGTCGGCAGGTCGGCGACGAAACCGACCGTATCGCTCAACACGACCTCACGGCCATGCGGCAGGTCCAGCCGACGTACTGTGGTATCGAGCGTAGCGAACAGCAGGTTCTCGGCGAACACCCCTGCCCCGGTCAATGTATTGAAAAGGCTGGATTTTCCAGCATTGGTGTAGCCGACCAATGCCACGATAGGCGTGCCGCTGCGCTGCTGGCGCTGCTGCATGCGGGTCTTCTTGACCTTTTCCAGCCGATCTTCCAGCAGGACGATACGATCAGCGATCTGCCGCCGGTCACTTTCGATCTGCGTTTCGCCAGGACCGCCCATGAAGCCGGAGCCGCCACTGCCGCGCTGGCGTTCCAGGTGCGTCCACGAGCGGACCAGGCGGCCCTTCTGATAGTTCAGATGGGCGAGTTCCACCTGCAGAACACCTTCGCGCGTCGCGGCGCGCTCGCCGAAAATCTCGAGAATCAGCGCAGTGCGGTCCAGCACCTTGGCGCCGGTCTCCGTTTCCAGGTTGCGCTGCTGGATGGCGGTGAGCGGCGCATCCACCAGCAGGAGATCGATCTCTTCATCCTTGACCCGGGCTGCGAGCGTCTCGGTATGACCGCCGCCGATGAAGGTGGCCGGCTTGACCTCGCGCACCCGCACCACCTCCGAAAAGATGACGTCCAGGTGAATGGCGCGTGCCAGTCCCTCGAACTCGGCCTGGCGGGCCTCGATCGAATGCTGCGAGATATGTCCGCGCACATCCGGCACGACAAGGCCGGCGCGGGTCGCCTGCTCCCGACGGTCGATAAACGCCTGCGGGCCGCCCTTCCGGCCGGCCTCGTCGTCGTCAAATTCGGTCATTGCGGCCTATCAGTCGCTATCGGTGTTCTGCTCGGGGTCGAACAACTGGATCGGCGCGCCCGGCATGATTGTCGAAATGGCGTGCTTGTACACAAGTTGTGACTGCGCATCGCGCCGCAGCAGCAGGCAGAAATTGTCGAACCAGGTGATAACACCCTGCAATTTCACTCCGTTCACGAGAAATATCGTGACCGGCACCTTCTGCTTGCGCACGTGGTTGAGAAAAGAATCCTGGAGATTAGGCTGTTTTTCGCTGGGCATTCGGGCCTCTTTTGTCGCGGCATTGCTTGTCGCTGTTGTCGTTGCGATTGCCTGCCAGATGGCGCTGGAACTGCTTCCCAGTCCATGCCAGCATGAATTCATCACACATCAGGCACTATGGCACAGATCATTTTTCGTGCCTACCGCGCCTGTCGCATGGCTCGCCAGAATTTTCGGAGGGGGTTTCAGAGCCCCAGTGACTTGATTTTCCTGTGCAGGGCGCTGCGTTCCATGCCGACAAACTCGGCCGTCTTGGAAATGTTGCCGCCAAAACGTTCGATCTGAGCCAGCAGATATTGCCGCTCGAACACCTCTCGGGCCTCCCGCAAGGGCAGACTCATCAGATGCGCCGAGGCGTCTGTATCGCCCACTGTGGGCAGAACTTCGCCGATATCGGACGGCAGCATGGCCGCGGTAATAACCCCATCCTCCGGCTGCTGGTCCTTCATCAGAATCAGCAGCCGTTCGATGGAATTGCGCAGTTGCCGCGCATTGCCGGGCCATTCCTGGGCCTGGAGCACCGCTATGGCGTCGTCACCCACGGTCAGCCGCTGCAGATTGTGCATCCGGCAGACCTGTTCGATGAACACGTTCACCAGCGGTGGCACATCCTCGCGCCGCTCCTTGAGCGGCGTCAGCGGCAAGGGCACGATCGAAAGTCGGTGGAACAGATCCGACCGGAATTCACCGGCGTCGATCTGCGCGGCCACGTTCTGCGAACTGGACGAGATGATGCGGACGTCGATCGGCACCGCCTGCGTCCCCCCTACCCTGTTGAAGCGGTTCTCCACCAGGGTGCGGAGCAGCGCAGCCTGGGTCTGGGCCGGCAGCGTCGTGACCTCGGAGAGGTACAGGGTTCCGCCGTGGGCCTTTTCCAGCGCCCCGACCTCGACCTTCAAGATTCCGGTCTTCTCGCGCGTTTCCCGACCGAACAGCACGACGGGCACTTCCTCGGGCGCATAGAGCGAGGCATTGATCTCGACGAACGGGGAATCGACGCGCGGGCTGCGCTGGTGGATCATCCGCGCGACCAGCCCCTTGCCGCCCCCCGACGGGCCGGAAATGAAGATGCGGGAATTGGTCGGCGCGGACTTCTCGATGATGCCGCGCACCTGTTGCAGTGCGGGAGAATTGCCCACCATGTCCGCACTCTTGCCGGCGGAACGTTCCTTTAGCTCCGCCACTTCGGTGCGCAGCCGCGTCGCCTCCATGGCGCGCTGGGTGATGTGCAGCAGGCGATCGATCTTGAACGGCTTTTCGATATAATCATAGGCGCCGCGACGGATGGCCGACACGGCCGTTTCCACATTGCCATGTCCGGAGATCATCACCACCGGCATGTCCGGATGCTGGCTCTGGAACACGTCCAGCAATTGCAGCCCATCGAGGCGCGACCCCTGCATCCAGATATCGAGAAACACCAGGCTCGGCCGGCGCCGGGCGATCTCATTGAGTCCGCTATCCGCATCGTGCGCCTGGCGGGCCTCGTAGCCCTCGTCCTCCAGGATTCCTGCGATCAGCTCGCGGATGTCGTCTTCGTCGTCAATGATGAGAATATCGAGTGCCATTTATTTCTGAACCGCTGCTGAGACGCGGGGTTCCTCCTGTTGAGCGGATTTTGCCTCCGACAAAGTCGGAGCTCCCGCCTCTGAAGACGTGTTGGGTGAATGCAAGGGAAGCGTGAAAGTTACGCAGGCGCCGACCCGGCCAGTTGGATCGGGCTCGGCATCGACCAGTTCGACAATGCCGCCATGCTGCTCGATGATCTTGGCGACGATGGCGAGGCCCAGCCCCGTGCCCTTTTCTCTGGTGGTCATATAAGGCTCGAGCAGCCTTTGTCGATTGTCCTTGGGCCAACCCTTGCCATTGTCGGAAATGGCGACCCGGGCATGACTGCCCTCGACCTGCGCCTCCACGGTGATGGTCGGCACCCAGTCCTTGGACATATCGACTGTCTCGAACGCTTCGACAGCGTTCTTGATCAGGTTGGTCAGGCACTGCGCGATCAGGCGGTTATCGAACCAGGCATGAATCGCATCTTCTGGCAGCAGCGTGCGGATATTGATCTCGGGCAGGCGTACACTCTCGAGAAAGACCGCCTGCCGCACCGTATCGGACAGGTCCGCAATCTCCGGCGCGGCTTCGGGCATCCGGGCAAAGGCGGAGAATTCGTCGACCATGCGGCCGATATCGCCAACCTGGCGGACAATGGTGTTGATGCATTTGTCGAAGACGTCACGATCATCTTCCAGCCGGTTGCCATAACGCCGGCGCAGGCGCTCGGCCGAAAGCTGGATTGGCGTCAGCGGGTTCTTGATTTCATGGGCAATGCGTCGCGCCACATCGGCCCAGGCACTGGTGCGCTGCGCCGATTCCAGGTCGGTGATGTCATCGAAGGTGAGGACATAGCCCTTGGATTCGGTGATCGAACCCTCTCGCGTCAGCTGGACCTGATAGGTTCGCCGATCGGTTTCATTTCCCAGCTGAATCTGGTCCCGAACCTGGCCGCGTCGGGCCGAGCGGGCCCGCTCCAGGGTGGGCGCCAGCAGCGGCATGACCTTTTCGATCGGTTCACCCATAAGGTCGATTTCCGTGCGATCGAGCATTTCGCACGCCCTGGCATTGACCAGTGTGACCGCACCGAACGGATCGAGCCCGATAATTCCGGCCGACACACCCTCCACCACGGCCTCGGTGAACTGGCGACGCTTTTCGTTCATCTCGCTGGCGGTCAGCAGGGCCTCGTGCTGCGATTTCAACTGCTGGGTCATGCGGTTGAACCCACTGGTCAGGTCGCGGAGGTCTCCCGTACCCTCCTGCACCGGCACCTGCACATCCAGGTCGCCACTGCGCACCCGGTTCGAGGCGATCATCAGATTGCGGATCGGGTCGACGAAGCGGTTCGCCAGCGCAATACCGATCCACAGCGCCGCCAACAGCAGCACCACGGCCAGGCCCACATACATGATGGTGAAGGTGATCTGGAACACCAGCCTGTTGGACGCATACTGACGGTATTCGGTGATGTTCTCGTCGGTAAGCTGCATATATTCGAGCACCTCGGCCTCGACCGGCCGGGCAACGAACAGATAGGTGTCGTTATACCCCCGCAGCTTGATCACCGAGCCCACAAGGTTGATCCGGCCCGGCGCGATGGCTGCGGGAATTCCTTCCACCAGCCCCTCGGTTATTCCTTCCGGCAACTGCGGATAAGCGCCCTGCACCGCAATCTGGGCGCGCATCAACGTGTCGCCCTGAGCGTTGACTAGTGACGTGAATGGCAGCGAACGGGTTACGGCCAGCGCCGTCAGGATGCGCTCGAACCGCTCCCGGTCCGTATCGAAGGTGGAATGCGCCTGCTCCAGTTCCTCGGCCACCCAGATGATGTCGTCCCGCAGTACCTGGGCGTGCTCGAGCATGTAGGATCGAGCCACCAGCCGTGAACTTTCCACCATGGCCCGGGTGCGTTCCGAGAACCATTGGTCCAGGCCCTGGTTGAGCGCGATCGTGGCCACGACGGCCACGATCGCCGCAGGAATAGCCGCGACCAGGGCGAACATCGTCACCATGCGAATCTGCAGGCCAGCACCAGCCTGCCCCTGCAATCGCGCCTGGATCAGCAACGTCGCCTCGGTCACAACCAGCGCGATCACCAGCAGCACCAGCACGCCGGTTACGATCCAGATCACCGTCCAGACGGTGGTCGAGGGCTCGATATTGGTCGTTCCCGACAGAATCAGGAACGAGATCGAGGACATCAGCACCGAGGCAAAGACCACGATGAAGCCGAGGATGCGCAATGGCCGGTTGCTATGGGCAGCCGCAAACGGCGCGCGAGCCGCTTTGGGCTCCTCGCTGGCGACTACCGCTTGGGTTTCCTCACTGGCCGTTAGTTCACTCATTAATGCCGCAAGGCACTCCATCTCTGCCGAAGGGGCAGAGCCTGACCCAATTCGGCCAACCCTTCAAGATAATTGTTGCTAAAATGTGACACTGACCACCGACCACCGTTGGTGGCAGGAACACGCCGGTGGCGTGTTCTTGGGTGGTCAGGCCCGAACCGCTCGCGGAAGCCGGATGTCCCGCAGAACCGATGTTCAGTTCCGTCGGCTATGCTTGACGATCTCGATGCTATGCGTGCGGATCTTCTTGCGCAGCGTATTGCGATTGAGCCCGAGCAAGTCGGCAGCCTTGATCTG
>JADKLW010000330.1_pt1 | contig 19417 bp, 16 predicted proteins | sample 8641881 | NCBI WGS metagenome assembly JADKLW01 (sample SAMN16272185, study PRJNA661076) | feces metagenome | isolation source: fecal sample from diarrhoea affected cattle B | host: Bos taurus | place: South Africa: Lokaleng Village, Mahikeng | collected 2019-09 | reverse complement strand
ATATTTAGATAACGCGGCAACAACGGCTCCGCGGCCCGAAGTAATTGCAGAAATAGTCCGATCTCTCGAAACTGATTTTGGCAATCCGTCATCGACACATTCTTTTGGGAGGCAAAGCAAGACCGCGGTAGAATTGGCGCGCAAATCGGTTGCGAAGCTCCTGAATTGTTCTGCTAACGAAATTATTTTTACCGCCGGAGCCACCGAAGCCAACAATCTGGTCCTTCGAGGTGCAGTCCGGAATCTTGGTGTTAAACGCATTATAACCAGTAAAATCGAACATCATGCGGTGTTGCATACTGTCGAAGCACTTCAAAAAGAAACGGGAATCATAGTAGATTATGTCAAAGTAAAATCGACCGGCGAACCCGATTTGACACATTTATCGGAGTTGTTATCGGTAGAAATTCCGACGATGGTTTCCTTGATGCACGTCAATAATGAGGTGGGAACTGTAATTGATATTGACAGCATTGGTCGTATCTGCCGGCAGTATTCCGCACTTTTTCATTCAGATACAGTACAATCGGTTGGCAAATTTGAAATCGACCTGCAATCTCTTCCGGTCGATTTTATTGTTGCAAGTGCTCATAAGTTCCATGGACCCAAAGGTGTCGGTTTCGCTTTCATACGAAAAGGGAACCATGTAAAACCAATGCTTTATGGAGGTGAACAGGAGAAAGGATTGCGGGCTGGCACCGAATCTGTCCACAATATAGTTGGTATGCAAAAAGCGCTTGAATTGTCGCTTGCCAACCTGCAAAAGGAGCGCGCTTATATCACCGATCTTCGCAATTATACGATTGACCAGATTCAAACACATTTTCCCGGAACAAAAGTCAATGGCAGTCAAGAGTGTGGATTTTATAATCTGGTGAATGTATGTCTTCCGATGTCGGAAGAGAAGTCGGCTTTAATCCTGTTTAATCTGGATTTGAGCGGTATTGCCGTTTCACGTGGAAGCGCCTGTCAATCGGGCAGCAACAAAGCATCTCATGTGTTGAGTGAAATGTTGATTCCGGAGGATTTAAAAAAACCTTCATTGCGCATTTCTTTCAGTCACGAAAACACCAAAGAAGAAATTGATTTTTTAATTGGCGTATTATCAAAAATTAATTAAACTGGTTGCTTATAGAGTTTTCCGCGTTGCAGCAATGGAAGTGTGACCGTAAACACTGCTCCGTTCCCCGGAGCTCCGTCGGCGTCAATGAAGCCGTGGTGCTGCTCAGCTATTTTTTTGCAAAGCGCTAACCCCAGGCCGGTTCCTTCATATTTATCTTTTGGATTGAGCCGTGCGAAAGGATGGAATATTGTACTGATATAATTTGGATCGAATCCGATACCGTTGTCGGCGAGTCGAACTTTAACAAATTGGCCGTTATCCATTTCAACGATCTCTGATGTAACTACTATAACTGGTTGTTCAGAAGTTGATGAAAATTTGAGGGCATTATTCACGATATTATAGAAAAGTTGGTAAATCAACACCGGAGCACCTTCAATTTGGGGAAGTTCCGTACGGCTTATCAAAGCATTTTTCTGTGTCATCAAAATTTCAAGATCGCTTTCGATATTGTCGAATACTTCTGATAAGCTTACGGGTTCAGCCGCCTGGTCTATGGCGCGCATGGCAGAATATTTAAGTACACCATCAATCATGCTGAACATTCGATCAGTTGCATGGTGAATCTTTTGCAGATGGCTCAGCCCTTTTTCAGGTAATATGCCGGCAAACTGATCCTGTATCAAATTGCTGTAGAATTTAATTTTGCGGACAGGTTCTTTCAAATCGTGGCTCGCCACATGGGCAAATTGCTGTAAATCTTCATTGGAACGTCTGAGTTCGACTGTTCGTTGGTGAACCAATCTGGTTAGCTGTTCGGCAAATTCTTTCTGTTCGGTTATATCCTGGATTACGCCAATCAGTGTCGCGGGTTTGTCGGTTTCATCTTTTAAAATTTTTCCTTTGGCGCGGAACCAGGTACTTGTGTTATCAGATTTAATGATTCGGGCTTCATAACTAAGATTACCAGTCTTAAAAGCGTCCTTATGGGCTTTTTCTCGTAACCTGACGTCATCGGGATGAATCTTTTGCGTGAGTTCTGCGCGGCTAACATTTAGTTGGCTACCCCATATTTCGTGAAATCGCGGCGATGCGATCAAGCTGTTATCTTCCAAGTTAACTTCATAGACTCCTAGATCGGCTGATTCAATTGCGAGCCGTGCGCGTGCTTCGGCTTCTTCGATTTTCTTGCGCGCCATTACTTGTTGGGTGACATCTATCGCGACGGCCAGAATCCCTGTAATGCGGCCGTCATCTTCTTTGTACGGTTCGTAAACGAAGTCGGTGTAAACAAGTTGTAATTTACCTCCGCGGTTTAAAGTTGCGGGAACATCATGGGCTTTTACGGTTTCACCGGAGGTAAACACCTTATGTAAAAGTTCTTCAAAGCCTTGATTGATGCTTTCTGGCAAGCCTTCAAAAATGGGTTTGCCAATAATATCATCCGCAGTTTTACCCCAAAATTCCAACATCTTGATATTGGCGATCTGTACGACATATTCCGGTCCGCGAAATATGCACATGGCCACCGGTGCATGCAGGATAGTATTGCGGAGAGATTGTTCGCTTTCCAGGATTTTTTGCTGTGCTTTGATATTGTCGGTGACATCACTAACGATATCGAGGATTGCTTCAACTTTGCCATCCGGTCCGAAAATAGGGGTATAGGTGAAATCGTAATAATTGGATGTCATTACGCCTTGGCGGACGATATTAATTTGGCGGCCGAAATGCTGATACATTTTACCTGTGCGATAAACATCACCAAGTATATTGAGAAGAGAATTTTCCTGTGTAATAAGTTCCGGCATGACCTCGCGCAACATCCGGTCTTTGATATCGTTCCCTTTTCCCACGATGTCGACAAACGTGCTATTATGGGTTTCAATTATAAAATCGGGACCAACCAATAGTCCGATTCCAACCGGTGCTGCGAGGATTAGAGTCCGGAAGCGTTGCTCACTTTTCTGTATTTGTTGGGCGGTTAGATTTTGTTGGGTAACATCGGCGGCCGTATTCATGACTCCGTATACGGTGCCGTCTGCTTTGTAAAGTGGTGTGAAACTATAATTGAAGTAGTGGGTGACGAGGTGGTTGCCGATCATAAGATCGACCTTTTCATTTTTGGTGTGAAGGGCTTTGCCGGTTTTGAAAACTTTTAAAATTTGGGCGACAATTCCCTGACTCCATAGTTCAGGCAGCAGATCACCAAATCTTTTACCTATTACGTCATCACCTTTTCCCCATGTATCGATGATGCTTTTGTTTGCTATTTCGATAATTAATTCCTCGCCAATGTAAACCGCAATGGGAAATGGTGCACTTTCTACGACACTTCGTAACTTTTCCTCATTTTTCTTGATTTTATTGACGGCATTTATCTGGTCGGTGACATCCTGCATGATACCATCAAACCTATATGCAGCGTGATTATCGTCAAAGGAAGCTTTGCCTTTGACGCGCACAATCCGCAATTTGCTATCCAGCGGGTTTTGTATCGAGTATTCAATGTCATAGCCGGGCGATCCGTACTGTAATGCCTGCTCGATAGCCGCCTGTACACGGGCTCGGTCTGACGGGATTATTCTGTCAACAGCTGTTTCCAACGTTAAATTGTCTGTTGCGGCAAGTCCGAACCAATTTTTTAAACGGGAATTTACTGTTAGATTGTTGGTAATGGGATTATAATCCCATGTTCCCAGTTCGGCTGCCTCTATGGCAAAACTCAACCGATCGTCTGAGCTGGAGTCGTTATTCTTCAATGTGTGAGATGGGATAATTTTAATTTCGAATTTTGCAATCCCGAAGTTAAGCATTTTTTGTTTCTCATAAACCGATTAATAAAAATTGGAATTTCCTGCTTATTGCAGTGATTTTCAATTGGTCTGCCGTTAAATAGCAGTTAATAAAAGATGACCTACTATTTGAAAGTTTTACCTTTAATAAAAAAGTCATGAAAAAGCCATTGTATATCATCGCGTCATTAATGTTGACCATAACAGCGTCGGCACAGGTCCAAACCACTTCATCAACAATATCTGACACACTTCCTACAGCGCCTCCAGCTGATAGGATCGCAGTTCCGGCTACCGGCCATCGTATCGATGCGGCTCAACGCCGAAGTGCTTCCGAAGTCAATGCGGAAATGGAATCCAAACAGAAAACGCAGGCCCGGGCCAATAAAAAACCCAATCCTCACGATCGACCGTTAACAGAGCCAGCGTCTCCAAGAGCTTCCGGTTCCACAGCGACGCCTCCGCCGGTAACACCATAAAAAAATCCGCATCTTGTTTTCGATGCGGATTTTTCAGTAATCAGAGAACTATAATCTTCTGCTTCCGTAGTGCGACCCATCAAATTCTTTTCGCTTATAGAACGATGAATCGTCGTCGTACATGGTAGATTCATCGAAATCGGCGCCTTCATTGTAACTTCGGAATACATCGGCTTCGTAATCAGCATATATTTCCGTGCCGCGGCTAAACCTTTTGGTTTTGGCAAAAGTTCGATGGTTGATCTGGTTTGAACGGACAATTTTATTTTCTTCGTCGATCATAATCATTCCGATTGGTATGATCAGGTGATTATCACCGTCTTTATTTAAGAATTCGTGAACTCCGCTGCGGTCACCTGCGAATGGGTCATGTCCTTCTTCTATAATTGTATGATCTACTTCGACGTCTACATACACAACGCGTAAAGCTTGCTTGTTGACCAATAACCGGTCGACTTTGCCTATGACGCGATTATCAGCATCGCGCACGTCCCATCCTTTAATATTGGTGTAATCGGACGCGATTTTATAATCAGATAATTCGTCCAGATAATAGATAACCTTGTTTTTTTTATCACTCATGGCGTATAGATTTAATGTTAAGCTAAAATTTGAAGTGTTTTTGGAGAATTCCTCTCGCCGATAGTGTCTCGTAGTTCGACATCGTTGATATCTTCCTGATCATCTATCAGATCGGTATCGGCATCCCTGAATACCAGAAAATAGATTAGCGCTGCAATACCCAGGATTAACAATATCCATGGCCAAACCGGCCTTTTCTTTTCAATTTTAATTTCAGCCATAATATTTGATTTTTAGTTAATGGGTCCGTGACCCGTTCAAAGGTAACCTTTCACAAATGCCTGACTTTTATACAAATCCCATTAAGTGTTACACAAACTAAATACAAAAAAAAATCCGTCCTTATGAAGAACGGATTTAATATTTTGAATTTACAGAACAACTACAGATGTATTACCTCTCCGTATGCGTCGGCTACCGCTTCCATTACAGCTTCACTCATAGTCGGGTGCGGGTGGATTGCTTTTAGGACTTCATGTCCTGTGGTTTCCAATTTTCTGGCAACCACTGCTTCCGCAATCATGTCGGTTACACCGGCTCCAATCATATGGCATCCGAGCCATTCACCGTATTTGGCATCGAAAATCACTTTTACGAAACCGTCGGGTGTTCCTGCGGCTTTCGCTTTACCCGACGCAGTAAACGGAAATTTCCCTACTTTAAGTTCGTAACCTTTCTCCTTCGCCTGTTTTTCTGTAAGTCCCACCGAAGCGATTTCAGGCGTGGCATAGGTACAACCCGGAATATTGCCATAATCTATTGGATCGACCTGCATTCCGGCAATTTTTTCGACACATGTAATTCCTTCGGCCGATGCAACGTGGGCGAGGGCAGGACCCGGAACCACATCGCCAATGGCGTAATAACCCGGTATATTGGTCTGGTAGAAATCGTTTACCAATATTTTATCGCGATCAGTTGCAATGCCTACATCTTCCAGTCCGATGTTTTCGAGATTGGTCTTAATGCCAACGGCTGATAAGAGAACATCTGCTTCGATGGTTTCTTCTCCTTTTGATGTTTTAACGAATGCCTTCACGCCGCTGCCTGAAGTGTCGATGCGCTCCACAGATGAACCTGTCATGATTTTGACGCCGGCTTTTTTCATTGAGCGTTCCATTTGCTTTGAAATATCTTCATCTTCCAGCGGAACTATATTGGGTAAGTATTCCACTATGGTTACATCGGTACCCATCGAATTGTAGAAGTGCGCAAATTCGACTCCGATTGCACCTGAACCAACGACTATCATTGATTTTGGCTGATTTTCAAGTGTCATTGCCTGGCGATAACCGATCACTTTCTTACCATCCTGTGGCAGATTTGGTAATTCGCGGGACCGCGCGCCGGTGGCAATGATTATATGGTCGGCCGAATATTCGGTTGTGTTGTCGTTACTTTTTACCGCGATCTTTTTTCCCGGTTTAAGCGTTCCGTATCCTTCGATAACATCGATCTTGTTTTTTTTCATCAGGAATTGGATGCCTTTGCTCATACCGTCGGCGACACCGCGTGAACGTTGTACGACAGCAGAGAAATCTTTATCAAAATCAGATACCGTTAGTCCGTAATCGGACGCGTGTTTAAGGTAATCGAAAACCTGCGCCGATTTAAGTAACGCTTTGGTAGGGATGCAACCCCAATTCAGGCAAACGCCTCCAAGGCTTTCTTTTTCGATTACTGCAGTTTTAAAGCCAAGTTGGGCGGCTCGGATTGCAGCTACATAACCTCCGGGACCGCTACCCAGAACAATAATATCGTATTTCATTTACTAAATTTTTAATTTAAGAATTGCTTTTCGTCAGGGAATTTGAGAAAGCGAAATTAAGGAAAATTTTCGTAAAAGCAGGTGATTGTTTCTGCTAACCCGTAGCTACTTCCGGTAGGAATTGGGAGTAATACAGCATACGGTAGATGCCTTGCTCACGATCCAGCAACTCCTGGTGCGTACCTTGTTCGACAATCAGGCCTTTGTCCATAACGACAATTTTATCGGCATTGACCACGGTGGCAAGACGGTGCGCGATGACTATGGAAGTGCGGCCTTTGGTAATAGTATCGGTGGCACGCTGTATAAGTTCTTCGGAGTAAGTGTCGATGGAAGATGTTGCTTCGTCGAGAATCAAGATGCTTGGCTCGCTTACATATGCTCTCAGAAATGCGATCAGTTGCCGCTGTCCTGATGATAGCATGACACCGCGTTCCTTAACATTGTAATCGTAATCATTTGGCAGCGTCATTATAAAGTCATGCACGCCAATTGTCTTAGCCGCCGTAATCACGTCTTCCCGGGTTATTTCGGGATTATTTAAAGTTATATTATTTAAAATAGTATCGGCAAAAAGGAACACATCCTGCAAAACCACCGCTATTTGGCGCCGTAATGACGACAATTTGTAATTTTCTATATTCTCGCCGTCAATGCAGATTGCCCCGCTGTTGATTTCGTAAAATCGGTTGAGTAAATTTATGATTGTCGACTTTCCGGCTCCGGTAGCACCTACGATTGCGACAGTTTCGCCTGCTTTAACATCCAGGTCGATACCTTTGATCACGTCTTCGTTTTCATTATATCCGAAGCGAACATCCCGGAATGTGATTGTCCCGTCAAATACAGGTGCTTCAAGACGGCCGGTGTCCTGAATATTATCGGACGTGTCCAATACAGCAAAAACACGGTTCCCGGCAATCATCCCCATTTGCATTTCGTTGAACTTATCGGCGATCTGGCGCAAAGGATTGAAAAGCATTCCGATGAACATCGTATAAGAAAAGAGATCTCCGAAGGTCGTGAAAGGATCGCCCGCCAGGATTCTCAAGCCTCCGTACCAAACGATCATCCCCAATGTGAGCGATGAAATGATATCGGCAATCGGAAAGAAAACCGAGTTATACCATATCGTTTTTATCCAGGCTTTCCTGTGTTTGGCGTTGATCTCCATGAATTTTTCAGCTTCGATATTTTCGCGATTGAAAAGTTGGACGATTTTCATGCCCGTTACGCGCTCCTGAACGAAAGTGTTCATATTCGATACCTGATTGCGAACATCTTCGAAAGCCAACTGCATCTTTCGCTGAAAAATCCGTGTTATAAATACCAGAATTGGCATCGCAAGTATAACTATCCATGTAAGTTTCCAGTTCATATAAAACATGAAAATCAAAATGACAACCATTTTAAGAAGGTCGCTGATGATCATAAATAATCCCTGGCTGAAAATTCGTGCAATCGCTTCGATATCAGATACTGTGCGGGTCACTAATTGCCCTACCGGCGCACTGTCGAAGTAGCGCATGCGGAAAGCCAACATGTGTTGGAACAACTTTATCCTTATGTCTTTTATGATATCCTGGCCTAACCAATTGGCCCAGTACACAAAGTAAAACTGCGATAAAACTTCGCACAGCATCACCACGCCCATCAAAGTGATGAACAGTAAAAGCCCCTGTGGGTCGCCGGGTGCGATGTAGCTGTCAACCGTTTGTTTTAAAAGGTAGGGACGGAGCGCGGCAAATAACGATAGTAAAATAGCAAACAGCACCACTCCGTTAAATCTTCGTTTATACGGTTTGGTATATTGCAGTATGCGTTTGAACAAACGCGTGTCAAATGCTTTTGCTTTCATTATTACCTTATATCTTGATTAATGTAAGGATACATTATTTGCGTTAGAAAAAGTCCGTGTGCCGGCACCGAGAAACCGGCCTCGCTTCTACTTTTGGATTGTAGTATGCGTTCAAAGTCGGAGATGGTAATTTTTGCGGAGCCCACATCTATCAGTGTCCCAACGATTGCCCGAACCATATTTCGCAGGAATCGATCGGCTGTGATTGTAAAAATATACTGGTTGCCGGATTGCTGCCAGTGGGCGTTTGTCACTTGACAATCGAATGAATTTACATCTGAATTCGACTTGCAAAAACATTCAAAATCGTGTTTTCCAAGCAACCGTTGTGCGGCGAGGTTCATCTGCAGAACATCGATGGGATTGTGGTAATGCCAACTCAATTCTGTTGCAAATGGATTTTTAACAGTGGTAATATGGTACTCGTATGTTCGCGAAACCGCATCGAATCGTGCATGCGCATTATCCGACACGGGGATGATGGATATAACGGAAATATCGGGCGGCAGAAACGAATTTAATTTATAGACCAATTTTGCACATTCGAAAAAACCTTCAAAATCGAAATGAGCGTACAATTGTCGGGCGTGTACGCCTGTATCTGTTCGGCCGGCGCCGGTGGTGACGATTTGGCTACCCAGAATTGTAGATAAAGCCTTTTCCGCAGTCTCTTGCACCGTTATAGCGTTGGGTTGGCGTTGCCATCCGTGATAACGCGTTCCGTTGTATGCAATTTCAAGAAAGTATCTCAAGCCTTGATTTTTATGAAGCACAAAGATACTTAATAAATGGATTGTGATTGAGATGCCTGTGCAACACAGATGTTAATTTGATTATAACTTTTTATCGCATTACCGCGAATTTCACTACCGGATTTTTAATTAAATGTACCTTTATGTTCCAATAACACGTTTTGAAAAAGATACTTTTACTTTCCGACACACATGGTCATATTGATGACCGAATTTTAAAGTATGTTACCGATGCCGATGAAGTATGGCATGCAGGAGACATCGGCGATCTTGCAGTCACCGATCAGTTGAAGAGGCTCAAGCCACTGCGCGCAGTTTCCGGAAATATTGACGGAGACAAAGTACGAATGGAATTTCCGCTGAATGATCGGTTTGTTTGTGAAGGACTTGATGTGCTGATTACACATATTGGTGGATATCCGGGCCGATACGTTCCGGCTGTCAGAAACTTACTGTTGCAAAAGCCGCCAAAGCTGTTCATTTGTGGCCATTCCCATATTTTAAAAGTAATGTTCGATAAAAAACATAATTTGCTGCATATGAATCCCGGTGCGGCAGGGAAGAGTGGGTTTCACCAGGTGCGGACGATGCTGCGGTTTGAGGTTGACGCAGGTGAGATAAAAAATCTCGAAGTCATCGAACTTGGCAAACGTGGATAACAAAAAAAGCCCGAACTATTGTCCAGGCTTTTCTTCGCACTAATAAACTAAGTTTATAGGATTACCTCAATCGGTCCACAGATTTTACGAGATCTTCATCCTTCTTGATTGCTTTGTTGGCCAAAGCTAAAAAAACGATAGAAACAATCGGTAAGAACATCCCAATACCTTTCTCGGAAACAATAGTTGTCTCTCCAGATAAATTTAGGGAACGATATACAAATAAGCCTAATAAAATTAAATTTAAAATTATATTCACCCTTCCGATAACGAATTGGTGTTGTCTTTTTTTATAAAAAAGAATCGATAATAATGATAGCGAAGTACTTAAGCCAAAAAGCGCTGTATAAACAGTACTTTGGTAAAAGTAAAATTCGGTTACGACGTCGAATGTTGTTTCATTCCACAAAGGAAAAATAAACGGAAGAACGCCGCTGGCTACTAGAGCTAGAATAAGATAAACCGTTTGAATCCTTTGAATCATTGCTGTAATTTCAGTCACAAAAATATATTTTCTTTTTTATAAATACTATTGTATCATTGATTTTTATTTGTATTATTGCAAGACAAATCCGTAAGTACTTCATCCTTCGGAGTGTTCACAATCTATAATTCACTACCCGCATTTTAAGTATTCCAATCCAAAAAACTTAATTCACAGTACATTCATGTTTGATATTTCTGCTTTAAAAGAAATGAAACTTCCGCGGTTGCAGGAAATTGCAAAAGCGACGAAAGCCATAAAATACCATGGCGTCAAAAAAGAAACACTTATTCAGCAAATTCTTGCACATCAGGCAGTCACAGAGCCTGGCCCGGCGCCTATTGCTGAGTCGGTCGATGACAAGCCGCGACGAGCGCGGATGCAGATTGAAAAGAAACCGGCTATCACCAAAAATTCTGATAATTTGTTTTCGGAAGCAGAAAAGTCACCACGTGATCTTCCCATAGTACAAGAAGTCGCTGACAGCAGGGAGGAACCTTCACCGACATTGCCGCAAAAAGACCGTAAGGTTATAAAATTCAAGAAAAATTTCGAAAAGAAAGATGCATCTTCCCGTGAAATGGTCGAAGCGTCGCGTGAAAATGTTATTGAGAAACCTGCTGGTGACGAAAGTTCGACAAAGAATCAGAACCCCAATTTTAAGACAGCACCCAAAGCTGCGCCGCACCAGAACGGAAACAGCAATCCGGGCCAGAATCAGCCAAATCAAAATCAGCCAAATCAGAATCAGAATCAAAACCCTAATTTCAAGAATAAAAAGAATAATTTCCGAGACGCCGATTTTGAGTTTGACGGAATAATCGAAAGTGAAGGTGTACTCGAAATGATGCCCGACGGTTATGGTTTTTTACGATCGTCCGATTACAATTATCTCGCCTCTCCTGATGATATTTACTTATCCACTTCACAAATACGACTTTTCGGCCTTAAAACCGGTGATACAGTAAAAGGTGTAGTGCGGCCACCAAAAGAAGGTGAGAAATTTTTTCCATTGGTTAGGGTCCTAAAAATCAACGGACACGATCCTCAGGTAGTACGTGACAGAGTTTCTTTTGAGCATTTGACGCCGGTGTTTCCGTCTGAAAAATTTATTTTGGCACAGAAACAGAGTACCGTTTCCACCAGGATCATCGATTTATTCTCGCCAATTGGGAAAGGTCAGCGGGGCATGATCGTCGCGCAGCCAAAAACCGGTAAAACAATGTTGCTGAAGGATATAGCCAATGCGATCGCGGCAAATCACCCTGAGGTGTATTTGATTGTATTACTGATTGATGAGCGCCCTGAAGAGGTAACTGATATGCAGCGAAGTGTTCGTGGTGAAGTCATTGCTTCCACATTTGACCGAGAGCCCCAGGAACATGTGAAAATAGCAAATATAGTACTGGAGAAATCCAAGCGTTTGGTCGAATGCGGGCATGATGTTGTAATCTTATTGGATTCGATCACCCGATTGGCCCGTGCCTACAATACCGTTCAACCTGCCTCAGGAAAGGTTTTAAGTGGTGGTGTGGATGCCAACGCTCTTCAGAAACCAAAGCGATTTTTTGGTGCTGCGCGAAATGTTGAAAACGGGGGGTCGTTGAGTATCATCGCAACTGCTCTTACCGAAACAGGTTCGAAAATGGACGAAGTTATTTTTGAGGAATTCAAAGGTACCGGAAATATGGAATTGCAATTGGATCGTAAAATCGCAAACAAGCGTATCTTTCCTGCTATCGATCTTACATCGTCAAGTACTCGTAGGGATGATTTGCTGTTAGATGAAAAGACTTTGCAACGTATGTGGATTATGCGCAAATACCTTTCTGACATGAATCCGGTTGAAGCAATGGACTTTATAAATGACCGTTTTAAGAAAACCAGAAATAATGAGGAGTTCCTTATTTCGATGAATGACTAGATTTTATCTTACACATAAAAAAACCCGCAATCTCTGATTGCGGGTTTTTTTTATTAAAATAGTGAAACCTATTGAACTATAATCTTTCTCGTTTCAACAACTTGATCGGATGTGATTCGGATAAAATAGAATCCGGACTGAAGATTTTCAATGGAGTAAACCTGGTCGTGTGCTTGTGGAGAATCCATTAGCTGAATGATTTGCCCGCGGATATTTACCACCTCAATCCGATCGATATCTTTTTCAGACGAAATGTACACTGTACCGTTCGGCGACGGATTCGGGTACAGTTTCAATTCTGCCACCGCAAAATCCGCAGTAGATAAATTGAGGGCTGTACAATTAGTCACCCATACTTGGCACGCGTATGCCGGATTATCGATATACGGATTGCGATTACCCTGAAAATTATAAACTGCATTATTAATGGCAATTTCGCGTGCTGACACCGGATCGTTTGTATGCCAAGTAAGCAGAATGTTTAAAAAAGTATCATTGAATACCTTGTTGATACTGCCGTCGAACATTACCGTAGCTTGAGTTGAAGAACCATTGGCGGCGGCATAAAAATTATCCATCAGGTCCTGATAGCGGGTTGCGAAATATAACAGACTCCGCGCCACATCGCCTTTAAATTCGTCAATTGGTTCAAATACAGTCCCGGTGAATCCCGCCGAATAGCCCGAATTTAAGTTCGTACCTCTTTTAGAACCGTTGGTAGAGGTATAATTGGCAGATGCGACGACGCCGAAGGGCAGATTGCCGCGGACACCGTTTACCCATCCGTCTGTTGGCACGACGTGGAAGGGATCATTTTTCATCGGATTAACCTGGTAATTATCGAAATAGGACTGCGGTACCAAATGTTCACGATTGTAACAAATGCCTTCCGCACTGTAATTTCCGCATTGGTCAGAACCCGGGGTGTATTCATAACTATCGGTACCCGATGGTCGTTCGGAGTATATGTCGAGCAAGGTGTTATTCACTTCGTAGAAGTTGTCCCTGTAAGCGGAATTTGTATAGAGACTCCACAATGAATTATAACCCTGGTCACTATGACCGCTTGTAATGATTGTTTTCAACTGAGTTTTTAGCGTGTATCCAGAGCCAGTGGCACTGTTATAATAGCCGGCCGGAGCCTGAGCGGTCGCGAAATGCGATATGGCAAGTAAAATGAGGAAGTAAGTTTTTTTCATGGGGCAAGTATTATAATTTTCTTTCAAGAAGTGCCATGTAAAATCCGTCAAAACCAGATTCTGAGGCGAGTTTTTTTTGATCTTTCACAAAGGTAAAGTTTTTTCCGATGTCAGTTTTAAGGAATTTCTCGACCTGCAGTTGATTTTCTGATGGTAAAATCGAACAGGTCGCGTAAACTAATTTGCCGCCGGGCTTGACGATTTTGGAATAGCTTTCGAGGACTTCGGCCTGAACATTACGGATATTGTCGATAAATTCAGGTTGCAGTTTCCATTTGGCATCGGGATTTCGTTTTAAAACTCCCAAACCGCTGCACGGTGCGTCTATCAATACGCGATCTGCTTTTTCGTGCAGTTTTTTAATGACTTTGGTAGAATCGATGATTCGATACTCAATATTAAAGGCGCTATTTCGTTTGGCGCGCAGCTTCAATTGTTTGAGTTTGCTTTCGTACAAATCCATTGCAATCAATTGTCCTTTGTTTTGCATAAGTGACGCCAAATGCAATGTTTTTCCACCCGCACCGGCGCAGGTGTCGACAACTCTCATGCCTGGTTCAACGTCGAGGAAAGCAGCAACGAGTTGGGAATTTGCATCCTGAACTTCAAAGAATCCGCTATGGAAAGCATCCGTCATAAATACGTTGGCACGTTCCTTCAGAACCAACGCATCGGGCTGATCTTTTAAGAATTCGGTTTCGATATTCTCATCCATCAAAATCGCCCGCAGTTTTTCCTTGGTGGTTTTTAGTGTATTGACTCGCAGGATAACTTTCGCTTGTTGATTTTGAGCTGCAATTTCAGTAGCCCATTGCTTTTCGCCAAGTTCCTTCACGCCAAGGGCGTCCATCCAATCAGGGATCGATTCCTTGATGGCACGAACTTTCGACAATTCGTCGAATCGGCCTTTTATTTTTCGTTCGGGAGTTCCTTCCAGCTGGCGCCAGTCGGGTATGGGGTAACCGCGTAAAACAGCCCAAACGGCGAAAAGTCGCCAAAGGTTATCACGGTCAAACGGTTCGCGTACTTCGGCAATTTCGGCATAAAGTCGTTTCCAGCGGACAATTTCATAAATAGTTTCTGCAACAAACTTCCTATCGGAACTTCCCCAGCGCTTATCTTTTTTCAGTGCACGGGCCACGACTTTATCGGCGTACTCGCCTTCGTTAAAAATGGCATGCAGCGAATCAATTGTTGTATAAACCAGGTTTCTGTGTAATCTCATGTAAATTGTAAAAATGCAAAGGTACAGTTTTTAATTCCGATTTTCCTTGGCACTAAAGTGGTTGGAACAAAAAAAGCACCGCTGACTGACGGTGCTTTTGTGCTATTAGAAAATTATCGACGCCCTGATGACGCTGATCGAGTGGATGTTGATGCCCGCTGATGCGTACTCGGCGAACTTGCAGACCGACTCGTTGTCGTACTCGGTCGCGTTATTGAAGGTGCCGATCTCTGCGTGTTCATTGAAATGTTAGTAGATCGCGAAGCATTTGATGAAGCTGATCTTGAACTGGCAGTTCGAGCCGTTGTATTGTTGCGCTGCGTCGTCGTATTCCGGACTGCAGGTGCTGAATTTTGTCGAGCTGTATTTCCCGAAGTTTGATAACGGGAAGAAGTACTCCGGGTGGCAGTTGGTGTAGATGTACGCTCTACACTAGTCCGCGTGCTTGCCGCCGACGAACGGGCAGCAGTTGGTGTAGATGTACGCTCTACACTAGTCCTCGTGCTTGCCGCCGACGAACGGGTAGCAGTTTGTGTTCGATTTGCATTGTCAGCCCTTGCTGCAGTGCTACGGGTTGCCGATGTGCTATTTCGAGTTGAGGCAACATTCGATCTCGTTGCAACCAAATCATTCCTATTGGTCGCCGTGGTACGCTGTGCGAAAGATCTTTCGGGATATTGCCTTTCATATGCATTCGCTCTTGTTGTACTGTGAAGGGCAACTGCTCGTTGGCTGCGACGCACATTTACATAATTGTAATGATGGTGATTGTTTATATGAACGTGGATGTGATTGTGGTAGATGTGCGCTGGATACGGATTCCAGGCATAGTAATACGTTGGATAATAACCCCAATACCAGGTTGAAAAGTACGGTCGGTAATGACGAACCCAAAAAGTATTATAGATTACGGGTGTGTGAACATATACTGGCTCGTAAATATAATTCTGACCATACATATAAACGTCACCAACTACTTGGATTTGAACGCGATTTCGACTGTCACGTTCCACTTCGACCGTGGCAACATCCTGAAATAAATCACGTCCTATAACTGACTGGATAATTATTAGGTGGGTACTACCTTCAACTGATTCGATCACTCGAAGATAATCGACCATATTATCGCGGTTTAAATCCAGGTTCGAGATCTGTAATTTGGGATCGTTCAGTCGCCGTTCGAAATCTGCTAAATCCTCTGAATCGCCAAAGATGGATGCAACGGCTCTAAGATCGAGGTTATCGCTAATTTCAGGAGTATATGCATTAACTGTAGTGCGATCCTGCGCTGAGGCAAGGTTGCTAAAAAGCGCGAGGGTAAATGCGAATGCTAGTATCTTGGTTTTCATAACGTGGAATTTTAGGTGGTGGAATAGTTTTTGACGTCTGGCGGCGAATATTCAATATCTGTGCCAGTATTCATTTTCGCACTTAACTCGTAATTCCTACTTTTGTATTTATGAAGTCTATAATTTTTTCACTATTTCTGCTATTGTGTGCCTTCCATATGTCTTTCGCGCAAAACCGTACCGATATCTATTCGGAAGTTCAGGTCGATACGATACTACACGGAGACTACAGTATCCGCGCACTATTGATCGACGGGAGTACTTTATATTACGGAGCGGATAAGTCGCGAATTGGTTACATAAATGTTGCCACTGAGCAGCGCATGGAATTTCGCTATGAAGTCGAAGATCTGGAATTTCGCAGCATCGCCAAAACACGTGATCATATTTTCGCATTGAATGCCGGAAGCCCTGCTGTTCTCACGAAAATGAACAAGGACGGAAGTGATTTGAAAGTAGTTTATGATGATTATAATCCCAAAGTGTTTTATGACAGTATGCAATTTTGGAATAATTATGAAGGAATTGCGGTGGGAGATCCACTTAAAGGTTGTATGGCCATTGTAATTACGCGCGACGGCGGGAAAAACTGGCGCAGGTTACCGTGTTCGGTATTGCCACCTGTCATCGAAGGAGAAGCGGCATTCGCGGCGAGCAATACGAACATAGTGGTGAAAGGGGACCGCACCTGGATAGTCACCGGAGGCGCAGTGTCACGAATATTATATTCTCCCGATAAAGGAAAAAGTTGGTTTCTTTCCGATACGCCGATAGTAAGCGGCCAATCAACGACAGGAATTTATTCGGCTGATTTTTACGATTTCAAATACGGTTTTATAGTTGGAGGCGATTACACTAAGCCAGAGATGAATAATCAGAATAAGGCGATAACCACCGACGGAGGGCAGACTTGGAAAACTGTTGCCGATAATGCCGGTTTTGGCTATGCTTCATGCGTACAGTTCGTTCCCGACGGCGATGGTGCGCAGCTAGTTACTGTGGGTCCGTCGGGACTCCAGTATTCATCCGATTATGGGAAAACCTGGACGCAATTATATGCCGACCCATCCTTATACACCATCCGCTTTCAAAACAGCAGGACAGCCTATGCTGCAGGAAAAAATAAAATCATAAAAATTACTTTTAAAAACTGATCGCTAGCGACTTTTTCCTTTATAATGGCGAAGCAGCTTTCGGTTAAAATCTTCTTCCGCCTTTTTCAATTTTACAATTTTTAGCGGGCCGAATTCCTTTTCTTCGGTCAAATTTAGTTGCGCTGTCAGATTCGATCTGAAGATCAAGGTTTAATTCAATACTGAATTTATACTGTCACGCCTCACCGACCTTGGTGCGGGCCGCGGCGTAGCTCGTGTTGCAATTATAGTATCTTTTGCAATAGGCACTTCTATCGGAATAAAGACTTCAGTTACCCATTTGGAAGGCTGCTTTATTTCATCGGCACCGATCTTAAAAGATTCTACAGCGACCGGAGCACCACTGCGGCTCAATTTGTTTGAGGCGATGTATTCGTTTGCCCGCAGCCAGCTTTTCTGAAGATGTGAATAATCACCGTTAAGTATTGTATTGACTGCCGTCATTCCCTCCATTCGTCCAAATGACATATCGCTGCCCGGGGTGATGTGTATCTCCTCGGCAACCGGCATACATACCGAAAACTTGGTGGTTCCGGCGGTTATATCGTATGTATGGTAAACTATAAATGGCGGTCCGGCAGCTTTTATCTGATTTTCATCGAAGAAATCCTCCATCCGCGTAAGCATAATTCGCATATTGCGGTGATGATTCGCGATTTTACTATTGACGGTTTGGCGCAGAAAACTCACTGCAGGTTTTTGCACAATGCCTTTAAAGGCGACTTTATAGGAATTGATTTCGTAGTCCAGGTTATTATCAATTTTGGAAAGTCCCTTTTCAAATGAGTTACCCACTATCGTAACGGCACCGCCCTGCAGGGTAGCGTCGATTTTGTCCATAAAAGCCAATTCACCGCGTGCCCTCCATGTTATTTTAGTCCCGCCAACGGTATCTTTTAAACTCCAGTAATAAACTGATTTATTGTTCCCGTTCGTCACTCTTTGCACAATACTGTCATTTTCACGTAAATACAATGTACGTACCATGCCGTCGCCTGTGTCTGAACTCCACATGTAGTAACTGCCGACTCCATGGGTTTTTTGCGGATATTTTGTTTTCATCGACGCATCCTGCCACGGAACCCATTGATCCCAATTCCGGTAATCGGCCAAATAATTGAAAACGGCCTGCTGTGATGACTTTATTATTATGCTGCGTTCAACTTCATACGTACCTTTTTGAGTAGCAATAAAAACTGTAGATGCAAAAAGCATCAGAATAAGAAGCAGAAAGACATATTTAATTAAACGCATGCGTGCAGTACTAGATTTTATGAGGTAAAGTTAAATATTTTATTGTAGGCTATCCAAAAAATGATTTTGCAGCCTTAGTGTAAAGATTCTATATATTTGCGTACAAAACAAACATTATTCAGTATGAAAATGCAAAAACTTTTCGCAGTTGTTCTCGCAACGTTTCTCATTATTTCATGTAAAGAAGAAACCACTGTAAAAACCACCATAAAGCAAAGTGCCGATTTTGAAGTGGAGGCTGAACAATTTGCCGACATTAAAGTGCTTCGCTATGATATCCCCGGTTGGGAGAATCTTAGCCTGAAAGAACAGGAATTTGTGTACTATCTTTCCAAGGCCGGAATGGCTGGGCGGGACATTATCTGGGATCAGAACTACAAGCACAACCTGAAAATCCGAAAAGCGCTCGAAAATATCTATACCACTTATAAAGGCAACAAATCGTCGGCCGACTGGAAGAATTTTGAAATCTACTTGAAGCGGGTTTGGTTTGCCAATGGTATCCATCACCATTATTCAATGGAGAAAATCAAACCGGAATTTTCATTGGGATATTTCAACCAACTGTTGGCTGATACCAAAACTGACCTGGCGCCCGATGTTGTTGTCATTTTGTTCAATGACCAGGATTCAAAAAAGGTGAATCTTGACGAATCGAAAGGTTTGCTTGAAGGTTCAGCTGTCAATTTTTATGATACGGGAATCACGGCACAGCAAGCCGAAGAGTTTTACAAAAGCAAAACATCGGCCGATACTAAAAGACCTGTTTCTTTTGGACTGAATTCGAAATTAGTTCGTGACGCCAATGGCAATATCACTGAAAAGGTTTGGAAAAGCGGTGGTATGTATGGACCGGCAATCGATAAAGTGAT
>JADKLW010000381.1_pt1 | contig 19529 bp, 28 predicted proteins | sample 8641881 | NCBI WGS metagenome assembly JADKLW01 (sample SAMN16272185, study PRJNA661076) | feces metagenome | isolation source: fecal sample from diarrhoea affected cattle B | host: Bos taurus | place: South Africa: Lokaleng Village, Mahikeng | collected 2019-09 | reverse complement strand
CGAGTCGATGGTCGGTCACAAGCTGGGGGAGTTCGCTCCCACGCGGACCTACCGCGGTCACGGCGACACCGCCAAGAGGCGCTGATCATGGCTGACGACACGACGCCCCAGAACGACAACGACGAGCCGCAGGCCGAGGTGACGGAGTCCGCTGAGGACACGACGCCGAAGACCGAAGAGGCTGCCACGGAGACCGAGGCCACGGCCGACGCTCCGGTGGAGGCTGCGGACGCCCATGATCACGACCACGATCATGATCACGACCATGACCACGACCACGCCCCTGCCGTCGTGCAGGCGCGCGGCGGCGCCCGGGCCGAGGCCCGCCGTGCCCGTCGGGCCCAGCCCGAGGGCGAGGCGCCCGTCGTTCGTGCCGTGGCCAAGTACGTGCGCACGACGCCGCGCAAGGCGCGCCTGATCGCGGGCCTGATCCGCGAGAAGAGCGTCGACGAGGCCCGCGCGATCCTGCAGCACAGCACCCGCTCGGCGGCGCAGGACTGGAGCAAGGTGCTCGAGTCCGCCGTGGCCAACGCGGAGAACAACCACGAGCTCGTCGGTGACGACCTCAAGATCAAGAGCATCACCGCGGACGACGGCCCGACGCTGAAGCGGTTCCAGCCGCGGGCCCAGGGCCGCGCCTACCGGATCAACAAGCGCACCAGTCATCTGACCGTGTCGCTCACGCCGAAGGAGCAAGACTGATGGGACAGAAGGTCCATCCCGAGTCGATGCGCGTGGGTTACATCCACGACTGGAAGTCGCATTGGTTCAGCGCCCGTAACACCGCCGACTTCCTCGACGAGGATCGGAGGATCCGCGAGCACATCGAAGGCAAGCTGGCCCACGCCGGTCTGTCCGACATCGCGATCCGCAAGAACAAGAACGAGGTCGAGGTCTCGATCCGGACGGCACGTCCGGGCGTCGTGATCGGCAAGTCGGGCGTCGAGGTCGACGCCCTGCGCAAGGATCTGCACCGGATCACGCAGAAGCAGGTCAAGGTCAACATCCTCGAGGTCCGCCGGCCCGAGCTCGACGCCAAGCTCGTCGCGCAGTCGGTCGCGGAGCAGCTCCAGAACCGCGTGGCGTTCCGCCGCGCGATGAAGCGCGCCCTGACGAGCGCCATGCGCTCGGGGGCCAAGGGCTGCAAGATCCAGGTCTCCGGCCGCCTCGGCGGGCGCGAGATGTCGAACACGGAGTCCTACCAGGACGGCCGCGTTCCGCTGCACACGATGCGCGCGGACATCGACTACGGCTTCTACGAGGCCAAGACGACCTTCGGTCGCCTCGGCGTCAAGGTCTGGGTCAACAAGGGCGAGATCATGCCGGAGGGCTACGGCGGATCGGACCTGACCGACATCGACGGTCCCGGTGGCGGCGACTCTCGCGACCGCGGTGGTCGTGGTGGCGGACGCGGTCGGCGTGACGGCGGCGGCGATCGCGGTGGCTTCGGCGGCGGCGGCGACCGTGGCGGTCGTGGCGGCGGCGGTCGCGGTGGTCGTCCCGGCGGTCAGGGCGGTCCCGGCGGTCGCGGTCGTGGTCCGCAGGGGGGAGGACGCTAGATGCTCGCTCCGAAGCGTGTGAAGCACCGCAAGGTGCACCGCGGTCGCAAGCGCGGCCTGTCGCGTGGCCAGAACCACGTGCAGTTCGGCGAGTACGGGCTGAAGACCCTCGAGGCTGGGTGGATCACCAACCGCCAGATCGAGGCGGCCCGTATCGCGATGACGCGCAAGATCAAGCGTGGCGGCAAGGTCTGGATCAACATCTTCCCGGACAAGTCGGTCACGAAGAAGCCGGCCGAGACCCGCATGGGCTCCGGTAAGGGCTCGCCCGAGGGCTGGGTCGCGGTCGTCAAGCCCGGCCGCGTGATGTTCGAGCTCTCCGGCGTCTCGGAGCCGCTCGCTCGTGAGGCCATCCGGCTCGCGGCGCACAAGCTGCCCGTCCGGACCAAGTTCGTCACGGCGGAGGACGACTGATGCGTACGCAGGAACTGCGTGACCTCGACGACGCGAAGGTCGTCGAGCAGATCGCGACATTCCGGAAAGAGCTCTTCGGCCTGCGGTTCCAGCAGGCCACCGGTGAGCTGGAGAACACTGCCAAGCTGCGCACCACGCGCCGCGAGCTGGCCCGGGCGATCACCATCGCCCGCCAGCGGGGCATCGATGTCAACGAGGTTGGCTGAACGCCATGGCTGACGAGAACACCGAGAACACCCCCGAAGAGGTCGACGCCGTGACCGAGGACGCCACCGAGGCGACCGAGGCCGTGGAGACCGCGGAGAAGGGCCCCGAGGGTCCCGACCCGTCGCTCTCCCCGTCGGATCGCCGCGCCTGGTACCGCCAGCGCCAGGGTACGACGACGAAGCCGTCGCGTTCCCCGGAGGACCGTGCCCGCGAGCGCACCGAGACCCGCAAGGCCAAGGCCGTCGCGCGTCGTCGTCGCCGCGTGCAGGAGCGCGAGAAGAAGGCCGCGAAGCTCGGCGATGCCGCCGGGACCGACCGTGGCACGCCGAAGCCCGAGCACGAGGCCGGCCGCAAGCAGGTTCGCCAGGGCGTCGTGCTCTCGGCCAAGGGCGAGAAGACCCTGGTCGTGCGCATCGACCACTCGCGGCGACACCCGAAGTACCACAAGATCGTGCGCCACACGTCCAAGCTCTACGCTCACGACGAGCAGAACAGCGCCGGCGAGGGCGACGTCGTCCGGATCGAGTCGTGCCGTCCGCTATCGCGGACGAAGCGCTGGACCCTGGCCGAAATCGTGGAGCGTGCCAAGTGATTCAGAACGAATCCCGTCTGAAGGTCGCCGACAACACCGGCGCCCGCGAGATCCTGACCATCCGCGTGCACGGCGGCTCGCGCCGTCGCTACGCGCGGGTCGGAGACACGATCACGGCCACGGTCAAGGCCGCGACGCCGAACGGCTCCGTCAAGAAGGGCGAGGTCGTCAAGGCCGTCGTCGTGCGGACCCGCAAGGAGTTCGGTCGTGAGGACGGCACCTACATCGCGTTCGACGAGAACGCGGCCGTGATCATCGACGCCAACAACAACCCGCGCGGCACCCGTATCTTCGGGCCGGTGGCTCGCGAGCTTCGCGACCGCCAGTTCATGAAGATCGTCTCGCTCGCGCCGGAGGTGCTCTAGCATGGGGCTCCGTATCCGTAGCGGCGACGAGGTCGTCGTGATCAGCGGCAAGGATCGCGGCAAGACCGGGAACGTGCTCAACGTCGACCCGGTCAAGCAGCGCGTGATCGTCGAGGGCGTGAACGTGATCAAGCGTCACCAGCGCCCGAGCCCGACGGCAGCGCCGGGTAGCCCGGCGAGCCAGGGCGGCGTGATCGAGCGCGAGGGCGCGATCCACGTCTCGAACGTCATGCTCCTGGACCCCAAGACCAACCAGCCCACCCGCGTGGGCGTGAACCGGGACGAGAACGGCCGCGCAGTCCGCGTAGCGCGTCGTTCCGGCCAGCAGATCGACTGAGGTAGTTGCGATGAGTGCGACCACGACCGCGCGACTGAAGACGCGCTACCTCGAAGAGATCCGTCCCTCGTTGTTCGAGAGCGGCTCCTACACGTCGGTGATGCAGGTTCCCCGGCTGGAGAAGGTCACCCTGAACATGGGGCTCGGCGAGTTCAAGCAGGACAACAAGCAGTTCGCTGCCGCCGTCGAGCAGCTCGCGACGATCGCCGGCCAGCAGCCGAACGTTCGCCGGGCCCGCAAGTCGATCGCCGGCTTCAAGCTGCGCGACGGCATGCCGGTCGGCGCGGCGGTGACGCTGCGCGGCGAGCGGATGTACGAGTTCCTCGACCGCCTGATCACGATCGCGCTTCCGCGCGTCCGTGACTTCCGCGGCCTGCGGACGACGAGCTTCGACGGCCGGGGCAACTACTCCCTGGGCGTTCGCGAGCAGATCATCTTCCCCGAGATCGACTACGACGCCATCGATCAGGTGCGCGGTCTCGACATCACCGTTACCACCTCGGCCGCCACGGACGGCGAAGCGTTTGCCCTGCTGCAGGAGCTCGGCTTCCCGTTCTCGCGTGAAGGCAAGCGTCCCGAGGGCGCGCCCGCGCCGATCGATCCGTCCACCAACCAGGGGAGCTGACCCATGGCGAAGACCTCTCAGCGCGTCCGCCAGGCGCGTCCCCAGAAGTACCAGAGCCGCGAGTACACCCGCTGCCGTAGCTGCGGCCGCTCGCGCTCGGTGTACAAGAAGTTCGGCGTGTGCCGTATCTGCCTGCGCGAGCTGGCACATAAGGGCTACATCCCCGGCATGACCAAGAGCAGCTGGTAAGCGTATGTCGACGACCGATCCCATCGCGGACCTGCTCACCCGGATCCGCAACGCCATCACCGCGGCGCACCGCACCGTGGTGCTGCCGTCCTCGAACGCGAAGCGCGAGGTGGCCCGCATCCTCAAGGAGCAGGGCTACATCTCCGACGTCAGCGTCGAGCCGGCCACGGAGCATCCGGGCGAGCTGCTCAAGATCACGCTGAAGTACACGAAGGACCGTAGCTCGGCGATCACCGGTCTCCGGCGCGTCTCGCGTCCCGGGCAGCGGTACTACGTCGCAGCCTCCGACGTGCCGAAGTCGCTTGGCGGCCTCGGTACGATGATCGTTTCCACCTCGAGCGGCATCATGACCGGCCACGACGCGCGTAAGCTGGGCGTCGGCGGCGAGGTCTGGGCCGAGGTGTGGTGAAGGACGTATGAGTCGTATTGGACGCAAGCCGATCCCGGTTCCCTCCGGCGTCGACATCACGATCGAGCCCGGCCTGGTCACGGTCAAGGGTCCGAAGGGCTCGCTCTCCGAGCGGATCCATCGGGACATGACCGTCACGCAGGACGGCGGCGAGGTCCTCGTGACCCGGCCGACCGACCGCGGACCGCACCGTGCTCTGCACGGGCTCAGCCGCAGCTTGATCGCCAACATGGTCGAAGGCGTGACCGACGGGTTCACCCGGGCGCTGGAGATCCAGGGCGTCGGCTACCGCGCGGCGCTCAAGGGCAAGAACCTGGAGCTCGCGCTCGGCTACTCCCACCCGGTCTTCGTCGACGCCCCTGAGGGCATCGAGTTCGAGGTTCCGCAGCCCACGCGCATCATCGTGAAGGGCACGAACAAGCAGGTCGTCGGAGAGACGGCGGCCAAGATTCGCAAGCAGCGTCCGCCGGAGCCCTACAAGGGCAAGGGCATTCGCTACGAGGGCGAATACGTCATCCGGAAGGTCGGTAAGCGCGCATGAGCGTCGTCACCAAGGAAGCGCGTCGGCTCAAGCGCCGGCGCCGCGTGCGGGCGAAGGTCTCCGGCACGGCCGAGCGGCCGCGCGTGGCCGTCTTCCGCAGCAACCGCGGCATCTTCGCCCAGGTCATCGACGACCTGGCCGGACACACCATCGCGTCGGTCCAGTGGACCGAGGCGGAGCTTCGCGACCTGGCCAAGATGGAGCAGGCCACCGCGGCCGGCAAGCTGCTGGCCGAGCGGGCCAAGGCGGCCGGCATCGACACGGTCGTCTTCGATCGCGGCGGATACCAGTACCACGGACGCGTCAAGGCGTTCGCTGAAGCGGTCCGCGAGGGCGGGCTCACCGTTTAGGAGCCACTGAACCTATGGCGATCGATAAGACAGTCAACCCCACGGGCCTCGACCTGCAGGAGCGGGTCGTGGAGATCAACCGCGTCGCGAAGGTCGTCAAGGGCGGCCGCCGCTTCTCGTTCACCGCCCTCGTGGTGGTCGGAGACGAGGAGTCCGTGGTCGGTATCGGCTACGGCAAGGCCAACGAGGTCCCGCTGGCGATCCAGAAGGCCGTCGAACGGGCCAAGAAGGACCTGTTCCGCGTGCCCAAGCACAACACGACGATCACCCATCCCGTGATCGGGCGGTTCGGCTCGGGCCAGGTCATGCTCAAGCCGGCCTCGCCCGGTACCGGCGTGATCGCCGGGGGCGGCGTCCGCGCCGTGCTCGAGCTCGCGGGCCTCAAGGACATCCTCAGCAAGAGCCTCGGCTCGCAGAACCCGATCAACCTGGTCAAGGCCACGGTCGAGGGTCTGCAGCAGCTGCGCACGCCGCGCGAGGTCGCGGAGCTGCGCGGCCTGAGCATCAAGGAGGTGCTGGGTCTGTCCGACCAGCCCGCCGAGGTCGTCGAGACGACCGAGGCCGCCGACGCGCCCGCCGACGAGAGTGCCGAGGTGACGGCGTGAGCACGCTGAAGGCCACCCAGTTCAAGTCGAAGATCGGCAGCAACCAGGCGCAGCTCGACACGCTGCGTTCGCTGGGGCTGCGCCGGATCGGGCACACCGTAGATGTCCAGGACACCCCGCAGGCGCGGGGCATGCTGCACGCCGTGCGGCACCTGGTCCGTGTTGAGGAGGGCTCATGAGCTCCGACGGCAACGAGACCATCGGTCTCCACTCCCTGAGCCCGGCTCCCGGAAGCCGCAAGCCGCGCAAGCGCGTCGGCCGCGGTCACGGCAGTGGCATGGGCAAGACGTCCGGTCGCGGTCACAAGGGCGCGGGATCGCGCTCCGGCGCCAAGGACCGGGCCCGCTTCGAGGGCGGTCAGACCCCGCTGCAGGCGCGGATGCGCAAGCTGCGCGGTCCGAACAAGAAGACCTCGATGCCGTTCGAGCGCTTCCGTACCGAGACGCAGCCGGTCAACCTGGACGACCTCGCCGAGCGCTTCGAGTCGGGCGCCGAGGTGACGCTCGAGGCGATGAAGGCCAAGGGGCTCGGCACGCGCAACGGCGTGCCGGTCAAGGTCCTCGGTCGCGGGGCCCTGACGGCCCCGCTGACGATCCACGCGCACCGGTTCAGTGCCTCCGCGCGGGCCGCCATCGAGGCGGCCGGCGGTACCGTGGTCGTCGTCGAAGACTGACCGTGGAGCCCGCGAATCGCGTGGGACGAGTTCCGCGCGATTCGCGTACCATGCTGTTTCTCGCGCGGGCCACGGTGGCCCGCGCTGTAGTTCTCCGTCACCACTGACGCCATCCTGACCTTCTTCCCACTGCGAGCACGAGAACGATGATCCGCATCCTTACCGGCGCGCTCACCGTCCCGGAGGTTCGCAAGAAGCTCGGGATCACGCTGTTCCTCCTGGCCCTCTACCGGGTCGGCGCCCAGATCCCGGTTCCGGGGGTCTCGAAGGAGGGCCTGGCCTCGATCCAGGACTCCTTCCAGGGCGGCGCGCTACAGCTGCTCAACGTCTTCTCGGGCGGTGCGCTCAGCCAGATCGCGCTGTTCGCGCTCGGCATCATGCCGTACATCACGGCGTCGATCGTGATGCAGCTGCTCCAGGTCGTCGTCCCCTCGCTCGAGAAGCTCAAGCAGGAGGGCGAGATCGGGCAGCAGCGGATCACCCAGTACACGCGCTACCTGACGGTCGGCCTCGCGGCCGGCCAGTCGGTCGGCTACGTGCTGCTGTTCCGCACCTTCGAGACCGGCGGCACGCCGCTCGTCGAGAACTTCAACGCCGGCAACGTCTTCATGATCGCCGTCGCGCTGACCGCCGGCGCCGTGCTCGTCATGTGGATGGGCGAGCTGATCACCCAACGCGGCGTCGGCAACGGCATGTCCCTGATGATCTTCGCGTCGATCGTGTCCGGCCTGCCGAACGGGATCAGCGCCTGGTGGAACAGCGGCGATCCGGTCTTCAAGATCCTGCTGCCGTTCATCATCCTGGCGGTCGTCGCCGCGGTGGTTTTCGTTCAGGAAGGTCAGCGGCGAATCCCGATCCAGTACGCCAAGCGCGTGATCGGCACCCGGATGAGCGGCGGCGGTCAGACCTACCTGCCGCTCAAGGTCAACATGGCCAACGTGATCCCGGTCATCTTCGCGGCCTCGGTCATGTCGATCCCGCCGACGATCGCCCAGTTCGTCACGCAGAACCAGGACAACGCGGTCCAGAACTTCCTGCTGCCGGGCTCGTGGACCTACATCGGGATGGAGACGATCTTCATCATCCTGTTCACCTACTTCTACACCGCGGTCACGTTCAACCCGGTCGAGCAGGCGGACAACCTCAAGAAGTACGGCGGGTTCATCCCCGGCGTGCGCCCCGGCCGGCCGACGGCCGAGTTCCTCGACCGCGTGCTGGCGCGCCTGACGTTCCCCGGCGCGCTCTACCTGGCGGCGGTCGCGGCGTTGCCGTCGATCCTCTTCAACCAGACGACGCAGGGCTTCGCCTTCGGCGGCACCTCGATCCTGATCGTGGTCGGCGTGGCGCTCGACACGGTCAAGCAGATCGAGGCCCAGCTGATGATGCGCAACTACGAGGGATTCCTGAAGTAGGGATTCCTGACATGATCCGGCGCTGAGGACGGGCTTCGGAATCAGTGGTCGGCTGTCGCGGCGATCATTCCGAGCCCGTCCTGAACCGCCGTTCGTCAGGGGTATTGAGAGCATGGCCGAACTGAATCTGATCCTCCTGGGGCCCCCGGGCGCCGGCAAGGGCACGCAGGGGGAGCGACTGGCGTCCGATCAGTCGCTCGCCTACATCGTCACCGGCGACATCCTGCGCGCTGCCGTACGGGAGGGCTCGGATCTGGGCCTGAAGGCCAAGGGCTTCATGGACGCCGGCGAGCTGGTGCCGGACGAGCTGGTGATCGATCTGATCCTCGAGCGGGTTCGTCGCGACGACGCGGCGGACGGCTTCGTGCTCGACGGCTTCCCGCGGAACATCGCGCAGGGCGAGGCGCTCGACGCGGCGCTCGCCGAGCTCGGCCGCGACCTCAACGGCGTGCTGCTGATCGACGTGGCCGACGAGGAGATCGTCCGGCGGCTGTCGGGTCGCCGGGTGTCGGCGAGCGGGCGGATCTATCATCTCGAGTTCAGCCCGCCGCAGGTCGAGGGCAAGGACGACGTCGACGGCTCGCCGCTGATCCAGCGCGACGACGACCAGCCCGACACCATCCGCAAGCGTCTCGGGGTCTACCACGAGCAGACCGAGCCGCTGGTCGAGTACTACGAGTCGCGCGGGCTGCTCCGGCGGTTCGACGGCACGGCGTCCGTCGAGGAGGTCGAGGGGCACATCCGCAAGACCGTCTCGACCCTCCGGCTGGAAGACTCGATCTAGGGCCGTCGTCCCGTCCCGCCCGTGGCGATCGCGCTGAAGCGGCCGGACGAGATCGCCGGCATCGACGCGGCCGGTCGGCTGGCGGCCGACGTGCTCGACGAGCTCGTCCGCCGCTGCGCCGTCGGGGTCTGCGGGCTCGACCTCGACGCGATCGCCCGGGAGCTGATCGTCGAGCGGGGCGGGACCCCGACGTTCCTCGGCTACCGCGGCTACCCGCAGTCGATCTGCGTGTCGGTCAACGACGTGATCGTCCACGGGATCCCGACGTCCGTGGCGTTCGACGACGGCGACCTGGTCTCGGTCGACGTGGGGGTCACGCTCGACGGCTGGGTCGCCGACACCGCGCGGACGACGATCGTGGGCGCCGAGTCCGGGCGGGACGCCGAGCTGATCTCCGTGGCGGAGCGAGCACTGGACGCGGGGCTGGCGGCCTGCGTGGTCGGCGGCTCGGTGGGGGACATCGGCGCCGCGATCGAGGCGGAGGTATCCGGCTCCGGAGCGACGGTCTTCCCGACGCTGATCGGTCACGGCGTGGGCTTCCGGCTGCACGAGGATCCGCAGGTCCCCAACGTGGGCACCGTCGGCGCCGGCGCGCGCCTGGAAGCGGGCACGGTGATGGCGGTCGAGCCGATGATCAGCTGGGGGGCGCCGCACGTGCGCCTGGCGTCCGACGGCTGGTCGGTCTTCGCACTCGACGGGGCCCAGGCGGCCCACGCCGAGGTCACGGTGGCCGTTACCGACGAGGGTCCTCAGGTGCTGACCCCGTGGGGCGACCGATGGCCTGCTCGCCGTCCCCACGTGGGCGATCCGGCTCGGTGACCGCAGCGAACGTCGTCGGCTGGTACTGTGATCAATCCGTCCGGGAGCCGTTCGACGTCTGCCGGGATCTGTCTGGTATCGTGCCGACCCTGTGCGCGTTGCGTCCAACGACGCCGCGCGTCTCAGTGGCTGGTAGCGAAGGTCTCGCGACCGTCAGAGCCAGTCCACTGATGAGCGAGCCGAGAAAGGGACCATGAAGGTACGACCGTCGGTCAAGCCGATGTGCGAGAAGTGCAAGGTCATCCGTCGTAACGGAAACGTCCTTGTGATTTGTCAGAACCCGCGCCACAAGCAGCGGCAGGGGTAACTGATGGCACGCATCTCAGGCATCAACATCCCGCTGAACAAGCGGATCGAGATTGGTCTCACCTACATCTACGGCATCGGCCGCTCGGGATCCAACGAGATCCTCGCCGCCACCGGGATCGATCGGGACACCAAGGTTCGCGACCTCACCGAGGAGCAGGTCTCTGCCCTCCGTGATCACATCGACCGCGACGTCGTCGTCGAAGGCGATCTGCGGCGTGAGCGCAACCAGAGCGTCAAGCGCCTGATGGAGATCGGCTGCTACCGCGGCCTCCGTCACCGCCGCAACCTGCCCGTCCGCGGGCAGAAGACGAAGACCAACGCGCGGACCCGCAAGGGCCCCAAGCGCATGCCGACGGTCGGCAAGAAGAAGCCCGGCAAGAAGTAGTAACGGAGTCGCGTAGAACCTCATGCCCGCACCGAAGCGCCCCGCGCGCGGCCGCCGCAAGCCCAAGAAGAACATTCCGGTTGGCCAGGCCCACATCAAGACGAGCTTCAACAACACGATCGTCTCCCTGACCGACAAGTCCGGCAACGTCATCGCCTGGGAGTCCGCCGGAGGCGCGGGCTTCAAGGGCTCGCGTAAGTCGACGCCGTTCGCCGCGCAGGTGACGGCCGACTCGGCCGCCCGCAAGGGGATCGAGCAGGGGCTGGAGAAGGTCGAGGTCTTCGTCAAGGGCCCCGGTTCCGGCCGTGACACGGCCATCCGCTCGCTGCAGGCGGCCGGTCTGGAGATCACCACCGTCCGTGACGTGACGCCGCAGGCGCACAACGGCTGCCGGCCGAAGAAGCGCCGCCGCGTCTGATCGACGGCACGGTCGCACGGACGCCGCGGACCCGTTGAGGGTCGCGGCTCCGTCAGTACCTGTCGGGACCGGGACGCCACGCCGCTCGGCTCCCGACAGCGCAGGACCCGCCGCACCGGTTGCGGCAACGGGAACGAGGGACGTGCACACCCGGTTCCCACCCGCAGTACCGCGATCGACTCGCCCGCCGATCGCCCGTCGTCCGACGAAGCAAGGACCCTAATGCTCGACTACCAGACCCCTCGGATCACCCGCGAATCCGTCGAGGACAACCGCGGCACGTTCACGATCGAGCCCCTCGAGCGCGGCTTCGGCTACACCTTCGGCAACTCGCTGCGGCGGGTGCTGCTCAGCTTCCTGTCGGGCGCGGCGGTCACCAACGTCCGGATCGAAGGCGTGGCGCACGAGTTCACCACGCTCGAGGGCGTGAAGGAGGACGTGACCGACATCGTCCTCAACCTCAAGACGCTGGTCTGCCGGATGCACTCCGACGCGACCGAGGTCGAGGCCCCGCTCGTCGCCGAGGGCCCCGGCGAGATCACCGCCAAGGACATCGACCTGCCCGCGGGCGTCGAGATCCTCAACCCGGACGCGCACATCGCGACGCTCGAGGCGGGCACCAAGCTCGAGGTCTACCTGACGATCGGTCAGGGCCGCGGCTACCGCTCGGCCGACGAGAACAAGACCGCCGATCAGCCGATCGGCGTGATTCCGATCGACTCGATCTTCTCGCCGATCCGCCGGGTCGCCTACCGCGTCGAGCCGGCCCGCGTCGGCCAGCGCACCGACTTCGACCAGCTCACGCTGGACATCGAGACCGACGGCTCGCTCGAGCCGGGCGGCGCGCTGCGCGAGGCGTCCGAGATCCTGATCCAGCAGCTCGCGGTCTTCACCGACCCCGACCGCGTCGAGGAACTGCGCGCGTCGATCGGCGGTGAGCTGGAGGACGGCCTCGGCGGCGATCACGGATACGGTGATCCGACCGACGAGATGATGATCGAAGAGCTCGAACTGGGCGTTCGGTCGTACAATTGCCTCAAGCGGGCTGGGATCCAGACCGTTGGCGACCTGACCTCGAAGACCGAGGCCGAGCTCGCCGCCATCCCGAACTTCGGGAAGAAGTCGATCGACGAGGTCGTGGAGACCCTCGCCGCGCGGGGCTACGGCCTCCGCGACGAGTAGTCTCCCCGTTCGCCGGCGAGTAGCCCAGAAAGACCGTTAACGATGCGCCATCAGAAGACCCGCCACAAGCTCAGCCGCGACACCGCCCATCGCAAGGCGCTGCTCCGCAACCTCTGCAAGGAGGTCATCGAGCACGAGCGGATCAAGACGACCGAGGCCAAGGCCAAGGCGCTCAAGCCCGAGATCGAGCAGCTGATCACGCTGGCCAAGCGCGGCGACCTGCACGCCCGCCGTCAGGCGCTCAAGGCGCTCGGCCAGGACAAGTTCTCGGCCTACAAGCTGTTCGAGGACATCGCGCCGCGCTACTCGGCGCGTCCCGGCGGCTACACGCGGATCATGAAGCTCGGGCCGCGCAAGAGCGACGCCACCGAGATGGTCCTGATCGAGCTCGTCTGAGCCACCCGCGGAGCGTGCTCCGCCGCAGTCTTCGGAACGGTCGCCTTCGGGCGGCCGTTTCGCGTTTCCGGCACCATGTTGCGCTGTGACGGTCCGCCTGGAGATCGAGTACGACGGAGCCGACCTCTGGGGCTGGGCCGCGCAACCGGGCATCCGCTCGGTCCACGGTGAGCTGCAGCGGGCGCTCGGCACGATCCTCCGGACGCCGACGTCGCTGACCGTCGCGGGCCGCACCGACCGGGGCGTGCACGCGGTCGCGCAGGTCGCGTCGTACGACGGGGCGATCCCGGACCTCTACGGCCTCAACTCCGTGCTGCCGCACGACGTCGCGGTGCGCTCCGCCGTCGAGGTCGTCGACGGCTTCGACGCGCGACGGATGGCGACCAGCCGGACCTACTGCTTCCGGGTGCTGACGCGGCGCAACCCGTCGCCGTTCCATCGCGGACGGACGCTGTGGTTCCCGCACGCGCTGGACGAGGAGCTGCTGGCGCGCTGCGCCGACGCCCTGGTCGGCACGCACGACTTCACCGCGTTCACGCCGACCGAGACCGCCCACGTGCTGTTCCGTCGGACGATCAACCGGGCGGAGTGGCGGCGTACCGGAGATCTGCTGGAGTTCTGGATCGAGGGGCTGTCGTTCATGCGCCACATGAACCGCGTGCTGGTCGGGACGATCCTCCAGGTCGCCAACGGCCGGCGCGACTTCGACGACTTCCGGGCGCTGCTCGACGGGGCCCCGCGCGAGGCCGCTGGGCCCACGCTGGCCCCGGATGGCCTGCACCTGGTCGGCATCGGCTACCCCGACGCGGTCGGCGGTCGGGCGATCGCTCCGGCCGAGTGGGGCGCTCCGCCGTGGGGCTGGTGAGGCACTCGACTAGGCTCTGAGCGAGCATGACCACGCGCGTCCTCCTGACCAACGACGACGGCATCCACGCGGACGGTCTGCAGGCGATGCGCCGCACGCTGGCCCGCCTCCCCGGGATCGACCTCCAGGTCGTCGCGCCGGACGGCAACCGCTCCGCCATGGCGCGATCGATCACCGTGCGCCACCCGCTGACGGTCCGCGAGGAGACGTTCGACGACGGCGCCGTCGGCCAGGCGACCGACGGCACCCCGACCGACTGCGTGCGGCTCGCCGCGCAGGGGATCATCGAGGGCTGGCAGCCCGACCTGATCGTCAGCGGGATCAACCACGGGGCCAACCTCGGTGAGGACGTCACCTACTCCGGGACGGTCGCCGCCGCGCTCGAGGGCGTCGTCCACGACATCCCCGCGGTCGCGGTCTCGATGGCGTCGCCGCACGGCGACTGGTCGCTGCGCCGCGAGCACTCGTGGGACTTCGGCGTGGCGGCCGAGATCGCCGGCCGGATCGTCGGCGAGGTCGAGCGGGTGACCCGGCAGACCGGCACCCTGCCGATGCCGCGGCGCACGATCCTCAACGTCAACGTGCCGTACAGCGGCAGCGGAGCGGCGCCGCTGGCCGTCGAGGTGACGCGGCTCGGGCGCCGGCTCTACCGCGACGAGCTGCGCCCGGTCGACGTCCATCCGGACGGCTCCCGGACCTACTGGCTCTACGGCGCGGCGCACGGCGCCGAGCTGACCCCCGGCACCGACCTGCACGCGATCGACCGGGGCCACGTCTCGGTCACGCCGCTGCACCTCGACCTGACGAGCGAGTCGGCGATCGCCCCGTTGGCGGGACACGGCTTCGAGGGCCTGCTCGACCAGATCGGCGACCTGCTCGAGTAGCCGGCCCCGCGGTACGGACGGCGGCCGGACGGGAGACCGCCCGTCGGTATCCTCGGGCGGTGACCGCGGACGCTGCTGACGGCCCCAAGACCGCGTCGGACCTGCCGCCGGCGCCGGCGGGCGACGACCCGGCGGAGCGCGCCGCCTGGCTGCGCGAGATCGTCACCTACCACCGCCGGCGCTACTACGAGCTCGACGACCCGGAGATCGGCGACGACGAGTACGACCGGCTGTTCGAGGAGCTGGAGGGGCTCGAGCGGGAGCATCCGGAGCTGGCCCTGCCCGACTCGCCGACCCAACGCGTCGGTGGCGCTCCGATGGAGCGGCTGCCGAAGGTGCCGCACGAGCAGCCGATGCTCTCGCTCGCCAACGCGAAGGAACCGGACGAGCTGCGCGCCTGGGTCGACCGGATGCGGACCCACCTGGCGCGCGAGGGGATCGCCGATCCCGCGTTCCGGTTCGTGACCGAGCCGAAGATCGACGGCCTGGCGATGAGCCTCCGCTACGAGGACGGCCTGCTGATGCGGGCGACGACGCGCGGCGACGGCGAGGTCGGCGAGGACGTCACCGCGAACATCCGCACGATGCCGACGGTCCCGCTGCGCGTCGAGGGCGCCCCGGCGGTGCTCGAGGTCCGCGGCGAGATCTACATGGCGCTCGCCGACTTCGCACGGCTCAACGAGCGGCGGGTGAGCGCGGGCGAGGAGCCGTTCATGAACCCGCGCAACTCGGCGGCCGGGTCGATCCGCCAGCTCGACCCGAAGCTGGCCGCGCGGCGCCCGCTGCGGCTCTGGGCCTACGGCGTCGGCGTGGTCGACGCGGTGCCGCACGACGAGGCCGGGGCGGCGTCGTCGAGCGCCGGGGGCGCGGCGGGCACGTCGTCGACCGTGGGCGGCGTGCTCGGGGTCGACGGCCACGCGGAGACGCTGGAGTGGCTGCGGGACCACGGGTTCCCCGTCAACGACCAGGTCGCGGTCGTCGAGACGGTCGACGAGATCCTCGCGGCGTGCGAGGGCTGGGAGCGGCGGCGCGAGCAACTCCCGTTCGAGATCGACGGCGTCGTGATCAAGGTCGACGACCACGAGCTGCAGCGGCGGCTCGGCAGCGTCGGGCGCGACCCGCGCTGGGCGATCGCCTGGAAGTTCCCGCCGCGGACGGCCGTGACCACGTTGCGGGACGTGATCTGGAGCGTCGGCAAGTTCGGCGACCTGCACCCCTACGCCGTCCTCGAGCCGGTCAACGTCTCCGGGGTGACGGTCAGTCAGGCGACGCTGCACAACGAGGAGGACCTGGCCCGCAAGGACGTCCGCCCGGGGGACCGGGTGATCGTCCTGCGGGCCGGCGACGTGATCCCGCAGGTGATCTCGCCCGCGCCGCACGAGATCGACCGCGAGGACCGCGGTCCGTCGCCGTCGCCGCCCGCCCACTGCCCGGCCTGCGGGACCGCGACCGAGAAGCCCGAGGACTCGGTCTTCACCCGCTGCCCCAACCGCGGCGGCTGCCCCGGTCAGCAGTGGCAGCTCCTGCGGCACTACGTCAGCCGCGGCGCGATGGACATCGACGGTCTCGGCGAGAAGCAGGTCCGGATCCTGCTCGACCGCGGGTTGATCCGCGACGCGGCCGACCTCTACGGGCTGCGCCCGGAGCAGCTCGTCGAGCTCGACGGCTTCGCCGAGACCTCGGCGCAGCGGATCGTCGACGCGATCGCCGCCTCGCGCGAGCGCCCGTTCGGTCGTGTGCTGTTCGGCGTCGGGATCGAAGAGGTCGGCGCGGTCACCGGCCGGAACCTGGCGGCGCGCTTCCGATCGATCGACGCGCTGATCGAGGCGAGCCCGGAGGCGCTGGCCGAGACCCCGGGGGTCGGCGGCAAGATGGCGACGATCATCGCGGAGCGGCTGGCCGACCCGGCGCTGCGCGACGTCTTCGCGCGGCTGCGCGAGGCCGGCGTCCAGCTCGAGGTCGAGGGTGCCGCGGACGCGGGGAGCGCCACGCTGCTGGAGGGCGTGACCGCGGTGCTGACCGGAACGTTGCCGACGCTGACCCGGGAGCAGGCGACGGAGCGGTTGCTGGCCGCCGGCGCGCGCGTCACCACCTCGGTCTCGAAGAAGACCAGCGTGCTGGTCGCCGGGGACGAGGCGGGCTCGAAGCTCGCCAAGGCCGAACGGCTCGGGGTGCCGGTGCTCGACGAGGCCGGGCTGGAGCGGCTGCTCGCGGACGGGCCGTCGGTGCTCGGCGGCGAGGACGAGCTCGACGCTGGCGGAGCGAAAACCGAGAGCGACCCCGACGCGGCCTGAACGACCGCCGTCGTCCGGCTCGCCGCGTTTCGGCGAGGTGCTACTGTCGAATGGTCGACACTCCGCCTACGTAGCCGGGGCGTTCTGCGCCCACTCGGGTTCCGCACCGTTCGCGGTGGACTGACTCGGGGGTTACGAGTGTCATGCCCGCCCAGGCTCGACACGAGGTCCTGGGACATTAAGTAGTTCAGGGGCGGGGCTGGTCGACACTTCGGGCGGGTCGCTTCGGTGGCCCGCCCGACTCGTTGTCGGGCCCTGCGCTCAGCTCCGTGCGAGCTGCGCGACGAAGCGGTCCTGGAAGGCTCGGGCGCTCCACGGGCTCGAGCCGTTCTGCAGGATCGCGAACGCCAGCTCGCGACCGGACACCGTGGTGCAGTAGCCGGCGAGCGCCGAGACGCCGTTGATCGTGCCGGTCTTGGCCCGGCATCGTCCCTGAGCGGCCGTACCGCGCATCCGCCGGGCGAGCGTGCCGCTGGCGCCCGCCCGCGGCAGCGCGGCGTGGACCACGGGGGAGAGCGCCGGGTCGTTGTGGAGCTGGACGAGCAACCGGGTGACGAGCGCCGGGCTGACCCGGTTGCGGCGCGTCAGCCCGGAGCCGTCGTGGATCTGCGGCGTGACGCCGAGAACGGGCTTGAGGATCGTGCGCAGCGCGCGACTGCCGGCGGTGGTCGTGGCGGGCACGGACGCCCGCTGCGCGACGCACGGCTCGTCCTCGTCGGTCGGCGGCAGCCGCCAGTCGCGAACGACCGCCAGGCCGGCGCGCTGCCGGCACGCGCCCTCGGTCCCGTCGGCCGAGACCAGGCCCTTCATCAGGACTTCGGAGGCGAAGTTGTCCGACGGCTGCAGGATCCGCGCGGCGAGCGTCCGGACGTCGGGGCCGACGAGGGTCGCCACCGGCGTCGCCGCCTCGGGGGCATTGCCGAGGCGCACCGAGCCGGGGACCGTCACCCCCGCGCGGCGCAGCGCGGTGCGGAAGGTGGTCCCGGCGGTGGTCGCGGGATTCGTCCCGCTCCGGCCGCGGTCGACCGTCAGCGCGCCGAGCACGCCGCCCATGTCGGGATCGGTGGCCCGACGCGTGCGATCGGCGCCACGCCAGCTATCGAAGGCCCCGGCGTCGACGAGCAGCTTGCCGCGCACACGCGAGACGTCGAGCTGCTTCGCGGTGCTCCGCGCGAGCTGGCGCAGTCCGGACGCGGTCAGCGCCGGATCGCCGCCACCGACCAGGTAGAGGTTGCCGTTCCAGGTGCGGCCGGCCGCCTCGCCCGTCGCCACGACCCGGGTCTGCGGGGTCCAGTCGGGACCGAACCGGCGCAGCGCCGCCGCGACCGTGAACAGCTTGGTCACCGACGCCGGGATCCGCGGATGGTTCGCGGCGCGGCTGAGCAGGAGCTTGCCGGTGGTGGCGTCGGCGACGACGACTCCGGACCGCGGACCGATCCCGCTCGTCGAAGGCATCGCGGCCGTGGCGCCCGTCGCGCCGGTTCCGCCGAGCAACGCGAGCGCCGCGAGAACCGCGAGGGTGGACCACCGCTGTCGAACCGTGTGCCGCATCGCCCGGGCACGCTACCGGGCCGGCCGTCGCCGGGTGACGGTTCGCTTGCGGGCGCCTCCGGGAGGTCGTCAGTCCCCGGCGGGCAGCGCGCGGCCGTTGGCGCGAGCGCCACGGGTGGCGAACCGCACGCGGTGCAGCACCACGCGACCGAGGCCCTTCAGTCGCACCGTCCCGATCGCCGTCCACCGCAGGTCGTCGTCGTCGATCCGCCGTCGCGTGTCGTCGTCGACCAGCAGGCTCGACGGACGCGCCGTCGCGCAGATCCGCGCGGCACGGTTGACCGGCGGGCCGAACCAGTCGCCGGCCCGGGGGACGGCGTTGCCGCTGGCGATTCCGGCGCGCAGCCGCGGGAAGTCGGGCTGCTCGGCGGCGTGCTCCTGGAGCTGCAGCAGCGCGTCGACCATCTCGCGCGGGCGGGGCCCCGCGAGCATCACCGCGTCGCCGATCGTCTTGATCACCCGGATGCCGCCGTCGGCGACGTCGCTCGCGAGGGCGCCGAGCTGGGCCGAGACGTCCTGGAGCCGCTCGGCGCCGAGCTGCTCGCCCATCTTGGTGAACCCGACGACGTCGGCGAAGCCGATCGTGATCGGGCGCGCGCCGGCGAGCTGGCCCTCCTCGATCTGCTGGCGGTTGACCTCCGTGGCGTGGAGCTGGTCAACGGCGTGGGCGCGGATCAGCGTGCCGACGGCATCTCCCAGGTACTCGTCGACCGGCGCGACGGCGGCGGCCAGGCGCATCGCCAGCTCGTGCTCCGTGTCGCCCTGTCGCGTCAGGCCGGCGCCGATGCCGATGATCGCGGCGGCGCCCATCCGGGCGGCGGACTCGCCGAGGGTCCGGCTCAGCTCGACCAGCGCCTCGGGGTCGATCCCGGCCCGGACGAAGGCCGCGATCATCGCGGGCAGCGCGACGTCGCGCTCCTCCCATGCCTGCACGTGCTGCTCGGGAATCGCGATGCCGGCGACCTGCAGGATCCGCTCGAACAGCTCGGGATCGACGCCGCTGCGGGTGATCAGCTCGGGCGTGGTCAACGTCGGCGCGCCGCGCAGGGTCCGCTCGACCGGCAGCAGCGGCAGGCGGTTCTCGGCGTTCGCGGTCCGCACCTCGGCCAGATCGCTGCCGGTGTCCAGCAGCTCGTGGACCAGCGCCCGCCGGGCGTCCAGGCGGTCGCCGTCGAGGCCGGTGGTCAGGTCGTCGGGAAGCTCGTCCGAACGGTCGTTCATCGGACCGACTCGGCGGCGAGCACGCGGGTGATCCGCTCGATCGCGGCGCCGTCGCGGACGGTGATCCGGACGTGGCTCGGATCGCCGAGCGGCCCGCCGCCCTGGACGATCACCCCGCCGTGCTCGAGGCGCGCGGCCAGCCC
>JADKLW010000380.1_pt1 | contig 19592 bp, 15 predicted proteins | sample 8641881 | NCBI WGS metagenome assembly JADKLW01 (sample SAMN16272185, study PRJNA661076) | feces metagenome | isolation source: fecal sample from diarrhoea affected cattle B | host: Bos taurus | place: South Africa: Lokaleng Village, Mahikeng | collected 2019-09 | reverse complement strand
CCGCCGCCGCTGCTGCTGGCGTTGCTGCTGTCGTCGTCGGATCCGCAGGCCGCGACGCCGACGCCGAGGGCGAAGACCGACGCGGCGGTGAGCAGGCGGCGGCGGAAGTTGGATGCACGATTCACGGATGTTCCTTCGGTACGGGTGCGGTGCGGCGCCGTTCCGAACGCGGAGCAGCGGGCCGTAGGGCCGGACGCGAGGGCGAAGAAGGGCCGCCGCGAACCGCGGCGCTCGTTCCCGCCGGACTCGGGCCGGCTGGTACTGTGATCATTGTTACACCAAACCTGAGCCAGGGGCAAGGGCGAGCGACCGGAGGGCGCACATGTTCGAGGGATTCAGCCACCGTCGGATCACGACCGGCGAGGTCGAGATCAACTGCGTGGTGGGCGGATCGGGCCCGGCCCTGCTGCTGCTGCACGGGTACCCGCAGTGCCTCGAGCAGTGGGCGCTGGTCGCGGAGCGACTGACCGACGACTTCACCGTCGTCTGCGCCGACCTGCGCGGCTACGGCCAGTCGTCGAAGCCGCACGACGACAGCGGCGAGACCTACAGCTTCCGCAACATGGCGGCCGACCAGCTCGAGCTGATGACGGCGCTCGGGTTCGAGCGCTTCGCCGTCGCCGGGCACGACCGCGGCGGCCGCGTCGCCCACCGGATGGCGCTCGACGCCCCGGACCGCGTCCGCGCGCTGATCCCCTGTGACCTCGTCCCGACCTGGGCGATGTACCACGGCGTCGACCGCGCCCGCGCGGCGCGCTACTGGCAGTGGTACTTCCTGCCGCTGCCCGAGCCGTTCCCGGAGCGGATGATCGGCGGCGACCCGGACTACTACTTCGAGAACTGCCTGGTCGTCAACGGCGGCGTCAGCATCGACGAGGGCTACGACGCCGAGATGCTGGCCGCCTACCGTCGTGCGTGGCGCGATCCGGCGATGATCCACGCGTCGTGCTCGGACTACCGCGCCGGCGCAACGGTCGACCTGGAGCACGACGAGGCCGACCTGGACGCGAAGGTCGCCTGCCCGACGCTGGCGATCTGGGGCGGCGACGGCCTGCTGAAGAACCTCTTCGACATCGAGGCCGAGTGGGCGAAGCGCTGCTCCGAGGTCCGCGGGATCGCGGCGCCGGGCGGGCACTTCTTCCCCGAGCAGCACCCGCAGTTCACCGCGGACGCCCTGCGCGACTTCCTGACCTAGAGCGGCGCGACGGCGGCCAGTCCGCCGTCGATCGACTGCACCGTCCCGGTCACCCAGCGCGACGCGTCGGACGCCAGGAAGGTCGCGTAGGCCGCGACGTCGTCGGTCTCGCCCATCCGGCCGAGCGGCACGGACGCCGCGCGCTGGGCCATCGCCTCCGCGGCGCCGTCGCCGTGGCGCGAGCGGTAGGCGTCCTCGACCAACGGGGTCAGGATCGGCCCCGGCGCGATCGCGTTGACGCGGATCCCCTCCGGCGCGTACTCGGCAGCGAGCTGGCGGGTCAGCGCCACGACCCCGCCCTTGGCCGCCGCGTAGGCGGGGATGTTCGGGATCCCGCGGAGCCCGGCCAGGCTCGCCTGGAGGATGATCGAGCCCCGCTGCTGCTGGCGCATGTGCGGCAGCACCGCGCGGGCGGACAGGAACGCCCCGGTCAGGTTGACGGCGATCACGCGATCCCAGGACGCGCGGTCCAGCGCGTGCGCAGGGCCCTCGCCCGGCACCCCGGCGTTGGCGAACAGCACGTCGACCGCGCCGTGGGCGTCACGGGCCGCCGTGGCGGCGGCCGCGAGCTGGTCCTCGTCGGTGACGTCGGCGGCGACGCCGATCGCGCGGCCGCCCGCGGCCACGATCGCCTGCGCGGCCGCGTGCGCGGCACCACCGTCGCGGTCGACGCAGGCCACGGCCGCCCCGGCCCGGGCGAAGGCCTCCGCCGTCGCCCGTCCGAGACCGGACCCCGCGCCGGTGATCAGCGTCGAGCGTTCCCGCAGCACGAGGTCGCTGCTCCCGGCGGCGGACACCGCCGCGCCGTCCGCCCCGCCCCGCGACGCGGTCACGTGACGGGCGCCGGGACGACGACCTCGCCGTCGTAGCAGCGCTCGCCCTTGCGGACGATCAGGTCCCAGGTCAGGTCCAGGTACGCGGCCTTGCCGAGCAGCTTCTGCACCGCGACCGCGTGATCCTCGGGCATCGTCGGGACGTCCTTGGCCCCCGCGAGCTCGACGTCGAGCCGGCAGCAGTAGTCGAACGTGACGTGCAGCGCGGCCGCGTCGCCGATGCTCTTGCCCATCGTGATCGCCCCGTGCCACGGGATGATGATCGCGATGTCGTCGTCCTTCATCGCCGGCGCGATCGCGTCGATCTCGTCGTCCGGCGCGATCGCCGTCCGGTTGTGGAAGTACGTCGACATGTTGTGCAGCATCCGCGGCTCGCGGCCGAACGCCGACTGCGCCGTGACCCAGTACCCGTGCGTGTGGACGATCGCGTTCACGTCGGGACGCAGCTTGTAGATGCCGTGGTGGAACCCGATCCCCGGGCTGACCACGACGTCCGGGTCGACGGCGTTGCCCTCGAAGTCCAGGAGGACGATGTCCTCGAGCTGCATCTCCTCGAACGTCTTGTTGAGCTTGTTGGTCCAGTACTGCTCCTTGCCGGGCACGCGGATGCTGACGTGCCCGCCGATCGCGGGACCGAGGCCGTAGGCGGCCAGGCCGCGGCAGGCCTGGAGGGCGAGTTCCTGTTCCGGGGATGCGCTCATGGGGTTCCTTCGGGTCGTTCGGCCGGCGGATCGCGCCGGCGGGTGGGGGAGAAGCGGAAACGGTCCGGTCCGGCGTCACGCCGGACCGGACCGGCGTGGTCACTTGTTGGCGGACGCCAGGTCCGGCAGCCAGGTCACGAGCTCGGGCACGAGCACGATCAGCAGGACGACGCAGAGCTCCGCGAAGATGAACGGCAGCACGCCGCGGAAGACGTCCTCGACCTTCGCTTCCTTGACCACCCCGGAGACGAGGAAGACGTTGAGCCCGAACGGTGGGGTCAGCAGGCCGATCTCGACCATCTTCACCGCGAGGATGCCGTACCAGAGGCCGCTGAACCCGAGGTCGGTGATGACCGGGTAGGTCAGCGGCATCGTCAGCAGCAGGATCGACATGCCGTCGAGCAGCGCGCCGAGGATCAGCAGGACCAGCAGGATGATCGCGACCACGACGTACTTGTTGACGTCGAGCCCGACGATCCAGTCGGTCAGCTCCTGGGGAACGCGGGCGGTGACCAGGAAGAGCGTGAAGATCGAGCCGCCGATCAGCAGCGCGAACAGCATGCTCGTGTTCGCCGAGGTCTCGCGCAGCGCCGAGGTCAGCGACTTCTTCAGGCCCAGCTCGGTGCGACCGCTGCGCAGCAGCAGCACGAGCACCGCGACCAGCGCACCGACGGCGCCGGCCTCGGTCTCGGTGAAGATGCCGCCGTAGATGCCGCCGAGGACGACGACGAAGATGATCCCGATGTAGAAGACCGACTCCAGCTCCTGCAGGCGCTGGGCGCGGGTCGGCTTCGCCATCGCGATGCCCCCGGGCCCGGCTTCCAGCTCGAAGTCGACGTCGACCGGGCGATCCACCTCTTCCTCGTTGGCCTGCATCGCCACGGCGACGTCGCGGGTCGCCGCACGAGATCCGGCCGGCGCGTCGTCGCGGTGGCCGGACCCGTCGTGGTCGCTGTCGATGTGCTTCTCGCGGTTGCCGAGGCTCGCGATCAGCACGATCGTGAGGATGTAGGCGATCGCGGTGATCAGGCCGGGGATGATCGCGGCGAGCAGGAGCTGGCTGACCGACTCGTTGGTGATCACGCCGTAGATCACCAGCACGATGCTCGGCGGGATCAGCACGCCGAGCGTGCCGGACGCCGCGACGATCGACGCCGCGAACTTGACCGTGTAGCCGTGGCGACGCATCTCGCCGACGCAGAGCCGGCCGAGGGTCGCGACCGCGGCGGCGCTCGAGCCGGTGACGGCCGAGAAGCCCGCCGCCGAAAGCACCGTGGCGATGCCGAGGCCGCCGGGCAGCTTGCGGGTCGCCCGGGCGGCGAGGTCGAAGACGTTGCCCAGCACGCCCGCGTTCGCCACGAGGACGCCCATCAGGATGAACATCGGGATCACGATCAACGTGTAGGTCGACGTCGCCTGGTAGGCGGCCGACGAGAGGGTCGCCGCGGTCTGCTCGAAGCCGTTGTCGAGCAGCAGGCCGGTGACGCCCGCGGCCGCCAGGCCGACCGCGACCGGCATCTCGGCGGCGAGGATGAAGAGGAAGACGCCCAGGGCGATCAGGACCATCAGCATGCTGTCCATCAGGCACGCACCTCCACCGCGTCGTCGTTGAGCCGCGCGAGCTCCGCGTCCCGCGGGTCGGGCTCGCCCTTGCGGAGGGCCTGCACGTCGTCGTAGACCCGGAAGGCGACGTGGAGCGCGAACAGCAGGAAGCCGACGGGGACCAGGATCCGCGCCGGCCAGGTCTGGATCGCCACGAAGCCGGGCGTCACGTCCTTCTCGTCGATCGCGGTGATCGCGCGGGTCAGCGATTCCCAGCTGATCCAGAGCAGCAGCGCCGTGCAGACCGTGCCGCCGAGCGCGCGGACGATCAGCCGCGGTGCGCGGGCGATCCGGCTCGTAACGATCGACGTACGGACGTGCGTGAGCGTCTGCTCCGCGTAGCCGAGGCCGAGGGCGACGGCGCCGAGCAGCAGCAGCGGCGCGATCTCGATCGCGCCCTCGATCGACTTGTCGGTGATCGCGCGCCGGATCACGTCCGCCACCGTGATCAGCATCAGGATGATGAGTGCGACGGCAGCGACGGCCGCGAGGGCCCTCGAGAGGCCGCGCACGATGGTGCGTACCCTTGTCACGTTGCCGTGGTCCTTCGTGTCGGCGTGAGCGCGAGGATCGGGGTCCGGACAGCGGTCGTCACGAACCCGGGCACCCTCCCGCATAACTATGATGATTAATACCCGCCACAGGGTAGCGGTGTCAAGTGACCGGCGTCACGGACCCGCGGCAGCCGAGATCGGCCCCGGCGCGATCACCTGCTGAGGCCCGATCTCGCGGACCGAAGGGGCGCCGAGCAGCATCAGCGCGGCGCGTAGCTCCTGTTGCAGGATCTCGATCGTGCGGGCCGCGCCGGCGGCTCCACCGGCCCCGAGGCCGTAGACGATCGGACGCCCGACCAGGCACGCGCGAGCCCCCATCCCCAGCGCCTTGACCACGTCGCTGCCGCGCCGGATCCCGCCGTCGAGGTAGACCTCGGCGTCGTCGCCGATCGCGTCGACCACCGCGGGCAGCGCGCCGATCGACGAGCAGGCGTGGTCGAGCTGGCGACCACCGTGGTTGGAGACCACGACCGCGTCGGCCCCGCGCTCGACCGCCATCCGCGCGTCGGCGGGGTCGAGGACGCCCTTGACCACCAACGGCCCGTCCCACGCCTCGCGCAGCCACGCGAGGTCGTCCCAGGTCGCGGCCGGGTCGAACTGCCGGTCGACGTAGCCCGCCACGCTGACCGCGTCGCCTCCCGCCGGACCGTCGGCGACGTTGGCGGCGGTGATCCGCGGGCGGCGCACGAAGTCCGACGTCCAGCGCGGGTGCCGCAACCCGCCGGCCAGCGTCCGGGCCGTCAACCGCGGCGGCAGGCCGAAGCCGTTGCGCCGGTCGCGGTGGCGCTCGGCGGACCGCGGCACGTCGACGGTCACCACCAGCGCGCCGAAGCCCGCGGCGGCCGCGCGCTCGATCAGCCCGCGGACGATCCCGTGGTCGCGCCAGAGGTACGTCTGGAACCAGAGCGGCCCCGGAGACGCGGTCGCGACCTCCTCGATCGTGTAGCTCGACATCGCGGCGAGCGTGTAGATCGATCCGGCGCCGTGCATCGCCCGGGCCAGCCCGACCTCGCCGTCGTGGTGGATCAGACCGCAGAGTCCGGTCGGCGCCCCGATGATCGGCGCGGCGATCGACTGCCCGAGCACCGTGGTCGAGATGTCGACCGCCGAGACGTCGACGAGCGTGCGGGGCAGCAGCGCGATCTCGTCGAAGTCCGCGAGGTTGCGGCGCACAGTGCGCTCGTCGTTGGCGCCGCCGTCGACGAACTCGAAGATCACCTTGGGCAGCGCGGCGCGGGCGGCGGCGCGGATCTCCTCCACGCTGCCCGCGCGGGCGACCCGCCGGTCGGCGGCCCGACCCCGGCGCGGGAGGCCGCGCAGGTCTTGGACGACCTGGCTCGCCAGCAGGCGCAGCACATCGGTCACGGTCGGGCTCGCGTCTCGATCGACGCGGCCAGCAGCGTAAGCACCATGGTCTCTCTCATTTCTTCCCCCTACTCTCGGTTATTGGTTATAACAGTTCGGATGAAGGTTTTTGAAGCGATTGCCGGCCAACTCCGCTCCGAGGGGGTTGGCGCCGTCTTCGGACTGATGGGCGACGGCAACCTCAAGCTGATTCCCCGTCTGGCCCACGAGCAGATCCCGTTCCGCGGGTCCCGCCACGAGAGCGGCGCGGTGGCGATGGCCGACGGGTACGCCCGGACCACCGGCCGGGTCGGCGTCTGCACCTTCACCCAGGGCCCCGGCCTGACCAACGCGCTGACCGCGCTGGTCTCGGCGCGCCGCGGGCGCGTGCCGATGGTCGTGATCTCCGGCGACACCGCCCTGTCGGTCGCCGGCCTGCCCCAGGACATCGAGCAGGCGCCGTTCTTCGCCGCCTGCGACGTCCCCGTCCAGCCCGTCCGGCCCGAGACCGTCCACGCGGACGTCGCCGAGGCCTTCCGCCGAGCCCGCGACGAGCACCGCCCGATCGCGCTGAACCTGCCGACCGACGTCCAGGAGGAGGAGGCGGGCGACGCCGTCGTCGCGTCGCTGCCGTCCGCGGTCGCCGCCGCGCCCGAGATCGTCGGCCTGGACGCGGCCGTCGCCGCGATCGCCCGGGCGCAGCGCCCGGTGATCATCGGCGGCCGCGGCGCCGTGACCGCGGGGATCCGCGACGAGCTGCTCGCGCTCGGCGACCGGGTCGGCGCCCTGCTGGCCACGTCGCTGCCGGCCAATAGCTGGTTCCGCGGCCATCCGTACGCGGTCGGGATCGCGGGCGGATTCGCGACCGAGCTCGGCCGCGAGCTGATCGGCCAGGCGGACTGCGTGATCGCCTTCGGCGCGACGCTCAACCACTTCACCTCGCGGGGCGGCACGCTGTTCTCGCCCGACGCCACGATCGTCCAGGTCGACCTCGACGAGCGCGCGTTCGGTCGCTACGTGCCGACCGAGGTCGGCGTGGTCGGCGACGTCGGCGTGGTCGCCCGCGCGCTGGTCGAGCGCCTGGAGCCGGCGACGGGCTTCCGCACCGACGACGTCCGGCAGGAGATCGCCGCCCACGCCGGGGCCACCCCGGACGACAGCGACGAGCATGGGATCGACCCCCGCGCGCTCTCGCGCGAGATCGCCGCCCTGCTCCCCGCCGAGCGTCAGCTCGTCGTCGACGGCGGGCACTTCATGGGCTTCCCGTCGATGGACATCCCCGTCGACGGTCCGGACCACTTCGTCTTCACGCTCGACTTCGGCTCAATCGGCCTCGGCCTCGGCGCGGCGATCGGCGCCGCCGTCGCCCACCCCGACCGGCTGACCGTCACGGCGATCGGCGACGGCGGCTTGATGCTCAGCCTCGGCGAGCTCGACACCGCGGTCCGCTACGGACTGCCGATGCTGATCGTCGTCTACAACGACGAGTCCTACGGCGCCGAGATGCACTTCCTGCGGATGTCCGGCCTGGACGAGAAGGAGTCGCGGTTCGCGACCCCGCCGCTCGACGCGGTGGCGCGGGCGATGGGCGCCGACGGGATGGCGGTCCGCTCGCTGACCGACCTCGAAGGGGTCGCCCCGCTGCTCGCCGCGGGCCTCGATCGCCCGCTGCTGCTGGACTGCCGGATCACCGACCAGGTGCGGGCCGTCTGGCTCGAAGAGGCGTTCTCGCGCGGGACCCACTGAGCGACCGAGGCCGCCGGTGGGGATGCGCTCCCACCGACGGCCTCGGTACCGCTCCCTGCGAGGAGATCTAGACGTACAGCACGACCTCGCCGTCCTCGACGGCGACCTCGTAGGTCCGCACGCGCGACGTCTCCGGCTCGGTCACCGAGCGGCCGTCCTTCAGGCGGAACTTGTAGCCGTGCCACGGGCAGAGCACGACCCGGTCGTCCGCGTCGTCGCCGGAGTAGTCGTAGACGTGCGGCTCCGACGGGCGCATGAAGCCCTGGACCCGGCCCGCGCAGAGCGGCGCGCCGTGGTGCGGACAGACGTTGCGCAGCGCGAAGAACGTGCCGTTGTCGTGGATCACGCCGATCGAGCGGCCCTTGACCTCGACGATCCGGGTCTCGCCGTCGGGGAACTCCTCGAGCGGCGCGACGACGTGGCGGGTGGCGGTTGCGGACTTGGTGGTCATCGTGATCGTCCTAGAGGCGGTCGCCGTAGAGCTTGGTCGGGTTGTCGACGCAGATCTTCTGCAGCAGCTCCTTCGGGACGCCGGCCAGCGCGCGGCGCGGGTCGTCGAAGTCCCAGTGCGGGTAGTCGCTGCTGAAGATCAGCGTCTCCTCGGCGCAGACCATGTCCAGCAGCACGGGCAGGTGCTCCTTCTTCGCCGGCTCGATCATCGGCTGCGTCGTGAACCGGATGTTCCGGCGGATGTACTCGCTCGGCGCCAGCTTCAGCCACGGCACCTCGTCGCCGAGGCCCTTGCGGTCGCGGTCGAGCTTCCACATGATCTCGGCGGCCCAGGCGAACCCGCCCTCGGCGATCACGTACTTCAGCTCGGGGAACTGCTCGAACACGCCGTGGCAGACCAGGCTCAGCACGTTGGACTGGTGGATCTGGCTGAGCGCCGTGTGCCACTCGATGTAGTACGTCGGCGTGCCGGCCATCCGCGGCGCGCGGGCGAAGACGTTCTCGGTCCCCGACGGGTGGACGACGATCGGCAGCGAGTACTTCTGCGCCGCCTCGTAGATCGGGTAGTAGCTCTTCTCGCCGTGGAGGATGTCGTGGAGCGGCAGGAAGATCGCCATGATCCCCGGCCGGCCCTGCATCCGCTCGATCTCCTTGACCGCGGCCTCCGGGTCCTGCGGGGCGACGACCAGCGCGCCACGGTAGCGCGAGTCGACCTGCAGCCAGCGCTCGCACATCCACTCGTTGTAGGCGGACGCGACGGTCGCGGCGACGGTCGGGTCGGGGAACGCGCCGATCCCGAACAGGTGCCCGGCGATCAGCAGGCCCTTCGCGATCCCGTGACCGTCGAAGAGCTGCTTCGCGGTGAACGCCGCGTCGGTCGCCGGCGCCTGCCCCTCGTGGATCGCGTCGTCGCGGTACGCGCCCGCGGAGTTGATGTACAGGTAGTCCAGCGGCAGCACGTAGGACGACGCCGCGAAGCGGCTCGCCCACTCGGCGCCGCCGCCGATCCCGAGGCGCTTGCGCCACGAGTCCGACATGTAGTCGTGCAGGTCGCGCAGCCCGTTCTGGAAGTTCGGGTGGACGTCGCTGTCGATGATGCCGGTGATCCGGTTGGAGGACCCCTTCTGGGGCGCCGGGGTCTCGATGGTGCTCATGTGAGGGTCCTTCTCTCGGGGTCTACCGGTCTCAAGGGGGTCAGGACTGGGTGTCGAGGCAGCGCTGCACGCCGCTCTTGTCCTCGTCGGGGAACTCCGCGCTCGCCGTCTCGACCAGCTCGCTGTACTTCGCGTGGAAGCCGTCGGCGTCGAGGTCCTTCTTGCTCAGCTCCGCGACCCATTCGTCGCGGACCTTGGTCTCGCCGCCGGCGCGCAGCTTCTCGGTCTCCGCCTGCGGCAGGACGCTCAGCTCGACGTCGTTCTCCGTGAAGGCGGCGCACGCGTCCGCGTCGGCCTTGGCGTTGAGCTCGGCGTACTTCGCCGGGATCTCGGCGCCGACCTCCTCGATCGCCTGACGCTGCTCGTCGCTGAGCGTGTCCCAGGACGCCTGGCCGATCGCCAGGGCGCTCGCGGTCTGCGCGCCCAGGCCGAGGTCGGTCGTGTGCTCGCCGACCTCCTCGAGCTTCATCGAGGTCAGGGCGCCGAACGGCACGCCGTAGACGCCGTCGAGCAGGCCCCGCTCCATCGAGCCGAAGAGCTCGGCCGGCGCGACCGCCAGCACGTTGGCCCCGTTGTGCTTGAGCGCCTTGCTGCCGCGGTCGATCCCGCGGATCTTCAGGCCCTTGATGTCTCCGGCGGCCTTGATCGGGTCCTTCGAGACCACGGGGCTGGACGCGCCGACGCTCCAGCCGAGCGGCTTGACGCCCTGCGACGACCACTCCTTCTGGAACGTCTCGTCCTCGGCCGACAGCGTGGCCATCGTGGCCGAGATCGCCGCGACGTTGTTCGAGGCGAACGGCAGCTCGGCGACCGCGGTCAGCGGGAAGCGCCCGGAGTAGAACGACGGCGTGATCTGCGCCACGTCGGCCCGGCCGTCGCGCAGCCCGTCGACGACCTCGTCGGCCCCCAGCAGCGTGCCGTCCCAGAACGCGTCGAACGTCACGGTCCCGTCGGTGCGCTTGGTGACCTCGTCCATCCACCAGGTCCAGGTCTGGCCGATCGGGTTGTTCTGCGACGTGAAGTAGCTGAACTTCAGCGTGACCGGGTCGCTCTGCCCACCGGAACCGGACGCGGCCTGGGTGCTGTCGCCATCGTCCGAGGATCCGCAGGCGGCCAGCGTCAGGCCGGCCGCGGCGGCGACGGCGAGCTGGCCGAAGCGCCTGGAGCGCAGGTGTCGCAGTTGAAGCACGGGGTCTCTCTCTCCCAGGGAACGGTGATGCCGACGCCGCAACGCGACGTAGCATGATCACAATTATCCGACTTTACCCCCGCGCGTCAACCCCGAGCCGCGAAACCCCCGCAAAATGATTGTATCTTGCAATCTCCTGCGTCCTGTTCCCCCGATTCACCCGCCCGCGTTCTGCAGCACCCGCAGCGGACCCGCCGCCTCGTCGCCCCAGGACGCCCGCAGCTCCGCCAAGCGCTCGTGGTACGCGGCGACGTTCGCGAGCTTGATCTCCTCGTAGCCGCGGACCATGTCGGGCAGCGCCGCGATCTCGGCCGCCGTCGCCGCGGTATCCGGCGCGAGCCGCTCGACGATCTCGTCGAGCACGGCGCGGTACTCGCCGATCAGCTCCCGCTCGACCCGACGGACCTGCGCGTAGCCGAAGACGTCCAGCGCCGTCCCGCGCAGCCGACGCATCGACCGCAGGATGCGGAAGACCGGCGCGAACCACGGCCCGAGGCTCAGCTTGCGCTGCATCCCGAGGGCCCGCAGGAACGGCGGGTGCAGCTTCCAGTAGACCTTGGCGCCGGGACCGAACTGCTCGCTGATCCGCGCCCGCTCGGCGTCGAGCAGGTGCAGGCGCGCGATTTCGTACTCGTCCTTGTAGGCCAGCAGCTTGTGCAGCCCGACGGCGACCGCTTCCGCGACGCCCCCGGTCCCGACCGCCTGCTCGCGCTCGTGGACCCGGCGCACGTCAGCGACGTAGCGTTCGGCGTAGGCGCGGTCCTGGAACGCGATCAGCTCCGCGACCCGCACGTCGAGCAGCCGGCGCAGCTCGCCGTCCGCCCAGCCGGTCAGCGCAGGGTCGTGCGGGACGGGCGCCGGGACGTCCGCCGGATCGTCCAGCGCGGCGGCGAGCAGCTCGGGCGCGCCCACCGCGATCCGCCCCCACTGGAACGCGGCCAGGTTCATCTCGACCGCCACCCCGTTGAGTCGGATCGCGTGCTCGATCGCCTCGATCGGCAGCGGGATCACGCCCCGCTGGTAGGCGACGCCGACCACGAACAGGTTGGTCGCGAGGTGGTTCCCCAGGAGCGTCTCCGCGGCCTGCTTGGCGTCGACGTAGAGGTTCTTGTCGGCGATCGTGTTGGCGTCGATCACCTTCGCGAACAGCGGCAGCTTGGGGAACGAGAGCTTCGGGTTGACGACCATCGCGCCGGTCGGGACGCGGTCGGTCGAGACGATCGCGATCGTCTTCGCCGGGTCCGCCTTGGCCAGGTTGGCCGGCTCGGTGGCGCCGAGCACGTCGAAGATCAGCATCGCGTCGGCGCCGCCGTTGGCGACCGTCGGCGCACGGTCGATCGGCGCGGTCGAGATCTTGATGTGCGACGCGACCGCGCCGGCCTTCTGGCTCGATCCGAACTGGTCGAGCAGGCGGACCGAGCGGCCGCTGGACGCCGCGGCGACGCCGAGGATCTGGTTGACGGTGACCACGCCGGTGCCGCCGACGCCGCTCATGTGCAGCTCGAAGTCGTCGGGCGAGCAGAGCGGCTTCGGCGTCTCCAGCGCGATCTCCGGCAGCTCGGGCAGGGCCCGCTTCGGGGCGGAGCTGCCGGCCTTCGGCACCACGGTCACGAACGACGGGCAGTCGCCCTTCAGGCACGACAGGTCGGTGGTGCACGACGACTGGTGGATCTGCGTCTTGCGACCGAACTCGGTGTCCACGGGGATCACGCTGAGGCAGCTCGACTTGCGACCGCAGTCGCCGCAGCCTTCGCAGACGCGCTCGTTGATGACGACCTTCTCCTTCGGGGTCTCCAACGTGCCCTTGCGGCGCATCCGGCGCTTCTCGATCGCGCACTGCTGATCGTGGATCAGCACGGTCACGCCCTCGATCTCGCGCAGCTCGCGCTGGACGTCGAGCAGCTCGGCCCGCGGCCGGATCGAGACGCTGCGGGCGAGCCGGCTCCAGCGGTACTTGCGCGTGTCGTCGGTGGTGACCACGATCTTGGCCACGCCCTCGGCCTGCAGCAGCGCGACCGTCTCGGCCAGCGTCTTGCCGCCGAGGATGTCCTGGCCCCCGGTCATCGCGACCGCCGAGTTGAACAGCAGCTTGTAGGTGACGTTGACCTTCGACGCGACGGCGAAGCGGATCGCCAGCGACCCGCTGTGGGCGAAGGTCCCGTCGCCGAGGTTCTGGAAGAAATGCTTGCGGTCGGTGAACGGCGCGACGCCGACCCACTGCGACCCCTCACCGCCCATTTGGGTGAAGCCGACGATCTCGCCGAACTCCTCGCGGCCCATGTGCAACGCCATCGTGTGGCAACCGATCCCGCCGCCGACGATGTCGCCGTCCGGGGTCTGCAGCGACGTGGTGTGCGGGCAGCCGGAGCAGAAGTGCCCGGTCCGCGTGATCTCGATCGGCGGCCGTGCGGTGACCTCGCGGGCGTGGAGCTTCGCGCGCTCGGCGAAGCGGTCTCCCCCGAGCACGTGGTCGAGGCGGGCGGCGAGGATCGGGACGAGCTGGTCGGGGTTGAGCGCGCCGTGGGCGGGCACCAGCTCGCGGTCCCGCTCGTCGACCTTGCCGACGACGCGCGGCCGCTCGGTCTGGTCGAACAGCGCCTCCTTCATGAACCGCTCGATGAACGCGCGCTTCTCCTCGACGATCAGCACCTCCTCGACGCCGCGGGCCGCGTCGCGCAGGTCCCGGACGTCCAGCGGGTACGGCATGCTGACCCGCATCACGCGGATCCCCTCGTCGGCGAGACGGTCCACGGACACGCCGAGCTGGCGCAGCGCCTCCATCAGGTCCAGGTACGTCTTGCCCGGCGCGACGATCGTGATCCGAGCGTCGGACGTGGCGCCGAGAAGCCGGTTGAGCCGGTTCTCGCGGCCGTAGGCGGCGGCCACCATCAGCCGACCGGCGTGGTAGAGCCGCTCCTGCTCGCGGTTGCGCGCCCCGGCGCGGTTGGGCACGAAGTCGGGGACGAACGGCACGCCGTCGACCTCGACCGTCGGGATCACCGGCCGGACCCGGTCCGGGCCGACGATCGCGGTGCCCGCGGCGTCGGCGACGTCCGCGATCAGCTTCAGGCCGGCCCCGACGCCCGTGGCCCGTGAGAGCGCGAACGCGTGCAGGCCGAGGTCGATCAGGTCCTGGATGTCGGCCGGGAAGACCGTCGGCATCATCAGGTCGTAGAACAGCGCGAGCGAGTCGTTCGGGACGATCGAGCTCTTCGGGGCGGGATCGTCACCGGCGACGGCGATCATCGCGCCGTTCTCGGCCATCCCGCGGTACATGCCGTGGCGGAAGGCGTCGATCGAGCGGTCGACGCCGGGCGCCTTGCCGTACCACAGCCCGACCACCCCGTCGCGCGCCTTCTCGGGCAGGGTCTGCGCAAGCTGGGCGCCAAAGACGGCCGTGGCGGCCAGGTCCTCGTTGAGCCCGGGGACGAAGTGGATGTCGCGCTCGAGCAGCAGCTTGCGGTTGCGCAGCAGCTCGCCGTCGAGGCCGCCGATCGGCGATCCGGGGTAGCCGGACACGAACGTGCCGACGTTCAGGCCGCGCGCCCGGTCCGCCGCCTGCTGATCGAGCAGCACGCGGACGAGCGCGTGCATGCCGCCCAGGTAGATCGCGCCCTCCGCCTGGGTGTAGCGGTCCTGCAGGGTCATGGTGAGAGGCGACGGTGCGGGGGCGGTGGTGCTCATGAGGGAGGTCCTTCGTAGGGCTGCGGATCAGCGTCCCAGCGGACCGGCCGCTTGCCCAGCGCGGCGTTCCACGATGTGGAATGTCGGTCGAGATCCCGCGCTAGAGTCGGGGAATGCCGGGGCCTCCGTCAGACGCCGAGTCGCCCCCGGGGTCGCCCTTGCCGCTCGGCGCGGCTGCCGCGGCGTCGGGGAAGCGCGAGCCCGCGGCTGGTGCTCCGGTGCAGTCGGTGGTCCGCGCGCTCGCGGTGCTCGAGGCGCTGGCCGACGGGGGCGACAGCGTCACCGAGATCGGGCGCCGGGCCGGGCTGCGACCGAGCACCACCCACCGGATGCTGCAGACGCTCGTGACGAGCGGCTACGCGGAGCACGGCTCCGCGGCGGGCCGCTACGCCCTGGGGCACCGCGCCGTGCTGCTGGCGGGCAGGGCCCGGACCAGCGAGGCGGGGATTCGCGCGATCGCCCTGCCGATCCTCCAGCGGGTCAACCGGGTGGCCCGCACGACCGCCAACCTGGCGTTCCTCGACGGCGGTCACGCCGTCTTCGTCGAGCAGGCGTTCGCGGCCGACTCCGGGGCGCGGCTGCTCGAGCACGAGCTGCGCGTCCCCGCCCACGTGTCCGCGTCGGGCAAGGCGATGCTCGCGTTCGTCGCGCCGGAGCGGCTGCGGCGCTTCCTCCCCGAGACCTCGGAGACGTTCACCGACCGCACGGTGACCGACCGCGACGCCCTGGAGCGCGAGCTCGCGAACGTGCGCCGCAACGGCTACGCGATCGACGACCAGGAGTTCCGCAGCAACTTCGCCTGCGTGGCCGCCCCGGTCTTCGACCACGTCGGCGCAGCGGTGGCCGCGGTCAGCGTCGCCGGCTGGACGACCCGCGTCGAGGCCGGCGAGTACCTGGACCTGGCCGAGCTCGTCGGCCGCTCCGCCTGGGAGATCTCCCGCGAGCTCGGCTACCGCGGATCGTCGCGGTGGGCGCCGGTGGCCGAGGCGTGAGCTTCCGGGTCCTTGGACGCACCCGTCAGGGAACGACGTCGACCGCGACCTCGCCCACTCCGTCGATCTGCGCCACATAGCGACCGGGGTCGGCCAGCAGGAGCGGGGTCGTCAGCGACCCCAGCGCGAACACGGTGCCGGGCGGCACGTCGCTTCCGCGGTCCGCTACCCGCCCCACCAGCCAGCGCAGCAACGGGTCGGGGACGCCGTCCAGCGCTTCGGCCGCCCGACCGGACGCGATCGGCTCGCCGTCGTGCTCGACCGTTGCCGTGCAGCCGCGCAGATCGAGGCCCTTGAGCGGCCGCGCATCGCCGAGGACGAGCAGTCCGGCGACCGCGTTGTCGGCGATCAGGTCGGCGCTCGTGAGCTCGCGGGGGTCCCAGTCGCGGTAGCGCGAAAGCGGGATCTCGAAGCCCGGCGCGACGTCGAACGCGCGGACCAGCTCCTCCTCGTCGGCGTCCGCCCGCACGCCCGCGCGCGCGATCAGCACCAGCTCCGGTTCGAGCCGGGGGCCGTTCAGCTCCGACAACCGCGGGGTTGCACCGCTCGCGACGATCTCGCCGGGAACGTATGCCCCCCAGAGCGGACCGTCGATGCCGAGCCGCTGCTGCCCCGCCCGGGCGGAGACCGCCAGCTTGTAGCCGGGTGGGTCGCCCGCCGAACCAGCCGCCCCGGCCCGTCCGTCCCCGGACGACGCCGCGCCGCCACGCAACCGCAGCCGCGCCACCTCGTCGCGGACTGCCCGCGCCTGGTCGTCGGACAGCGCACCGTCCGGGCGGTGGCTGAACGGCACGACCGGGTCGCCCTCGTAGGCCGCCACCAGCTCCCTCGCCAACGCGCGCACGCCCCACACCCTAGGCGCCCGGCAGGCGTCCCTTGCTGGCGTAGGCGATGTCCGGACCGTCGGCGGGACGGCCGACCACGTTGCGCAGCGTGCCGATCCCGTCGACCCGCAGCTCCAGCACGTCGCCCTCGCGCAGCATCGGCCCGACGGTCGGATCCGCGGCGTGCTCGAGCATGCAGCAGCGCCCGATCGTGCCGGACGTCAGCACGTCGCCCGGGACGAGCTGCTCGGCCTTCGACGCGTGCGCGATCAGCGCGGCCCACGAGTGCTGCATGTTTGCGGTGGTGTTCTCCGCGAGCCGTTCGCCGTTGACGCTGACGGCGACCGGCAGCGCGCACGGGTCGCCGAGCTCGTCCGGCGTGACGATCACCGGACCGAAGACGTTGCAGAAGTCCTTGCCCTTGGCCGGTCCGAGCGTGCCCGCCATCTCGGTGAGCTGGATGTCGCGCGCGCTGATGTCGTTGAAGATCGTGAACCCCGCGACGTGGTCGAGGGCGTCGGCCGGGTCGATGTCCCGCCCCGCCTTGCCGATCACCGCGGCGATCTCGAGCTCGAAGTCGAGCATCTCCGTGAACGCCGGGAACGGCACGACGTCGTCGGGCCCGAAGGTCGCGTTCGGGTTGCCCTTCCAGTACAGCGGCATCGCGTACCAGAGCTCCGCGGGCGCCTGGCCGCTCCAGGCGACGTGCTCCTCGTAGACCGAGAACTCGCGGATCGTGCGCGGACGCAGCGGCGCCTGCAGCCGGACCTGCTCGGGCAGCCACAGCACGCCCCCGCCCTCGACCACGGTAAGCTGCACGGCCTCGGCCGCCAGCTCCGCCGCCAGCGACCCGGTCTCGAGCAGGCCGACCATCTCGGGCGGGACGGTCGCCGCGGCGACCGTTCGGGCCCGCTCGGCGGTCATCCGGCGGGCCAGGACCTCGGTCACGCCGGCCCGCAGATCGACCATCCCCGCGTCGGTCTGCGCGCCGAGCCGCGGCTCGCCCGCGAGCCGCTCGTTGGCGGTGAACGTCGCGAGCCTCACGACGCGGCCCCGGCGTCTCCCTCACCGACCGGACCCGTGCCGGCTTCTGCCCCCGGCTCCGCTCCGAAGCCGTAGAACGCCGCGGCGTTGTCGTGCATGATCCTCGCGCGCGACGCGGCCGGGATCGCTTCGAGCAGGTCGGCGATGTCGTCGTCGTGGTGGTGCGGATAGTCGCTGGCGAACATCACCATCTCGTCGCCGAGCCAGCGCACGATCCGGGCGAGCTCCGCCGGAGGACCCGCGTCGAGCGGCGCCGAGGAGAAGCGCACGTGGTCGCGCAGGATCTGCCCGATCGGCCGGTCGATCCACGGCACCGTGCGGCGCAGGCCCTTCCACTCCTTCTCGAGCCGCCAGATCAGCGACGGCACCCAGGCGAACCCGATGTCGTAGACCACGACCTTCTGCTGCGGGAAGCGCTGGAACGTCCCCTCGCCGACCAGGCTGATGAGCTGCGACATGAAGACCTGGACCTCGCCGGCGTACTCCTCGAGGAACCACGACGGCCAGCCCGTCGGCGTCGGCGCCGCGCTGCTGGTGCCGCCCCAGCCCAACCCGAGGATCAGGTCCTGGCGCTGCAGCGCCTCGAACAGCGGGTACCAGTTGCGGTGCCCGTACGGTGATGCCGAGCGCACCGGCATCGCGACCTCGACGAAGCCCGGGTGGCCACCGACCCGCTCGATCTCGGCGACCATGTCGGCCACGACGTACGGCGGCACGACCATCGCGGCCTTCAGCCGCGGGTCACGGTCGAGCCACTCGGCGATCAACCAGTCGTTGATCGCCCGAGCCAGCACCACCGCGAGGTCCGGGTGCCGCACCGAGTCCAGGCCGTAGTAGCAGTGCAGCACCGCGCCGCGCGCGGTCCAGGCGTCGAGCGCCTGGCTCTGCAGCAGCTCCACGCTGGTCGCCGCGGTCGGCGCGCCGTCGGTCCGCCACTCGGGACGGGTGGTCGTCGGCGCCTGCGGCGGATGGACGGTGGCCAGGCCCGGCGGACCGGAGTAGGCGTACTCCTGGATCAGCGCCCGCCAGGTCGGCTCGACGTACGGCAGCAGGACGTCGAGCGACGCGACCCGCGCGTGGACGTCGCAGTCGATCACCGGTCCGGCCCAGAGGCCGGCGCACCTCGTCCCGCCGAGCACGTCGGCCAGCGTCCTGCTCATGTCGTCCCCTTCGCGTCAGCGGGCGCGAACCCGTAGAGCTTGGCGGCGTTGCCGCTCATGATCCGCTCCGTGCGCTGCTCCCCGAACGCCTTGGGCAGCGCCTGGTCCGGCGCGTCGAAGTCCCAGTGCGGGTAGTCGCTGGAGTACATCAACCGATCGGTCAGGCCGAGGCCCTCGAACTGCTCGACGACCTCGACGACCCAGGCCGGGTCCTCGGGCTCCTCGGCCGGCTGGGTGGTGAACCAGAAGTGCTCGGCCAGGTACTCCGACGGCTTGCGCTGGAGATGCGGCACCTCGTCCTGGAGCACTCGCCACGACGCGTCCATCCGCCACGCCAGCGGCGCGACCCACGACCAGCCGCCCTCGACGATCACGACCTTCAGATCCGGCCAGCGGTCGAACACGCCGTGGGTGATCAGGCTGGAGATCTGCGAGATCATCGCCTGCGGGTAGCCCGCGTGGTGCTCGAAGTAGAACGACGGCCAGCCGGCGCCGGTGATCTGGTTCATCCCCGTTCCGCCCGGGTGGAACGCGATCGGCAGGCCCCGCTCGGCGGCCGCTTCGAGCAGCGGCCAGTACTTGTAGTGCCCGAACGGCCGCTGGGTCCGCATCGGGGCCAGCACCTGCACGAACCGGTCGCTCGCGGCGAGGCAGCGGTCGATCTCGACCACCGCGGCCTCGCCGTCCTCGACCGGCGGGCAGATCGACGAGCGCCAGCGCGGATCGGACCCGAACCACGCGTCCATCGCCCAGTCGTTGTTGGCCCGCAGCAGCGACGCGGAGAACTCGAGCGGCTGGTTGCCGCCGATGTGCCAGACCTGGGCCGGCACGTTGTTGAGGATCGCCGTCTCGATGCCGTACGTGTCGAGGTGCTGGATCCGGGTGAACTCCGGATCCGACCCGGGCATCCCGCTCGGCGGGATCGAATCGGCCCGGGCCGCCATCGGCCGCAGGTAGGGCGCCATGTCCGCGTCGTGGCGGGAGCGGATCCCGTAGGACTGCATGTAGTCCCACCACCGCTTCTCCATGTACGGCCGGAGCTGCTCCGGACGGCAGATGTTGTGCACGTCCGTGTCGATGATCCGGCGGGCGGGCTTCGTCGTCGTGCCCGCGCTGCGCG
>JADKLW010000379.1_pt1 | contig 19634 bp, 26 predicted proteins | sample 8641881 | NCBI WGS metagenome assembly JADKLW01 (sample SAMN16272185, study PRJNA661076) | feces metagenome | isolation source: fecal sample from diarrhoea affected cattle B | host: Bos taurus | place: South Africa: Lokaleng Village, Mahikeng | collected 2019-09 | reverse complement strand
AAGTACAGCAAACCACAGAATGACAAGATTTATTCAATCATCTTTTGATTTTTTATCCGAGTTGAAGTCGGGTGGTCAGCGCGAGTGGATTAGTTCCTAATTCTGAAATCTACAATCTACAATCTACAATCTAAAATCTGAACTCTGAAATCTATTTTATACCTTAGCGTCTCATTACAAGCCATTTAAAATAATACACGCCATGTCAGAAATCACCTCATTCCCCATCCGCAGCTGGTCGGAAGACGACCGCCCACGCGAAAAATTACTCTTGAAAGGCAAAGCCGCTTTAAGCGATGCCGAACTTCTCGCAATCCTCATTGGCTCGGGCAGCCGAAACGAAACCGCCGTCGGGTTGAGTCAGCGTATACTTTCAAGTGTCAACAACAACCTGAATGCGCTCGGCAAATTATCGATCCAGCAACTGACTTCCTTTAAAGGCATCGGCGAAGCCAAAGCGATAACGATTGCTGCCGCAATGGAACTCGGCCGCCGCCGGCGCGATGAAGTTACAATCGATCTCACAAAAGTGACCTCCAGCCGAACGATTTTCGAACTGATGCAGCCCATCATCGGCGAACTGTCGCATGAGGAATTCTGGATCATTTATCTGAACAATTCAAACAAGGTTGTTCACAAGTGCCAGCTTTCGAAAGGCGGTATGACCGGGACTGTCGTCGATGTTCGGTTGGTTTTTAAACTCGCGCTTGAACATCGGGCGACGGCTATTATTTTATGCCATAATCATCCCTCGGGAACATTGATCGCAAGCGACGCCGATAAAAATATAACCCGCAAAATTAAACTCGCCGGTGAGAATCTCGACATTCGGGTTTTGGATCATCTGATCATCACCGAAACTGCCTATTTCAGCTTTGCCGATGACGGAATTTTGTGATGAATTGGTTATCTTGCGGCCAATTGAAATTCCTGAAATGATATCTGCACAACAGTTAAGTTACGCTTATAAAAACAATGCGCCGCTTCTTTTCCCCGACTTGAATTGTACTGCCGGCGAAGCGCTATTGATAACCGGCGGTTCGGGGACAGGAAAAACCACATTGCTGCATTTGCTGGCCGGACTGATTCGTCCCAAAACAGGTAACATAATTATTGACGGCATCGATCTGAACTCCTTGTCCGAAAAGAAGCTGGATTCTTTCCGCGGACAAAACATAGGCCTCGTTCTTCAGGAATCCCATTTCGTAGAATCATTATCGGTCGCCGAAAATATACAGCTGGCTTCATGGCTGGCATCGGGAAAGAAATCTTCAAGCTTACATGGGTTTCTCGAGCAACTCGGCATTGGCGACCAATCGCATAAACTGCCATCACAACTCAGCATAGGACAACAACAGCGCGTTTCCATTGCCCGTGCATTGATAAACAAACCGCGGCTTTTATTGGCAGATGAACCAACATCAAGTTTGGACGATGCCAATGCTTTTGCGGTAGCCGACCTGCTTTCTGAGCTGTCGAAACAATCCAAGACCGCACTGATTATCGTCACCCACGACCAACGACTTAAAGACCGATTCAAAAACGCCATCTCATTATGATAGCCAAAATTGCCTGGAGAAATATTACTTACAAGCCGCTTAATACGATACTGAGCCTGATTTTGCTGACAGCCGCTGTTGCCATTATTTCGTTGCTGATGTTGTTGCAGGAGCAATTTGAAAAGCAGTTTTCCGGAAACATCGATAACATCGATATGGTGATTGGCGCAAAGGGGAGTCCGCTGCAGCTGATTTTATCAGCCGTTTATCAAATGGATGCACCTCCGGGAAACATCAGTTATGATCAGGCAAAAACCTACATTAACCATCCGTTTGCGCAAAGCGCTGTCCCGTTGGCATTCGGTGATAATTATCTCGGATTTAAGATTGTTGGAACGACGCCCGATTATTTGAAGATTTACGCATCCGGAATCGGTTCGGGGAAAATGTATTCAGACAATTTTGAGGTTGTGATTGGTGCCGAAGTTGCGGCTAAATTAAAGCTGAAGATTGGCGACACCTTTTTTGGTGCGCATGGTGATGCGGCCGAAGGCGAGGTCCACGAAGAATATCCGTACGTTGTTGTTGGAATTGCGGCACGTTCGGGAAAAGTTGCCGATAACTTAATACTGACAAAGATCGAAAGTGTTTGGGCGATGCATGAATCGCACGATCACAATCCGCCGCACGGCGAAGAAGGTCACATACACGCAGCGGACGAAGAACCCAATCCGGCGCATGGCGAAGAAGGCCATGTTCATCACGATGGCGAAGAACACGATCATGCCGAAACAGATACTGAAGGAAAAGAAATCACTGCCGTATTGGTAAAATTCCGAAATAAAATGGCTTTCGTTTTATGGCCGCGACTGATCGCACAAAACACCGATATGCAAGCTGCGTCGCCGGCGGTCGAGATAAACCGGCTGTTCTCGTTGTTCGGAATCGGACTTACGGCTTTGCAATATTTGGCATACGGCATTATGCTGATATCGGGAATCAGTATTTTCATCGCCTTGTACAATACGCTGAAAGAAAGGAAATACGAATTTGCGCTGATGCGCATTTCGGGCGCGAGCCGGCTACAATTATTGCTTTTGGTAATGGCCGAGAGCATATTTTTATGCCTTACGGGTTTCATACTTGGTACGGTTGTTGGCAGGCTCGCGCTTTGGCTGATCTCGTCGGCTACCGAACAGGAATACAAAATGGCTTTTGAACCGTTTGTTTTCGTTTGGGAAAAGGAAGGAATTTTATTGCTGGTCACTATCTTTGTCGGATGTGTTGCGGCGTTGATTCCGGCAATCAAAGCATATTCACTTAATATTTCAAAAACACTTTCAAATGGGTAAGATCGGTATTATAATAGTTATGATAATAGGGATGGTGAGCGTCGGATTTACACCAAAAAAAGTATCAACAGAATCGCCTTTTACTGTGGGCGACACATTAACCTGGAAAATGCTGGGTGATGTTAAATTCAGCAAAGGAACGCATCCCGATTACGGCGAGGTTATGTTCCCGGCGGTCAATCAAAAGGTGAAGGCTTTTCATACCAAGAAAGTCACGGTGTCGGGATTCGTGGTGCCAATCGACAATGAAAATTACGCGCTGAGCAAAAATGTATTTGCCGCGTGTTTTTTTTGCGGCCAGGCCGGACCGGAAACGATCATGGGTCTGAAATTCAAAGATTTCAAAGGTCGGATCAAGACTGATACCTATGTCACTGTCACCGGATATCTCAAAGTCAACGAAAAAAATGTTGACGATTGGATCTACAATATAGAAAAAGCCGTTGTAGTAAAAGGATTGTAATGATATCAGATGTTTTTTTCGATCTTGATCATACGTTATGGGATTTTGAAAAAAATTCTGCTTTGGCGATGAAAAAGGTTTTTGATCTGCATGGTATTACTGTTTGTTGCGACACATTTCTTGAACATTATGTCCCGATCAATTTCGAATATTGGGAGCGGTTCCGAAAGGATGAAATCACGCAACAGCAACTTCGTTACGAGCGCCTGAAAGACACGTTTGATAAAATAAGTCATGATATTTCCGATGATACTATCGGTATGATATCGGAAGATTATATCAAGTACCTGCCAACATTCAATCATCTGTTCGACGGTGCAAAGGAACTTCTCGATTATCTTTCGCCAAAATACCGGCTGCATATCATCACAAATGGATTTCACCAGGTCCAGAATACAAAACTTACGAACGCGGGTATTTTTACCTATTTCCGCACCATTACCAATTCAGAAACTGTCGGACGGAAAAAGCCGCATCCCGTAATTTTTGAATATGCGCTGAAGGCGGCCAATGCTTCGAAAGAAACCAGTTTAATGATTGGCGACTGTATCGACGCCGATGTTCGCGGGGCACTCGATTACGGAATGAAAGCCATCCTGTTTTGCAACGGAGGCGCCGGTTATCCCGGGATTCAGCAAATCAATCACTTATCAGAATTAAAATCAGTACTATGAAAAGTTATATTTTAGCCATCATGCTTTTGACGGCAGTAGGTTCGTTTGCTCAAAACATCAATCAGTATCAATACGCCGTGGTGCCTGTTAAATTTGAATTTTTGGATGAACCCGATCAATATCGCATGAATACATTTACGAAGATGCATATGGAAAAGTATGGTTTCGTAACCTTTTTGAGCGACGAAATACTTCCTGCCGATATCGCAGCCGATGCTTGTAACCGTCTTTATGTGGATGTGATTTCGGTCGGAACACTGTTTACTTCCAAACTTCAGGTGGTGTTGCGCGATTGTACAAACAAAATACTTTACACGTCACCTGAGGGCAGCAGCCGCGAAAAAGATAATAAAATTGCATATCCCAAAGCGCTTCGCGAGGCATTTAGTTATTTCGGTTTACTTGATTATAAATATGATGGGAATGCCGGTAAAGTGAAAGCGAAACCTGTAGCCACGAAAGCGGCTGTTGTCGAAAAAACTACTGAAGCGCTGGGCGCGTTAACGGCGAATCTGGTAGCGGGCGGATATAATTTGGTCGATGGCATGGGAAGCGTAAAAATGGTATTGAGAAATACATCGGCCGAAGGTGTATTTCTAACCGATCGTGATAGTAAAACCGGCGTATTCTTCAATAGGATGGGCAAGTGGTACTATGAATATTATAGCGACGGCCAACTCGTAACTGAAATAGTCGACGTTAAATTCTAATAGCCGTATTTACCTTTCCACCGGTTGCGCAAGAATTCACGCGTTGAATTTTCCCTGGCATTATTGCCGGGATTGTATAGCGACGTTCCCGATATGTCATCGGGCAGGAATTCCTGATCGGCAAAATTATTCTCATAACTGTGCGCATATTTGTAGTCGTCGCCATAGCCTAGTTCCTTCATTAACTTAGTTGGCGCGTTGCGCAAATGCAAAGGTACCGGCAAATCGCCTGTCTGTTTTACCAGCTGTTGCGCTTTTCCGATTGCTTCGTAGCTCGCATTGCTTTTGGGCGAAGTCGCCAGATAAACGGCGCACTGACTCAAAATGATTCTGCTTTCTGGGTAACCGATTGTTGAAACCGCCTGGAAAGTATTGTTGGCAATTACCAAAGCCGTCGGGTTGGCATTGCCGATGTCTTCGCTGGCCGCAATGAGAAGCCGGCGTGCGATGAACTTAACATCCTCTCCGCCTTCAATCATTCGGGCAAGCCAATAAACCGCGCCGTTGGGATCGCTGCCTCGGATTGATTTTATGAAGGCCGATATAATGTCATAATGTTGTTCGCCGGTTTTGTCGTAAAGTACTGTGTTTTGCTGAACCAATTGCAGCACCTTATCATTGGTGATTATGATTTCATCATCGGGCGAAGCATTCACTACAAGTTCGAAAATATTGAGCAATTTTCTGCCGTCGCCACCAGATAACCGCAACAGCGCCTCGGTTTCCTGAAGCACTATGTTCTTGCGTTTAAGGTATTCATCGGTAGCAATGGCCCTATGCAGCAGCGCTTCAAGATCCTCCCGGGTGAACGCATTCAGAATGTAAACCTGACAACGCGACAGCAGGGCGGGGATGACTTCGAAACTCGGGTTTTCAGTCGTGGCACCAATCAATGTTATAATTCCTTTTTCGACCGCCGCCAGTAATGAATCCTGTTGCGATTTGCTGAAACGGTGAATCTCATCAATAAATAGCAACGGATTTTTGGAAGTGAACAGCCCACCGCTTTGTTTGGCTTTATCGATTACTTCACGAATGTCTTTAACGCCTGAATTTATGGCGCTCAGTATGTAAAATGGCCGTTGCGATTCCTGGGCGATGATTTGTGCTAAAGTAGTTTTTCCCGTTCCCGGCGGACCCCAGAAAATCAGCGATGGTATAATTCCTTTGGCGATTTGATGCGTCAACGACCCCTGCGGACCAACAAGGTGTAACTGACTGATGTAGTCTTCGAGTTTCTGCGGCCGGATCCGTTCGGCAAGTGGTGCGTCCATTATGCAAAAATAAGTTTTTTAAGTCGAAAGTCGAAAGTCGAAAGTAGGAAGTAGAAGTTTAAAGTTTAAGGTTTAAAGTTGAGCGGCCACATCCTCATATGAAATGTATAGTTTTGAATACTAACCCTAACTCCTAACTCCTAACTCCTAACCCCTGACCCCTGACCCCTAAACCCTATACCCTAAACCCACATCCTAAAACCTGCCAAATTAGCATACAATCCCAAATGGGTGTATTTTTGAGTTCCGCAGTTTAAATGCGCTCGATTATGAATGACAATTACTTTAAGTTTACGCCGTCGGTGGTGCTGTTACCGTTTTTTGCGGTCCTGTTTTTATGGATTGTATTCTGGGTGGAAGTTCGTTTCAATTTTAATTTCGGACAATATGGCGTTTATCCGCGTTCGTTTGAAGGTTTACGTGGAATAATTTTCAGTCCGTTTATTCACGGTGGAATTGAGCATTTATTCAACAATTCAATTCCGATGCTTGTCCTGTTGTCGGCATTGCGGTTCTTTTACCGCGAACTCACCTGGAAAGTATTGGGATATGGCATTTTCTTCTCGGGGCTGATCACCTGGATTATTGGTCGCGAATCTCATCATATTGGTGCCAGCGGTTTGATCTACGTGTTGGTTAGTTTTATTTTCTTTAAAGGAATCATGACCAAGTACTACCGGCTCGTGGCGCTGTCGCTTGCTGTGATCATGGTGTACGGCGGTATGGTATGGTACGTATTCCCCGATGTTGGTGAAGGGATATCGTGGGAAGGACATTTAGGCGGATTGATAACCGGGGTGGCGTTGGCGGTTTTTTATAAAACGCCTGAATACAAAAAAGAGATCAGATATGACTGGGAGCATCCCGATTACGACGCTACAACAGATAAATTCATGCAAAGGTTTGATGAGAACGGGAATTTCGTGAATCCGCCACCACCTGAACCTGCGGAGGAGATACAATCAACGATATACATCTATAATTACATTCCGAAATCGGTTACTGAAGTAGACGAGAATCGTGATGAGAGTTCCCGGCCCTAGCCCCGATCGCAACGGCATCCTGTTGCTGCGCCTTTAGCAGTGACAGATATAGTGGAGAGCGGGAATAGCTTTTAAAAGTTTAAAGTTTAAAGTTTAAAGTTTAAAGTTTAAAGTTTAAAGTTGGAGGCCTCGGCAAACGAGGGAAATCTGAACTCTAAAATCTGCAATCCTAATCCTAATTCCTTTGTCGCACGGCTTCATACAAAAACGCGCCACAGGCAACCGAAACATTGAGCGATCCGATGGTGCCGAACATGGGCAGTTTTGCTTTTTCGTCGACGATTTTCAGTACCGACGGGTTGATGCCGCGGTCTTCCGAGCCCATGATGATCGCAACAGGTTCGTTGAGGCCGATGTCGTAAATATTCTGGTCGGTTTTTTCGGTGGCGGCCACAGTTTTTATTCCCGATCCCTGGAGGTAGAAAATGGCGTCTTTAATATGTTCGACTTTACAAACCGGAACGTTGAAAACCGCACCTGCCGATGTTTTGACGGTATCGCCATTTACAGGTGCCGAGCCTGCTTTTTGGACGATGATTCCGTTTACGCCGGTGCATTCGGCGGTTCGGATGATGGCTCCGAAGTTACGCGCATCGGAAATCTGATCGAGTATTAGGAATAGGGGAATTTTTCCGCTTTCGGTCACTGAAGTTACCAAAGATTCGAGGTCGTGGAAACCGATTGGCGAAATGGAAGCAACCGCGCCCTGGTGATTGGCAGAAGTGAGTCGGTTTAGTTTTTCGACAGGAACGTATGAAAAATTGACATTGGCCCGCTTCATGACTTTCATCAGGTCTTTCATCAGTTCGCCAGAAATTTCCTTTTGAATGAATACTTTATCGACTTCCTTCCCCGATTGAATCGCTTCAATAATTGCGCGAATCCCGAATATTAAATGCTCTTTTTCCATTTGGCAAAGATAAGTAAGTTTAAAGTTTGAAAGTTTAAAGTTTGAAAGTTTAAAAGTTTAAGGTTTAAAGTTTAAAGTTAGAAAGTTGGAAGTATGACCCGAGCCGCAGGCGAACGGAGCGAAGCTAAAGTTGGAGGAGAAGAGTTTGAAGTTTAAAGTTTAAGGTTTAAAGTTAATTTTCAAATTCCCCAATTAGAAAGTCGTCTTAAAACTGATGTGGACGATCGAATTGCTGAGTTTAATTGATTGGTCATTGGTCGAACCGTTTGCATAAACTAGATTCAAGAGTCCGTTGTTGGTTAGAAGTCCGAAGCCGATGCCCAGACCCAGCAGGCTTCCGCTCAGGTCGGACGTTTGATCGCGGAAGTAACCGTAGTCTATTATTGAATGGACGTACAGATTGGGCGAGGGCACAAACCGGTATTCGGTTAGCAGTGATGTAAATGTATTTGCCTGAAGGCTATTTTCATTGAATCCGCGTATGGAGTTGATGCCGCCGAAACGATACAATTCATTGATGATGTAGCCGTCACTTTGCAGGTAATAGTTTTGCGATCGGACATGAAAGACATTCTTGTCGTTCAGATAAAAATTGTGGTATGCGTTGAGTTCGACGAAATACTGACCGTCGTTGTTCAAATTTGATTTACGGTTTCCGACGCCGGCCTTGAGGTTGAATCGGGTGCGCTGCGGAAACAGGAAATCATCGGGGGTGAAGGCTGTGTATTCCAGGTTTGAGGTGAAGAATGTGTTTTTGTAGTCGTTGATGCTGAAACTGTTTTGGTTTTGGATGTCGCTGGATTCGGTCGACTGGTATCCGATGTACAGTCGGGTATTGTAATTGAAGAAATAGCCGAGATCGGCGGATGATCTTGTATTCTGGAAAGTCGAGTCCTGTTTGAAAATATTCAACGATGCCTTGAGTCCAAACGGACTTTTGAAAATGTAAGGCAATTCGATTCCGACATTAAAAGTTTTTTGTTCGTTGCCATCGCTTTTCCAGTATAATGTGAATTCTTCGCCGGTATTCATGAAATTCACGAGCAGCAGGTCGAGGTAGCCGGTGAATATGAGTTTGTTGGTTTGGTCATCGTTGGCAAATCCGATAAATCCGTCGAAGCGGTTGGGTTTCGATTTTTCCACATATACATATAGTTTGGTGGTGTCTTGCGAGAAGAGTATTTCGGGATATTTTGTTTGGTTTATGAAGCGGTATTTTTGGAAATCGGTGTGAATACTTTTCAGTGTTTGTTGGTTAAAAGTGCGATTTCGGTACAGCCGTTCGATATTGCGCTTGTGTCCGGCCGGGAATTTATCATAGCCGTTTACCACAATATCATTTAGTTGCCGCTGTGCTCCCGGGGTAACCGTAAGTTGGGCATACATGCGACCACGGGAATGCGCGAAGTTCTTCAATTGCAGCGTTGCCAGTGAATAGCCTTTTGCCTCGAGGCGTGCCATTGTGGTATTCAGGAAGTCTTCGACCTGGGTAGGGTGCAGCAGGATGGTGTCATTGGCGGCAAGCGCAATTTCTGAAAGTGGATTTTCATCGGTACTATATATATGTATAGCTCGAGTTTGATTTTTCAGCGAGAATATATAGGCGAATGTGCTGTCGTTTGATTTTCGGCTGTCTGATATTTCGCGTTCGAAATAGCCGATTTTTTCAAGAACCAGGGACACGCGATTGACTTCCGTTGTGATCGCCCTGGCATTCGGAAAGGTTTTTTGGTATCCGATGGAATCGATGGTGGCGGTTTCATTTATGGATGAGCCAGAGATATTCAAGTGTAGCTGCTGTGCCGACGCAATTGAAACGACGAATAGAAATAACGGCAACAAGTAAATTTTCAACGCAAAAGGTTTTGGTAAGTTAACGCAAAAATAGGTTCTTTCATATAATAATTACCTTGGTGGTGAAAGTGGCGGTCAATATCGGATATAGGGTGGTTTAAAAATGGAAGGCGAAACAATTTTGGCGGCCTATATTCAATTAAGAAACAATTATTTACTCTACCTCAAAATTAATGAATTATGATTTGTTGAATAAAATTTAATCACTACATTTGCAACCCCGTAAAAAGCGGGAAATTCATTATATAAGAAATTTTTAGTATTAATTATGCCAACAATTCAACAATTAGTAAGAACTGGAAGAACCCAGATAACTAAGAAGAGTAAATCGGTTGCTTTAGATTCTTGTCCACAAAGAAGAGGTGTATGTACGCGTGTTTACACGACGACTCCGAAGAAGCCAAACTCAGCGATGCGTAAAGTAGCGCGTGTACGTTTGACTAACGGAAACGAAGTAAATGCTTACATCCCAGGAGAAGGACACAATCTGCAAGAGCACTCGATAGTATTAGTTAGGGGTGGAAGGGTTAAAGATTTACCGGGAGTTAGATACCACATCGTTCGTGGTGCGCTTGATACATCAGGTGTTGCCGGAAGAACGCAAAGAAGATCTAAGTACGGTGCTAAACGCCCTAAAGAAGCAAAAAAGTAAATTAACAAGTCAAAAGTGTAAAGTCGAAAGTCTAAAGTTGTATGTCAACTAACTTGAGACCGTTGACTTGAGACATTAACTTAAAAGAAATGAGAAAAAGACAGGCCAAAAAAAGACCTCTTTTGCCAGATCCAAGGTTTAACGACCAATTGGTAACCCGTTTTGTGAACAACTTAATGTGGGATGGTAAAAAATCGACAGCTTTCAAAGTATTCTATGATGCAATTGACATCGTAGAAGCAAAGAAACAAGATGCAGAGAAACCGTCATTGGAAATCTGGAAAGATGCGTTAACCAATGTGATGCCGCACGTAGAAGTACGTAGCCGTCGTGTAGGTGGAGCAACATTCCAAATCCCGATGCAAATCAGACCAGACCGTAAAATCTCTATGGCGATGAAATGGTTGATCCTTTACGCCAGAAGAAGAAACGAGAAATCCATGGCTCAGCGTTTAGCCTCTGAAGTTTTAGCTGCGGCTAAAGAAGAAGGAGCTGCCGTTAAGAAAAGAATGGACACTCACAAGATGGCTGAAGCGAACAAAGCATTCTCTCACTTTAGATTTTAATCATAAGAAATGGCAAGAGATTTAAAATATACAAGAAACATTGGGATCGCTGCCCACATTGATGCCGGTAAAACGACAACAACAGAGCGTATCCTATTTTATACCGGAAAATCACACAAACTTGGTGAAGTACATGATGGTGCTGCAACAATGGACTGGATGGCACAAGAGCAAGAGCGTGGTATTACAATCACGTCGGCTGCTACAACATGTGAATGGAATTTCCCAACAAAGCAAGGTAAACTTATACCAGAATCAATTCCGTACCACTTTAACATTATTGATACACCGGGACACGTTGACTTTACAGTTGAGGTAAACCGTTCACTTCGTGTATTAGATGGTTTGGTTTTCCTTTTCAGCGCGGTTGATGGTGTTGAGCCACAATCGGAGACTAACTGGAGACTTGCTGATCAATACCGTGTGCCCCGTCTAGGCTTTGTTAACAAGATGGACCGTCAGGGATCAAACTTCCTTAACGTTTGCCAGCAGGTTCGTGACATGTTGAAATCCAACGCAGTTGCAATCACATTGCCAATTGGTGATGAGAATGATTTCAGGGGTGTTGTTGATTTAGTGAAAAACCAGGCAATTATCTGGCACGAGGAGAATCAAGGGGCAACTTTTGATATCATTCCAATCCCGGAAGACATGGTTGCTGAAGTGAAAGAATTTAGAGATACACTTATTGAAGCAGTTGCTGATTACGATGAGAATCTGCTTGATAAGTATATGGAAGATCCGGACTCAATTACTGAGGACGAAATAAACAAAGCGTTAAGAGCGGCTGCTATTGATATGGCGATCATTCCTATGCTTTGCGGATCTTCATTTAAGAATAAAGGTGTTCAGTTCATGCTGGATGCGGTTTGTAAATATTTGCCTTCTCCGATGGACAAGGAGGGTATTGAAGGAATCCACCCTGACGATGCTGAATTGCTTGAGGAAGATCAGAAGAAAATTCTGCGTAAACCAGACGTTAAAGAGCCGTTCGCGGCTTTGGCATTTAAGATTGCAACCGATCCTTTCGTAGGGCGATTGGCTTTCTTCCGTGCGTATTCAGGCCGTTTGGATGCAGGTTCTTACGTATTGAATACACGTTCAGGAAACAAGGAGAGAATTTCTCGTATCTACCAGATGCACGCAAATAAGCAGAACCCAATCGAATATATTGAGGCGGGTGATATTGGCGCGGCAGTTGGATTTAAAGATATCAAAACAGGAGATACATTGTGTGATGAAAAGCACCCGATTATCCTTGAATCGATGAAGTTCCCAGCGCCGGTAATTGGTATCGCTATCGAGCCAAAAACTAAAGTTGACGTTGATAAGATGGGTATGGCTTTAGCTAAATTAGCTGAAGAAGATCCAACATTTACTGTTAGAACTGATGAGGCATCAGGCCAAACGATCATTTCAGGTATGGGCGAGCTTCACCTTGATATCCTTGTAGATCGTATGCGTCGTGAATTCAAAGTTGAGGTTAACCAAGGTGAGCCTCAGGTTGAGTACAAAGAAGCTTTCACAAAATCAGCTCAGCACAGAGAGACTTACAAGAAGCAGTCAGGTGGTCGTGGTAAATTCGGTGATATCGTATTTATACTTGAACCGGCTGACGAAGTTGACGGTAAAGTTCCTGTAGGATTACAGTTTGTTAACGCTGTTAAAGGTGGTAACGTCCCTAAGGAATACATTCCATCTGTGGAAAAAGGATTCAGGGAAGCTATGAAACAAGGGCCTCTTGCAGGATACCAGGTTGATAGCCTTAAAGTGACTTTGCTTGACGGATCATTCCACCCGGTCGATTCAGATGCGCTTTCATTTGAACTTGCAGCGAGAATGGGTTACAGAGAGGTAGCAAAAGCTGCTGGGGCTGTTATATTGGAGCCGATCATGAAGATGGAAGTTATTACACCGGAAGAAAACATGGGAGATATCGTAGGTGATATCAACCGTCGTCGCGGCCAGGTTAATGACATGGGCGACAGGGCTGGTGCAAAAACCATCAAGGCTGATGTGCCGTTATCAGAAATGTTTGGTTACGTGACAACATTGAGAACCCTTTCATCGGGTCGCGCAACTTCGACAATGGAGTTCTCGCACTATGCTGAGACGCCGTCAAACATTTCGGAAGCAGTAATCAAAAAAGCAAAAGGTAACGCCTAATCTAAAAGAAAATGAGTCAAAAAATCAGAATAAAATTGAAATCTTACGATCACATGTTGGTTGACAAGTCTTCCGAGAAGATCGTAAAAACAGTAAAGAGCACTGGCGCAGTGGTTACGGGTCCAATTCCGTTGCCAACGCACAAAAAACTTTTTACAGTACTTCGTTCCCCGCACGTAAACAAGAAAGCGCGTGAGCAGTTTGAAGTAATGTCATACAAGAGACTGATCGACATCTATTCATCATCATCTAAAACCATTGATGCGTTGATGAAACTTGAATTGCCAAGCGGCGTTGAAGTAGAGATCAAGGTCTAATTCAATTTAGTAGCCAGGAGTTAGGAGTTAGTGGTTAGTGCTGCTAACTACTAATTCCTGTTTCCTAATTCCTAATGTGTATTTTTTTAATAATCAATAATAATAATTATGTCTGGGTTAATTGGTAGAAAAATCGGCATGACCAGTATTTTCGACGAGAAAGGGAAGAATATTCCTTGTACCGTGATTGAAGCTGGCCCATGCGTTGTTACCCAAGTCAGAACCAAAGGTGTTGACGGGTATGAAGCGTTGCAACTTGGTTTCGATGACAAAACTGAAAAACATTCCACGCAAGCGGCTACCGGCCACTTCAAAAAAGCGGGGACTGTTGCTAAGAAGAAAGTCGTTGAATTCCAAAATTTTGCAACAGATGCTAAACTGGGTGACGTTATCGACGTTACTATGTTTGTAGAAGGCGAATTTGTAGATATACAAGGTGTATCTAAAGGTAAAGGTTTCCAGGGTGTTGTTAAACGTCACGGTTTTGGTGGTGTTGGACAGGCTACTCATGGACAGCACAACCGACTTAGAGCGCCTGGATCTGTAGGAGCTTCCTCATATCCTTCACGTGTATTCAAAGGAATGCGCATGGCAGGTCGTATGGGTGGTGTAAATGTAAATGTTCAAAACTTAAAAGTGTTGAAAGTAGTTCTTGATAAGAACTTGCTTCTTGTTAAAGGATGTGTTCCGGGACATAACAACTCTTATGTAATCATTCACAAGTAATGGAAGTAAAAGTATTAAATATCAGCGGAAAAGAAACTGGTAAGACAATCACATTGTCTGATTCAGTTTTCGGAATTGAGCCAAATAATCACGCAGTATATCTTGACGTTAAGCAATATCTTGCTAATCAACGTCAGGGAACGCACAAAGCAAAAGAAAGAGCTGAAGTTGCAGGATCTACACGTAAGATTAAGAAGCAAAAAGGAACTGGAACTGCCCGTGCAGGTAGTGCCAAAAACCCATTGTTCAAAGGTGGAGGTACCGTTTTCGGACCACGTCCAAGGAGTTATTCATTCAAATTGAATAAAAACCTGAAGCGTCTGGCAAGAAAATCAGCCTTCTCTATCAAAGCGAAAGAATCGAATATCATAGTGCTGGAGGATTTCAATTTTGAAACACCAAACACTAAAAATTTCATTAACGTTTTGAAAGCTTTAGGGTTAGAAAATAAAAAATCCCTGTTCGTGTTGGGAGACTCAAATAAAAATGTATATTTGTCGTCACGCAATTTAAAGGGCTCTAGCGTTGTAAGTCACTCAGAATTAAGCACTTACGCGATTTTAAATGCTAATAATTTAGTGTTGTTGGAAGGCTCTTTAGAGGGAATTGAAGACAATTTAAGCAAATAATAGGATATGAGTATCATAATTAAACCTATCGTAACTGAGAAAGTAACCAAGGATAGTGAGTTGCTGAACCGTTTCGGTTTCGTAGTGGATGGAAAGGCCAACAAAGTACAAATTAAGAAAGCTGTAGAGGCTGCTTACGGAGTAACTGTAGTGTCTGTCAACACTATGAACGTTCGTCCGGACAGAACAACAAAATATACCAAAAGCGGTTTGATCAGTGGAAAGTCCAATGCTTACAAGAAAGCGATGGTACAAGTACAAGAAGGAGAAACAATCGATTTTTACAACAATATCCAGTAATATACAGAGATGTCAGTAAGAAAATTAAAACCTATTACCCCGGGTCAGCGATTTAGAGTTGTGAATAGTTTTGACGCTATTACGACTGATAAGCCGGAACGCTCTTTGATAGCGCCGATAAAAAACTCAGGAGGTAGAAATAGTCAAGGAAAGATGACCATGCGTTATACGGGTGGTGGTCACAAGCAGCGTTATCGTATCATCGATTTCAAACGTACTAAAGACGGAATCCCGGCTTCAGTGAAATCAATCGAGTACGATCCGAACAGAACTGCATTTATCGCATTATTGGCGTATGCTGATGGTGAGAAAACATATGTTATTGCACAAAACGGATTGCAGGTAGGTCAGAAATTAGTTTCTGGTGCCGATGCACAACCTGAAATTGGCAATACACTTCCATTAAGCAAAATTCCATTGGGTACCGTAATTTCATGTATTGAATTGCGCCCTGGTCAAGGAGCTGTTATCGCTCGTTCTGCAGGAACATTTGCTCAGTTAATGGCAAGAGACGGAAAATACGCAACAATCAAGATGCCTTCAGGTGAAACAAGATTGATCTTGTTGACTTGTTCAGCTACGATTGGAGCAGTATCCAACTCAGATCATCAGTTGATCGTTTCCGGTAAAGCCGGTCGTTCAAGATGGTTAGGAAGGCGTCCTAGAACCCGTCCGGTTGCAATGAACCCTGTCGATCACCCAATGGGTGGTGGTGAAGGTCGTTCATCAGGTGGTCACCCACGTTCCCGTAAAGGAATTCCGGCTAAAGGTTACAGGACTCGTTCTAAAGTTAACCCGAGTAACAAGTACATTGTAGAACGTAGAAAGAAATAATAAGATATGGCACGTTCATTAAAAAAAGGACCTTTTGTACACTATAAGTTAGACAAGAAAGTTCAGGAAAACATTGAAAAAGGTAATAAAGGGGTTGTTAAGACATGGTCTAGAGCTTCGATGATTACGCCTGATTTTGTTGGCCAGACTATCGCTGTACACAACGGTCGTCAGTTTGTACCAGTTTACGTAACAGAAAACATGGTAGGTCACAAATTAGGAGAATTTTCGCCAACCCGATCTTTTAGAGGTCATGCTGGAGCAAAAAATAAAGGTAAAAAATAAGAAGCAATGGGAGTTCGTAAAAGAGAAAGAGCAGAAGGCATCAAAGAAGCTAACAAGCAGATTGCTTTCGCAAAATTGAATAACTGCCCTACTTCACCTAGAAAAATGCGCTTAGTTGCAGACTTGGTAAGAGGTCAGAAAGTGGAAAGAGCTTTGAACATTTTAAGGTTCAGCTCAAAAGAAGCTTCAAGAAAACTAGAGAAACTTTTGTTATCTGCCATCAACAACTGGGAGCAGAAAAATGCAGAAGGTGATGTAGCTGAAGCAGGCTTATTCGTTCAGGAGATCAGAGTAGATGGCGGAATGATGTTGAAAAGACTTCGTCCGGCTCCACAAGGTCGCGCACACAGAATCAGAAAACGCTCAAACCACGTGACTATCGTGTTGGGAGCTACTAATAACACACAAGCAACTAATAATTAAGATGGGACAGAAGACAAATCCAATTGGAAACAGACTTGGGATCATCAGAGGATGGGATTCAAACTGGTATGGTGGAAATGATTACGGCGACAAGCTTGCCGAGGATTATAAAATCAGAAAGTATATCCATGCTCGTTTATCAAAAGCTAGTGTATCAAAAGTAATCATCGAGAGAACTTTGAAACTTGTAACCGTTACTATCACCACTGCTCGTCCGGGTATCATTATCGGGAAAGGCGGCCAGGAGGTAGACAAGTTGAAAGAAGAACTTAAGAAAGTTACTGACAAAGAGGTTCAAATCAACATCTTTGAAATCAAAAGACCTGAACTTGATGCTTATCTAGTTGCGACTAGCATCGCCCGTCAGATCGAAAGCCGTATTTCTTACAGACGTGCAATCAAAATGGCTATTGCTGCTTCTATGCGTATGAACGCTGAAGGTATCAAAGTCTTGATCTCGGGTCGTTTGAATGGAGCTGAGATGGCGCGTTCAGAAGGTTTCAAAGAAGGTCGAATTCCTCTATCAACTTTCAGGGCTGACATTGATTACGCTTTGGCTGAAGCTCATACTACTTACGGTAGAATGGGTATCAAAGTGTGGATCATGAAAGGCGAGGTTTACGGAAAGAGAGATCTTTCCCCACTGGCAGGAATGGACAAAAAACAATCCGGCCCAAGTAAAGGTGGTGATTCTCCACGTGGAGACAGAAAGCCTTTCAACAAAGGTGGTGCCCGCCCAGACGCTCGTAAAAGAAAGTAAATTTTTAAAAGTAAAGAGAAATGTTACAGCCTAAAAGAACAAAGTACCGCAAGGTGCAAAAAGGTAAAATGAAAGGGAATTCCCATCGCGGGCATGAACTTTCTAATGGAATGTTCGGAATCAAATCTGTACATGAAGATGGTATGTTCCTTACTTCTCGTCAAATCGAGGCTGCGCGTATCGCTGCAACCCGTTTCATGAAAAGGGAAGGTCAACTTTGGATCAAAATATTTCCGGACAAACCAATCACCAAAAAGCCTCTTGAGGTACGTATGGGTAAAGGTAAAGGTGCAGTTGAATACTGGGCTGCTGTTGTTAAGCCGGGAAGAATTATGTTTGAAGTAGGCGGAGTGCCTTTGTCGGTTGCTAAAGAGGCTTTGCGTCTTGCAGCTCAAAAGCTTCCGGTAAAAACCAAATTCGTCGTAGCAAGGGATTTCGAAGTATAATAAACTTATATCATGAAACAATCAGAGATAAAAAATCTTTCTGCAGCCGAGTTGCAAGAGAAGCTTAGCCAGACTAAGAAAACATACTCCGACCTGAAAATGGCTCACGCTATTTCACCGATCGACAATCCGCTTCAAATTAGAGGCGTACGCAGAACGGTCGCGAGATTGAATACCGAGTTGAGCAAAAGAGAGCAACAATAATTGTATCCGACTAAAATGGAAGATAAAAGAAATTTAAGAAAAGAACGAGTAGGTGTTGTCACTTCAGACAAAATGGATAAATCCATTGTTGTTGCCGAAGTACGTAAAGTAAAGCACCCTCTATACGGTAAGTTCGTGTTGAAAACTAAAAAGTATCATGCACACGACGAAACAAACGACTGTAACATTGGCGATACTGTAAGGATCAGCGAAACGCGTCCTTTAAGCAAAACCAAATGTTGGAGGTTAGTTGAAATCATTGAAAGAGCTAAGTAATTATGGTACAACAGGAATCAAGATTAAAAGTAGCAGACAACACGGGAGCAAAAGAAGTTTTGACCATCCGTGTACTCGGAGGAACGAAACGTCGTTATGCCTCTGTTGGAGATAAAATTGTAGTTTCTATCAAAGATGCAGCGCCAAACGGAAACGTGAAAAAAGGAGCTGTCTCAACTGCAGTTGTTGTACGTACCAAAAAAGAAGTGAGAAGAGCCGATGGTTCTTATATCCGTTTCGACGACAATGCATGTGTTCTTTTGAACGCTGCTGGCGAAATGAGAGGAACTCGTGTTTTTGGTCCGGTTGCGAGAGAGCTTCGTGAAAAACAATTCATGAAGATTGTATCATTAGCACCAGAAGTGCTTTAATTATTTACAAGATGATGAAGCTAAAAATAAAATCAGGCGACACGGTAAAAGTAATTGCCGGTGACCATAAAGGTCTTGAAGGTAAAGTTTTGCGTGTTGACCGTGAGAAAAACAAAGCGATAGTTGAAGGCGTAAACATGGTTTCAAAACACACGAAACCAAGTGCGAAAAGCCCTCAGGGAGGTATCGTTAAGAAAGAAGCTCCAATCCACATTTCGAACATTTCTTTGATCGATCCAAAATCGAAAGAAGCAACTAGAACCGGAACGCGGACAGAAGGAGATAAGAAAGTAAGATTTGCAAAAAAATCTAATCAAGTACTATAGTAATGGCATATATACCAAGATTAAAAGACGAATATAAGAACAGGGTTGTCTCTGCTCTTAAAGAAGAGTTCGGATACAAAAACGTAAACCAGGTTCCTAAACTTGAGAAAATTGTCTTGAGCAAAGGAGTTGGCGCAGCGGTATCTGACAAGAAACTGATCGATTATGCTGTTGAAGAACTGACTAAGATCACAGGACAAAAAGCGGTTTCAACCATCTCTAAGAAAGACGTTGCGTCGTTCAAACTGAGAAAAGGAATGCCGATTGGTGCCAAAGTTACTTTGCGCGGAGAAAGAATGTATGAGTTCCTTGACAGGCCGATCACTTCAGCTTTGCCACGTGTACGTGATTTCAGCGGAATCAAAGCTACTGGCTTTGACGGTCGCGGAAACTACAACCTTGGCGTATTGGAGCAAATCATTTTCCCGGAAATCGACATCGATAAAGTCAACAAGATTTCAGGAATGGATATCACTTTTGTGACAACCGCTGCGACCGACAAAGAAGCAAAATCACTATTGGCTGAACTAGGTTTACCATTTAAAAAGAATTAAGACATGGCTAAAGAATCAAT
>JADKLW010000378.1_pt1 | contig 19664 bp, 18 predicted proteins | sample 8641881 | NCBI WGS metagenome assembly JADKLW01 (sample SAMN16272185, study PRJNA661076) | feces metagenome | isolation source: fecal sample from diarrhoea affected cattle B | host: Bos taurus | place: South Africa: Lokaleng Village, Mahikeng | collected 2019-09 | reverse complement strand
ATGCCGCCCGCGCCAAAAGCCTTTGTGCCGCCGAAAAATGATCTGCACGAGTTCGATGCGGACGTGGTGGAGGGGTTCGACGACGCCCATGCCGTGTTCAAGGACCTACGGGGGCGTTGCCCGGTGGCCCACACTTCGGATTTCGAAGGATTCTGGCTGCTGACGAAATACGACGACGTCATCCGTGCCCTGGCGGATTACCAGAATTTCTCCACCGCTCACCAGAACGTGGTGCCGCGGGTCGCCACGTCCGGACGGCGCCCGCCGCTGCACCTCGATCCGCCGGACCATACGCCTTATCGCCGGGCCATCACCCCGCTATTCTATCCGGATCGGATGGCCTTCTGGGAGCCGGTCGTACGAGGGATCGTCTCCCGACTCATCGCCCCGCTGGTCGAACGGGGCGAGTGCGACATCTGCGTCGATTTTTCGTATCGTCTGCCGATTTTCGTGCTGGCGGAGTTCTTCCACATCCCAGCCGAGCAGGCCGAGAAAATCCGCGACATCGGTGCCGATTTCAATCGGGCCCTGCAGGTGCGCGACAATGCCATGCTCGAGAAAACGAGCCTGTTCCTCTACGACGTGGCGCGCGACATCATTGTCTTGCGCAAGGAGCAGCCGCTCGATCCCGGGGTTGACCCGACCAGTGCCATGCTGGCGGCCCGCGACGACGAGGGCAATCCGCTGCCCGAGGCGATGATCTTGGGCACTATTCGCCAATTGCTGGTTGTAGGCATCATCGCGCCCACGACGTTCACCGGCTCCATGGCTGTGCATCTGGCGCGCCACCCCGAGCATTTCGCCATGCTCAAGAACGATCCTGCGCTGATCCCCGATGCGCTCGAGGAACTGCTGCGGCTCTATACGCCCTATCGTGGCTTTGCGCGTACCGCCAAGCAGGACATCGAAATCGGCGGCCGGCTTATCAGGAAGGATGAACCAATCGCCATGGCCTTCACGTCAGCCAACCGCGACGCGGACGCCTTCGAAGATCCGGACACGTTCCGTCTGGATCGGTCCGGCGACAAGCGGCACATGGCCTTCGGGCGAGGTCCACACCAATGTGCCGGCGCTCCGCTCGCGCGACTCATGCTGCGGATCACTTTGGAGGAGCTGATTTTCCGCACCAATGGCTGGGAAATGACCGGTCCGACACCAATGACCACCTGGCCCGAATACGGGCCGCTCAGTGTGCCGGTGCGTTTTCTCTGACGTCGCGCGTCATTCTAGCGAAAATGGTCTTCGGCCAGACGGGCAACATGGAGATTGCCGGCATGGACATGCGCCCGCATCGCGGCTTCCGCGGCATCGGGCTTGCCGGCCAGTATGGAACTGGTGATCACCTGGTGATCGCGATTGGAGCTGGCCATAGAGTCGCTGGAAAAGCTCCGCGGCAGTTGCAGGCGATAGAGCGGCAGCCGCACCCGCTCCAGCGACTGCGCGACATGGCGGTTGTTGGCTATGACGCAGATCGCGGCGTGATACTGAAAGTTCTCCACGTTGTAGCGGTCAACGTCATTGCTCGTTTCCGCCTGGTCCATGCGGTCCTGCAGCGAGCGCAGCAAGGTGCGTTGCTCATCGGTCAAATCCGTCTCGGCAGCCAGCCGCGCCGCCAGTCCTTCCAGGACCTCGCGCACGCGCCCCATCTCCAGGATTTCCGCCCGGGTGAAGCGCCGGACATAGACCCCGCGGTTCTTGATGAATTCAAGATACCCCTCGCCAACCAGGGTTTTGAAGATCTCGCGGATACGCCCCCGACCGACGGAAAACTCTTCGGCCAGATCCACCTCGATCAGCCGTTGCCCCGGCGCAAAACCACCACGATGGATGCGGGTCTTGATGCCATCGCATATTGCGCTGTCAGAGATCCGCGTGGTCGGCTTTGTGTCCATGAGAGGTCCTTGCGGTGGAGCCGAGCTGGTGCCCGTCGCGGCATTCTTAGGTGCGGCTTCGCGGAGAAGTCAAACAGATCGCCAAATAGTCGACAATTTTGTTGACTACGTAGTTATGTCCTATAACTATTTACCGGAAGTGCTGTCAGGAAAGGGAGGATCCTATGACAAAGCTTATGAGCCGCCACGTGCATCGCACCGCGGTAAGCTTGCTGGCTGGTGTTGCTTTGACACTGATGCCGAACATGCCCGCATGGGCCCAGGCTGACGACCTGATCATCGCCCTTTCCACATTCTCGGAAGAGACCATGACGCCCTGGAGCGGGTCGGGTCAGCGCAAGACCTATCTCGATGTGGTCTACGAATACCTCACCTATGCCGAGCCAGGCACGCTCAATACCGTGCCTGGCCTCGCGGAAAGCTGGGAAATGGCGTCTGATGGCAAGGAGTGGACCTTCCACCTGCGCCAAGGCGTGCAGTTCTCCGGCGGCTATGGGGAAATGACCTCGGCCGACGTGGCCTATTCCATCCAGCGCCTCATCCGCGACGACTCGCGGGCCGGCCCCTCATCGCCCATGCGGCGCCTGATCGCTTCGGTCGAAACCCCGGACGACTATACCGTCGTGGTCAAGCTGAACTTCCCGGACTTCGAGCTGGCGCAGGGCTATTTCGGCGCCGCGCAGCAGTTGGGTATTGTCTCCAAGAAGCATTTTGACTCGCTCGGCGAGACCGACGCCGAAGCCAAGCCCATCGGCACCGGCGCCTATGAATTGGGCTCCGTCACGCCCGGCTCCGAAATCGTCATGACGTTGCGCGATGACGTGGCGGATCACTGGCGCGTGCAGCCGGAGTTTGAGAATATCGTCTTCAAGGTCGTCCCCGAGGAATCCACCCGCGTGGCGATGCTGCGCACCGGCGAAGCCGACATTGCGCCCATCGGCTTTGACTCCATTCCCACAGTCAGGGATGCGGGACTGACGGTCGTTTCGGCTGCAGCCACCTGGTCGCCGGTGGTCCGCTTCGGTGGCCTGGTTGAAACATCGGACAACCGCTACAATGCCGACAATCCATGGGCCAGGCGAGAAGTCCGCCAGGCGCTCAACTATGCCGTCGACAAGCAGCTCATCATCGATGAGCTGTTCCATGGCGAAGCCTCCGTGGCCTCCAGCGACACCCCGGTTCCGGCCTGGTCGGGCGTCGAGCCCTATCCCTACGATCCGGAGAAGGCCCGCGAACTGCTCAAGGAGGCCGGCTACGAAAACGGCTTCGACATCACGATCAAGACCTTCACCACCGCACCCGGCGCCGAACTGCCGCTGATGGCGGAAGCTGTTGCGCTGTTCTGGCAGGATATTGGTGTCAATGCCACGATCGAGCCCGTCGACTGGCCGTCGCTGCGCTCGGACTGGACCGAGGGTCGTGCCAACGACTACGTCTGGACCCACCGCGGGTTCCCCTTCTCCAGTGCCGCCAACGGGCTGGAAGCGGGATTCATGGCCGCCAGCGTCTTCGCCGCCTATTCGACGCCCGAGCTCGAAACCATGATCAACGACTTCTCCAACGAGCAGGATCTGGCCGAGCGGGAGGCCAAGTTCACCACCATCGGCCAGCATCTGCGCGACGAAGCCGCCGCCGTCTTCATTGCTCTGGCCAACGAGCCATATGGCATCTCCGACAAGGTCGGGGAATGGAAGATCACCACGGCCTATATGTGGAACTTCGACCAGGTGACGCGCGCCGACTAAGGCGTCTACTCTGCCGGCGTCGCCTTGGCGACGCCGGCCTTCCACGACTGCAAGCGAACACCAGGACGCAATGTTCAGAATAGTCGCCATCCGGACCATAGAGGCGCTCATCGCATTGCTCCTGATGAGCATCGTGATTTTCTTTCTCAGCCGCGTGACCGGGGATCCGGTTGCCCTGCTGCTGGGGGACGGAGCCACCGAGGCGGACAAGACCAAGCTAATCCGGGACCTGGGTCTCGATCAGCCGGTCACCACGCAATACCTGACGTTTCTGGGCAATGCGCTCACGGGCGACTTTGGCCGTTCGGTCACTGCGGGCAACCAGCCAGCGCTGCAGCTCATCATGGCCCGCCTCCCAGCGTCGCTCAGCCTTGCCGGTGTGGCACTGGCCTTCACCATGGTGGTCGGCATCCTGTTCGGCGTGATCGCCGCCGTCCGGTACAATTCAATCATCGACTTCGCCGCACGGCTGATTGCCCTCATCGGCCAGTCGGTGCCCAGCTTCTGGCTCGGCATCGTGCTCATGTACATCTTCGCGGTGCAGCTCGGCTGGCTCCCAACCTCCGGCTATGGCCAATGGCAGCACTATGTGTTGCCAGCGACAACGCTGGGCCTGTTTACCCTTGCCGCCATCACGCGCCTCGTGCGCGCATCCATGCTCGAAGCCCTGGGGAGCGAATACATCAAGCTCGCCCGCGTCAAAGGCCTCTCCGAACGCGTGGTGATCTGGAAGCATGCACTGGCCAATAGTCTCATCCCGGTCGTCACCTTCATGGGCACCTTCTTTGCCGTCATGATCACCGGCGCCGTCATCGTAGAGACCGTATTCTCCTGGCCCGGCATTGGCCGCCTTGCATACGAATCCATCCTGGCGCGGGATTTTCCCGTTGTTCAGGCTGTGGTTCTCGTCATCACCTCGCTCTTCATCATCGCCAACCTTTTGGTCGATATCCTCTATGTGGTGATCGACCCGCGCATGCGGAGTCGCAGCTGATGGCTGACTCCAGCACCCACACCCCCCTGTCGGGCGGCGCTTTGGCCGTGGTCTCCCGCTTCTGGAAGTCGCTCGACTGGCCGCTCCGCATCGCCGTGGCCCTGCTCGTGGTCTTTGTCTTCGTGGCCGTCCTGGGCCCATGGATCACGCCGCATGATCCGCTGAAGGGATCACTGCGCGCACGCCTGCTGCCACCGGCGTGGCAGGATGGTGGTGACTGGAGCTATGTCTTCGGCACCGACCGTCTTGGTCGCGACATCCTTTCGCGCATCATTGCGGGGGCGGGGATATCGCTGACCGTCTGTGTCCTCGTCATCGCAATCGCCGGCGTCCTTGGCACGGCGATCGGCACTCTTGCCGGCTATTTTGGCGGCTGGTGCGACCGCATTCTGATGCGCCTAGTCGACCTGGCGCTGTCCTTTCCTGTCATTCTGCTCGCCCTGCTGCTGGGCGCTATTTCGGGGCCCAGCTTCACCAACATCATTATCGTCATCTCGCTGACCCTCTGGAGCCAGTATGCCCGCATGGCGCGGGGTGAGACACTGAAAATCCGCAACGAGGACTATGTCGATCTGGCGCGCACGTCAGGTCTCTCCAATTTCACAATTATCTGGTGCCACATTCTGCCCAACATCGCGCCCGCACTGATCGTCATCGCGACGCTTCAAGTCGGCATTGTCATCGTACTCGAAGCGTCGCTGAGCTTTCTCGGCGTAGGGGTTCCGCCGCCAGCTCCGTCTTGGGGCTCCATGGTCGCGGATGGCCGATCCTATATCGCCTCGGCTTGGTGGCTATGCATGGTTCCTGGTTCGGCAATCCTGCTCACCGTGATGGCCGTCAATCTGCTGGGTGATGCTCTGGCCGACCGTATCAATCCGGCGCTCAGGGGGCGCAACATATAGTGACCGCTCCCGGCAATCCGCCTCTGCTCGATATCCGCAGCCTCTCCGTCCGTCTCGGTGCCGGTCCCGCGAGCCCCGCCCTCATCGAGAATATCGATCTGCAGATCCGCGCTGGCGAAACACTCGGCCTGGTCGGGGAAAGCGGCTCGGGCAAGACCACACTGGGCATGGCGCTGCTGCGCCTGCTGCCGCCGCTGCTAGGCCGGGGCCTCTCAGGCCAGATGCTCTACGACGGCGAAGATATCGCCCAGATGGACCAGGCCGGGCTGACGCGCATTCGCGGTGGCGAAATCTCCATGATCCTTCAGGATCCAATGGCGTCACTCAATCCGATCTTCACCATCGGCAACCAGCTCAGGGAGGGCCTGCGCCTGCATGCCGCGGCAAGTGGTTCCCTCGAAGAGCGCGCCATTGCCGCCCTTGAAAGCGTGCGCATTCCCTCGGCCAAGGCGCGTCTGCAGAACCATCCGCACCAGATGAGCGGGGGCATGCGCCAGCGAGTGGTCGGCGCGATCTCGCTCACGCGCGCGCCGCGCCTGCTCATCGCCGATGAGCCGACCACGTCGCTCGATGTCACCATCCAGTATCAGTTCCTAGAGTTGCTCAAGGACCTGCAAAAGCGCGCCGGCATGGCCATGCTCTTCATCACCCATGACTTCGGCGTCGTGGCCAAGATGTGCGACCGCGTCGCCGTCATGTATGCCGGCCAGATCGTGGAGCAGGGGCCCGTGCGCGAGATCTTCCGGCGCCCTAGGCATTGGTACACCCGAGCGCTGCTCGACAGTGTGCCCACGCTCGACCAGGCGCTTGATCGCCTCCCCACCATTCCGGGTTCTCCGCCCACGGTCGTGGCCCGGCCGCATGGCTGTCGTTTCCATCCACGCTGCCGCAATGCGCATGCCAAGTGCCTGGAAATGCCGCCCATCGCCGAGCTGGCGCCGGCGCATGATGTGCGATGCTGGTTCCCCCACCAAGCGCAGCGAGGCGCCGCATGAGTGGCCCGGTCATCTCAGCCCACAAGCTGGGGCGTGTCTTCAAGGTCGCCCATAATGGCCGCAAGCAGGCCCTTCATGCGGTGAGCGAGCTCGACCTGGAGTTGATGCCCGGCAAGACGCTTGGTGTTGTCGGGGAATCCGGCTGTGGCAAGACCACGCTCAACCGCATGCTGTTGCTGCTTGATACGCCCACCGAGGGCCGGGTGCTGTTCAACGGACAGGATTGTTCGACGCTGTCGCGCGAGGCGAGGCGCGAATTCCGCCGTGCCGTGCAGCCGGTGTTCCAGAACCCGTTCTCGTCACTGGATCCGCGCATGCGGGTGGGGCAAATCATTGCCGAGCCGCTGTCGACCATCGCCGGCATGAGCCGCCAGGATATCAGCCGGCGCGTTGGCGAAGTCCTCGAAGCCGTCGGCCTGTCCGCTGATGATGCCAGGCGTTTCCCCAATGAGTTCTCCGGCGGGCAACGGCAGCGCATCGCCATTGCGCGCGCCATTGCGTCCAAGCCGCAAGTGCTGATGCTGGACGAGCCAGTATCTTCGCAAGATATCTCGATTCGCGCACAAATCCTAAACGTACTCAAGGACTTACAGGCGGAATATGGTCTGGGATGTGTGTTCATCTCGCACGATCTTGCTACAGTGCGCTTCATGGCCGACGATGTGATCGTGATGTATCTCGGCCGCGTGATCGAGCGAGGCACCGCCAACGCCATATGCACCACGCCAGCCCACCCATATACCAAGGCTTTGCTGGCCGCGAACCTGCCGCCCGATCCCGACGCGCCGCGGCCCGAACTGCCGCCGCAGGGGGAAATCCCCAGCCCGCTCAATCCACCCTCCGGCTGTGCCTATCACACCCGCTGCCCGCTGCGCTTCGACCGCTGCGACCGTGAGCGACCTCCCAACTATCCCGCCCCGCATGGCGGCACCGCTGCGTGCCATCTTCTTGCTTCGGACCACAACAGATGAGCATCAACTTCATCGCCGTCGGTGACGTGGCGCAGGATCGCGACGACCCCGCAACCAGCTTTGACCATGTGCGGGCCCGCATCGGCCAGGCGGATCTGGGCTTCTGCCAGCTTGAGGTGAACCTCACGACCCGCGGCACCCGTCTGCCCCAGGCCCGACACACAATGCGCGGCGATCCCCGCATCGCCGACGCGCTGGTTGAGGTTGGTCTTGGGGTTGTGTCGTTCGCCGGCAATCATTGCATGGACTGGGGGCCGGAGGGGTTGTTCGACACTATGGGTCATCTGGAGCGGGCTGGAGCCCATCAGGTCGGCACCGGCAAGAACATCACCGACGCCCGTCAGCCAGTGTATATCACTTGCAACGACGTGACGGTGGGCTTCATCTCGGTCAATTCGATCCTGCCGATGAACTACTGGGCCGAGGAGAACCGCGCAGGTTGCGCGCCATTGCGCGCTCACACAATTTACGAACAGATTGAGCACGATCAGCCCGGCACGCCCGCGCGCATCCACACCTATAGCTTCCGGGACGATCTCGATGCGCTGCTCGCAACCATCCGCGACGTGCGGAGCCATGCCGACGTGGTTGTGCTCTCCCATCACGCGGGGATTCACTTCGTGCCGGCGGTCATCCCCGATTATCAGCGCGAAGTGGCGCATGCGGCCATCGATGCCGGGGCCGATCTGGTGCTCGGCAGTCACGCCCATATCCTCAAGGGCATCGAGGTCTACAAGGGCAAGACCATTGCTTACAGCATGGCCAACTTCGCCATAGACCTGCACATGGACGAGGCCCATGCCAAGTCCAAGGGGTTCCGCGAGATCCAGAAGCTCAACCCAGATTGGGCGCCCGATTTCGGCAGCCGCTACAATTTCCCGCCCGGCTCGGAAATGAGCATGATGCTGGAGGCTCGGTTCTCAAAAGACGGCGTCAGCGACGTTCGCTTCGTACCCATCATGATCGGACGGGATGCCGATCCCAAGATCGTGGCGCCGCAGGATCCCGATTTTGAACGCATCCGGAGTTATCTCCAGGCGATTTCGGGCCAGGCTGATCTGGGCAGCACCATCTCGGCCGACGACGACGTCTACCGGGTCGCTCCGGAATCATGAGCCTGACGCTCTCGATTGCTGAACGCTATCTGGATGTCGCTGCGCGCGGCGTCGACCGTCCCGCACTGGAGGCTGCGCGCATCGCGCTGGCCGATGCTTCGGCCGTCATGGTGGCCGCAACCGGGCTAGAGCCGGCGACCAGGCCCTTCATGGCCTATTCCCGTGCGTCCGGTCCCGGCCCATCCACCCTCATCGGGCAGGACGCCGCCAAGGTCTCTCCTGTATTCGCTGCGCTGGCCAATGGCGCCCTGGCCCATGCCATAGACTTTGAGGATACGTTTGAAGAGGGCATGGTCCATCCCAATGCTTCGCTCGTTCCTGCCATGCTGGCTCTTGCCGAAAGCGAACAGTCGAGCGGTGCTGAGGTGCTTTCCGCCCTGGCATTGGGATGCGACTTCTCCTGCAGGGCTTCTCTTGCGCTGGATGACGACCCTGCCAAACGCGGTTGGTATCATCCGCCAATTCTGGCTGGGCTTGGCGCCACGCTCGGTTCCGCGCTTTTGCTCAGACTCGATGCCGACCGCATTCGCAACGCGCTTGGCCTGTTCATCCTTCAATTCATGCTTGGCGATGAACTGAAGCGCAGCCCAAAGTCGGACCTCAGGGCTGTTCGCGAAGGGTTCGCTGCACGCGCCGCCGTGGAAGCTGCGCTACTCGCCCGCGCCGGGATAGAGGCGGTCGAGGCGCCGCTGGAAGGTCCGTCGGGCCTTTTCGCAATGCTCACCGGCAATCCCCCAAACGCCGAGGCCTTTGCAACGGTAGGCACGGTTTTTCGGGGCCCCGAGGTGGGTATCAAGCGCTGGCCGTCCTGCCGCGGCACCCACAATGCAGTGCTCGCCGCCCGGGCCTTTCGCCAGAGAGGCATCGCCAGCGCCGATATCGCCTCGGTCACCGTCCAGGTTGGCCCGCCCAATGACATGCTGTTCGTCCCACGCGCGCAACGGATCGCGCCGCAGACAGCCATAGACGGCAAGTTCTCCATCCCTTTCGTGTTCGCCTCGGTGATGACAACCGGCGATCTGACCTTGGAGAGCTTTGCTCCCAGCCCATTGCGCGCTCCAAATACCTTGGCGCTCGCCGCGTGCGTGACCATGTCCGCTCAGCCAGTTACCAAGGGTACCGAGGCCATCTACACGATTGAAACGTGCAGCGGTGAAGTCCTTCGCGAAGCCATTGATGCGGTGCCTGTCTGGCGTACCAAAGACATAGCTATTCCAGACCTCACACCAAAGCTCGAAATTTGCTTCAGCTTGGGAACGCGCCCGCCCGACGTGCCGACTTTCCTCGCCGCCCTGATGGACATTGAGACCCGGCCTCTTGCGTCGCTCATCGGACAGCTTTGATGCCAGCCGTGACCCTACTCACCCACTTGCACCAAATTTGTTATGACATATAACAATATCAGGCGGAGGAGCAGATGAATTTGAGCATTCCTTTTAGGCCGGTGCGGCTGGGCAGAATGAGCGCTGTCTGCGAGACGCGCGCTGACGGCAGCATGGTCATTAATTCGTCCGAGGCGCTCGGACCCTATCCGCGTTCCATTGTGGACGCTCTGACGGCTTGGGCCGAAAAAACGCCTGATGCAGTGCTGATTTCTGAGCGGGAAGGGACCGGGTGGCGTTCGCTGAGCTACGCGCAGGTGGTCGAACGCATACCTCCCATGGCGCAGGCCCTGCTCGATGCCGGGCTCGGGCCGGAGCGCCCGCTGATCATCCTGTCCGGCAACGAGATCGAGCATTTCCTGCTCGGCATGGCCGCAATCTGGGTCGGTGTTCCATATGCCCCGATTTCGCCGGCCTACTCGTTGGTGTCTACCGACTTCGGCAAGCTGCGCCACATAGCGGGCCTGCTCACCCCCGGAATGATCTATGCCAGCGATGGCGCCCGGTTCGCGCCGGCCATTGATGCCGTGTTTGCGCAGGACCTGCCGCTGGTCGTTCGGAGCAATCCGGTTTCCTCACGCGCCAGCATGGTGTTCGATGATCTCCTGAATACAGTTGTTACGCCGGCAGTTGCCCGCGCCCATGAGGGCATCACCGGTAAGACGGTGGGCAAGATTCTCTTCACCTCGGGTTCCACCGGCATGCCCAAGGGCGTCATCACCACCAATGCCATGATGGCCTGCAACCAGCAGATGATCCGTCAAGCGCTGGCCTTTCTTGAGGATGAGCCGCCGGTGCTACTCGACTGGATGCCCTGGAACCATGTCGCCGGGGGCAGCCACAATGTGGGCATCGCGCTCTACAATGGAGGCAGTTTCTATATCGACGATGGCCAGCCTACTCCGGGGCGGTTCGGGCGGACGCTGGAAAACCTTGCCATGGTCCAGCCCACGTTTTTCATGAACGTGCCCAAGGCTTACGAATTCCTCGTCGCCGCCTTCCCTGACAATCCCAATGCGCGGCGGAATCTCTTCGCCCGGCTCAAGCTGCTGCAATATGCCGGGGCGGGCCTGGCGCAGCACGTCTTTGATGGACTTGCCGAGGCGGCGCGGGCTGAAACGGGTGAGCGCGTTCTGATTATCACCGGCTATGGCTCCACTGAAACCGCCCCATTTGCCTTCACCACGACCTGGGCAGTGGAAGAAGCGGGCCATATCGGCCTTCCCGCTGCGGGCATGAGCATCAAACTCGTTCGCAACGGAGAAAAGCACGAACTTCGCCTCAAGGGTCCCAATGTGACGCCTGGCTATTGGCGAGACCCGGAAAAGACCGCCGAAGCCTTCGACGATGAGGGCTACTACTGTATCGGTGACGCCGTACGGTTTGCTGATCCCGAAAGGCTCGATCAGGGGTTCGTCTTTGACGGGCGCGTGACCGAGGATTTCAAACTCTCAACCGGCACCTGGGTCAATTTTGCGTCCGTGCGCAGTAGTGTCATCGCCGCTTGCGCTCCCCTTATTCGCGATGTGGTCGTGACCGGTCTCGACTGCAACTACATCGGGGCCATGATCTTTCCCGATCTTGAAGCGTGCTGCCGGCATGCAGGGCTGCCGGCCGGCACCAGTGCTGACGAAATCGTCTCCCATCCCAGGGTGAGGGCACATTTCGAAACGGCGCTGGGCGAGCTTGCCCGCGCTGCTACCGGCAGCTCGAACCATGTCGCACGCGCAATTCTGCTCGAGGCTCTCCCCGATATCGACAAGGGGGAGGTAACCGACAAGGGCTCGATCAATCAGCGCGCCGTCCGCACACACCGGGCCCATCTCATCGAGCAACTGCATGCCGAACAGCCCGGTGCAGATGTCATGATCTTCTCACGCAAAGGTAACTAGTATGGCCAAGCCCCTTGCAATCGGCTTCGATGATGCCTGGCTCCTGGGGGGCGCGCGCACCCCCTTTGTCGACTATCGCGGCGCCTTCGCCGACGTTTCGCCCATCGACCTCGGCATCAAGGCGGCGCGTGCTGCCATCGAACGGCTCGGCGTCCGCGCCAGCGACATCGGCCACACCATCGCCGGCTCGATGGCTCAGGCATCGTTCGACGCCTATGTCACGCCGCGCCATATCGGCCTCTATGCAGGTGCGCCGGTGGAGGCGCCTGCGCATCTGGTGCAGCGGATCTGCGGCACCGGGCTGGAAGTGATTGCCCAGGCCGCCGACTCGGTCTCGCTTGGTCGTGTCGATCTGGCCCTAGGGGCGGGCTGCGAATCCATGAGCCGCAACCCGATTGCCGCCTATACGCACCGCAACGGCTTTGCGCTGGGGCGGGTGGAATTCAAGGATTTCCTGTTCGAGGCGCTTTTCGACCCCGCCGCCCGCGTCAACATGGGCGACACCGCCGAGAACCTGGCCAAGGAATATGGCATCGGCCGTGAGAGCGTGGATCGGTTCGCCGAGCGCAGCTTCAAGCGCGCCATTGCCGCCCGGGATGCGGGGATTCTGGCCGAAGAAATCGTCGCTGTCGATAACGAGGTCTTCCAGGTCGAGGGGCTGGCCGACCGGTCGATCAGGCTGCCGCGAGGCAGCTCTGCGATAAGCCAGGACAGCCATATCCGCCCCTCTCCCTACGAAGTGCTGGCAAAGCTGCGTCCGGCCTTTGGCGGGGTGCAGACTGGCGGTAACTCGTCGGCCATCGTCGATGGTGGTGCGGCGGTGCTGGTGTCCTCGGCTCAATATGCTCGGGAGAATGGCCACATGCCCCTGGCTCGGATCGTCGCCAGCGCTGCCATCGGTGTCCCGCCGCACATCATGGGCATCGGCCCGGCGCCGGCCATTCGCGCCGTCCTGGAAAAGGCCTCCATGTCGCTCGACCAGGTGGATCGCATCGAGATCAACGAGGCGTTCGGCGCCCAGGTGCTCGCCTGCGCGGCGGAGCTGGGACTTGACGAATCCAGGCTCAATATCAACGGCGGTGCCATCGCAATTGGTCATCCACTCGGGGTCACCGGCATCCGGCTGGCACTGACCCTGGCGCTGGAGCTGAAGCGTTCCGGCTCCCGCTATGGCATCGCCTCGGCCTGTATCGGCGGAGGGCAGGGGATTGCCCTGCTGATCGAAAATCCGGAGGCCAGATAATGGATATTGCAGGCGCGACGGCTTTTGTGACCGGAGCCGCTTCCGGCCTTGGCGCACAGACCGCCCGCCTCCTCGCAGCCGATGGCGCGCGCGTCGCTGTTTTTGACCGCGATGCGGCCAAGGGGCAGGCGGTGGCTGATGAACTCGGCGGTCAGTTTTTTGGCGTGGACATTGCCAGTTGCGAAAGCGCCGAGGCCGCGGTGACCCAGGCCGTAGACGCCATGGGCGCGCCCTCGATCCTGGTCAATTGTGCCGGGATCGGCAGCGCCGCCCGCATTGTGGGGCGCGAGGGCCCGATGGACCTTGGCGCCTTCGAGAAGGTTGTCAATGTCAACCTGGTGGGCACTTTCAACATGATGCGCCTTTGCGCCCATGCCATGTCGACAGCGCCCGCCGACGGCGGTGGGCAACGAGGCGTCATTATCTCCACGGCATCGGTGGCCGCGTTCGAGGGGCAGATCGGGCAGGCGGCCTATGCAGCATCAAAAGGCGGAATCGTCGCATTGACACTGCCGGCGGCGCGGGAATTTTCTCGTTTCGGCATCCGCGTCCTGGCCATTGCGCCGGGCCTGTTCCTGACGCCGCTGCTCGCGGAACTGCCGCAGGACGTGCAGGATGGACTGGCCAGTGCCATCCCCAATCCTGCGCGCCTTGGTCAGCCCGCGGAATTCGCCAGGCTCGTCAAAGCCATGATCGAAAACGACTATCTCAACGGCGAAGTGGTGCGTCTCGATGGTGCACTGCGCATGCAAGCAAAATAGGGGTACCCATGCTCAGCAACACCACGTCCGTTTCCATTCAATTCGGCGACTGCGATCCCGCGGGCATCGTTTACTACCCGAACTATTTCCGCATGTTCGACAATGCCACGGCCGCTTTGCTGTCGACGGGGTTCGGTATGAACAAGCGTCTCTGGCTCGAACATTACCAGATCGCCGGCATTCCCATGGTGGACACCGGGGCGAAGTTCTTCATCCCCTCCCAGTTCGGCGACGTGATTGAGATCAGGAGCGAGATCACCGAGCTCGGCCGTTCCAGCTTTTCGGTTCGCCACCAGGTGATGCGCGGCACCGATCTCGCCATCGAGGCGGTGGAGAAGCGCGTCTGGGTCAAGCGCGATGCCAATGGCGCCATTCGCTCGGCGCCGCTTCCGGACGACGTACGCAACCGCCTAGCGGGCTGATCTCGACCCGTGCCCGCGCCTTCCGCTTTCGTGGTCTGAAAGGACAAGACATGACGCATACCGATGTTCTGGGAATTAGCCACCAGGACGCTATCGCCCATATCACCTTGAATCGACCGGCAAAACGCAATGCCTTGAACGACGACCTAATTGCGGCGCTCGATGCATTTTTCAGCTCGGTCGCTGACTCCACTCGCGTCATTGTCGTATCGGGCTCGGAGGGGCACTTCTCGTCAGGGCTGGACCTGTCCCAACATGTCGCCCGCGAACCCCTGGAAGTCATGGCCCATTCGCGGAACTGGCATCGGGTGATGGCGCTGGTGGCGCAATCGCCTCGCCCGGTGGTGGCGGCCATGACCGGGGCCGTCATGGGTGGCGGCCTGGAATTTGCGGCAACCTGCCACGTTCGGATTGCCGAAGAGACGGTTCGCTTCCAGATGCCGGAAGGCATGCGCGGCATCTTTGTTGGGGGCGGTGGCTCGGTGCGCATTTCCCGCCTTATCGGTGCAGACCGCATGACGGAAATGATGCTGACTGGCCGCAGCTATTCAGGGGTAGAGGGAGAACGGCTTGGCCTGGCCCATCACTGCGTGACCGAGGGGCAGGCGCTTCCAAAGGCATTCGAACTCGCCGAGCGCATCGCCCGCAATTCGCCGACCATCAATGCGTTCATCATTCAGGCACTCGCGCAGATCTCAAGCATGCCACCGGAGGCGGGTCTATACGCGGAAAGCCTGACGGCCGCTCTCAGCCAGACAGGCCCGGATGCCGAGGAAGGGCTTCGCGCCTTTCTGGAAAAACGGGTTCCGGTCTTCCGTTAGGTCAGCCGTTCGAGCAACGTGATCAGTTGTTCGCGTTGCGATTGACCGCCCAGCCGATCGACAAACTCACGCTCCAGTTGATCATGCAGCGCGCGAGCCTTGGCCAGGAACGTTCGTCCGGCAGTGGTCAGATGCAACGCGTTGGCCCGCCGGTCGCTCTCCACGGTGAGCCTCTCGATCAGCCCCCGGGCCTCAAGCGCCTGTGCCAGCGCGACGAAATTAGCCCGTTTGATACCCAGGGCAGCGGCAATCTCGGTCTGCTTGCGGCCTGGATTGTTCTCGATCAGCATCAGAACCGAATACTCGGCCGGGCGCAGCGCCAGGTCATCGAAGACGACCAGAAACCGCTGGAAGACGCTGAGCTGGGCGCGCCGCAGTCGATAGCCTATCAGCCCCATGGTTGCCTGGGAGTTGACGCCTTGGTCCACCTCGTCCACCAGCGCATTATCCGTCGACATAGATATCTCTCCGCAAAGCTCAGATCGCTTGCGCGATCCGTTTAATTTGTTATACCTAATAACATTCGATGGCGTATCTGTCGTCAAGCAGTTGGGAGGCTGCCTGGCGCTTCCCCAGTCGGTCGGGGCAGGGGCGTTTGGGCGACTGTAGGGGGAGCCGTGTTCCAGGATAGTTCTATTGTGGGACGTTTAGTCAACGGTGTCGCCCGATGGATGGCGATCGCCGGGGGCATTGCACTCCTGGCCATGGTAGCAATCGTCGTCGTCAGCGTTATTGGCCGGACACTCATATGGGCCGGGCTGAAGCCTATCCTGGGAGACTACGAGCTTGTCTCGACGGCGATGGGCTTTGCCATATTCGCCTTCTTGCCCTGGGCGCATATTACCCGTGGCCATGCACTCGTATCACTCCTCACGGACACGTTTGGCGCCAGGGTCAACGCCTGGATCCTGGTCATAACCGACCTTCTGATGCTGGCGGTTTCCGCCTTTATCGCCTGGCGTCTCTGGCTCGGGATGCTGGACAAGTTCAACTATCGGGAAACAACCATCCTGCTCGGCCTTTCCATGGGATGGGCCTTTGCCGCTGCGCTCGTCGGCGCGGTCGTGATGGTTGTCGTGGCGATTTACGTTTTGGGCCGCTCAATCAGCGATGCCCTGGCTGGCCGTGCCGCGCCCAGGCATGTCGGGAGCGAACATTGACCACCAACATCATTCTCGGTCTGCTCGGCATTCCCGTCGTCCTCGTCCTGGTATTCCTGCGTGTGCCGATCGGACTGGCCATGGTGGTGGTGGGGGCGGTGGGCACGTGGATGGTCACCAAGAACTTCAATCCGGTGATGTCGCAGTTCAAGACGCTGACCTACAGCACCTTTGCCTCTCACAGCCTGTCGGTGGTGCCCCTATTCCTGCTGATGGGGCAATTCGCGACCCTGAGCGGTCTGTCGAGCAAGATATTCACGGCGGCGACCTGCTGGCTGGGGCACCGCAAGGGCGGTGTGGCGATGGCTGCCATCGGCGCCAGCGCAGGATTTGGCTCCATTGTTGGCTCGTCCCTTGCGACGGCTGCCACAATGGGTCGGGTCGCCCTGCCGGAACTCAAGAAGTATGGCTATTCCGATGCACTCTCGACGGCCACCGTGGCCGCCGGCGGCACGCTCGGCATCCTCATCCCACCCTCGATCATCCTCGTGATCTTTGCCGTCCTTACCGAGCAGAACATCGCCAAGCTCTTCATGGGGGCGTTTCTGCCCGGATTGCTGGCTGCCGTAGGTTACCTCATCGTTATTGCTATCTATGTGAGGGTTCGCCCGGGATCGGGTGCTGCTCTGGAACGCGTGCCTTATCGCGAGCGCTTCCGGGCCCTGCTGGAAGTATGGCCGGTCCTGTTGATCTTCGTTCTAGTCATCGGCGGCATCTATACCGGCGCGTTCACTCCCACTGAGGCCGCAGCTATCGGTGCCGCGGGCACCGGGCTGATCGCCCTGGCCAACCGCAGTCTTACCCTTGCAACGGTGCGCGACGCGCTGCTCTCCACCGCATCGTCCACAGCCATGATCTTCCTGATCGTGTTTGGCGCAGCGGTCCTGAACGGCTTCCTCGCCCTTTCCCAGGTGCCGCAGGTTTCGGCCAACTGGATCGGCGAGCAGGCCTTCAACCCGTGGATCGTCCTCGCCATTGTGCTGGTATTTTATCTCATCCTCGGTTGCGTCATGGACTCGCTCTCCATGATCCTGCTGACCATCCCGATCCTATATCCGGTGATGATGGTACTCGATTTCGGGCTGACGCCGGACGAATTCGGCATCTGGTTTGGCATCATCGTGCTCATCGTCGTGGAGGTGGGGCTGATCACGCCGCCCGTTGGGATGAATCTCTTCATCATTAATTCCATGTCCCCGGGCACCAAGCTCTCGGACACCTATAGCGGCGTGTTGCCCTTTGTGATCAGCGACATCGTCCGCACCATCATTCTGGTAGCCTTTCCATCAATCACGCTCTGTCTGGTTTGGTGGTTCTACTAGTCATTACCTGCGTGCAGGAGGAAAACCGCGCAGGACCAACAGGCCGGCACCGTCCGGTAGTCTTCAGGGAGGAAGATCATATGAAGAAGACCAGTTTGATCCTTGGTGCACTCGCCGCTCTGGCGCTGTCCACCACCAGCTTTGCCCAGGAAGTCACCCTGCGCATCCATCAGATGCTGCCACCCCAGGCAACCATCCCGGCCCAGGCGATTGGCCCCTGGGCCGAAATGGTCACTGAAGCCTCTGGTGGTCGCATCGCCTTCGAACACTACCCGGCGATGCAGCTGGGCGGCGTGCCGGCTGACCTCTACGACCAGGCCAAGGATGGCGTCGTCGATATTGTCTGGACCATTCTGGGCTATACGCCCGGTCGCTTCCCCAAGGCCGAAGTGTTTGAACTGCCCTTCATGCTGACGACGGGCGAAGCATCTTCGGCCGCCTTCTACAACTACGTGATGGAACATGCCCCCGACGAAGTGGCCGCCACCAAGGTCCTGGCGCTCCACACCCACGGTCCTGGGCTGTTCCATTCGCAGGAGCCGATCAACTCGCTCGAAGATCTCCAAGGCATGAAGGTTCGCGGCGGCTCGCGCATCATCTCCAACATGTTGCGCCTGCTCGGGGCCGAGCCGGTCGGCATGCCGGTCACCCAGACGCCCGAAGCCTTGTCCAAGGGCGTGATCGAAGCCACGACGGTACCGTGGGAAGTCACGCCCTCCCTGCGGATTGCAGAATTGGTCAAGAATCACACCGGCTTTACCAGCGAGCATGGACTCTACAGCCAGACCTTCGGCATGTTCATGAACATGGACAGCTACAACAACCTGCCCGAGGACCTCAAAGCCATCATCGACCAGCATTCGGGCCTGGAACTATCGCGTCAATTCGGTCGAGTCATGGACAGTGGCGATGCCACCGGCCTCAGTCTGGCGGCCAAAGCGGGCAATAACATTGTTCAACTCGACGCCGAGGAGACGGCCCGCTGGATCGCCGCTGCCGAACCCACCTACGACGAGTGGTACAAGGAGATGGAGGCCCTCAACGTCGATGGTCCGGCCTTGGTTGAAGCTGCTCGCGCTGCAATCGCCGCCGAGAACTAAAACGTCACGCCATGGCCCCGCCCGCGAGGGCGGGGCAGTCCCGCGATTCATTGTACCAGCGGGATTTCAACCACGGATAGCACCATGCTCGATCTGAAGATCCCCGAGCTGCGCCCATTCTGCACGCTTGAGGTCGAAGTTGGACCTGCACGCGGTCTGGGCATGGGGCGGCTTGGGCAGCGGCGCGTCATCCCCATCGCTGGCGGACGGGTGAGCGGACCCCGCTTCAATGGCAGGATCTTGCCCGGGGGCGCCGATTGGCTGACGATCAGCCACGATGGCGTGTCGCTTATGGATGCGCGCTACGTTCTCGAAGCCGATGACGGTGCCATCATCGAGATCATCGACCAGGGCTGTCGGCACGGCCCGGAGGCGGTGATCCAGAGCCTCCTGGCTGGCGAGCCCGTTGCGCCGGAAGCCTATTACATGCGCTCCGCAATCCGGCTCGAAACCGGGGCGCCGGCCTACGCCTATGTCAACCGGATGGTCTTTGTCGGCACCGGGGCAAAAACCACCACTGGCGTCCAGGTCGACATCTACTCCGTCGAGTAGCGTGGGCTCCAGCCGTCGGTTCAGAGCTCCAACAAGGTAAAAGAGCGAAGCGGGGGAATGTGTCGGAACCACATGTCATCATAGCCGGCGGAGGCATCGGGGGGCTCGCTACAGCGCTGACCCTGCAGCAGATCGGCGTGCCGTTCACCGTTTTCGAAGCGGTGCGTGAACTCGCCCCGCTCGGCGTGGGCATCAACATCCAGCCCAATGCGGTGCGCGAGCTCTACGACCTTGGCATCGGCCCCGATGACCTCGATACGGTCGGACTACCGGCACGGGAGTGGGCCTTGGTCGGGCTGAATGGCAATGACGTCTATGCGGAGCCGCGCGGTCTGGAGGCCGGTTACAAATGGCCGCAATATGCCGTCCATCGCGGACGCTTCCACATGCTGCTC
>JADKLW010000316.1_pt1 | contig 19744 bp, 21 predicted proteins | sample 8641881 | NCBI WGS metagenome assembly JADKLW01 (sample SAMN16272185, study PRJNA661076) | feces metagenome | isolation source: fecal sample from diarrhoea affected cattle B | host: Bos taurus | place: South Africa: Lokaleng Village, Mahikeng | collected 2019-09 | reverse complement strand
ATTTTATTGAGTTCGTCGACGATGCGCTCGCCCGATATGATTTTTATCCGTTCGCAATTATTAGTAATCGATTGCAATGATTTTTCTTCAATTTCAAATCCGAGTTGCGCCGCAAACCGTATTCCGCGCATCATCCGCAGCGGATCGTCCGAAAAAGTGATATCGGGATCGAGCGGTGTTTTGATAATCTTATTTTCAAGATCGGACATGCCGCCAAAAGGGTCGAGCAGTTCACCAAAATTGCTTTGATTCAGTGAAAGCGCCATTGCGTTGATGGTAAAATCGCGCCGGTTCTGATCGTCTTCAAGGGTTCCGTTTTCGACGATGGGATTCCTGCTGTCAGTTTGATATGATTCTTTGCGGGCGCCCACGAATTCAATTTCGATATCGTCATGCCGCAGCATCGCGGTGCCGTAGTTTTTAAAAACCTGGACTTTCGGATTTTTGGGTAGCAGTTCCGAAACTCTTTGCGCCAGTTCGATCCCGCTGCCGATGGCTACGACGTCGATGTCTTTTTTGAAATCGCGCTTTAAAAAATAGTCGCGCACAAACCCACCGATGACGTAGCTGTCGAGGTTTAGTTCAGCAGATGCGGCTGAAATCACTTGAAATATTTCGAGGTTGAGAGCTTGTTTGAAGTTTTGTTTGGCCACAGATTCACAGATTTTTATTGGCTGATAATACGTTTGTGCTCTAATGAACGACTATTACAATTGGCTAAAATTGCTAAATTATTACCGGAAACTTTTAAATAATTTAGACATTGAGATGTATGCACGTTAATTAAGTTGTCGCAGGATTTAACTTCGAGGATTATTTTTTCAAACACAACAAAATCAGCATAAAATTTATGACCAAGAGTTATGTCCTTATACTGTACACTATACTCTTTTTCACGTTCATAAGGGATTCCAGCCGTTTTAAACTCATACTCACTTGCGTCCTTGTAAACGATTTCCGAAAAACCGCGCCCCAAATTTTTATGAACTTCAAAAAGAATCCCTATAATCTTATAGCTGTCTTCTTCGTATAAAAACTCTTTAGTTTGAAAATCCATTTTAAATCTGTGAATCAGTGGCCTTTACCGATAATTAATCATAAAGAAATCTGTGAATCAGTGGCATTTATTTTCGTATAATCCGCACCTGCGAATCATTCGTCAACTTTATAATCGTCGATGGTTTTCCACCTACTTTATCGCGGTACAAATTTACGACATAGTCCACACCTTTTATAATCTCCGGACTTATTTCTTTAAACGACATCGGTGTTGGCTGACCCGAAATATTCGCCGATGTCGAGACCAGCGGTTTTTTCATGCGTTCCATCAGCTTAAAACAAAACGGCTCCTTCACCAGGCGCATTCCCAGTGATTTATCGGCACTGACCAAATTGGGCGCGACATTTCTAGGATTATCGAGGATCAGCGTTGTAGGTTTCTCCGACAAATCCATGATTTGCCACGCAGTTTCGGGGATTTCCTTGAAGACATTGTAGATCATTTTCTCGCCATTCATCAAAACGATCATGCTTTGCGTCTCCGATCGCTTTTTCAACGCGTATATTTTCGCTACGGCATCAGCATTGGTAGCATCGCAGCCAATTCCCCACACGGTGTCGGTTGGATACAGGATGATGCCGCCGGCTTGGATTATTTCGTAGGCTTTGTGGATTTCGTCATTCATTTTAGCGGAATTTCGGCAAAGATAGTTATTGCCGATTTAACGAACCTGCGGTCGCCTGTTATAAACCACTTATATTTGCCGATTAAAACCTGTGCTGATGAAAATTATTTTTCACGAAAACCAATTATCCTATCGCGGAACTTCGAATGCAGTTTATAATTACGCGTTGTTTAACGAACAATTGCTTGGCAACGAATCGGTGATAGTGTACCAAAAGCACAACAAGAACAACCTGCAGGCAGCAGTTGACCATTTCAAGAAACGTTTCAAAGTAATCGCGTACGACGAAATAAGCGACCTGGAATCGATCGTAAAACATGAAAAAGCCGATTTGTTCTACGCCATCAAAGCCGGAAAAAAAGACGGCATCGATGTGCAAAGCTGTAAATCGGCCATGCATGCGGTATTCAAATACCACGAACCTCATGGCGATGTATATGCGTATGTCTCAGAATGGCTTTCACAGGAAATGACAAGCGGATCTGCGCCATTCGTACCGCATATGATCAACGTGGCACAAACCGATGGAGATTTACGTGAAGAACTCGTAATCCCAAAAGATGCTATAGTTTTCGGACGTCATGGCGGCGATACAACCTTCGATATTCCATTTGCCAAGCAGGTCGTGAAAAAACTTGCACGGGAACGTTCCGATGTCTATTTTGTTTTCCTTGGCACCAAATCTTTCGTTTTCAGGCATTTATTCCGCCCCTATAAAAACGTAATTTTCCTGCCAACGACTACTGAGGAAATTTACAAATCTAAGTTCATCAATACATGCGATGCCTATCTGCATGCGCGAAAACAAGGTGAGAGTTTCGGAATCGCGACCGGCGAGTTTTCGGTGAAGAATAAGCCTGTAATTACCTGGTCGGGTTCAAAAGAGCGGTCGCATATCGACATTTTAGGCGATAAGGCAATTTTGTATGATGATAAAGCCGGACTCTACGAAGTGCTAAATTCTTTTAAGCCTGATCAAACCCGGGATTGGGATGCGTACTCAGAAGATTTTTCGCCCGAAAAAGTAATGGCGAAATTCAAACAGGTGTTTATCGACGGATAAGAGAATTAAATCTCGCGGATTTTCTGTTTGGTTTTTAACGATTCCGATAGCGGTGCGCCTTTCAAAAACAATGAAAACAGTGGGCGGTTCTTCGCTTTGAATATACTGCTGAAAAAGTATTTGATTGTCAAAAAATACAGTACTGCCTTGTGCGCAAAAAATCCGTAGTGTTTTCGGATGATGTATAACAGCGAAATTTTCAACTCCTTTTTTATTGCAACCGACCTTTCAGTACTCGCCCCGTGTAAGTGTATAAACTCGGCTTGCGGAATCAGGTATGCGTATTTATTGTGCTTTGCGAGCCGCAAACATAAATCGGTTTCTTCGTAATACAGGAAAACATTGGTATCGAACCCGCCGACAGCGTGAAAATCGGACGCCCTTAAAAACATAAAACTTCCTGGGACGAAATTTACTTTCACCGGTTGGGTGTATTTTTTCTTGCGTTTTGGATATTGCTGCGGATTGATCATTTCCAAAAACTTCCTTCCAAATATCTCACGTGCCGGCGATGCGAAATGATCGAGCGATATCAGAAAATCACCATTTTCTTTGTAAGCCTGCGCACCGCAAATTCCCATATCGGGATTTTCATCCATTGTTTTTTTGAGTATCGAAAGGCAATCGTTGATGAAAAAAGTGTCATTGTTCAGAAAGGCAAGGTACTTTGCATCGGCAAACTGTACACCGTGCATATTTCCGCCGCCGAAACCGGTATTGATGGGGCTTCGGTGCAATTGCAGGTTTTTCCCAGTTTCAGAATCGCAGAATGATTTCAGCTGTAAATAATCCGCGCTTTCCGAACAGTTGTCGGTCACGATTATTTGATAATTCAGATTCGGACCGGTCTTTTCCCATACCGACCTGATGCAATCGATGGTATGATTTGCCGAATTATAATTTATTAAAATGACCGCGATATCAAACATTCGGCAGGTATTGGTTGACGCCTTTTTCGATAAAGGTGAGTTTCTTTTCGGTAGTTTGCCGCTCGATTTCATTGTTTATTTCGAGTTGGCTCCGCGATTGTTCGGGATGGTAAATATGATAGGCGATGCCCACGTTTTTGAGCCGTTTCCCTTTTATGCCGATGTTGTGGAGGCGCTGTATCATTTCCGAATCATCGATTCCCCAACCAACCAGATTCTCGTTAAAACCATTTACCGCAATGAAATCGGATCGCCAAAACGACATATTGCAACCGCGTAATTTTCGGGAACGTTCATCGACCGGTTTCACAAAATTCATCAACAACGGCAATCGCAATGTGCGACCGCGTTTTTTGATTCCACTTGAAAAAAAGTTGAAATCGGTGATTTTATTTTTAAATAATGTTGGTAAAAAGTCCTTTTGGATATTGACGCGCGAACCGTACAAGTACATGCCTTTTTCGGCAAATCTTAAATGATCCTCCACAAAATGGCTGTTCATTATTACGTCGCCGTCAATCTCAACGATATAGTCATATTTAGCCGATGCAATCGCCTTGTTCATGATCCTCGGCTTTTGGTTGCCGTTGTCCTCATGCCAAATGTGATGCAACGGAACCGGGAAGTCCTTTTGGAACGTTTCGATAAGCGCGGTTGTTTCCGGTCGCGAACCATCGTCGGCAATGATGACCTCATTGGGAAGTACCGTCTGGCTTTTCACGCTCAACAACAATAACTCAAGTGCTTCCGGCCAGTTGTATGTTGGCGTAACGAGCGAGCACGAGCGGACTTTTTCCATACAAATCGAATAAGTGGGCAAGTTAACATTATTATTTATATTTGTAAAAATTTCAAAATGGTTTACGATTGCTTCATTTTCTTCAACGAGCTTGACCTGCTCGAAATCCGATTGAATGAATTGAATGAAGTGGTTGACAAATTTGTCCTGGTCGAGGCAAACCGCACCTTTCAAAATCAGCCCAAGTCTTTTATTTTCGAAGAGAACAAGCAGCGGTTTTCCGCATTTTTGGATAAGATCATCCACATAAAACTTACCAATTATCCACTTTTTTTGCCAATAATAAATCCGTTTTCACCGTGGAAGATTGAATTTCACCAACGTGATTCCATTGTAAAAGGTCTTTCAGGCTGTAAACCTGGCGATATTGTTATGATTTCGGATGTCGATGAAATCCCCAAATCCGAAGTGATCCGTTCGATGATACAGCGCGGGGTTTCAAAGATTTACGGACTCAAAATGGATATGTTCATGTATTTTCTGAACAACAGGCTAATCTACGACGGCGGAAGCAACATGAGCAAAGAGGAAGCGCAGGAAGGAATCTGGCACTGTACGGCGGTTTTGCCTTATAAATTACTGAAGAAGCGCCCGCATAAAATTCGCAAGACGATTATGCGCACCAAACGTCGGGGTGAAGTTTATGAAATCATACCCAACGCCGGTTGGCATTTTACATACGTTGGCGGCGTAAAGCAGATTGTCAAAAAGCTGGAAGCATTTTCACATACCGAATACAATCTGGACGAATACAAAGACGAAAATAAGATTAAGCAGTTGATCGAAAGCGGAAAAGACCTGTTCGGACGAACGCTTGAATTTGAAATCATCGATGCCGGTTATAAATTGCCGGAATATCTTCAGAAACCCGAAACCAGGAATAAATGGCAAGAGCTGTTTTATTCAAAAAGTACCTAAAACATGGTTTTTACCTTTAATAGTAAATCGGGATTCAGCACCGATGCCGTTCGCAATTGCATCGTGAATTTTAATTCCGATGGGCGATTGTTCGGTGATGGCAAACGCAATACGATCAAATTGTTTGATGTTGATGGCAAAATCGTCAATATCAAATCGTTTAAAAAACCGAACCTGATCAATAAAATTGCTTATAAATATTTCCGAAAATCAAAAGCCAAGAGGTCATTTGAATTTGCTGGGAAATTGCTCGAATCGGGAATCGGTACGCCGCAACCGATTGCGTTTTGCGAGAATTTCGATGTTATCGGATTGAACGATAGTTACTACGCCAGCGAACATATGGAATGTGACCTGACGTTCCGCGAACTCGTCGAAAATCCCGATTATCCCGATCGTGACAATATCTTGCGGCAATTCACCCGATTCTCATATTTACTTCATCAGAAAGGAATCGAATTCAAAGACCATTCGCCGGGAAATACATTGATAATAAAGACTAATGATGTTTATTCGTTCTATTTGGTCGATTTAAACCGCATGTCATTCCATGCTGAAATGCCATTTGATCTCCGGATGAAAAACCTGTCCCGACTCACACCGCATAAAGAGATGGTGGCAACGATGAGCAACGAATATGCGAAGACATCGGGTGAGGACGAACAGCGTATTTTCGCCACGCTCTGGCGCTACACATCCGAGTTTCAGTACCGATATTACCGGAAAAAAAGAATAAAAAAGAAACTGTTGTTTTGGAAGTAATTTTCATAAAAAGCAGTATTTTTCCAGTCTAACTGTGCCGATGAAAATTTCCGTAATCATTACTACTTACAATGCAGTCGAATGGCTGCGGAAGGTACTTATCGGGTACTCGGTGCAAACGGAATCCGATTTTGAAATCGTAATCGCCGATGATGGTTCGACGCCTGAAACCCGCCAACTACTGACTCAATTTTCGGCCGATTTCAAACATCCAATCATTCACGTCTGGCATGACGATGACGGCTTTCAAAAATCAAAAATTCTCAATAAAGCAATCCTGCAGGCATCATCCGATTATTTGTTATTTACCGATGGCGACTGCATACCGCGCAAGGATTTCATCGCAGTACATTTGAAACATAAAGAAAAGGGCTACTTTTTATCGGGTGGTTATTTCAAACTCCCGATGGAAATTTCTCAATCGGTTACCGACATTGATATCAAATCCCAAAAATGTTTTCACGTGAAGTTTTTACGCCAACGCGGCATGAGCAGTACTTTTAAATTCACAAAACTCACCCACAATAAATGGTTTGCTGCTTTTATGAATTGGATTACGCCCACCAAACGATCGTGGAACGGACATAATTCCTCCGGATTTAAATCGGATCTCTTGGCAATAAACGGCTTTAATCACGACATGAAGTACGGTGGACTCGACCGTGAGCTTGGGGAACGATTGTTCAACGCCGGACTGCTTTCGAAACAAATCCGATACAGCGCAATTTGCCTTCACCTTGATCATGCCCGAGGTTACTCCACCGCTGAAATCTGGGAAAGTAACAATTCCATCCGCAGTTATAACAAAAAGCACCACATAACCTCAATCGATAACGGTATCAGCAGCCTTTAGTTTTTTAAACCGATTGTGTCGAAATAGTCGCCAAGTTTCTCCAGAATCAGTTCCAAAGGATATTCGTCAAAATACCTGAAGGTGTGCTCTTTAATGTATTTCTCGTCGTACTTCTCGTAGATTTCAGGCTTTAAATCTTTCAGGTGGATTGACAAATTTTGCGGCTCATTCTCAAAAATCTGCCACGTTTCTTTATCAACCGACGGTGAAAACAGCGAAAACGTTGGGATGTCAAGCGCTTTGGCCATATTCACCGCACCACCTTCATTTCCGACCAATGCCGAACATTGCGACAATAATGCTAAAAACGGCCGCAGTCCGTTGGCATACAAATCAAGATGAATACGCGACTGAGTTTCTTCGGAACAAAGATTATAAAGCGCGGTGGCTTCGTCCTGCTGACTCGGAATGTAATTGAAAAGTATATCGGCGTTCAGCCTTTGAACCGTGAAGTCGATTATCTTGGCCATTTTCTCAAGCGGGTAGGTTTTGTACCATTCGCTTCCTAAAATCCCAAACATGATTACAGGCTTGTCCAGTCCGATTCCGTAATGCGAAAGCGATTCGCGCGCCTGAGTTATTTCGGCATCCGACAAAAATATTTTTGGCTTGTAATCGGTAATTACATCTTTTATCAATGGTTTCAACAATAAAAGACGGTTTTCGATTGCGAGTCCGAGTTCCGATTTCGTGCCATTCGGCAATCGTTTGACTGTATGCGAATAGAACATATTCGAATAGCCTTTATCATATGAAATCTTGTGTTTTGCACCCGAAAAGGCAGTGATCAAATTGGTTTCGAGTTTGCAATAAGCGTCCACAACCACATCGTATTTCCGACTTCGTATCATCATAATGAATTTCAACAACGAAGGATACGACTTGCGCGTCTTGTTGGAGAGCGTGATCACCTCGTCGATATTCGCATTTCCGATGAGCACATCCACACAGTTTGGATAACACATATAGTCAACCTGGGAATCCGGATAAAATTTTTTCAGGTTATTGGAAAGAATGGTACTTGTTAGAACATCGCCGATTCGCTTCTGCTGGATGACCAGTATTTTCATGAGGTGCGTTTAGATTGGCTAAAATACAAAGTATTTGATAAACGCGGCTTCGCAATTTTCGGATTACAATCGTATAAAAGTCCTATTTTTGCGCCAAAGGTTTTATTATGGCAATCAGTGGCTTGGTGATCACTTATAATGAAGAGAAAATGATAGGGAAGTGCATCGATGCACTGTTCCGCGTATGTGATGAGGTGATCATAGTCGATTCGCTGAGTTCCGACAGGACGGCTGAAATCGCAAAAGAAAAAGGCGCCACCGTAATTTCGCAGCCGTTTTTAGGCGATGGGCCGCAGCGTACGCACGGTTTACCCTATTGCAAAAACGACTGGATACTAAATCTCGATGCCGATGAATTCCTGGATTCTGACGCGGAAGCGTTTATTCTTGAAGGAAAATATTTAATGGGCAAACATGATGCTTTTAGTTTTCGTGTAAAGAATTTCCTGGGTGACAAACTGATCGATTTTGCCGGATGGTATCCCGACCATAAAGTTCGCTTTTTCAACAAATCAACGGCGCGGCCTTCGGATGCCAGGGTTCATCAGAAAATTATGGCGACCAATGAGAAAAAGGTGGCTGTTCATATTCTGCATTACGGATGGGCATCGTTTGACCAGATAGTCGCCAAGAAAAATCAATATTCGGGATGGCATGCCCAGCAATTGTACGATCAGGGTAAAAGAATCTCGGTTCTGAAACCTGTACTGAACGGAAATATTGCATTTTGGAGATGTTATCTTTTAAAACGCGGAATTTTCAATGGTCTCGACGGACTCACTATTTCATTAATCCAGGGATTTTTTTCCTATATGAAATATGCGAAGCTTTTAAAACTTCAGAAGCAGTCCGGGAAATAATATTTTATATAGCCACGTCATATTCCCTCAGCGCATCGTTCAGCGATGTTTTTAAATCGGTTGATGGTTTGCGTTTCCCGATGATCAGCGCACATGGCACCTGATATTCGCCTGCTGCAAATTTCTTCGCATAGCTTCCCGGTATTACCACCGATCGCGCCGGTACGACACCTTTCATTTCCACTGGTTCATCGCCTGTAACATCGATTATTTTCGTCGATGCGGTAAGGCACACATTGGCTCCCAAAACGGCTTCGGTCTCAACACGAACGCCTTCAACGACGATGCAACGCGAACCTATGAAAGCGCCGTCTTCGATAATTACCGGAGCCGCCTGCAAAGGCTCGAGCACGCCGCCAATGCCGACCCCGCCGCTAAGGTGTACATTTTTTCCAATTTGAGCGCAGCTCCCAACGGTCGCCCAAGTGTCGACCATCGTCCCTTCATCGACATAAGCGCCGATGTTTACATAGCTTGGCATCATGATCACGCCTTTTGAAATGTAGGCTCCGTGACGTGCAACCGCATTCGGGACAATACGGATACCTTTTTCGGCATATCCTTTCTTCAACGGAATTTTATCGTGATATTCGAAAATGCCAACTTCAAAAGTTTCCATTTTTTGGATCGGAAAATACAGCACGACTCCCTTTTTCACCCATTCATTGACCTGCCATCCGTCTAATGTCGGTTCTGCTACGCGCAAAGTTCCCTCGTCCAGCAGTGACACTACTTTTCTGATTGCCTGAATAGTTTCCTCATTTTTAAGAAGTTCGCGGTTTTCCCACGCAGCCTCGATTGTTGCTCGTAAATGATTCATTGAGTCGATTTTTATACAAATATAATGGCAATATTTGGTATTCCCAGCATTTGATTTCCATCTCGCAGCAGTACGGACTCATCTGCCACCGGTGCATATGCGCAAAAGAGATTTGGTTTCGCTTGCAATTTTATTCGTATTTTAGTTGGCGTTTCGAAAACCCGAACTTACCATTTATGAAAAACAAAATTTTCGACATATTCAACCTTCACGAAGGGGAAGACGATAAAGCGCGAACGTTAGAGCGGGTTACCAAAGAGATAAATTTTACCGGAGCCAATATCTGGATTCTCGCATGTGCAATCCTGGTTGCATCGGTAGGATTAAACGTCAACTCAGCCGCCGTGATAATCGGGGCGATGTTAATTTCCCCGTTGATGGGTCCGATCGTTGGGGCAGGTTTTGCCCTGGGGATTTACGATTTCGACCTGCTGAAAACCTCACTCCGAAACCTCGCCATAGCTACCATTGTGAGTCTCGCAGTATCCACTCTTTATTTTTTCCTGAGTCCGTTTAAAGACGTCCAATCCGAATTATTAGCACGAACCACGCCTAATATCTACGACATTCTGATTGCCTTTTTCGGCGGAATTGTAGGTGCGATTGCCATCACGCGGGTTGAAAAAGGAAATCCGATACCGGGTGTAGCCATTGCCACAGCATTGATGCCGCCGTTGTGCACCGCTGGTTACGGACTTGCGACGGCGAACTGGGCATATTTCCTCGGGGCTTTTTATCTGTATTGTATCAATTGTGTCTTTATTGGAATCGCGACATTTGCCATTATAAAATTCCTGAAATATCCGGCCAAGAAAATGGTCAATCCTACGCAGCAAAAACGCGTTCGGCAAGTGATTACCTGGCTGACGATCATTATGCTGTTGCCCAGCAGTTATCTCGCCTACAACCTATATAGGGAACAGGAATTCAGAAAGCGGACTGAACAATTTCTCGATCGCGAATTCACTCAAAAAGGTGATGTGATCGTATACAGAAAAACGTATGTCGGAAAGAAACCGAAGCGGGTGGAACTGGCATTTCTGTCACAACGATTCGAACCCGAGGAAATTGCCGCACTCAATGCTAAACTGGAAAAAGCCGTCGACGAGCGTGTAGAATTGGTGATACGTCAGGACAGCACCGACCGATTGACTGCATTGAAGGGTGATATCATGAACGAGATCAAGCATACGACATTGCTGAACACATCAAAAGACGTTAAAATTGCATCGCTTCAGCAACAGATCACCAGCAATACGTTTGAAACCAAACAGATACTAAGCGAAGCAGAAGCACTTTTTCCAACTATTGCGGCTATGTCGATTGCCAATCATTCATTCACCCAGGCAAACGACAGTACATTTGCCGAAACCGTGGTAATCATCGATATCAACGGCGCTTTTTCGAACACTGAGCGAAGCCGTTTCTCGAATTGGCTGACAAAGCGACTTGCCGTCAAGAAAATTTCAGTGTACACCAGATAAAACTTTTCTATGAAAACAACAACAATTATATTGATTGCCCTGCTGGCACTGAGTTGCACTAAAAAGAAAATTGCCAAAGATCCGCCGCCGGCACCCACTGAAATCACATCCGATACAGTTGTTCTACAGGATGAACATTCCGCTCAAAATTCGCTTGATTATTTAGGCATGTATCGTGGTTCATTACCGTGTGCCGATTGCGAGACGGTGGAAACTTCCATTGAACTCACTGAAGATTTTCATTTTTGGATGATTCGTTCAGGAGGAAAAGAACAAAAAAGGGAAGAAATTTCCGGGACATATTCATGGAATGAAGAAGGAACCACCATTATATTGGATAATCTGGCAGGTGAGCCAAATCAATTTCTGGTGACCGAGAATTCGCTCATCCAACTTGATATCAATGGCAATAAAATCGTCGGAAACCAAGCTGAGAAGTATGTGCTCACAAAACTCAATGAAGCGGAAGCCGCAAAAACCGACGCGCGCTTGGGGAGGGAACGGACTAAAATATCCGACTTAGGATGGGTCCTTACAGAATTCTCCGACAAGCCCGTAAAATTGGTTACCGATAAAGTGGATCTGCAATTCGCTACCGACAATTCTTTTACGGCATTTGCAGGATGTAACCGTATGCGGGGAAATTATAAGGCCGCTTCGGCAAAAATAGCGATCACAAACATTATCGCGACCAAAATGGCCTGTGCTGACATGGAAAATGAAAGCAGGTTGCTCCGGGTTTTGGAACAGACTGATAATTTTGTAGTCAATCGGGAAATATTGCTGTTGCGCAATGGCGAGAAGGTTTTGGCAAAATTCAAATCGGTTCAAAAATAATGGCACGTATTCTCGCACTTGATTTCGGACAGAAACGAACAGGAGTTGCAGTTACCGACGAGCTGCAGATCATCGCATCCGGACTTACGACCGTTCCTTCAGAAGAATTACTCGATTTTTTAAAGCGATATTTCCTGGCCGAAAAAGTCGAAAAAGTACTTATTGGACAACCTGTGAAAATGAATTATGAACCATCTCAAAGCGCAGCCGCCGTTGATGCATTCGTCGCCAAATTTATGAAAGCTTTCCCCGATATGCCTCTCGATAGGGTGGATGAGCGTTTTACGTCAAAGATGGCAGTGCGAACAATGATCGACAGCGGTCTCCGCAAAAAACAACGGCAAAACAAAGCGCTGATTGACGAAATCGCAGCGACCATCATCTTGCAGGACTATTTGCAGCGAAAAACCTGATCACCGGGTCTTCATCAGTTCAAACGATGTTTTCATTATTTTTTCCGAAAGGCCCGTCAACCAGATCAGTTGTTCAATAATCAAATGGGCTTCCTGCATTTTGTGAGCGAAATGAGGATCGGTATCCAATATTTCGCGGTCCTTGATTCGTTTCAGTTCAGTAAAACTGACATCGGCAACATCACTACTCATTACTTCCACATCATCGGCCGGACCCAGATTCAAAACGGTGATCGAAGCATTGAGGTTTGCCAGGATTTTATCCACCGCAAAATTAAATGTTTCCGACGCAGTCGTAGTCTCCCGCGTTTGAATGAATGTTCCCAGCGATGCCGATGCCGACAATAATGTATGGTTTAAGACCGCAAGCTGATAAAATTGGGCGATCTGGCGCTGTTTGGATTTTGGTTCCTGAACCATTCTCTGGTAAGACGCCATCAGATTTCCCACGCCTACAAAAGCGTTTTTACGCGCCACCCGATAGGATGTTGTCACGCCACCTTTCTTATTATACAGAGCTGAAATTTCAGCCAGATAATCGCGGTTTGCCTCAATTGTATTCTTCAAAAAGGTGGGTATGCTTACAAATTCCCACGACGGCCACAGAAAATAATTTGCGAAAAAGGCCAATGCGCCGCCAATTAAAGTATCGGCCATTCGGTACTGAATGACGTTTTCAATATCCGGCGTTAAGATACCGTACAGAAAGACAACGTAAATGGTCACAAAGGTGACGCCAACACGGTAATTGATGGAAGTGAAAGTGAAACCCAAAATCATCGAAACCACTGCAAGAGTTCCTATCAGCACCGGATGTTGCGTTGCGGAAAGGATCGCAAACGCAATTAAACCTCCGATGATCGTTCCAATGATCCGTTGGAAACTCCTTGATTTTGTTAGTCCGTAGCCGGGCCGCATAATCACAACGATTGTAAGCAGGATCAAATACACATTTTGCAGCGGGAAAAACCAGCCAATGGCAAAACATATCAATATGGTGATGGTAAGCCGCAAAGAATGACGGAAAAACGAAGATGAAAACGTCAGGTTATCAATCAGTGTTTCCAGCGGATAATAAAGAGGCGTCAGGAATTTCTCAAGATCCTTGTCGAGGCCTTTAAGTGCTTTCAAATCGGGGTTGGTAGAAAATGCACGTTCGGTCACCTTGATTTTTTCGGTTTGTTTTTCGACGTAGTGCAACATATTGTTAAGCAACCATACATTGCCCGCCACCGAATCGTCGGATGCTTTGTACTCCCGTATGGCAGCTTCAAATTTCTGCATCTTCAGTCCAAGTTTACGTCGGGGCGAATGAGTTCGTTGATTCTCGATGCTTTTTGCAAGCGATTTTAATGTCGATGAAAGACTGTAGGCCAGACTTTGATAAGTGTCAAGAATGTTTTTGTGACGGCTAAATTTCTGCTGGATTTTATTGTGATCGAATGAGGTCGACAATGCGAGCTCAAGTATTTCAACCAACGATATGAAGGCCAGCAGCATCTTCCGGTTTTGCTCCGAATTACCGGAATCGGGGCGGTTGCGGATTAGAATTTCTCGTATGTTTTCATGAATTCCGTTCAAATCGACCTGCAAATTCAATTGCTTCTCGATTATCCTGGCGCGGTTGATATCTGCGCTCCATAAGTCACCGCGCAATTTCAGGTATCGCGATGTTAGCCGAATGCATTCAGCCATCTGAAGTTCGGTGTACCGATGTGGCCGTAGAAAATGAAACAGCAATGATATCAACAGATAAAAAATGCTTCCCGAAAAAAGTAAAGCCGAAGCGGTAAAAATTTGCCATCCGCTTTGCAAATGTCCAAAAGCCAGGGCAACCGATAGCAGACCTGAGAATGCGACCATATTGGCCCGATGTCCGTAGACCGACAGCATTGACAGGAAAAACAGTAAGATTGCCGTCAGCGGATATAACAGCCACGGCAGCGGATGCAGTATATTGACGAAGAGATTGCAACCGGCAACGATAACGGCCCCCACCAATACCCCCGTGATCTTGTGTTTCAGGTTGCTGGGAATGTCGCTGGGATAAACTAAGAACGCACCAATCGCAATGGCAAAACCAACCTCAAACATGTCGAAATAAGAAAACACAAGAACCGGAATCACCGAGGCGATAGTAACTTTGATCGCATTTGAAAAGTTCGTACTGTCGGCAAAAGTGCGGATTTGCTCAAGCATTATTCTTACGTTTTCCACAAAGGTACATATAACAGGCACTGCTGTGAAACCGATTTCAACGGAATCGTAAATATTCGCCAAATGTAACGCAGCACCGCCGGGTTGCACATTTTTTCACTATTTTTGCCAACGTTTGCACGAAAAATCTGCATCCGAACAACTCATAAAGATCTTCTAAGATGATTTATCCAATAGTTGGTTATGGCGACCCTGTTTTGCGAAAGGTATGCACCGACATCGAGTCGGATTATCCCGATCTGCAACAGATTATCGATAATATGTTTGATACGATGTATAACGCATATGGTGTCGGACTGGCAGCGCCGCAGGTTGGCATGCCAATTCGGATTTTCGTGATTGATACGGCGCCATTTGGTGAAGATGACGAACTCTCGGCTGAAGAGCAATTGAAGCTCAAGAATTTCAAACGCACTTTTATCAATGCCAAGATCATCAGCGAGGAAGGGAATGAGTGGGGCTTTAACGAAGGCTGTTTGAGCATTCCGGAAATTCGCGAGGACGTATATCGCAAAGAACGGATCACGATGGAATACAGGGATCGGGATTTTAAGTTGCAGACAGAAGTTTTCGACGGTCTGATTGCCCGAGTAATACAACATGAATACGATCATATTGAAGGTATTTTATTCACCGACCGTATTTCATCGCTGAAAAAGCAACTGGTAAAGAAGAAATTGCAAAACATTATGGAAGGCAAGGTTTTTCCCGATTACCGAATGCGTTTCATAGCCAAAAAAGGACGATAGCAAAAAATAATTTATAAAAATATAAAGATGAATTTAGAAAAAATACTGGCGATTTCCGGTAAACCCGGACTATACGCATTAAAGGTGCAAACGCGTACAGGTTTTGTGGCTGAGTCACTTCAGGACGGAAAAAAAATCACTGTAGGACTTCGTAGCAATGTCAGTTTATTGTCAGAAATATCGATGTACACTACAACCGGCGAAGTTCCTTTGGCCGATGTTATGCGCAGTATCGCCGTTAAGGAAGACAACGGACCCGCAATTTCACATAAGGAAGACCCGTCGAAACTCGCCGCTTATTTTGAAGAAATTCTGCCCGACTACGATCAGGACCGTGTATATCCGTCCGATATTAAAAAAGTGCTGAACTGGTACAGCATTTTACAGGCTAAAGGTTTGGTGTCTAAAGATGCGCCCGTAAAAGAAGAGGCAAAAACGGACACTAAAGAAACTCCGGCTAAAGACGATGCGTCATCGGAAAAACCATCGGCAGCAAAGCCAACTTCAGGCGAAGGCGAACAGAGCGAAGTTAAAGCAAAGGCGAAACCAAAGGCCAAAAAAGAGTAGTTTCCATATTTCACTAAAATAATTCCTGTTGCTGCCTAATTAGCGACAGGATTTTTTATTTTTATACAAAACCAATTTCAATGAATTCCAGGCAAGATCAGTTGGCAGCATTCGGTCGGTTGTTAGATATAATGGACGATTTGCGCGAGAAATGTCCGTGGGACAAAAAGCAAACAATTCAAACCCTTCGACATTTAACCATCGAGGAAACCTACGAACTCGGCGATGCAATTCTCGATAGCGACCTGAATGAGGTCAAAAAAGAGCTGGGAGATTTGTTGCTACACATTGTTTTCTACTCAAAAATCGGCAGCGAGACTAGCGATTTCGATATTGCTGATGTGTGTAACGAAATTTGCGATAAACTCATTCACCGTCATCCGCATATATACAGCGATACAGTGGTTGCCGATGAAGAAGAAGTCAAGCAAAATTGGGAAAAACTAAAACTTAAAGAAGGCAAAAAATCGGTATTGGAAGGAGTTCCTAAAAGTCTGCCGGCGCTGGTCAAAGCATCGCGAATCCAGGATAAGGTTAAAGGTGTTGGCTTCGACTGGGAAGAACCGCATCAGGTTTGGGATAAGGTAAATGAGGAATTGAACGAATTGCAATATGAAGTCGATGCCGGAAACCAGGATAAGATCGAGGCTGAATTTGGCGACGTTTTATTCTCGATGATCAACTATGCGCGATTTCTGAATGTCAATCCCGAAGATGCGCTGGAGCGGACCAATAAAAAATTTATCAAAAGATTTCAGTATCTGGAGAATAAAGCCGGTGAACTCGGCAAACCTTTGTCTGATATGACACTGGCCGAAATGGACGTATTCTGGAACGAGGCGAAAAAAATCTAATCGTTGGCGATGCGCTTCAATTGAGCTAAATCGGTGATGGTGATGGTTTTTCCGGTGAGTGAAATGATGCCGGATTTATTCAATTCTGATAGCAATCGGATGCAACTCTCGACCGCCGTGCCAATGATGCTTGCAATTTCATCACGGGATAACTGAAGCTTTAAAGTGCCATCGGCGTTGGTGCCGAAAGTTTCTTTCAGATAGATCAGCGTGAAGGCCAACCGCTCCTTTACGCTTTTTTGCGCCATATTGACCATTAGTTCATCGGCATCCTTTAAATCGCCGCAGATGTTTTTCATTACTTGCATCGAAAACAGGCTGTTATCATTGAAGAAGCCCATAATTTCGGCTTTCGGAATAAAACATACTTCCATGTCTTCAAGGGCCACCGCACTTAAGTTGGCCGTTTCATCACTAATCAATGATCGCTGGCCTAGAAGTTCGCCTTTGGACACTAATTTCACGATGTGATTTTTGCCGCTCGGACTCAACTTTGTCAGTTTGCAAACGCCATCCTTGATGCAGAATACGCCGTTTACGCTTTCGCCTTCTCCGAAAATAGTACTGCCTTTTTTAATAGTGGTCGATACTTTGCATTCGGCCACCTTTAACAATTCGTCTTTTCTCAAGGTTTTGAGTGAACTCAATTCGCGTACAATGCATTGCTCACATTTGCTCATTACAACTAATTTGGGTCGTGCAAATCTACAACTTAATATGATATTTATCATATAATTAGTAAAAGCGTATCCCGACTTTTGCATCAAATTTCCATCATGGATCAACCATGTTTTCACTGCGGTTTACAGACAACAGAACAACTAGTAATCAGCTTCGACGATCGTCTGTTTTGTTGTGCCGGATGTAAAACCGTTTACCAGATTTTTAGTGATAACAACCTGACATCTTATTACGATTTTGCAAAGTCACCGGGTGCCACACCAACGACCGACCGCGATAAGTTCGATTTTTTGCAAAATGAGGATATTGCCGCAAAGTTGTTGCAGTTTACAGAAGGCACGACGTCGATTGTTACACTCAACATTCCCCATATCCACTGCAGTTCGTGTATATGGATTTTGGAAAACCTGCACCGGTTATTGCCACATATATCGAGTTCGCAAGTCAACTTCACCGAAAAAACCGTCCGGATCATTTTTGACAACAGCTCCACATCATTGTACGAAATCGTGCAACTGCTTGCAAATATTGGCTACGACCCTTACATCAGCCTGGATAATTACGATAAGGCCGCGAATAAATCGGATAATTCATTGATATATAAGCTCGGGATCGCGTTCTTCAGTTTCGGCAATATCATGCTCTTGTCGTTTCCCGAATATTTCGAAGTTGGTGAATATTGGATCGAAACCTATAAACCGTTTTTCCGCTGGCTGATTTTTTTGCTTGCGCTGCCGCCATTTCTTTACTCGGCTTCAGGTTATTACATATCGGCTTACAAAAGCTTGAAATCGGGACTGCTGAATATCGATATTCCCATTGCACTCGGGATCATCGTAATGTTTATCCGAAGTGCCGTCGATATGGTGTTCGATTACGGACCGGGTTTTTTCGACAGCCTCACCGGACTCGTATTTTTTATGCTATTGGGCAAGATGTTTCAGATCAAAACCTACAATTTCCTGAGTTTTGAACGCGATTATAAATCGTACTTCCCGATTGCCGTGACCCGAATTTCTAACGGCGTCGATGAAAGTGTTCCGGTGTATGATGTTGTTCCGGGCGACCGGTTATTGATTCGCAACAGCGAACTGATACCTGCCGACAGCATTCTGATTAGCGAACATGCATCAATCGATTACAGTTTTGTTAGCGGTGAGGCCGATGCGGTTTCCAAAAAATCAGGTGATTCGTTGTTTGCAGGTGGGAGGCAAATTGGCAAACAGATCGAAGTCGAAGTGGTCAAGCCAACGTCCCAAAGTTATCTGACCCAATTGTGGAGCCACGACGTGTTTCAAAAAGATGTCAACCAAGCGCACCGGACCATTACCGATAAAATCAGCCGCTATTTTACGCCTGCGCTGTTGCTGATTGCATTTGCGGGACTTGGTTACTGGATGTTTATCGACCTGGCCACCGCCTTCAATGTGTTCACCGCCGTTTTGATCGTTGCCTGCCCGTGTGCTTTGGCATTGACGGCACCGTTTACTTTTGGGAATATGCTGCGAATCATGGGCAACCGAAAATTCTATCTTAAAAATGCGCTTGCGATCGAACAATTGGCCGCAGTCGACACCATAGTATTCGATAAAACCGGAACACTCACTGCAGGTGAATCCGATATTTCATATGAAGGAAAGGCTCTTACAAGTCGCGATCTGACACTTTTAAAACAAGTACTGCGGGGATCAAACCATCCGCTGAGCAGGATGTTGTATCAAAATATCAGTGAGAATTCACCGGTCGTACTGTCTGAGTTTGAAGAAATCACCGGAAGTGGTATTATGGCAATCGCCGATGGGATCCGAATTAAAATCGGATCGGCGAAATTCATTGGCCAAACCGACCTTTCACCTGGCAAAAACACCGAAGTTCATATCGCTATCGAAGGTCGCGCCAGCGGTAAATTCATTTTCAGGAATCAATATCGCAGCGGACTACAATCGGTTTTTCAGCAATTATCCAAAAAGTACGATATCAAGATTTTATCGGGTGATAACGACGGTGAACGTACAGCGCTTTCCAAACTTTTGCCTGCTAACGCCGAAATGGTTTTCAATCAGAAACCAGAACAAAAACTAGAATTCATCCGCCAACTTCAGCAGCAGGGCCGCAATGTATTGATGGTTGGCGACGGCTTGAACGACGCAGGCGCATTGGCACAGAGTAATGTCGGTATATCG
>JADKLW010000375.1_pt1 | contig 19787 bp, 22 predicted proteins | sample 8641881 | NCBI WGS metagenome assembly JADKLW01 (sample SAMN16272185, study PRJNA661076) | feces metagenome | isolation source: fecal sample from diarrhoea affected cattle B | host: Bos taurus | place: South Africa: Lokaleng Village, Mahikeng | collected 2019-09 | reverse complement strand
TGGTTTACGCTTTCCTGATTGATTTTGACGTGGACGCGTCGGTGTTCGAAGCAGGTAATTCCGGTAACTATAATCTGCATCCGGTTCTGAGGGTTTCTACCGAAACCTCGACGGGCTCTATACGGGGAATTGTACTTCCGGGACCTTATCAGGTAGTGGCATCCGTTGTGGCGGGCGGTCAAACTATTTCGGCGTATGCCAACGACCTTGGGCAATTTGTAATTCATGGTGTGCCACAGGGAACTTATACCCTGTCAATTGATGTTGAAACCGGACTTGGAGTGGGTCCTGTGCAAATTGAGAATGTGACCGTGGTGAATGGTGAAGTAACCGATGTTGGGAACATTCCGTTATAAAAAGTTAACCTTTCGCAAAATACCTTAAAAGACAGCCAATTCACAGGCTGTCTTTTATATTTTTAACCAATTGTTAACAACGAACCACTAAAAAAATTTCCAATTTGCACGCATTAATTTTACACGTGTAAAACTGATACTAAACAACATAAAATGGAAGACACCACGGCCACTTTGGATATAAGGGCGATTAATGAAAAGATTGAAAGGGAAAGTGCGTTTATCGATCTTCTGAACCTCGAGCTAGGGAAAGTAATCGTAGGTCAGAAGCACATGATTGAAAGATTGTTGATCGGACTTCTAGGTCAGGGACACATATTGTTGGAAGGCGTTCCGGGACTTGCGAAAACACTTGCCATAAATACGTTGTCCCAAGCCGTTCAGGGTAGTTTCAGCCGCATCCAGTTTACACCCGATCTGCTTCCTGCCGATGTCGTGGGAACAATGATCTACAATATAAAGCAAAACGAATTTTCGATAAAAAAAGGACCAATTTTCGCAAACTTCGTACTAGCCGATGAAATTAACCGCGCGCCCGCAAAAGTGCAATCGGCTTTACTGGAAGCAATGCAGGAAAAACAGGTTACTATTGGCGATACCACATTCAAACTCGACCGTCCATTTCTTGTATTGGCAACCCAAAATCCTATCGAACAGGAAGGAACTTATCCGTTACCGGAAGCGCAGGTTGACCGTTTCATGTTAAAAACAGTTATCGACTATCCAAAAATGGAAGATGAGCGAATGGTAATTCGTCAGAATCTGAAAGGCGCATTCGAAACCGTAAATTCCGTCATCTCCACCGATCAGATAATCCGTGCTCAAGCAGCCGTTCGTGAGGTTTACATGGATGAAAAGATTGAAAAGTATATTCTGGATATCATATTCGCAACGCGTTATCCTGAAAAATATAAACTCGAAAAATTGAAACCGCTAATTGGATTCGGTGCATCGCCCCGAGGAAGCATCAATTTGGCAACAGCCGCAAAATGCTACGCTTTTATCAAGCGCCGTGGTTATGTGATCCCAGAAGATGTCCGGGCCGTTGTGCACGACGTTCTTCGTCACAGGATTGGCGTGACTTACGAAGCCGAGGCCGAGAACGTGACCTCAGTCGATATCATCAATAAGATCGTCAACGAAATCGAAGTACCATAAATTTTTGTTTGGAGTTTTTTGTTTCAAGCGCAATGCGAATGAGCGTACGTTAGGAAACCTTAAACCTTAAACTTTAAACAATTTCTAATGGATACCAAAGAGCTACTCAAAAAAGTACGCAAAATCGAAATTAAAACCCGCAGGCTGAGCGATCATATCTTTTCGGGTGAATATCATACATCTTTTAAGGGCCGCGGAATGACTTTCAGCGAAGTTCGCCAGTATCAGTTTGGCGACGACGTTCGCGCGATCGACTGGAATGTAACCGCGCGTTACAACGAGCCTTACATTAAGGTTTTCGAGGAAGAACGCGAACTTACGATGATGCTGATGGTCGATATAAGCGGATCGGAAGGATTTGGCTCAAAGAATCAATTTAAGGAAGATATCGTTACCGAAATTGCAGCAACAATGGCCTTCTCGGCAACGCAGAATAACGACAAAATCGGGTTGATACTTTTCTCAGATCAAATCGAATTGTACATTCCGCCCAAAAAAGGGAAATCACACGTGCTGCGAATCATTCGTGAACTGATCGAGTTTGAACCGAAGAGTAGAAAAACCGATGTCGCCATGGCGCTCAAGTTTTTATCCAGCGTGATGAAAAAGAAAGCAATCGTCTTTCTGATCTCCGATTTCCTGACAGCCGAATTTGAACATCCGCTGAAAATCGCGGCCAAAAAACACGATATCACCGGAATTCGGGTATACGATCAGCGAGAGGAAAGTTTGCCAAACCTTGGAATGGTACCCATGCTCGACGCCGAAACAGGCGAAATTCGGCTTGTGAACACTTCGGCGAAAGAGGTGCGAATGGATTACGAAAAGTATTTCCGCTCCAAAAGCAATTATTTTAAGGAGACCTTTAGTAAATGCGGCGCTGGAGTCGTAAATACCCGCGTAGATGAAAGTTACGTAACAAAATTGCTGGGATATTTTAAATCCCGATAATTATGCTGAAATATTTATACATATTTTCTATTTTGTTCTTCACCACTGTATCGGCGCAAAAACGTGTCGAAACTTCTGTGGATACTACTCGCAATAAAATCGGGGCGCAGTTCAATCTGACTTTAAAAACCGAAGTGGACACCTTGTCAAATGTGATTTTCCCAGCTGGGGAGAGATTTGGCCAGCTGGATGTCATCAGAAACTATGTTGTCGACACCACAAAGACTGGCGATAAATACCAACTTGTCAAAAGATATGGATTGACACAATTTGATTCAGGTCGGTATGTGATCCCGCAGATGAAGGTCACCATCAACAACCGCACTTTCATGACGGATTCAATTGCACTGGAAGTCGATAATGTCGCCGTCGATACGCTGAAACAGGACATGTACGACATTAAACCAATTGTCGGCGCGTCGTCAAAACCCTTTCCCGAATGGCTGAAATATCTGCTGATATTTTTATTGATTCTGGCAGTAGGCGCATTGGCTTACTTCCTGATCAAACGCCGCCAGAGAAAAGCCGGAGACTCATTGGCATTCAAAACACCAATTGAACGAGCCACCACTTTGCTACAGGATCTCGAGAAAAAGGAACTCTGGCAGAAAGGTGAAATAAAGGCATATTACAGTGAACTGACAGATATTGCCCGAAATTACATCGAAGAAGCTATTCACATTCCGGCAATGGAGAGCACAACTTCGGAACTGGTCGCCGGACTCCGGGCGGTTTCACAACAAAAGAAAATGCCGGTATCACAGGAAACATTGGCAAATCTTGAGAAAGTCCTGATGCAGGCCGATCTTGTCAAATTCGCCAAAAGCAAACCGCTCGACTACGAAATTGCCGAAGACCGAAACCGTATCGAGAAAACTATCATCACACTTGATAAGTCGATTCCGGAAGTTGTCGAGGAGGATGTTGAAGAAAAAGAAGCGCTCCTTCGGAAAAAGATGCGAAAGGAACGAATGGTCCGCATACTCGTCCCAACGGGAATCGTATTTATTCTACTGTTAGGAACGTTGGCCTATTTTATAGCTACACAAGGTTTTACATACGTTAAGGATACCATCGTCGGGCATCCTACAAAAGAATTGATGGAAGGTGAATGGGTTTACTCAGAATATGGCCATCCGGCGATCGCACTCGAAACGCCACGAGTATTAAAGCGGGAACCCGCCGAAAAACATCTCGGTAAAGACATGATGTCGATGTTTAAACATTTTCAGATGTTTTCGTACGGATCGCTTTTGGAGAACTTTACCGTAATGGTCTCAACAATGAGTTTCAAAGCCGAAACCGAAATCGACCTTCAAAAAGTAGCCGGCGGCATCGTGCAAGGGTTCGAAGCGCAGGGCGCCCAAAATATATTGGTTAAACAAGAGGAATTCAATACGGCCGAAGGCGTTACCGGTGTGAAAGCATATGGCTCATTGACCGCAAATCACCCCGCTACTGGCAAGAGAACCAAAATGGTTTACCAAGTGCTCGCTTTTGGACAAGATAATGGTGTACAACAGATTATTGTAATGTATGAAGAAGGTGATCTCTATGGGAAAGAAGTAATGAATAGAATCCTGAATTCGGTCGAACTTAAAAAACTCAGCAATTATGAATAGCATAACATTCATGAATCCGGGGTTTTTCTGGCTTCTTCTTTTGTTGCCAATTCTAATCGCGTGGTATTTCTGGAAACGGCGCGAACACACCGCTACCTTTAAAGTCAGCTCGCTGGCCGGTTTTAAATCAAATTCATGGTTGGCGAAATTAAAACCGTTCCTATTCGTACTTCGGCTACTGGCGCTTGCATTTCTTATCGTAGCAATGGCAAGACCACGCACCGTGGATGTTAGCAGCAAAACCAAAACAACGCGCGGTATCGATATCGTTATGGCAATCGATGTGTCGGGAAGTATGCTGGCCAGGGATCTGAAACCGAATAGGCTTGAAGGGTTAAAAGTGGTTGCAAAGGATTTTGTCGAAGCCCGGCCCAATGACCGCATCGGATTAGTATTATACGCCGCCGAAGCATATACCCAAACGCCGGTCACCAGCGATAAAGCAATCGTAATCGATGCCATCAGAAAAATTCGGTACAACAATGTTTTGCAGGACGGAACCGGTATCGGCATGGGATTGGCCACATCGATCAACAGATTAAAAGACAGCAAAGCCAAAAGCAAAGTAATTATCCTGATGACCGACGGGGTGAACAACGCCGGTTTTATCGAGCCGGAGACAGCAGCCGATATTGCCAAGGAATACGGTATAAAAGTGTACACTATCGCCATCGGTACAAATGGCATGGCCGAATTCCCATACGCGTACGGTCCGAACGGAACATTCCTTTTTAAAATGATGCAGGTCGAAATTGATGAAACATTGCTGAAAAATATTGCGAAAAAAACAGGCGGTGAATATTTCCGTGCCACCAGCAACCGCAAACTCGAATCGATATATGAAGAGATCAATAAATTGGAAACAACTGAAGTTGAAGAACTGAAGTTTTACGATTATAAAGAATTATACCGGCCATTGGCAATCATCGCCGGACTATTATTGCTCGGTGAGATTTTATTGCGGCAAACCTTATTCAGAAGTTTTATATGATGTTTGACGAAATAGACGAAAATAAATATTTCTACCTGCTGCTGCTGATTCCGCTGCTGGTTCTGTTGTTTCTGTACAATTTGTACTGGCAGCGAAAAAAACAGCGCGAATTTGGCGATATTGAACTAGTGCGTCGATTGGCGCCCGAACGTTCTGTGTTTAAATCGGCCTTGAAGTTTGGCGTATTGTTGCTGGCAATTGCGGCACTGTCGGTTGGCCTGGCAAATCCGAAGACAGGAACAAAAATGGAAACCGTTAAACGCGAAGGGATCGACATCGTATTCGCCATCGATGTTTCAAAAAGTATGCTGAGCGAAGACGTGGCACCAAGCCGACTGGAAAAAACCAAACAGGTCGTTTCGCAATTGATCAATCAGTTTGCTGGCGACAGGATAGGTATAGTCGCCTACGCTGGAAGTGCGTTTCCGGTGTTGCCGATCACTACCGATTATTCGGTTGCCAAAATGTTCCTGCAGGGAATCAATACCAATATGGTCTCTTCTCAGGGAACTTCGCTGGAAGAAGCAATTTCGCTGTCGACCACTTATTTTCAGGAGGACCAGCAGGCCAACAAGCTGATTATATTAATTTCCGATGGTGAGGACCACACAGAGGGAGCTTCCGATGCCGCCGCCGCCGCTAAAAAAGCCGGAATAAAGATTATCACCATCGGTATTGGAACCGCAAAGGGTGGCCCGATCCCGTTGAAAATAAACGGACGTGTGCAAAGTTTTCAGCGTGATCAAAATGATGAGGTAGTGATATCGAAACTCAATCGCGAAAGTTTGATGACCATTGCTAAAAATACCAATGGTGGCTATGTTTCGGGCAACAACACCAAAGAAGTGGTTGACTATGTGAAAAACGCATTGGATAATATCGAAAAAACAGAATTTGAAACACAGCAATTCACCGATTACAATTCGCAGTTTCAATGGTTTATCGGGTTTGCATTGCTGCTTCTGGTAATCGATACTTTCCTGCTGGAACGCAAAACAGCATGGGTAAGGAAATTGAATTTATTTAATGAAAAGGAATCATGAAGAAGTTGGTATTAATAATGACGTGTCTGATGGCGCTTCCCGGGCTCGCGCAGGAAAAAGATAAGTTTCTGCCTGCGGCCAACGAAGATTTTGCAGAAAAAAAGTACGCCGATGCTGAAGCCAAATATCGCCTGTCACAGTCGAAATTCCCCGACAAATCGGCTGCTGCCTATAATCTTGGAAATGCTATTTATACGATGGAACAGCCCGCCGAGGCAGGACAGGCTTATATTAGAGCGGCTGAAAAAGCGACAACCCGCGCACAAAAACATAAAGTTTATCACAATCTGGGCAATGTTTTCATGAAGGAGAAAAATTACACCGCGGCCGTGAATGCTTACAAACTGGCATTGATCAACAATCCAGACGACGATGAAACGCGGTATAATTTTGCATTGGCGAAAAAATTCCTGAAAGACAATCCGCCGCCTCCAAAGGACGACAAGGACCAAAAAGACAAAAAGGAACAGGACGAAAAATCGGAGAACAAAAAGGACAAAAACGAAAAGAGCGACGAAGAAGAAGAGAAAAAGGATCCCAATAAGAAAGGCGAGAATGAAAAGGAAGACGATGTAAAAAAGCAACCGCAGCAACAACCACAGCAAGGCGGCGGAATCCCGAAACAACGAATCGAAAATTTACTCGATGCCGTAAATAACGAAGAAAAGAAAGTGCAGGATAAAGTAAAAGCACGCGAAATAAAAGGCCGGCCTGTAAAGACGGAGAAAGACTGGTAATAGCAGCGAATTCAAGAATGAAAAAAAGTATAGTTATATTATTTCTCGCATTGGTGCAGGCGGTATCGGCTCAAGTACAGTTTGAGACGAAAGTCAGCAAACAGTCGCTTGCCATGAATGAGACTTTGCGTGTCGATTTTATAATGAATGCCGATGGTGATAATTTTTCGCCTCCGTCATTTGAAGGCTTTAAAGTTGTGGGTGGCCCGAGCCAGCAGGTCAGCCAATCGTGGGTCAATGGCAAAAGTTCATTCAATAAGATATATTCGTATTTCCTGATGCCAACGCAGCGCGGAAACCTGACAATCCGCCAGGCCTCCATCGAAATCAACGGCCAGACGTACAAAACCGCGCCGGTTACAGTGTCAGTGTCGGCTGCAGTGGAAAGGCCACGGGATCCTGGCGATAATTCACCAACCAGCGATCAGTCGATTTATCTCGTCGCCGAAGTGTCGAAGACAAACCCGTATGTCAATGAGCCAATCACGGTAGTTTATAAATTGTATTTCAGCTATAACGTTGGTATCAGCAACTGGCGCGAACTCGACAAGCCTAGGTATAATGATTTCTGGAGCCAAAATATCGACATTAAGCAATTAGTTGCCGAAGAAGGACGCTACAACAACGAACCGTTTCGGTATGTAATACTGCGAAAAACAGTGCTTTATCCGCAGAAATCAGGTAAATTGGAAATTGAACCTTTAACACTCGATATCGATGTGCAGCTTCCTACCAACCGACGAAATATTTGGGGACAGGTCCAGGTCGTTGAAGATCACAAACGCGTATCAGCGGGCGCCCGGACAATTAACGTAAAACCGTTGCCGGAAGCCGGAAGACCAGATGATTTCTCAGGTGCGGTTGGCCGATTCGACTTCAAAGTTACGCCTTCGCGCACAACCGTGAAGAATGGTGAAAGCCTTGATGTGACGGTGTCGGTATCGGGAACAGGAAATTTGAAATTATTTGATATTCCAAAACCTGTGGTGCCAACGGGACTCGAATTATACGACCCTGTGCACAAAGAAAACGTCAACACGCCGCTGAGTGGCATGAACGGCAAAATTACCGATACCTATACCATTGTACCGGAATTCAAGGGGAATTATCCAATCAAGGCCATGCGATTTTCGTACTTTGATCTCACCAGTAAATCGTATAAAACCATTACGTCGCCCGAATTCGTGATCCGCGTTCTGGACGGACCGGGATTGCCGCAATCGGATGTTGCGTCGAACGGCGATGGTGCAAAGCAACCAATTCTCGTTCCCGAGCATTTTAAATTCATAAAATTGAACACCGATCTGACTGCCATCGGCAGCCGCAAATCATTTTTCGGATCGACCGCTTTCTACGTGTTGACCGCTATACCTTTTCTAATGATCCCGCTGTTGGTACTTTTTAAACGCAAAAAGCAGCAGCGCGATAGTGACGTGATTGGAAACCGTGTGCGAACATCAAACCGATTGGCGCGCAAATACCTTTCGGATGCTAAGCGGAACATTAACGACAAAGAGCAATTTTACATCGCACTTGAAAAGGCTATGCACAACTTCCTGAAGGCAAAATTGCATATCGAGACATCGGAAATGAGCAAGGAAAAAATTCACGAGATATTGCTCGATCGCGGTGCTGATGCAGAAACAGTCCGCGATTTTATCGTGCTGACAGAAAACTGTGATTTTGCCCGATACGCGCCGGCCTCGGCTGGAGCGATCCAACATGATTACGGCAAAGCAATTAGCATCATTTCGGAACTTGAAAAACAACTTAAGTAAATGGCGTCAAGTTTAAAATATATCACCGGATTTTTCCTGCTGCTAACGCAAGTAATTGTTGCGCAGGACTTCGAGCTCGCCAATAAGCATTACCGCGATGGTAAGTTTGATGCCGCAGTAACCGAATACGAGAAAATTATCCAAAGTGGTAAGGAATCGGATGAACTGTATTTCAATCTCGCCAATTCATATTACAAACTGGCTAAAGTGGGTCCTGCGATTTACTATTATGAAAAGGCATTGTTGCTCGACCCCAATGACAAAGACGTACAAAACAATCTCAAATTTGCTCAGAAAATGCAAATCGATGAAATTAAGGAATTGCCCGGCAGCGGGGTGAACAATGCACTTAGTCGGTTCACCGGCATGTTTCATCATGACTCTTGGGCCTGGATAACTGTTGCGTCGGCGTTTGCGTTCCTGTTGGCATTCGTCGGATATTATTTCATCGGCGCAACGCTCTATAAGCGAATTTTATTTGTGGCAATGTTCGTAATGTTACTTCTGATGTGTATCAGCATCGCATCGGCATGGCATCAAAAAAGAACAACCGACGGCGAGCGTCCGGCAATTGTATATGCCGAAATTGCAGGTGTCAAGGCCGAACCCACTTCCGATGCCAACGATGCATTTATCCTGCACGAAGGCGCCAAGGTGTATGTGATCGAATCGTTGGAAAACTGGAGGCACATATCGCTTGCCGATGGCAATGACGGATGGATCGATGCGAAAGCTATTCGGGAACTGAAGTAGGCTGAGTCTCTTGATCGGGAAGCGACTGCTGCCATTCATCGTACCAACTTTCGATTGTAGGATACAATTTTGCTGCTACCCGCGATATCGGATTGTAGAATATCGATTGTTCGGTGCTTTCCTGTGAAATGAGTGCGCCATTCGTATTAATTTTACTGAACAAATTAAGGAAAACGCTAAGTAACAGAACTGTTTTCAGCAAACCCGCCACGGCGCCCATGATTTTATTGACTAAACCGAGGCCGACCATTCCTGCAGTTTTTGTCAGTATTTTTGCAAGGATAGACATGCCGATCACTACAAGTACAAACGTCAGGATAAACGCTGCGACCTGAATGCTTTTCGGATTCCATGAAACGTGATTTTCCAGGATTCCACGCATTAAATGTGAAAATTTCAGCGCAGCCCAAATTCCGACCACCAATGCGATCAACGATGCAAGTTCGGCAATGAAACCGTTCCAGATACCGCGCAGGACGCCAAATGCGAGAATCAGCCCAAGTACTATATCAATATACTCCATATCCAGTAATTGCCCGCCAAGATAAAGACTTTTGCCCGAAAACAAAATCGGTATTAGTATCTTTGCGGCACTTCATTTCAAAAAACAATGTCAAGAGATATACAATTAAAAGAGCGGTGGGAAAAACTCGTCGCAATATTATCCGATAAATTTTCACAGGGCGAAGACCTCGATCTGGATGCGATCATCTATCTGATCGGTGTTCAGGAGCTTGGGAAAGTCCACCAAAAATACCAAAAGGACGAAAAACTTAATCTGATGCACATCGCAATCTGCCGGTTATTGGAGCCCTACGGATTCTACGAATTCGATTACGTCGACAAAGAAGGCTGGCCACATTACACCGTCAAAGAGCAATTGCCCGCATTACGCGCCGGCGAGCAGTCGGTTTTGATGAAGGAAGCCATCGTGCAATACTTTATCGAGAAGGAACTGATTGAGTAGTTTTCGAAAAGTTATAACAAATCGGCACGAACAAATTCGCTAAATTTGCACCTCTGAACACCAGCGCAATGACAGATAAAATCAAGGAATATATTGGCGAAGTCAACGCCTTCCAAACCAAAGACAAAGCCGAACTAGAAGCTTTCCGAATCAGATTTCTGGGAAAGAAAGGAATTTTAAATGATTTCTTTGCCGAGTTCCGCAACGTGCCAAACGACCAGAAAAAGGAATTTGGCCGGGTTATCAACGAACTCAAAGATGCTTCAGAGGAAAAAGTGCGTTCTATTTCCGAAGCACTTGAAAATAATGAAGAAGCCGCCGGCATTTACGGTGATTTGACGCGCCCGGGCGAGCCGGTCAAAATTGGTTCGCGCCATCCAATATCATTGGTTAAAAACCAGATCATCGATATCTTTTCGAACATCGGTTTCAATGTTTCCGAAGGCCCCGAAATCGAAGACGACTGGCACAACTTTACCGCTTTGAATTTGCCCGAATATCATCCTGCGCGCGATATGCAGGATACATTTTTTATCCAGACAAATCCCGATGTGCTGCTTCGAACGCACACGTCGTCGGTTCAGGTTCGCTATATGGAGAATACAAAACCGCCAATCCGGACGATTTCACCGGGACGCGTGTTCCGCAACGAAGCCGTTTCGTCGCGCTCGCACTGCATTTTTCATCAGGTAGAAGGTTTGTACATCGACAAGGATGTTTCATTCGCCGATCTGAAACAGACACTTTTGTACTTCACAAAAGAAATGTTCGGAAAATCGAAAATCCGGCTTCGTCCGTCGTACTTCCCGTTTACTGAGCCAAGCGCTGAGGTTGATATCTACTGGGGACTTAAAACAGAAACCGATTACCGCATCACCAAAGGAACCGGCTGGCTTGAAATCATGGGTTGTGGGATGGTCGATCCAAATGTATTGAAGAACTGCGGCATCAACGCCGATGAATACAACGGTTTCGCATTCGGTATGGGCATCGAGCGCATTGCCATGTTGCTGTACCAAATTGGCGACATCCGCATGTTCTACGAAAACGACGTGCGCTTTTTGGAGCAGTTCCGTTCGAGCATTTAAAGCATATGAATTTTTAGGAGCTTTATCCGGCTCTGCGCTGTATCTTTTTTAAATTTTCGGGTTCCACCCGCAATTTCAAAAAAGGATGCCGCTTCGATCCGGGCTAGGGCCGGCAGCATAAATTATAAGAATGAAAAAAGACATCGTTATCCCAAAATCAGAAAATGTCCTCATGGCCGCCGTTTCCGAATGGAGCGACGATTTCATGGAGAAAGTCTGGAATGTGTACCTGATCAATGACTCGGATTTCGACCTCGATGGCGTAATGGTTGTTTCGAAAGCGTTTGGAACAGTAGATGGCGAGATGAAAAAATCTTCGATGCTACGGCATGCGTTTGAAAAGATCCCGTCGGTTTCTGCGGCCAAAGTCGAAATGATCGAGAAGAGTTTGCTGAAACTGAACAACGAGTTTATGGTGACTTACTTCATCGGGAAGACATTATACGACCGCAAATTCATCTTCAGAGCGGGTTCTGTAAATGATAACGCGACACAGGAGATTCCGGTACTGTTTGTCGATGGTGTGCTCCTGTCCTAATCCAGTTTGTCAGTCAGATTTTTGAAAACTTTCTTCGCTTCCTGGCCCTCGTATAAAATTTGATAGACCGCATCGATTATCGGCGTCTTAGCGCCATAACCCTGATTGAGTTCATAGGCGCTTTTTGTGGCATAATAACCTTCGGCCACCATGCTCATTTCCATCATGGCCGATTTGACGGTGTAGCCTTTGCCAATCATGTTGCCGAACATCCTGTTTCGGGAAAAAACAGAATATCCGGTCACAAGTAAATCACCCAGGTAAGCCGAGTTGTTGATGTTGCGCTTCATTCTGTGGACTTTCTTGATGAATTTTTTCATCTCGCGTATGCCGTTGCTCATCAAAACCGACTGGAAGTTATCGCCATATCCGAGTCCATGAGCGATTCCCGCCGCGATCGCATAAATATTCTTCAACATAGCCGCGTATTCGGTCCCGATGATATCGTCCGAAATTTTTGCTTTGATATAATTACCCGACAGGTGATTCGCTACTATTCGCGCTTTTTTGCTGTCGCCGCAAGCTATCGTAAGATATGATAACCGTTCGAGCGCCACTTCTTCAGCATGGCACGGGCCGGTGATCACGCCAATGTTTTCGAGTGGTATATCGTATTTTACGTTGAAATGTTCGCCCACTATCAAGCTCGTTTCGGGTACTATTCCTTTAATTGCCGAGAAAATCACTTTACCTTCCAGGCTTTCTGTAAGTTTTTGTAGTTCGCCATTTAAAAACGCCGACGGAATCGCGAATATGAGATAATCGGCATATCGCACCGCTTCATTGATGTCGCTTGTCAAGAACAGTTTTTCAGTGTGGAATTCAACCGAACTAAGATAGTTGGGATTGTGCCGATATTGTTTGATATGGTTAATTGCATCTTCGTTGCGCATATACCAACAAATCTGATCGACGTTTTCACATAACATTTTGGCAATCGCGGTTGCCCAGCTACCACCGCCGATCACGGCAAACTTGGGTGAACTAATCATGGTTGAATATTTGTGTCAAAAGTAACCATTTTAATACAGTATTAAAAGTGATATCTTCGCAATCGTCCTAGTGACGGCACTTCAAGCTACTGCAGTAACTTTAACTTAATTTTATGATTTACAGCACAATGCAGACGAAAATCGAACGTTATTAAAATGTGCCAGAGATTCTCATACAAGTTGAAGGTACTGAAGATATAAAAAGTTAGTTAAATTTTGTTTTTGGTGTTTTGAGAAAGGCGCTTTTGAAAAATTTCAGAAGCGCCTTTCGATTTTTAACTGTAAGACAGTTCAACAATCTCCCGTACGTTTTCAGGAGTGATATTCTGCCGTTCGCCTAGTCCTTTCCATCCCCTTTGTTCAAATCGTGCCGCTATAAAGTCGGCCGTCCTTTCAAAATCCTCTGTATACTCAGATAGTTTTGTCTGCATTCCCATGCTGTGGAAAAAATCAGTTGTTTTGTCAATTGCCAATGCGGCGACTTGGTCATCGTTACCCTCAAGTTTAAAAATGCGTCGGCCGTATTGGGCGAGTTTTTCCTTTTTCGTCTCAAACATCACCTGATACAATCGCGGGGCGATAATGGCAAGCGTCCGGGCGTGGTCTATATTGTAAAGTGCCGTCAGTTCATGGCCAATCATGTGTGTTGCCCAATCGGTTGGTACGCCCTTGTTCAGCAATCCGTTCAACGCCATCGTGCAGCACCACATAAAATTTGATGCGAGTACATAATCATCGGGTTTTTTGACAACGTCGGGACCGATTTCGATCAATGTCTGTAAAACACCTTCGGCAATCCTGTCCTGCAGAAATGCTTGGTGTTTATAAGTCAGGTATTGTTCCAAGACATGCATATAAGCATCCACGACGCCATTCTGTATCTGTCGTTCCGGTAATGAACGTACAACGGTTGGATCACAAATCGAAAATTTCGGAAACAGCGCACTTCCGCCAAACGATAATTTTTCCTGTGTTGCATCGATCGTGATTACGGCACCCGAATTCATTTCGCTTCCCGTCGCCGGCAATGTCAGTACTGTTCCAAACGGTATTGTAGCCGAAGTGTCGGTCAGCAATAATCGCTTTTTTAAAATATCCAATGGTTCGCCTTCAAATTTAACGGCAGCCGACATGAATTTAACGCCATCAATCACCGATCCGCCGCCGACGGCAAGAATAAAATCGAGGTTTTTCTCGCGGATGACGTTAATTCCCTTGGAAAGTGTTTCGTATTTTGGGTTGGCTTCGATTCCGCCAAATTCGGTTATGTCAAAACCTGCAAGCGCTTTAATTACCTGGTCGTAAGTGCCATTTTTAAAAATACTTCCACCGCCATAAGCGAGCAGGATTTTCGATCCTGTCGGAACCAATTTACCGAGTTTCGCGATTTGGTCTTTTCCGAAAATTAAATTCGTCGGATTATATAATTCAAAATTGTTCATGAGATATAATTTATTCCGCATAAAGTTAGCCATGCGAACGCGGTGATGCTGATAAAGGAATGTTAAGATTACTTTCTGTAAAGATTATTGTCGTCAATGTAGTGCCAAACTTTTTCAGACAGCATCGGCTGTACGTTTTTTCCGGCATTTATATTTTCGCGGATAAATGTCGATGATATCTCGACGATGGGCGCATCGATCATCGTAACGTTTGGATGATTGTGATGGGTCGTTTTTTCAATCTCGGATGAAATCCTCGGATAAACGTAAATCTGGTGATTCTCCATCAAAAATTCGTAGTTTTTCCATTTGTGAAGTGATCGCAGATTGTCTTCGCCCATAATCAGCGAAAAAGTATGTTGCGGAAATTTGTCGTGAAGATGGGCCAAAGTATTGGTTGTGTAATTTGGCTGCGGCAATTTAAATTCGAAGTCGGATGGTTTGATTTTAGGGAAATCCTGTGTAGCTAAATGTACGAGTTCGAGGCGCTGATAATCGTCGAGAAGGGTGGCTTTTTTCTTCAGCGGGTTGTGAGGTGTGACCATCATCCAAACCTGATCGAGGTCGGAATATTCCGCCAGATGATTTGCGATGATCATGTGGCCTACATGGATCGGGTTAAAAGTGCCAAAATACAATCCGACTTTCATAGCGGTAGGTTTAAACCTTATTTTGTTTGTACGAATTCTTTGACCAATTGATAAGCTTCTTCTTTCGCAACGTCCAAATCGTAATTTTTGATGATCTTATCAAATTGAGGCGCCGTTGCGAGTTCGACCGATGCTTTTGCAATACGCATATTGATCTTATCATCCGATTCGGTTGACCGTTTCTTTAACCTGATTTTCAACTCATCGATACTTGGCGGTTTGACGAACACGGCCAGAGTTTCATTGGGAAATTTACTTTTTATTCTAAGTCCGCCTGCGACATCGATATCAAAGATGACATGTTTACCTTTCGCCCAGATGCGTTCGATTTCGCTTTTTAGCGTTCCGTAGAAATTATCGCGGTACACTTCCTCCCACTCGAGGAAATCTTCGGCTTTGATATGTTTTTTGAATTCCTGAATAGAGATGAAATAATAGTCCTTGCCATCGACTTCATCACCGCGAGCCTCCCGCGATGTTGCGGAAACCGAAAATTCGAGGTTAAGCTCTTCAATGCCAAGCAAATGTTTTACTATTGTTGTCTTCCCGGACCCTGATGGCGCCGAAAACACTATTAATTTTCCTTTGTTCATTAATAAAGTTTCGGCTTTAAAGCACGTTCAATACTTGTTCTTTTATTTTTTCCAGTTCGTCTTTCATTTGGACGACCAGTTTTTGCATTTGTGCATGATTCGATTTCGAACCCATTGTGTTGATCTCGCGGCCCATTTCCTGGATTATAAATCCTAGTTTACGACCATTCGCTTCGCTGCCGGCCATGGTTTCAATGAAATAATTGAGGTGATTCTCCAGGCGGACTTTCTCCTCAGTAATATCGTATTTCTCAAGATAAAAAATCAGTTCCTGTTCAAATCGGTTCTCGTCCAATGTTACTTTGAGTTCGTCGATCGCGGCCATCAGTCGAGATTTTACCGTCGTTATTCGTTCGCTGTCCAGTGACGCGGTTTCGTTCATCATCGTCATGATATTCGCGATGCGGTGAAGGAACTCTTTTTCAAGAGCGGTGCCTTCCGAAATCCGGAAAGATTTTATGTTTTTAAGGCTTTCATCGATCACAGCCTGGATTTCGGCCCAGTCGGTGCCATCGATTTCGTCTCGCTCGGTCTTTAGTGCATCGGGCATGCGAACAGCCATTTTCATCAATTCGGTCTCATCAGCATCGGCATACACTTCGCGAAGTTGTGCGATATATGCTTTTATTATAGGAACATTGACTTTTGTCGAAGTTTGCTCGGTCGTACTTTCGATGAATATGGAAACGTCGATCTTTCCGCGTTCGAGCGCATTGGCGACCTGATTTCGCAGTGCCAACTCCATTTCGCGGTAGACCGACGGCATTCGTACGTTCAAATCGAGGCCTTTGCTATTCAGCGATTTGATCTCGACTGTAATTTTTTTGGATGGTAATTGCAAAGATGCCTTACCGAATCCGGTCATTGATTGTATCATATCAAAATGTAATAGCTGCAAAAGTAATAAAAACGAAAAGGTTAGGCCGGTCTTTACGCGGAAATCGGCTATGCTGGTTTTACGGTTTTTTTACTGGTTACCAATGCAACGCCGAGAAATATTACCGCCGCCGATGCGATTTTGACCCATGTCAGATGATCTTTGCCCAATCCGATGGCGAAAATGGCGGCAAAAACCGGTTGAAGGTAAATGAATACTGCGACTGTTGTGGGCTTAAGTTCGCGCATTGAAACCAGATTAAGCAAATAGGTTACAAAAGTTGACAGTACAACCACAAATGCAATTTTCCACCATATTGTATTCGGCATTAGTGACCAATCAACTTCGGCAAACTCGTTCCATCCGAAAGGCAACACCATTAGAAAACCGAATAAATAGATCCACTTTACGAAGTTGAAAGCGTTGTATTTATCCATCAGTTTTTTGACGATGATCAGGTAGAGCCCGTATGATGCTGCATTTACAAAAACCAAGAAATTACCAAGATTCGCATTGGTCGCATTGCCAACCGATTTTCCATACAGAATCAGCATAGCGGTTCCTGCCAATCCAAGTACAATACCGAAAATGCTGCGTTTGAGCATGCGTTCTTTCAGTAGAATAGCAGAAAGGATCAGTACGATAATTGGTGTTGTGACCATAATTACCGACGCCGAGATAGGCGATGTATAGCTTAATCCTTTGAAGAATGTCAGCATGTTCAAAGCGACACCAAAAAAAGCCGCCGCTGCGATTCGGGGAAAATCAGCGTTTGCAATGGGCTGCATCGGGACGAGATTGGTGCGGTTCATCAAAAATGCTGCAATCCAGAATAGAAGTGCCGAGATGCCAACGCGAATCAGTATGAACCCGTAGGGCTGCACATATTGCGGCATTACATCTTTCGCAATAGTGAAGGTCATACCGTAGATGATCGAAACCATTGTGGCACCTATGAGTGCAAGGGTGCGTTTTGACATTATTGTAAAACTGAGATGACTTCGTTGATATTCTTTTGGCTGTTGCCAATGTAAATTTTGCCTCCGATGATGAATACCGGCCGGCTTAAAAAAGTGTAATGTTGAAGCAGGTACTTTTTATAATCTTCTTCCGAAAGCTCTTGGTTTTTTAACCCGAGAGATTTATAAAGTTGGGCTTTTTTGCTGAACAACGCTTCATAACTTCCGGCCAGCGATTTCATTTCGTCAATTTCGGATTCGGTCAGAGGTTCTTGCCGTATATCGTGGAATACCAGATTGTTTTTTGGGAGAGACTTTATGATTTTCCGACATGTGTCGCATGATGCGAGGTAATATATCTTGTTCATGTAATTACTATTTGACGGTACAAAGGAACTTCATTTGGTTTGCATTAACTACTTTTATCAAAAAAATAAAATGCTCAGAACAACCGAAATCACGCTCCAAAACCGAAAAATATTACAGCAAATCCTGCATCGATATTCCACTGATCAACTGAATACAGTTTCAATCGGGTTCAGTAATAACATTATTTGGAACATTGCACACACAATCGCAACGCAGCAGCGGCTAGTGTATAAACTTTCGGGTCTTGAAGTGAATATTCCGATGGAAATCGACGAGCTGTATAAGCGCGGCACCAAGCCCGAGCATTATGTGCAGCAGCCGGAAATCGATTTAATTGAAAGTTTGCTATTCGAACCGGTCGAACGGACGTTACGGGATTTCAATTCAAACATCTTCAAGACCTTTACGCCATTTACGACAATGACCGGGTTCGAAATTCGGAACGTCACAGACGCAATGGAATTCAATAATTACCACGAGGCAGTCCACCTGGGGGTTATTATGAGTATTGGGAAATTCGTCTAAAACTTTTCCGGATCAAGGAATGCTTCGGCCTCCGACATTGGGATAAACAGTTCCTGCTGACCATCCGCGTAGGATGCGATTTCGTACGTATTGTAAAGAAGAAGAACGCCATTTTCCTTGACAATGATATTTTGTGGCAAAATGAACTGATCGGCTTCGAACATTAAACCGGTCGAATTAATATCAGTATTTTGAGGAATTTTAAATTTCTCCCTGAATCGTTTTTCGGCAAACACTCGGAACTCATCGCTGTTTTTAAATAGCATGCGCGGCGGAAAATATTTTCCGGTATTTGCGTCGAATAGTAATGAGCGCGTACCGCTGTAGCCATGCGCGCCGCCAGTGAACATATACGAATCGATTATGATATTTATTATCTTATCTGTTTTGTATCCGATTTTACCTTCGATTTTGCCTTCCCATCCAAAAGTGTCTTCGGGATGTTCAGCTTTCATTTTTTGGTATGAGGCGATGAAAGACGCTGCGAGCTCGTCGTAATTTTCTGCAACAAATGGTTTCTCGCCAAAATAAATGATTTCTTTACTGACTGCGAATAATTTCTTGTTTATACTGTCAGATATCACTCCTGACCCTGAAACTACAGGAATGTTTATAAGCACTGTCGGGCACTGGTCGATACAGTTCTGAACTTTTTTTTCAAATCGTTCCTGGGTAAATTCAAGTTCTTTATTACAACCGGTCAGAATTACGATCAAGAGTGCAAACAGTGAAATTTGTTTCATTTGTTGTTAATTAAATACAAAGCCGGGGGACGGATTGGCGCAGGAATAAATTAAGAAGTAAATTTGCCCAATTATTAAAGATTCTAAAAATCAATTATATGAAGTTTAACACAAAAGTAATACATGGTGGGCAGCATCATGAACCCACTACGGGATCGGTTATGACACCGGTGTTCCAAACGTCGACATATGTTCAAAAGTCACCGGGTCAACCTTTGGGAGAGTATGAATACAGCCGTGCGGCCAATCCTACGCGTACGGCATTGGAAAATGCATTGGCAAGCATTGAGAACGGCGCGCGCGGTCTTGCATTTTCGTCGGGTCTGGCTGCGACCGACTGCTTGATCCGAACATTGAAATCAGGCGATGAAGTGATTGCCATGGACGATCTATACGGCGGAACGTACAGAATGTTCACGCGTATTTATAAAGATTCCGGCATCAAATTCCACTTTGTCGATATGAATAACATCGACAACATTAAGGCACTTATAAATGAAAATACGAAGCTTGTTTGGGTTGAAACGCCAACCAATCCGCTGATGAAGCTCGCCGATATCGAAGCTATCGCTAAAATCACCAAAGAGAGCAATATTTTATTTGCAGTTGACAATACCTTTGCTACGCCATATTTACAGAAACCGCTTGATCTAGG
>JADKLW010000374.1_pt1 | contig 19859 bp, 18 predicted proteins | sample 8641881 | NCBI WGS metagenome assembly JADKLW01 (sample SAMN16272185, study PRJNA661076) | feces metagenome | isolation source: fecal sample from diarrhoea affected cattle B | host: Bos taurus | place: South Africa: Lokaleng Village, Mahikeng | collected 2019-09 | reverse complement strand
TGCATTTGTGTGCCACCGGCCCGAATGCCGGCAAGGGCAATCGCCACACACCCTGCTTCGACGACCTGCTCCCCGAGCGCGTCGCCAGCGAACTCAAGGCCCTGTTGCGGTCAGCGGAGACGAATTGATGCAATTGGCCTTCATCCTCTACAAGTACTTCCCCTTCGGCGGCTTGCAACGCGACTTCATGCGTATCGCGCAGGAGTGTCAGCGTCGCGGTCACAGCATTCGCGTCTACGCGATGATCTGGGAAGGCGAAGTGCCGAATGGTTTCGAGGTCCTGATCGCACCGGTCAAGGCCATCTTCAATCACACCCGCAATGAGCGCTTCACGACTTGGGTGGAGGCTGATCTGGCGCAGCGTCCGGTGGATCGGGTGGTGGGCTTCAATAAGATGCCGGGCCTGGACGTGTACTACGCCGCCGATCCCTGTTTCGAAGACAAGGCGCAAACGCTGCGCAACCCGATTTATCGCCGCTGGGGGCGCTACAAGCATTTCGCCGAATATGAACGTGCGGTATTTGCGCCGCAGTCGAAGACCGAGATCCTGATGATCTCCGAAGTGCAGCAGCCGTTGTTCGTCAAACACTACGCGACGCCAACCGAGCGCTTTCATCTGCTGCCGCCGGGCATCGCCCAGGATCGTCGTGCGCCGAACAATGCCGCTGAAATCCGCGCCGAGTATCGCAAGGAATTCGAGCTTGGCGCCGACGACCTGCTGCTGGTACAGATCGGCTCCGGCTTCAAGACCAAGGGTGTAGACCGCAGCCTCAAGGCCCTCGCTGCGCTGCCGCGAGCATTGAAGAAAAGCACCCGCCTGTACGTGATTGGTCAAGACGATCCCAAGCCCTTCCAGTTGCAGGCTAAGACGCTAGGCATCTCGGGGCAGGTGGAGTTTCTCAAGGGGCGCAGCGATATCCCGCGCTTCCTGTTGGGTGCCGACCTGCTGATCCACCCGGCCTACAACGAGAACACCGGCACCGTGCTGCTGGAGGCGCTGGTGTCCGGCCTGCCGGTGCTGGTCACCGATGTCTGCGGCTATGCGCACTATATCGAGGATGCCGACTGCGGCCGGGTCGTGCCCAGCCCGTTCGAGCAGGCCACGCTGGACCGCATGCTGGCGCAGATGCTCGCCGATGATCCGCAGCGGGTCGTCTGGGGGCGCAACGCGTTGCGCTATGCCGACAGCGCCGACCTCTACTCGATGCCGCAGAAGGCCGCTGATGTGATACTGGCGGAGCGCCCATGAATGCTTCTGTAGGAGCCAGCTTGCTGGCGATGCGCTTGCGCAGCATGGTAGGGCGGGTTTTAACCCGCCGAGTGAACCTGATTCCCGCATCCCATTGGCGGGTTGCACCCGCCCTACGGTTTATTGGGAGAGGGGAAAGCCCATGCGCCTGATCCTCGCCGAACCCTTCAAGACCCTCTGGCAAGGCAAGGATCCCTTCGTCGAAGTCGAGCGCCTCGAAGGCCAGGTCTACCGCGAGCTGGAAGGCCGTCGTACCCTGCGCACCGAAGTCGATGGGCGCGGTTACTTCGTCAAGATCCACCGCGGCATCGGCTGGGGCGAGATCGCCAAGAACCTGCTCACCGCCAAGGCGCCTGTCCTGGGTGCCGGTCAGGAATGGCGCGCCATCCAGCGCTTGCACGAGGTCGGCGTGCCGACCATGACCGCCGTCGCCTACGGCGAGCGCGGCGCCAATCCGGCGACGCAGCACTCGTTCATCATCACCGAAGAGCTGGCGCCAACCATCAGCCTGGAAGACTTCGCCGCCAACTGGCGCGAACAGCCGCCAGCGCCGACGCTCAAGCGCGCGCTGATCGCCGAAGTCGCGCGCATGGCCGGCACCATGCACCGTGCCGGAGTCAATCACCGGGACTTCTATATCTGCCACTTCCTGCTGCATACCGAAAAACCGGTAACTGCAGAGGATTTCCGGTTGTCGCTGATCGACCTGCACCGCGCACAGACCCGCTCCGAAACACCCCGCCGCTGGCGCAACAAGGACCTGGCCGGGTTGTACTTCTCGGCACTGGACATCGGCCTGACTCGCCGCGACAAGCTGCGCTTTCTCAAAGGCTATTTCCAGAAGCCGCTACGCGAGATCCTGCGCGACGAGGCGCCAATGCTGGCCTGGCTGGGAGGCAAGGCGGCAAAGCTGCAGGCGCGTTTCGAGCGCAAGTACGCACCGGGAGCACAAGGGTGAGTGGCTGGAGAATCGAGGCTGATCTGGATGCGGCAGCCGCCCGGGCGTTTGCCGATCTGGACGCCGTTTTCGCTCTCTCAGGAGAGCGGATAGCACGCGATCCGCTATCGGAAGTCATCCGGGTCGAAATCGAAGGCCTGCGCTATTACGTCAAACGTTACTGGGCCGCGGGCAAGGGGTTACGTCGCTACCTGGGCCGCCCTCGGGTCAAGGCCGAGTGGCAAAACCTCAAGCATTTCGAGCGCTGGGGGATACCGGTGGCACCGCTGGTGGCCTGGGGTCTGGAGCGTCGTACCGGGGCGTTCGCGCGCGGGGCGTTGGTCACGCTGGAAGTCCCCAAAACCATGGACATGGCCGCGATCGCCGCCCATGCAGACCCGCGCCTGGCTGATCGGTGCTGGGTAGATCACGTCAGCCGCCAGGTGGCGCAGGCGACACGCACCCTGCATGATCACTGCTTTGCTCACAACGATCTGAAATGGCGGAATCTACTCGTTAACGATGCTGGCGAGCTTTTCCTGATCGATTGCCCATCCGGTGATTTCTGGCGGGGGCCATTTCTGCGCCGCCGAATCATTAAGGATCTGGCCTGCCTGGACAAGGTGGCCAAGTACCGTCTGAGTCGTACCCAGCGGCTGCGTTTTTACCTCCAGTATCAGCAGCGCCCGCGTCTGGTGCCGGGCGATCGCCCTGTTATCGATCAGGTGCTCAAGTATTTCGAGGGACGCGAATGAGCGAGCATTTTTCCGCGGGTGACAGAGCGATTCTGCGTGCCCATGGGCTGGACAGTTTCGATGCGCTCTGGACGCTGCAGCTCGATTCGGTGGATGCGCCGAACAACGCGCGCGGTGGCTGGAGCAGTGTCTTCCGCCTGGAGTTGGGCGAGACCGCCTACTACCTCAAGCGTCAGAGCAACTACCTGACCCATACCCTGCATCGCCCGTTTGGCGAGCCGACCTTTGCCTGCGAATTCCGTAATATCCGCCGCTACCAGCGCCTGGGCATTCCCACGCTGCAGGCGGCTTATTTCGGCGAGCAGCGGGTTGCAGGCGAGCGACGCGCGATCCTCGTCACCCGTGCACTGGATGACTGGCGGGACCTGCACGGCTGGCTGGACGATTGGCGTGGCCTGGATAGGCCGACACGCCAGGCGCTGATACAGGCCTGCGCCGAGCTTGCTCGAGCACTGCACCAGGCCGGGCAGCGCCATGGCTGCTTCTACCCCAAGCACATCTTTCTGCGACCGGCAGATGACGGATTTGATGCTTGCCTCATCGACCTGGAGAAGACTCGTCCGCTCTTGTTTGGTGGTCGTGACCGAACGCTGGACCTCGAAGCACTGATCCGCCGGGCAGCGATCTGGAACGAGGCCGAAGTGCGGGAGTTGATTGAGACCTACCTTGCGGATCACGCAAGCGAGTCGGCTATCGGTGCCTGGCTGGAAAAAATCGCTGGCCGTCGGCAGCGCAAGGCGGCGCGCATATGACACTGGCTGAACTCGCTCATGCTGGTCGTTCGCCGGCATTGCCGCTGACGCTGGCATTGCCTGCCGCTGAGCTGACGGTGCAGCAGTGGCTGCGTGTGTTGCCTGGGCAGCGCTATGTTGGCAAGGCGCAGTGGCAAGGCCGAGACGTGTTGGCCAAGCTACTGGTCGGAGCGAAGGCCGAGCGGCATTTCGAGCGGGAGCGGCACGGTGCTCGATTGCTGGCGGAGCAGGGCCTGACGACGCCAGCGCTACTCGCCGAGGGCTTCGCAGAAGGGCAGGGTGGTTGGTTGCTGTTCGATTACCTGGCCGGAGCTGAAAGCCTCGAAAAGGCGTGGCGCGAGGTAGAGCGACAACCCTTGCTGTCCGATGCGCAGCAGGACGTGCTGGGTGAGGCGCTTGGTGCGATCGCGCGGTTACATGCGAAGGGGCTATGGCAGAGCGATCTGCACCTGGACAATCTACTGCGACATGATGGGCAGCTGTATCTCATCGACGGTGGCGGTGTGCAGGCGCAGACGCCGGGTCAATCGCTTGATCGTGACAAGGTGCTGGCGAACCTCGGCGTGTTCTTCGCCCAGCTGCCGGCCAGTCTCGAGCCGCATATCGAGGAATTGCTCGTGCATTACCTTTTGGTGAATGGCGAGCATGCGCTTCCCATGGAGGCTTTGCTACGGGAGATCGCCAGCGTGCGGCGTTGGCGGCTGCGCGACTACCTTGGCAAGCTGAGACGTGATTGCTCGCTGTTCAGCGTGATCCGAGGTCCCAGCCTGCTGTGTGTCGTGCGCCGCGAGGATGAATCGGCGCTGCGTGAGCTACTCGCAGCACCTGATACGGCCGTCGAAGCGGGGCAGCCGCTGAAGCTGGGCGGTAGCTCGACTGTCGCCCTGGTCGAGCACAAGAGTCGGCAACTGGTGATCAAGCGCTACAACATAAAGGGTTTCGCGCACTGGCTTCGACGCTGCTGGCGCCCGAGCCGCGCCTGGCACAGCTGGGTCGAAGGCAATCGCCTGGCGTTTCTCGATATTGCCACGCCCCGGCCGCTGGCCATGCTGGAGTTGCGTTGGCTGGGGCTTCGCCGACGCAGCTATCTGATAACCGAATACAGCGTAGGCGTGGATATCATTAGTCGTTTCCAGCCTTATCTCTCCAGTTCGCCGCCAGAGCCCGAACTGGTGGCGCTGGATCAGCTATTTGCCGCCTTGCTACGTGAGCGCATCAGTCATGGCGATATGAAGGGCACCAACCTCTTGTGGCAGCAGGGCCGCTGGTCGCTCATCGACCTCGATGCGGCCCAGCAGCACGGCAGTGATGCCAGCTTCGTCCGTGCCTACGCCCGGGATCGTGCTCGGTTCCTGCGCAACTGGCCTGCAGATTCGCTCCTCCACTGCCTGCTCGATGAGCGCCTGCCACGACTCTGAGCTGAACGCGGAAGCCTGCCGTTCGTAGCCTGCATGAGGTTTCGCTCTTTTGTCGTGTACTTCCCCGGCAATCGTATCGGTATAATTCCGCCCTTTGTCAGTGATCGCCTACCGCGGTCTTGTTCGATATTCCGTGATAGCCTTGCGCTATCACCCGTTCCAGAGGCCTTCCTGTGGCATTGACGATTCTCGGCCTTTCCGGCGCCCTCAGTCATGATCCTTCCGCCGCTCTTTACATTGACGGCAAGCTGATCGCCGCCGTCGAAGAAGAACGCTTCGTACGCGACAAGCATGCCAAGAACCGCATGCCCTACGAGTCGGCCAAGTTCTGCCTGGAACAGGCCGGCATCAAGCCGAGCGACGTCGATGTGGTGGCGATTCCCTTCGCACCGATCAGCATCTTCGAGAAGGCCCGCTGGCATTACGCCAAGCGCTACTGGTACGCCCCGGATCGCGCGCTCGACGCCATCCTCATGGGCAACCGCCGGTACCACCGCTACAAGAAACGCATCCAGTGGTGCCTGCAGCAGCTCGGCTTCGACCTGAAGAAGGTCAAGCTGCAGCCGGTCGAGCATCATCTGGCCCACGCCTCCAGTGCCTACCATTGCTCCGGTTTCACCGAGAAGACCGCCATCCTCGGTATCGACGGCAAGGGCGAATACGCCACCACCTTCTTCGGCTGGGGCGAGAACGGTAAGATCCACAAGATCAAGGAATTCTACGACCCGGACTCGCTGGGCGGCCTGTATGGTGCGATCACCGAATACCTCGGCTTCGAGATGCTCGACGGTGAGTTCAAGGTCATGGGCATGGCGCCCTATGGCGACGCGGCCAAATACGATTTCTCCCGTCTGGCCAAATTCGAGAACGGCGAGCTGACCATCAACACCGACTACGCCAACGTCATCGGTTTCCGTCGCTACAAGGAAAACGGCAAGGGTTATTACTTCTCGCCCAAGCTGATCGACTGGCTCGGGCCCAAGCGCGAAGGCGATATCGCCGACGACCCGTACATCCATTACGCCGCCGCCATGCAGGCGCTGTTCGAGAAGCTGGCGCTGGAGATGATGGACTACTATCTGGGCGACATCATCAAGCAGACCGGCAAGATCGCTTTCGCCGGCGGCTGCGCGCTCAACGTCAAGCTGAACCAGAAGATCATCGCCCGCCCCGAAGTTAAAGAGTTGTTCGTCCAGCCCGCCTCCGGCGATGCCGGCACTGCCGTCGGCGCCGCCGCTTACGTCTCGCATCAGCGCGGCGTACCGGTGGAAAAGATGGAACACGTCTATCTCGGCCCGTCTTACTCCAATGAAGACGTCATCGCTGCCTGCGCACGCCACCCGAGCAAGCCGGTTTGGCAGAAGATTGAAAACGTCCCCGAGCGCATCGCGAAAATCATGGTTGACGGCAATCCGGTCGCCTGGTTCCAGGGCCGTATGGAGTTCGGTCCGCGCGCCCTTGGCGGTCGCTCTATCATCGGTTGTCCCAGCATTCCGGGGGTGGCCGACCGCATCAATGAACAGATCAAATTCCGTGAGCGTTGGAGGCCTTTCTGTCCGTCAATGCTCGACACAGTGGCTGAGCAGATGCTCAAGGTGGACCATCCCAGCCCATTTATGACTTTCACTTTCGAAGTCAATGACGAGTGGAAGGAGCGCGTCAGCGAAGTCGTCCACGAAGACGGCACCTCCCGCGCCCAGGTCCTAGAGCGACGCCACAACCCGCGCTGGTACGACCTGATGCTGGAGCTGGAAAAGCTCACCGGCAACGGCGTCTCGCTCAATACTTCACTCAACCGCCGCGGCGAACCCATGATTTGCTCGCCGACCGATGCGTTGGATATGTTCTATGGCTCGGATCTTCAGTATCTGATCATGGAGGATGTGCTGGTGGTGAAAGGTGGCAAGGAGTGGTATGACCAGCCCTGAGGCACGCTGGTGTTCGCTGCCCCTGCTTGTGAGCGAAGGTAAGGACGCGTGAACCATATTGTCTATTTCTCTAAGATGTTCCAGGCCGTTCCTCATCTAGCGCAGGTGGCTACATTGTTGCCTGGCACATTTATTTCCAATCGTCGCACTACGTTGGCGGCCACGCGCAAGCTTTACCCGCAGCTTGAGCAGGCTCGTTATTCGAGGTGGCTGGGGCGATTGGCAGCGGGTAACCGAATGATGAGCGAGGCCGATGTAATAGTTACCGGGTCGCCGTATCGCAGTTTCCTGAAGCCCTACGCGTCGAAGAAATGTACCGTTTTTCATGGCACCTACATGTTGCTGAGCAAGGATGCCTTTCTGAGCAATGCGCACTTCGACCTGCTATGTGTGATTGGGCCGCGTATGCAGCAAATGATTAACCGGTTTGCCGATCAGGTAGAGGTCAATACCGCTGCTACAGGATTTCTTCCGTTTTGCGAGTTCCCAGAAAAGTCTCCAGAGCAGCGCGAATCCGTGCTGCTTGACTTGGGCTTGGCGCCTGACCGGCAAACCATACTTTTTACGCCGAGTCGTCGTGGCGTTGGGTCATGGGATTTGCTGGCAGAGAGCTTGGTGCAGAACACTCCCGCGCAGTTCAATCTCATCTTGCGGCCTCATCCCAGCCAGGCATTGACTTCACGTGCCAAGGACCGCGATAGCTTCCGGCGAGTGGCGGCCCTGGCTAAGAGGCGCCCGCATACATTGCTGGATCTGACGTCCTATCCGCTTTCCACGCTCCTGTCGGTGGCTGACCTGATGGTGTCGGATGCCAACTCCCCTGCCGAGGAGTCTCTGTTCTACGATGTGCCGCAGCTGTTAATCGAGACCCCCCAGTTTTCGCGAGAAGTATTGGCCCAAATGGGGCGTGACGAGGGGATGCACCCTGGCGACATGGATCAGTTGTTGACGCTTTACGACTGCGGACCCTCGGTATTTATAAATGAAGAAGGGGTGGATCTTTCCTCTTCTATCGAAAGAGCTTTTGTGGAGCGAGACGATCGCGCACGGCGGCGTCAGGGTTATTTCTCGTGGGTATTTGGCAAGCGGGATCGTTTGGCCAACCAGCGGGTCGCCGAAGCTATATCCGCCAGCTTTCTTAATTAGGTGAACAGTATGTTGAGAGATAAGGTCATCCTTGTTACCGGTGGCACCGGCTCGTTCGGCAACACCTTCGTGCCGATGACCCTCGCCAAGTACAACCCCAAAAAAATCATCATCTTTTCTCGTGACGAGATGAAGCAGTGGGACATGGCCAAGAAGTTTGATGGCGACAAGCGTGTGCGCTTCTTCATCGGCGACGTGCGTGACAAGGACCGTCTCTACCGTGCGCTGGATGGCGTCGACTACGTGGTGCATGCGGCAGCAACCAAGATCGTGCCGACCGCTGAATACAACCCCTTCGAGTGCGTCAAGACCAATGTTGACGGCGCCATGAACCTGATCGACGCCTGCATCGATAAAGGCGTCAAGGGGGTGGTCGCCCTCTCCACTGACAAAGCCAGCAGTCCAATCAACCTATACGGCGCTACCAAGCTGGCCTCCGACAAGCTGTTTGTCGCCGGTAACTCTTATTCCGGGGAGCATGGCACCCGCTTTTCTGTAGTGCGCTATGGCAACGTCATGGGATCGCGCGGTTCGGTCATTCCTTTCTTCATGTCCATCAAAGACAAGGGCGTGCTGCCGATCACCGACGAGCGCATGACGCGTTTTATGATCTCGCTTGAGCAGGGCGTCGAGCTGGTTTGGCATGCGTTCGAGGACATGGAAGGCGGCGAGATCTACGTGAAGAAGATTCCGTCAATGAAAGTGACGGATCTGGCCCGCGTTGTGGCTCCCGAGGCACAGCATGAGATCATCGGTATTCGCCCGGGCGAGAAACTGCATGAGCAGATGATCAGCGCGGAGGATGCCTACTACACGTACGAGTATCCCGAGCACTTTAAAATTCTGCCGACCATTCACAGTTGGGCCACCTGCCCGAAGCGTATCAAGGATGGCAAGAAGGTCCCCGAAGGCTTCGTCTATGCCAGTGACAACAACAGCGAGTGGATGAGCGACGCTGATTTGCAGGCCTGGATCGACGCCCATTGCGAAAAAATCGGGAGCATCTGAGCGATGATTCCCTACGGCCGTCAAGACATCACCCAGGCCGATATCGACGCGGTGGTGACTGTGCTGCAATCAGACTTCCTCACTCAGGGACCGATGGTGCCGCGCTTCGAGCAAGCCGTGGCGGAGTATGTAGGTGCTCGCCATGCGCTGGCTGTGAACAGTGCTACCTCGGCGTTGCACATTGCCTGCCTGGCTCTGGGGCTTGGTCCCGATGACTACCTGTGGACAACGCCGATCACTTTCGTTGCCTCGGCCAACTGCGGCCTTTACTGTGGCGCTCAGGTTGACTTCGTCGATATTGATCCGCGCACCTATAACCTCTGCCCCAAAGCCTTGGCTCATAAGCTGGAGCAGGCCGAGCGCGACGGCAAGCTGCCCAAAGTGGTGGTCGCCGTGCATCTGTGTGGGCAACCCTGCGATATGCAGGCAATCCACGAACTAGCCCATCGCTACGGGTGCAAGGTCATCGAGGATGCTTCGCACGCCATCGGAGGCAAATACCGCGGCGAATTCATCGGCAACTGCGGTTATAGCGACATCACGGTGTTCAGCTTCCACCCGGTAAAGATCATCACCACCGCGGAGGGCGGGATGGCGCTGACCAACGATGCGGAATTGGCCGGCAAGATGGCTCTGCTGCGCAGTCATGGCATCACTCGCGATCCGGCACTGATGACCCGCGATGCCGATGGGCCCTGGTATTACCAGCAGATCGACCTCGGCTTCAACTACCGCATGACGGAGCTGCAGGCTGCGCTGGGCGTAACCCAGATGGAGCGCCTGGACCACTATGTTGCGCGCCGCCATCAGTTGGCCCGGCGTTATGACGAACTGCTGGCCGGTTTGCCGATCACCACGCCCTGGCAGCATCCGGACAGCTACTCTGGCCTGCACCTCTACGTCATTCGCCTGCAGCAGGAAAAGATCGACAAGACTCATAGGCAGGTATTCGAGTTGCTGCGCGAGCTGGGCATTGGCGTCAACCTGCACTACATCCCGGTACATACTCAGCCGTACTACCAGCGCATGGGCTTCCAGGTCGGGAATTTCCCTGAGGCCGAATGCTATTACGCCGAGGCCATCAGCCTGCCAATGTTCCAGACCATGAGCGAGGATCAGCAGGACGAGGTGGTTGCCGCGGTACGCCAGGTGATCGCCTCGTGAGAGTGGCGATGATACCCGCCCGCGGCGGCAGCAAGCGTATCCCGCGTAAGAACGTCAAGTCGTTCTGCGGCAAGCCGATGATTGCCCGCTCGATCGAAGCTGCGCTGGAAAGCGGCTGCGTTGACCGGGTCATCGTCTCGACCGACGATGCTGAAATCGCTGAAATCTCCTGCAACCATGGCGCTGAAGTACCTTTCATGCGTCCGCCTGAACTTTCCGATGACCATACTGGGACCGTCCCGGTCATTCGTCATGCAATCGAGTGGCTGCTCGCCAACGGTGAGTGCCCGCAGCAGGTGTGCTGTATCTATGCCACCGCGCCCTTCATAAGTGGTGAAGATATCCGCCGAGGGTTACAGGTGCTGGGTGAAAGCCATTGTGATTACGCCTTCTCGGTCACCAGCTATGCTTTTCCGGTCCAGCGCGCGATACGCATTACTCATGAAGGTCGTGTGAGCATGCTCCAGCCTGAGCATTGCAATACTCGCTCTCAGGATTTAGAAGAGGCCTACCATGACGCGGGACAGTTCTATTGGGGGCGTGTCAGCGCGTGGCTGGAAGGTAAGCCTGTTTTCGGCTCGCATTCAGCGCCGGTCCTGCTGCCACGCCATCGTGTTCAGGATATCGATACCCCCGAAGACTGGGTGCGCGCCGAGTGGCTGTTCAAGGCAATGCAAGGGCAGACGGAGCGGTGGCCATGAAGGTTGCTTTTCGTGTTGATGCTTCGTTGCAAATGGGTAGCGGCCATGTGATGCGTTGTCTGACCCTGGCCGATGCGCTTGCTGCCCGCGGTGCGGCATGCGTGTTCATCTGCCGCGCGCACCCAGGCAACCTGCTTGACTTAGTTCGTAGCAAGGGGCATGCCGCCCAAGCCCTGCCGGTAACGTCGGCATCTGCAGGAGCGAGCTCGCTTGAGTTCACTGCCATTGGCGATGAACCGGTCCCCGTCCACAGTCATTGGCTCGGGGCCACCCAGGACGAAGATGCCGAGGCCTGCGCGCCCATTCTTGCCGAGCTGCAGCCGGACTGGTTAATCGTCGATCACTACGCATTGGATGCCCGCTGGGAGCTGCTCCTCAGAGCACATTGCCGACGGCTGATGGTTATCGACGACTTGGCTGACAGGGCTCACGCGTGCGACCTGCTGCTCGACCAGACCTTTGACCGTGATGCCAAGGACTACCAAGCATGGGTGCCCAGCAATTGCCAAATGCTATGCGGTTCGCAATATGCACTGTTGCGTCCTGAATTCGCCGCTCTGCGCGCCTACAGCCTGCAGCGGCGCGCCAGGCCGCAGCTGCGTCAATTGCTGATCACCATGGGCGGTGTCGACAAGGACAATGCCACCGGGCAAGTGCTGATGGCTCTACGCGTCTGTCCGCTCCCCGCGGACTGCCGAGTCACCGTGGTCATGGGCGCTACCGCACCCTGGCTGTCCGAGGTGAAGCAGCTAGCCCGGGAAATGCCCTGGCCAACTCGGGTTCTGGTCGGCGTGAACGATATGGCGCAACTGATGGCCGATAGCGATCTGGCGGTCGGCGCAGCAGGCGCTACCTCATGGGAGCGTTGCTGCCTGGGCCTTCCGACGATCATGATGGTGCTGGCCAACAATCAGTGGCAGGTCGCTCAAGGCCTCGAAAAGGCTGGAGCGGCGTCGGTCATTGAACGACGTCAGGACATTGCCGAGCTCCTGCCTATCCATCTTTCTGCCTTGACCGAACCTATCATATCCCTCCAGACCATGAGTCAGCTCGCTATGCCTATAGTCGAGGGGCGGGGCGCTTACCTTATCGCTCGGCTATTGGAGGCTTGACGTGACCCTAGTGCCTCAACAGCGGGTACGACCGATGACCGCAGCCGATCTTGAAAAGGTATTGGCTTGGCGCAATCATCCGGACATCCGGCGCTATATGTATACCCAGCACGAGATCTCGCTGGAAGAGCATGCTCGCTGGTTCGAAAAAGCCTCGCGGGACCCCGGGCTCCATCTGCTGGTGTTCGAAAGCGGTGCCATGCCGTTCGGTTTCGTCAAACTCCAACAGATCGCCCTCGGAGGGGTAGGCGAATGGGGCTTCTATGCCGCTCCTGATGCACCCAAGGGCACCGGGCGGCAGCTGGGCCTGGCCGCGTTGCGCTATGCCTTCACGAAGGCGGCGATGCACAAACTCTGCGGTCAGGCGCTGATCTACAACGAGCGCTCCATCCGCTTTCATCAAACTCTAGGCTTCCAAAAGGAAGGGCTCCTGCGCCAGCACCATTTCGATGGGCTGAGCTACCACGACGTTGTGTGTTTTGGCCTGCTTGCGAACGAGTGGCAGGCAAACCTCTGAGAAAAATGACCATGTCGAACATTCCCAATATCAGCATTGCCGGCCGCCGCATTGCCAGCGATACGCCGCCTTATATCATCGCCGAGCTGTCTGCTAACCATAACGGGAGGCTGGATACCGCGTTGCGGATCATCGAGGCGGCGAAAAAGGCCGGTGCCGATGCAATCAAATTACAGACCTACACTGCCGACACCATTACGCTGAACTGCGATTCTGAAGAGTTTCAAATTCATGGCGGTCTGTGGGACGGAAAGAGCCTGTACCAGCTCTATCAAGAGGCTCATATGCCCTGGGAGTGGCATCAGCCGCTATTCGAGCATGCACTCAAACTCGGTATAACGATCTTCAGTTCGCCCTTTGACAGTACTGCCGTCGATCTGCTGGAAGACCTCAATTCGCCGGCCTACAAGATTGCTTCCTTCGAGGCGGTGGACCTGCCGCTGATCAAATACGCCGCCAGCACCGGCAAGCCGATGATCATCTCTACCGGTATGGCCGATGCGGAAGAAATTCAGGAGGCTATTGATGCGGCCCGCGAAGGCGGCTGCAAGGAGCTGGCCATCCTACACTGTGTCAGTGGCTACCCAGCTCCGGCTGAAGACTACAATCTGCGTACCATTCCCGACATGATGCAGCGTTTTGGACTAGTTACGGGCCTGTCGGACCATACGCTGGACAACACAACTGCAATAGCCAGCGTAGTCCTCGGCGCCTCTATTATAGAAAAGCATTTCACTCTCGACCGCACCGGCGGCGGTCCCGACGACAGTTTTTCGTTGGAGCCGACAGATCTTGCGGCATTGTGTCGGGACAGCACGACTGCCTGGGCTGCGCTGGGTGGCATCGACTACGGACGAAAATCGAGTGAGCAAAGCAATGCTCAGTTTCGGCGTTCTTTATATTTCGTTAAGCCGTTAAAGGTCGGGGAAGTTATTACTGCCGATGCGGTCCGCAGTGTAAGACCCGGTTTTGGCGCCCCCCCAAAATGTCTTGAGCAAGTACTTGGCAGTCGCGTAAATAGAGATGTTTCAGCCAATACGCCTGTAAACTTGGAAGTATTAGATTTATCAGCGTTTTCTGAATAGAATCTCAAAGGGGTTGAGGATGTCGGGTTCTCTGCGCGATTTGTACAATAATTTTCGATACGAGTATTCTGTAATAGTTCACGCGGGATTTGAAAGGCAAGCGAGTTACCTTGCGGGGGGCAAAGCTCAGCAGTTTATCTATTTCAATCCACAAAAGGTTAGGCGGTGCTTAAATAAAGTCTCGGTGCGCTCTCCCCAGTTCTGTATTGACAGAGGTTGGGCTGACAGTGACGTGGTAGATATTGCTCTGGCTCGTAGTGCGATTGTTGAAACAGTTCGTCTTATGTTTTTGGAAGGAAAAAATTATAAGGATACGCCTCAGTATGAGGTTATGCTAAAGGCAGTTCTTTCTGGCCCTGCTACGGCTAAGCAGCTTGGAGGTTACTGGTGTCGAACTATCAAAGATATCGACGTCTATTTTCAATCTCTTGAGCAAGCCTATCGACGAATATCAACTGAGGGTTACAAAACCCAAGCGCAACTGACTGGCGAAGGATCTGCGCTTGGAATGAAAAAAGATGATGAAATAAAGCTTTATGTGGATCGATCTGGAGAGCTGATTTTAGGTGGGGGCGGAACTCACAGACTATGTATAGCCAAAAGTTTAGAGCTTTCTAGCATCCCTGGGATAGTGAGAGGGGTCGATTTGCGATGGGCTCGGAGCGTTTATAAAGCGAATGGTATTCGACGGCTGGATGACTCGCTGTCAGCATCCTTGCAAAGTGATAGCTGGGCTCAATGTGAGCGGCTAGCTCGAGTGCAAGGGGAGTGAGCCGTTTTGAAAATATTGATGCTTGTAATGGATGAGCAGCGCATCATTCTCGAACGTCTCTATGAGTCCGTTCGCATAAATAGTGATGAGTGCAAGATTGTACGCCTGAGCAAATCGGAGCAGAAGCGTCTAGGCAATGTGTTGCGCAAGCACGATAGTCCCGCCTATGACCGTGTTGTGATCTTTTCCCGGCTCAAAAGACTGCGGTGCCAAGTTGATGTCTTACGATGCGTTCCTGGGTTGGTGTTTATTGAGCATGACGCTTGCCAGAATTATATGCGTACTAGTAAATATCATGGTCTCTATTCGCGCTTTTACCAAAGGTTACCTTGGGCGCGGGTGGTCAGTTCGGGGGCTGGCGTGGCCAGGCGCTTGCGCAGCGAAGGGGTCGATGCCCGTTTCGTTTCTAAGGGCTATGACGAAAAGCTGATTATGGATCTGGGGCGTAAGCGCGATATTGATGCTGCTTTTCTTGGTAGCGTGAACGGTCACTCTTATCAAGAGCGAAGGAGAATGCTGGAGTCGATAGCGACGCAAACCGATTTGCTGGTTACTCGCACCGAGTCCGGGTTGCAGTATGTAGAGTCGCTCAATCGTATACGTATCTTCGTTAGTGCCGACGTCGGTATGGGCGAGTACATGGTTAAGAATTTTGAAGCCATGGCCTGTGGTTGCGCGCTGTTGGCGTGGAGCCAAGGTTCGGAAGAAGATTCTGCTATGGGATTTGAAGATGGTAAGAACGTTATGCTCTATCGTTCAGCCGATGAGGCAGTAGCGAAACTTCGACAGCTCAAAGCCGATCCAGATCTTGTTGCGCGTATCGCCCTGGCAGGCCAGGCGTTTGCTGTTGAACGCTATTCTTTTGCTCGTGTTGGGCGAGACTTGGCGCGTACGATTGCCGAGCCCATGCGCCCTTGGCCTGGGTTGAGCTGCTGGCGGCGGGCATGGGTGCGCTTACGATATGGATTGAAAACCTAACATGACGACAATCAAGCTCTACTGGTGCCGTGGAAAAGGGCGTAGCGACCCTAGTCAGCGTAATTTCGGTGACTATCTGTCGCCGCTGTTGGTGGAGATGCTGGCGGGCAAGCAAGTGGAGTATACGCCGGTCAGCCGAGCCGAAATGATGGCTATAGGCTCGATCTTGCCGAGGGAACGTAAAGCCAGGCGTTTCTTTTTGCCGCGTCGCTTGCATGTATGGGGAGCGGGTACAGATGCGCCGGGTCTGAGTTTCTCGTCGCGACACTACTACCATGCATTACGGGGCGTTAAAAGCTGCGAGCAGGTAGCTGGCTTGCGTGATAGCCCTGCGCTAGGTGATCCGGGTTTGTTGGCCGGTCACTGGTGGGGTGACCGTGTTAAGCCTGCGAAGACTCACCGAGTCGGTATCATTCCGCATTATGTTGATCGTGAGCATCCCGCCATAATTGATGCGTCGAAGTTGCCAGGTGTGTTGTTGATAGATGTTTTCTGGCCGGTCGAAGAGGTGTTGCGTGCGATACAGTCCTGCAGTTTCGTGCTGTCCTCCAGCATGCATGGTCTAATCGTGGCGGATGCCTTCGAGGTGCCCAATCGGCGCCTCCGTCTGTCTAACGGATTGATTTCCGACTTTAAGTTCGTTGATTACTATTCCGCTTTTTCGCTGAAGGAGCCCGAGCCTCTAAACGCTTCAGCCCTCCGGTGCCTTGAACGAGAGGATGTGGCTGAGTTGATTGGCGAGTATGTGCGGCCAGGTTTGTTCAACTTGCAGGCCGGTCTGCTGCGTTCGTTCCCAAATTTCTGAGGTATCTAATGACGTGGGCTGGCAAAGAGTGGCTGCGTTACGGCCCTTGTTTGTACGCAGCGCTGTTTGGATTGTTCTGTCTGGCGTTTTATCTGCCGCTGTCTTCCAAGGCGATCAATAATATTTTCTATGCAGGCTTGGCCCTACCCTGTCTTGGGTGGTTGCTGTTGCGACCAGCATCCTTGAGCTTGCTGATCCGCCCTTTTGGCTGGCTGGTAGTTCTGTTGGTGGCATTGGTAGCGCTGGATGCGGGCGATGCGGCCGGTCTGAAGAATGCGCTATACCTATTGCTTTTTTTCTCCAGTTGTCTGCTGTTGGAAGGCCGTCGCTGGGATGTGAATGCGGTTTACGGGGTATGTGCTTGGATCAGTTTGGGCATTCTGGTGTTTGTGCTCCTCGATTGGCTATGGGTCTGGCAGCAGAGCGGAAAATGGGTGCGCTACGGCCGCTTTCTTGGCGAACCGATCAATCCGGTACATTTTTCACTTCTCATTAGTCATGCTCTGATTTTCCTCTGGCTATTCCGGTTGGCAGAAGACCTTGAGCGGCGTTCGTCATTGGCTCTGTCCGTAGGGCTGCTATTGCTGGGCGGCGCCGTTCTGCTGTGTGCGACGGTCTTTCAATCTCGCTCGACGCTGGTAGGTTTCGCTCTGTTTTTTATTGGTTATTTGTTGTATCAGCGCATGGTCTTGCTGGGGTTGGTGATAATGCTGCTTCTAGGTGGGCTGCTATTCGCCTTGGGCGGAGATGAGCTGTTGCTGCGGCGTGGTTTCAGCTATCGCTTGGATATTTGGCAGGATGCCTGGTCGCGCCTGGTCAACCATTGCAGCATCTTTTTTGGCTGCGGGGTCGATGAATATCGCTTTTTGGGACGATTCGAGCACGCACATAGCGGCTACTTTGCCATTCTCTATCGTAATGGTCTGTTAGGTGGTGCGTTGTTCTGCCTATTCGCGTTGTTGTGGCTAGGCTACGCGTTGCGTACTCGCTCACGCTGGCTCTTATTGGCGCTGCTCGGCTGGGGTAGTCTGCTAACAACCAGCAATGGGGTGCTGACTTCGCCGCAGCCGCTATGGATCTATTTCTGGTTGCCTGTTTTCATGGCCGTGTTGGATGGCCAGCAAAATGCGGTAAGTAAGTATCTTTTATTACGCCGTGCTCAACCTCGCTCGCAGCTCCGATAATGTGCGATTAGGAGGTCAATAGGAAAACTCGTCAATTTGTGCCGGCTCAGGTAGTCCCTCAAATGCTGAATGTTGCGTTGCACCAGCCACGGGCTAAGTGGGCGTCGCTTGCACTGCAAATCCAAGACATCGATCAAGCCGTGGCCGCCGTCGGGCAGAAACAGAATATTTCCCAAGTGCAGAGAGCGGAAGTAGATACCTTGCCGATGCAGTTGATATATAAAACTGGCCAAAGAAGGTAGTAGCTGTTCTACCTGCAGCGGGGCTTGTCGGTACAGTTGTTCGATGGATTGTCCGGGAAGTGGGCGATAGATGCATGCACTGAGCCCTGCTTGGCGGTCGAGCCAGAGCAGCTCCACCACCGCGGGAGCTGGTACGCCAGCTTGGCGTAGCTGCCTTGCGTTATAGGCGAAACGCTTGGCGGCGGGCCGTAATCGCGCCAGCCAGGGTTGGCGACGACTATGGAATATTTTTAAGAACAAGCCGTTGGCTAAGACGACAACCTTAGGGCCCCTGGAATCCTTCTCAAGCACCTTGCCGCTAGCCAGCCAGCTTTCCAATTCCTGCGCTGTTACAATCCGCATCTTGTTCCTCTAGCCGTTTCACGGGGCTTTGCCGAATGGCCAATTCTACCCAGCAATCCAGCGTAAAGGTGTATCTGCGGTTGCTGCGTTACGTGCTCCCCTATTGGGGACTGTTCGCAATCAGCCTTCTCGGCTTCCTCATTTTCGCCTCCACCCAGCCGATGCTGGGCTACATCCTCAAGTTTTTCGTTGATGGGCTGAATAACCCGGATGCCAGCTTTTTCGCCCAGGTGCCCCATCTGAAGGAGCTGGAGTGGCTGGCCGAGTTGAAACTGCTGCAAGCCGTGCCGTTGTTGATCGTGCTCATTGCGTTGATGCAGGGTATCGGCTCGTTTCTCGGTAACTATTTTCTGGCCAAGGTCTCCCTCGGCCTGGTTCATGACTTGCGCGTCGCGCTGTTCAACAACCTGCTGACGCTGCCCAATCGCTACTTCGACAGCCACAACTCCGGCCACCTGATCTCGCGTATCACCTACAACGTGACGATGGTCACCGGCGCGGCGACGGATGCGATCAAGGTGGTGGTGCGTGAAGGCATGACGGTGATTTTCCTGTTCGGCACGCTGCTGTGGATGAACTGGAAGCTGACGCTGGTGATGGTGGCGATTCTGCCGGTCATCGGCGTGATGGTATCCAGCGCCAGCAAGAAATTCCGCAAGCAGAGCAAGAAGATCCAGGTTGCGATGGGGGACGTCACTCACGTTGCCTCCGAGACTATTCAGGGCTACCGAGTGGTGCGCAGCTTTGGTGGTGAACCCTACGAGCAGACTCGTTTTCTAGCCTCCAGCACTGATAACACCGCCAAGCAGCTGCGCATGGTCAAGACCAGCGCGGTTTATACGCCTTCCCTGCAACTGGTAATTTACAGTGCGATGGCGCTGCTGATGTTCCTCGTGCTGCTGCTGCGTGGCGATGCGTCCGCTGGTGATCTGGTGGCCTATATTACGCTAGCCGGCCTGCTCCCCAAGCCAATTCGGCAGCTTTCGGAAGTGAGCTCAACCATCCAGAAAGGCGTTTCCGGTGCCGAAAGCATCTTCGAGCAGTTGGATGAAGATCCTGAAATCGACAGCGGTACGGTCGAACGTGAGCGGGTTTCCGGGCGGTTGCAGGTCGACGGGTTGAGCTTCGTCTACCCAGGCACTGACAAACAGGTGCTGCACGACATCAACTTCACCGTCGAGCCGGGTCAGATGGTGGCGCTTGTTGGCCGTTCGGGCAGTGGCAAGTCCACCTTGGCAAACCTCATCCCGCGCTTCTATCACCATGATCAGGGGCAGATTCTGCTGGACGGTATTGAAGTAGGTGATTACACGCTGCGCAACTTGCGGCGGCATATCGCGTTGGTCACCCAGCAGGTCACGCTGTTCAACGACACGGTGGCCAACAATATCGCCTATGGCGATCTAGCCGGTGCGCCGCTGGAGGATATCCAGTGCGCCGCTCGCGACGCCTATGCCGACGAGTTCATCCAGGAGATGCCGCAGGGCTACCAGACCCAGGTCGGTGAGAATGGCGTGCTGCTTTCAGGCGGCCAGCGTCAGCGTCTGGCCATTGCCCGCGCGTTGCTGAAGAACGCGCCCGTGCTGATTCTGGATGAGGCGACATCCGCACTGGATACCGAATCCGAGCGGCATATTCAAGGCGCGCTTGATCATGTGATGACGGGCCGCACCACGCTGGTGATTGCACACCGTCTGAGTACCATCGAAAAAGCCGATCTGATTCTGGTGATGGAGCAGGGCCGCATCGTTGAGCGTGGTACGC
>JADKLW010000373.1_pt1 | contig 19884 bp, 12 predicted proteins | sample 8641881 | NCBI WGS metagenome assembly JADKLW01 (sample SAMN16272185, study PRJNA661076) | feces metagenome | isolation source: fecal sample from diarrhoea affected cattle B | host: Bos taurus | place: South Africa: Lokaleng Village, Mahikeng | collected 2019-09 | reverse complement strand
CGGCTTCGGACGAACCGCATAATTTGATCGGAGAAGCGCCGGCAACCATCGCCTCTGCCAAAGCCAAACCTGCGCACCGGATAAGCAGGCTCTCGTCTCTAGAACCCTGCTCTATTGCAATGCCAGCGCATGCAACCAAGCTTATGTCTCGGCCCTTAACAGCAACCGGACCGAAGTTTCGAGCCAAGAGTTTCTTAGCATAATCAAAGGACTTTTCCGTTTCACCTTCCGGTGAATTTTCACATATCCGGGCGACCATAAAATTCTGACCATCCATCCTTGCGGTTATACAGCTATCGGACGGGAGATGGATTGTTTCCGCCATAAGACGCTGACCGATCTGACGCATGATTTCATCACCAACCGATCTGCCATAGGCTGAGTTGATAGTGCCGAAATTTCGCACGCCAAAGATTATAACAGCCACTCTGTCGCCGCGTTCTAAGCGACTGCGAATCCAGTTTCTGGCCACGGATCCATTACGCAGGCCAGATAACAGGTCGCGCCCTGCCCAGCCATTCTCTGGCAAATCATGTTCACTGTCATCCGCGATCAGCCGTTCTAAGCGCCCGTGCACACTGGTTCCTGTGTCATGTAGGTGATGAATGACCTTTTCACCATTGAGATAATGCGTCACAGCGGCCTGAGCAGACCCTGTCTTTAGCCGCCCCATAGCTCCGCGAACGCGGGACCGTTCTTCCCCCGATAAAGTCCGGTAGATTCCTGTTACCGGGTAGCGGTTAAAGTCGATATTGCTCAGATTATTTCTTAACTTGTTACTGATCTGAGCCTGATCCAGCGCCACTTTGGAAAAAGACCATTGTTCGTCAACTTGCGACAGAAACTTATTTAAATGTCGGGTAGCCTCTCTGCCGCCGCGGATATTTTCCACATAACGATAGGCAAAATTTAGTGCCTGCTGCAAATCGGCATGCGGATTGGTAATGTCCAAGAAATGGGTAGCACCTGCCTCATGGCATTTCGCCGCTATACCATCTTGCTCCGCTTGATCAGCCAGAGCGAGAATCGCAATGCCGCTATTATCCATGCCCGCTGCAATTTTTGATATGGCATGCAATCCATCCTCACTTGCATCACGCACATCCACAACCGCAATCAACGAACTTGAAGCCCAAAAACGTCCCTGTACTCCTTCTCCCCGCCGGGCAGAGCTTACCCGCCATCCGAGAGCAGAGATTTTTGCTGCCAACGGATCACGATCATTAAAAGACAATAGAAATAAATGCTTAGCGTCTTTCTGATCCAAATAGGATGAAGCTTCTTTAATAACTTGAATATGCCCCTGCTTTACGTTGCTCGTCTGTCTGACAACGATTGAAATTTGCATAAAGCCAAATCCTTTATAGGCCGTTGCTTGCCCTTCAACAAAACGTTACGCTTTGCCTAAACTTTTGAACGGAACGACATCATGCTAGACGGATTCGGCCGCAAAATTGACTATCTTCGTATCTCGGTCACAGACCGATGCAATTTCCGCTGCCAATATTGCATGTCCGAGAAAATGACGTTCATGCCAAAGAACGAACTGCTGACACTCGAAGAAATCTGCCTGATTGCAGAACGGTTTATCAGCCATGGCGTAAAGAAAATCCGCTTAACGGGCGGCGAACCCCTTGTCAGACGCGATATGCAGGACGTTATCAAGCGTCTTGGCCGAAAGGTCGAAACCGGGGAGCTTGATGAGCTGACTCTGACAACAAACGGATCGTTGCTAACCGAGTATGCCGAACATCTGGCCGTCAATAATGTTCGTCGGATCAATGTCAGTCTGGATATTCTGGATCCCGATAAATTTGCAGAAATAACGCGCGGGGCCAAGGTGGCAGAAGTTTTGGCAGGCATTAAAGCCGCCAAACACGCCGGTATCCGCGTTAAAATAAACATGGTCGCTCTGCGTGATTTTAATCAGGATGCCCTGATACCCATGGTGGAATATTGCGCCGAAGAAGGCCACGACTTGACGGTGATCGAAACAATGCCGATGGGGGATGTCGGAGCAGATAGAAAGCTGGAACATATTTCTGCACAAGAATTTATCGCCCCGCTGTCTAATCATTATTCCTTAAGCCCGATAGAACACAGAAGCGCTGGACCGGCCCGGTATATGGCCGTTGAGCCACTAGGACTACGATTGGGCCTGATTACACCTCTTAGCCATAATTTCTGTGATGATTGCAACCGTCTACGTCTGACCACCGATGGCAAGATATTTATGTGCCTGGGCCATAACGCACATGTTGATTTACGTGCCGCTGTGCGTAATGAAGGCGTTGGGGCTGTCGATCAATTGCTTAGTAAAGCATTGAAACTCAAACCATTACGGCATGAGTTTAACGATCAATTGTACGGGTCCGCAGAAATATTGGAGCGTCATATGAACGTTACGGGCGGATGAATGAAATAAAATGGGCGCTAGTCGTCTCTCCCACGCCGCAAGCGCAAGAGGCTGGAAAAAAGCTTGAGCCACTAATGGATTGGGTTTCGGTCGAGGATGCCAATCAGGTTGTGGTACTGGGCGGCGATGGATTCATGCTGCAAACCCTGCATCAAATGCTCAATCGCAATCTAATCAAGCCGGTCTACGGAATGAACCTCGGCACTGTCGGCTTTCTGATGAACAACTGGCACGAAGAAGATCTGGTCAAACGGATCGAATCAGCTCGGCCTTTCAAAGTCAGACCGCTGAAAATGGAGGTCGAAACACTTTCCGGCGCCAGTTTCGTGCTTCCAGCCATAAACGAAGTATCCTTGCTGAGAGAGACTCGGCAAACGGCAAAGTTGGTTATCGAGGTTAATAACCGAATCATGCTTGAAGAGCTTGTCTGTGATGGCGTTTTGGTCGCGACACCAGCGGGGTCGACTGCCTATAATCTGTCTGCCAACGGGCCAATATTGCCGCTGGAATCCAATTTACTTGCATTGACTCCAATCAGTCCATTCCGGCCACGCCGCTGGAAAGGCGCGATATTACCAGACACTATGTCTATTAAGATCACGGTCCTAAACCCCGAAAAACGGCCAGTAAGTGCGGTTGGTGACCAACAGGAAGTACGTGATATTGCAAAAGTGACCATCTCCGTTGACCGAAGCCAGACCCTGACAATGTTGTTCGATCCGGAACATGCGTTGGACGATCGGATTGCAATGGAACAATTTGTTGTTTGATGGCTTGCCCGGTGCGAATGACGTTGCTATAGCCGCGCTCGTTGTGATGCAAATCGCACCTGTTCCCCGGTAGCTCAGTGGTAGAGCAATCGACTGTTAATCGATTGGCCGATGGTTCGAATCCGTCCCGGGGAGCCACTTTCAAATTTTGCTGATATATATGCTCATTTGAAAGTAGGTGGGTCGCTAAAGACTTTTCACAAATATTATCAATTATAATTTGAACAAAACCGCTCCCAGCTTACTGCGCGCGGTGACAGGCTTATGTACGATGAACGTCTAACGTCTTAAGTACGGTCGCAGCGACTTATTCGCCAATGAGCAAGAGATAGACGGGGCTACTGCTATAGCCTCTCCGTTAGCGCTCAACGCTTACGGAGAGGCTATCCTAGAAACCTAATATTTGCCGTGACAATGCTTGTATTTGCGACCCGAACCACATGGGCATGGAGCATTACGGCTTACTTTTCCGTCTTCAAAACTTTCAGCAGGGTTATTAAGAGGTCCTGACTGCCGTGGCGGCAAACCTGCCGGGATGGTGCCTAAGGTGCCTCCATCAACGTCATTGCTGTCATCTTCGCCTGTCAACGGGTCTATATGCGTCGTCAGAAAATCAGGGAGTTCCGGCAATTCCGGCACCTGAATTTGATCCTGACGATGAAATTGACTGGTTGCCAGAGTTTTGGTTACGCTTTCACGGATAACTTCCAGCATGCGTTCGAAAAGGCCGAATGATTCCTGCTTATATTCATCTAGAGGTTTCTTTTGAGCATAAGCTCGCAGAAACACCACCTGCCTCAGTGCATCAAGCGTAGCGAGATGTTCTTTCCAATGATGATCGAGCGATTCCAGCAATATTGATTTTTCAATCTGGATCCAAATCTCCGGATCGATCTGCTCCACTTTTGCATTGAAATCTGCGTTGGCTAATTCTGCAATCCGCGTTTCGACAAGTTCCGGATCAACCGCATCTTCTTGTAGCCACGATTCAATGTCAGGTGTCAAACCCAATACTTCTTCAACGCGGGTTTTAAGCTGCTCTATATTCCATTGTTCAGGATAACTATCAGGCGGGCAACTGTCCGCCACAATAGCATTGACGGTTTCCTGACGCATATCTTCTACAATATCGCCAACGGTTTCAGCATCCATGATTTCGGAGCGCTGCTCATAAATTACTTTGCGCTGGTCATTCATCACGTCATCATACTCGACAACCTGCTTACGCGCTTCATAGTTACGGGCTTCAACCTTCTTCTGTGCCGTCTCAATGGCTTTTGACAACCACTTCCCACCTATGGCTTCGCCATCTTCCAGATTTTTGTTCATCATTCTGGCGAACATTGTTTCTGTGCCAAAGATCCGCAGAAGGTCATCTTCCAGACAAAGGTAAAAGCGGCTTAAGCCAGGATCACCCTGACGTCCTGACCGTCCACGCAACTGGTTATCGATACGGCGGCTTTCGTGCCGCTCTGTGCCTAGTACGAATAGACCTCCGGCCTCTCGTACCTGTTCACGCAGAGCCCGGACTTCCTCTTCGATTTTGGCAACGGCTTTGTCGCGTTCCGGCCCTTCTTCCATATCGGCCAATTCCTGCTCGATACGAAATTCAATATTTCCCCCAAGCTGAATATCGGTGCCGCGTCCTGCCATATTGGTCGCAATGGTAACAGCGCCAGGACGACCAGCCTGTGCCACAATATGCGCTTCCTGTTCATGAAAGCGGGCGTTCAAAACATTATGCGGGACATTTTCCTTATTCAGGAATTCAGACAATAGCTCTGATTTTTCGATAGACACTGTACCGACCAATACAGGCTGGCCCTTTTCGCTATGCTCTTTGATAGTTTTTGCAATGGCAGCGAATTTATCATGCGTATTTTTGTAAAATTCGTCATTTTCATCAATCCGTTGAACCGGTTTATTAGTCGGGATTGTCACGACGTTCATTTTGTATATTTCGAAAAATTCTGCTGCTTCTGTAGCCGCCGTTCCGGTCATGCCCGATAATTTCGGATACATGCGGAAATAGTTCTGAAAGGTAATGGATGCCATTGTCTGATTTTCCGGCTCAATCCGCACGCCTTCTTTGGCCTCTACAGCTTGATGCAGGCCATTGGACCAGCGCCTTCCGTCCATCATACGACCGGTAAATTCGTCAATGATGACAACTTTGCCGTCCTTTACAATATAATCCGTGTCACGCTTACGCATAACATTCGCCATCAAGGCCTGATTCAGATGATGGACGACCTGCGTATTCTCATAATCATACAGATTGCTGCCAACTAGCAGTCCCGCCTCTTCAAGTAGCCGTTCCGCTTTCTCTGTTCCCTCTTCTGTCAGGGAAATGTTGCGGCTTTTTTCGTCCTTTTCATAATCTTCTTCGGTAATATTCTGAACCACCTCATTTACAGATATATAAAGATCGGACTTGTCATCCGTTGGTCCCGAAATAATCAGCGGCGTCCGCGCTTCGTCGATCAGGATTGAATCCACCTCATCGACAATCGCAAAGTTGAAAGGCCGTTGGACCATCTGGCTGCGGTCATGTTTCATATTGTCGCGCAGATAATCAAAGCCGAACTCGTTGTTTGTGCCATAGGTAATGTCGGCTGCATAGGCAGCACGTCGCTGATCTTCGTCAATATTCGGAATGATACTTCCGACGCTCATGCCAAGGAAATTATAGACCTGGCTCATCCATTCGCCGTCGCGGCGAGCAAGATAGTCGTTCACAGTCACAACATGAACGCCTTTGCCTTCGATGGCATTAAGGTAACAGGCCAACGTCGCGACCAGAGTTTTACCTTCACCGGTACGCATTTCGGAAATCTCACCGCGGTGCAGAACGATACCGCCAACCAACTGCACATCATAATGACGCTGGCCCAGTGTCCGCTTTGCAGCCTCTCTCACAACAGCAAATGCTTCCGGTAAAATATCGTCCAGCGTTTCCCCATTAGCTACCCTGTCACGGAAATGAGGTGTTTTTGCAGCTAGTTCGTCATCGCTCAATACTTCAATTTCCGGTTCAAAAGCATTGATTTGATCAACCACTTTCATGATTGATTTTACGTAGCGGTCATTAGCTGATCCGAAAAAAGATTTGGTAAGGCGGGCGAGCATGTCGAATTCCGATATTTGAATATGTTTGATGATGGTTGGATAATAGGCATATCAAAAGCCCGTTTCCATGTGCATTTAATAAGGATTGTGGGCAAATCAATGTCATGATTGCCCAGAAGGTTGGCTAGGGAGCGCCTTCTTCATGCTCAAGCTTGTCGCCGATTGTCTCTGCGACTGGTAAAACTGGCCAGATCGGCCTTGTACTATCTGTAGAAGCAATCCGTACAGGAGCAGGCGAAGATGTCTGCATCAATGCACGTTCGACACCATCCCAGTCCAGTGACGCCGCTGTTTCAGTCAGAGAGACATCCTGATTATCAGCTGTTTCAGTCGCCACAGCAGCAGCTGGCGTATGAACACCAACTGCATTGAAAAGCAGCAACATAAAACTTGCAATATAGACGTTCATCAATAAGGCCCTGTGAGGTTGCAGGCTTTTTAGCAAACCAATAGATAAAGGCAAGTTAAGTGTCAGAAACCATATCCCCTCTTGCACCGGCGCATTTCCCCGAACTCCCAGCTATTTCCGGAGTGACTTGTCGCAGTGCCCGCGCACAATATAAACAATGGGACCGCTGTGACCTTACTTATGTCGAACTGGCACAAGGAACATCTGTGGCCGGCGTGCTGACTCAAAGTAAATGCCCTTCGCCGGAAGTGGAATGGTGCCGGAATGCTTTAGCAAATGGCACAGCACGCGCTCTTGTGGTCAATGCTGGTAATTCCAATGCGTTTACTGGAAGCAAGGGAAAAGAAGCCGTTCAGCTCATACTGTCACTGGCGAGTGAGCATCTGGGCTGCAAAGAGGAAGAAATATTCGTTTCCTCAACTGGTGTTATTGGCGTTCCGCTTCCCAAAGACAAAGCTGAAAGCGGTCTGACTGCCGTTTTTGGTGCCGAACCATGTAGCTGGGAACAAGCTGCTGCAACCATAATGACCACCGATACCTTTCCCAAGATGGCGACTGCCAGCGCCGTAATCGGTGGCAAAACCGTGCATCTTAACGGCATCATCAAAGGGTCGGGTATGATCGCGCCAGATATGGCGACAATGCTCGGTTATATCTTTACCGATGTGAATGTTGATGCAGGCTTTTTGCAAGAGATGTTGAGCGCTGCGACGCAGAAGAGCTTCAATTGTATTACGGTCGATAGTGATACTTCTACCAGTGATACTGTTCTGGCTTTTGCTACAGGGCAGAATGATGCTCGTGCCTTGAACTCGTTTGATGATCCTGGCGCAGATGCTTTTCAGGCGGCTTTAAACGATCTTTGTCTGCAGTTGGCGCAGCTTGTTGTTCGTGATGGCGAAGGGGCTACCAAGTTTATCGAGGTTGCGGTAACCGGAGCTACATCCGATGACAGTGCCAAGCGGATTGCTTTGTCCATTGCCAATTCTCCGCTGGTGAAGACCGCGATTGCCGGCGAAGACGCCAATTGGGGCCGGGTCGTTATGGCGGTCGGTAAGGCTGGAGAACCGGCGGACCGTGACAAGCTATCCATTGGGTTTGGCGGTGTTACAGTGGCGAGAGACGGGCTGGTCGTTCCCGATTATGACGAAGAGCCGGTCGCGGCTCATCTGCGGGGTAGCGAGATTGATATCAGCGTTGATATTGGGCTGGGCAGCGGGAAAGCGACTGTCTGGACCTGTGATTTGACCCATGGGTATATTAGCATAAACGCCGATTATAGAAGCTGAGACAGCGGTAATCATCGCGGGTAGATGGAACGAATGGAGACACTTTAGGTGGTTTACGAATCTGTCCAGAGCATCATTCGTCAAGTCGCCCGGGACATCGTGTTGCCTCATTATCAGAACCTTCAACTATCTGATATTAAAGAGAAATATCCCGGTGATATAGTGACAGTCGCCGACAGGCTGAGCGAAGATATGCTGGGTCAGGAGCTTGGAGCCCTTATCCCCGCCGCCGCGATTGTCGGGGAAGAGGCAAGTGAGCACGATCCTTCTGTCCTGGAGCATCTTGCGGCGGATCAGACGTGGATCATTGATCCCATTGACGGCACCGGAAATTTTGCTGCTGGCAAGCCGCCATTCGGGATCATTGTCGCCCTGTCAGAAGCAAACGAGACCGTTGCAGCCTGGTTATATGACCCCTTAAAAGACCGCATGTGCTTTGCCGCAAAGGGGCAAGGAGCGTTTATCAACGATAAAAGGATGAGCGTTTCACAAGAGCCAGTATCCAAACCCGTTGCCGCGCTGGCCACGAGTTACATGACCCCGCATTACCGTCAAAAGCTGTTAGCAGCAGCCGACGGTCATTATCAGATTGTTGATATTCCGCGCTGTGCAGCCGAACAATATCCGCGCCTGGCGCTGGGCACAAACCATATCTCGACATTCGAGCGGACGTTGCCATGGGATCATGCGGCGGGCATCCTGTTCCTCAATGAAGCAGGCGGCAAGGCAGCGCGATGGAACGGAGATGCTTACCGGCCCGCAGACCGTAAGACCGGATTGCTCGGCGCCTCATCACCAAAATTATGGGATGAAGCGGCCGAGCGATTAGGACATGTTTTCAGCGATTAAGCTGGCAAGCTGCTTTCGAGCCAGGATTTGAGCTGGCTCTTCGGCGCTGCGCCCACTTTTGTTTCCACCGGCTCTCCGTTGTGGAACAGGATCATCGTTGGAATCCCGCGCACGCCATATTTACCTGGCGCGTTGGGACTATCGTCGATGTTGAGCTTTGCGATGGTGACTTTCTCGCCCAATTCGTCGCTGATTTCTTCCAGTGCAGGGCCAATCATCTTACAAGGGCCGCACCATTCCGCCCAGAAATCGACAAGCACAGGGCCGTCAGCTTTCAAAACATCTTGTTCAAAACTCTCATCGGTAATTGCTTTTGTAGCCATAGCTGGCCTCCTTTACTGGTTCACACTCTATTTAGGCGCACAGGCTTCATTGCTCAAGCACTTGCCGCAAAAGCTTTTTCATAGGCGCTCAAAGCCTGGATTGTTGCCAATGTTGCTGCCCATATTGCTGATGGCAGGCTTGTGCCCCTCTACAAGTCCGGCAGAAAGCTCCAGCAAACGAGGTTCATGAGTATAGAGCAAAGCCGCTTTTATCGCACGGCCCGGAAAGATTTTTTCAAGTGCGGCAACATAAGCGGCCATCTGGCGAAGATAGGCTATCGGCGCTTCGTCCGCAGTTTGCGGAACCACCCGGCCCGTTTTGAAATCGACCACCGTGATCAGATCGTCAGTGACCAGCAAGCGGTCTACTGTCCCTGAAATTACATGCTGATCGACAACCGCAGCAATAGGCGCTTCGGCAAAACTTTCAGGCGAGAATAGGTCCGCCCATTGCGGATTATCCAATACCGATAAAGCTGTGGCGACAAGATCCTGACGATCCTTTGCATCCCTCACCCGCTTTTGCCTCTCAAGCCACCTGTCCGCAACATCTGCCCGCTTTTCGGGCGCAATATCGGGCAGACGCTCAAACAGGTTGTGAAGCAGTTTTCCTCGCTCTGCTGCGGCTCGCATAGTCTTTGCAGGCGGCGGGTTGGTGACTGTATCGGGGCCAAGATCGGAAGGTGTCAATGGCCGAGGTGGCCGCGCTTCCTTAGGGGCAGGCGCAAATATCCATTCGGGAAACGTGGCTGGCACTCTAGCGCTTATTTCTTGCCTCTTTACGGAAGAAGCCGCCGGCGCGCCGCCGATATTCATCCCGCCATAAGTGCGCTGGCTAAGCCACCGAAGAGAATCTGTTTCTTCCGCTCCCAGCGCGGTCAAACCTTGCTCCACAGCATAATACCAGCTTTGCTGCGGCACCTCGCCTTTTGTCTTTGGCCCCAGTTTCCCGGCAACCACCAAATGCTCTTCGGCGCGGGTCATCGCGACGTAAAGCAGCCTCCAATGCTCATGCCGCTCCCGCGCGTCCGCTTTGGTTGCATAGGCGTCAAGTAGTCCTGTGCGTTCCGGTTTCCGGATCGGCACAACAGGATATTCAGGGCTGTTGTCGGGCTGCCTGGGATCGGAAAGATCAAAGCCGCGCCCCTTCTTTTCGTCCGGATTAAACGTCGCGTTGGCGAGGATGACCAAAGGTGCCTGCAGGCCCTTTGCACCGTGGACAGTCATCAAGCGCACTTCATTGCCGCCCTCTAACTGGTCACGCTTAATCTCTACATCGCCGCGGTCGAACCAGTCGAGAAAGCCCTGTAACGTCGGGATATGGTCCTGTTCAAAAGCAAGCGCGGTGTTTAGCAACTCTTCCAACGGATCAAGCGCAGCATGGCTAAGCCGCGCCGTCAGCTTCTTGCGCCCCTGCATCGGTCCGGACACAATGGTTTCCAGAAACTGATATGGCGTGTTGAAATCCGCCATATTGAGCAATGCCCTCAGCGGTTCGATCTGCTCTGCAAGCGTATCCTGCGTGCGAAGAAACTCCCACAGACTCTGATGCTTATGCGCGTCTCCGCGATAGCCGTGCGCCAGTAGGTCTTCCTGCGACCAGCCCAGAAGCGGGGAGACCAGAAGCGAAGCCAGATTAAGATCATCATGGGGCTGTAAAACAAACCGGACCGCAGCCAGCATATCCTGCACCACCAGCGGCTGGTTCAAACGGATCCGGTCGATCCCCGCAACCGGCACATTTTCAGCATAGAGACGCGCCACGATAAGGGCGCTGAGTTCATCCCGTTTGCTGACGAGGATCATCACATCCTTCGGCTCTAGCGGCCTGCCCTTATGTTCCAGCCATAAAGCCGTTTCGGGGGTCAGCCATTCCTTGATCTGTAGCGCAAGTCTCTGGGCAAAAACCCTGTCTTCGTCGCTTGACCAGCTTTCCGGATCATCCGGATTACCGACCGCGCCATGGGAAACGGGCTGCCATAAAGTAACGCTGCCGCCTTTTCCGACAAAATGGCTTTGGTGCGGTGGCACCGGGCTGTCGAGGCCCAGCTCCTGCTCGCTTATAAAGCCGAGAACCTCGTCCACAACTTCCAATACTGGCGGTGTAGAGCGGAAGCTACGGTCCAGTGACAGATCGCGGAAATCGCGTTCGGATGCTTTTGCCTGCCTGAAAAAATCATCCCGTGCGGTGACATAATTATGCGGGCTGGTTCCCTGAAACCCGAAAATAGCCTGCTTGAAATCCCCGACAGTGAACAGCGTTCGCACCTTGTCGGCACTGCGCCCCAGCCCGGCAAAAAACTCGCTGGCCAGTGCTTCGACAATTTCCCACTGGGCCAAGTTGGTATCCTGCGCTTCATCCACAAGAATATGGTCCGTTTGCTGGTCCAGCTTATAGCGTATCCACTCCGCCATATTGCTTTGGTTCAGCAGCTTCGCGGTCATCCGGATCATGTCATCGAAATCGACAACGCCTTGCAGCTTTTTCGCCTCCGCATAACGATAGGAGAAAGCGCGGCCCGCATTTAATGCCCCGGCAAAAAGATCGGAATATTGAAACAGCGTAACCCTTGCCAATAATTCGCAGCAATGCTCATACATCGCGATGCTGAGCGCGGCATAATGGGGAGCAACTTTATCCAGCCCTTTTGGCACCGAGCGCGGATCACCATCCACCTTGCCCCATATCTTGTGAAGGTCGGCCAATGTTTCTGCCCGGCCAACCGTATCAGCGGCGATCCATGCTTGAATCTGGCCTATATAATCTTTGGCTGTCTTGGTATTCCAATCAGCCAGCGCTTCTGCCATTTCGTCAAGCGAGGCTATATCAAATAAGTCATCACTGCATTGCTCGGCCATCCAGCTTTGTGCATCGCTATCTATCGGCAGATTCAGCAATCCCCTTACAAAAGGCAGAACCCCGCTGGGCAGACTTTCCATTGCATCCGGCTTGGACGCGCAGGTCATCAGATATTTTTCCGCCTCCTCCTCACCCATGCGGACGCTAAGCGCCTGGATAGCCTGAATTATCTCAGTCCTGCCGGCAGCCTCTTCATCCAGCAGCAAATCGCCCAACGTCTGACGCGCCAGGATTTTCTGGTCCCGTTCTTCAATCGGTTTGAAAAGAGCTGGGATCTCCGCTTCTTCGGGAAAACTCGCCAATAGGGCCTGGCAGAAACTGTGGATCGTCATGATCCGCAAACCGCCGCCGCGCGCGTCAAGAACATGGGCGAATAAAGTCCGCGCATATTCCCGCGTTTCGGGGTCAGTAGGCGCGCCGATGGATTCCAGATCAGTGAAAAGCTTTGTATCATCGATCCGCACCCAGCTGGCCAGTTGCCGGTGGATGCGCTCCGCCATTTCCGCCGCCCCCGCTTTGGTGAAGGTCAGGCACAATATATGTTCAGGGCTAACATCCTTACGCAGCAGCAAGCGGAACACACGCGCGGTCAGAACCTGTGTTTTACCCGTGCCAGCAGATGCGCTCAGCCAGACATTTTCATCCGGCTCCACCGCATCCCTTTGTTTGCCAGCAAGCGGATGAAGGGTTGTTTCCTTATTCATGCTCGCCCTCTCCCGCAGCCGGGTCCGGTGCACGGCCATACCATTCTTCAAGCCGCATCAGCTGGTCATAATCACCATAAGGCGCATATTCCGGATGGAGCTTTGCGGTCATTGGTTCATCGCCCAGGATATAGCGGTTTATGGCTGTGGTAAATTCGGTCACGGCGTGATCGACCATCTGGTCGGCCTCGATCCTCTGACTGCTGCGGGGATTTGTCGGGCTATCGATATAACCGAAATTATCGTCGCCGCCTTTCTTTGCCAGCGACCAATATTCAAAGCCGCTTGCCTTGCCTGACAGGCCATCAAAATCGCCCTTTTCCGCGATAGCGCCAAGCAAGCCGAGTTGCAGGGCAAAGCCTTCCTTAACTGCTTTATTGGACGGTGGTTTGCCTGTTTTATAATCGACAATGCCAATGCCGCCGTCTGGCATCCGGTCCAGGCGGTCTGCTCTGCCTGACAGTTCGACTCCGGCTATGGTTGCTGTGCCTTTTTGCTCAGATATTATGGGCGCGCGTCCCTCTTCCCGTTGCCGCGCCACGGTTTCCGCGATCCAGATCAAGCCTTCCATCAGGCGCGGCGCCCATAGCGTCCGCATCAGGGGATGGGATGACCGGTCGCTCAAAAATGCTTCTGCGCGGCGTTTCAGCGCGTCGGGATCATAGTCATCCTCTTTCGCCCATTTATCCAATATGTCATGGATGATAGAACCGCGCCACGACGCGCTTGGTTCGTCGTCGATCATGTCGAGCGATTTGAACCCCATGATTTTGCCAGCATAAAAGGCGAAGGGGTCCGCGATCAATCGGTCCACTTCGGTGACGGATAGCTTCACCATACGTTGCTCGGCGCTTGGGCTTGGTGCTGGCTGCTCTATCTTGATGAGCTCATCGGGCCGGTCAATGCGCCGTGCCCAATTTGCGGCAAATTCATGCTCTTTCAGATTGTCGCCGCACATGGCTTTCAGGCGGAGCAAAAAGCGCGAAGCAATGGCCGGGCCTGAACCGTCCCGCTTTGCCCTGGTCAGCACGACATTTTGTGCCCCCATTGCTCCGACCAGGTCATGCGCCGACAGGCCAATTTGCCGCTCCTGCGCCGGTAATCCCAGCGATTTACGCACCATCGGCGCCAGCCAGGGATCAGGCGTAATGGCTTGCGGCCAGCTACCTTCGTTCAGGCCGCAACAAATGACCAGATCCGCCTGTTGAAGCCGTGCCTCCAGTAAACCATAAATCGCAATGCGCGGATGCCCGCCATAGGGAGGACGCACCGGAATGGCGGCCAGAAATGTCTCGAAATAGCTGGCAATCTCACGCGGCTGGATATTAATCGGTCCCAACGCAGCCCGATCTTCCATATCAGATAGAAAGTCCGCCAGTTGCCGCCCTGCGGGGCCAGCCCAGACCTGGCCACCTGTCAGCATATCCGCAAGCTCGCGGATCTCGGCAAGCATCTGCGCCCAGTTAATCGCGCCGCCCAGTGCTTTTTCCGCTGGAGCAAAAATTGCGCGCACCTCCTGCCACCACGGCAGCACCTCTTGGCGCCGTTTTTTGGTTCTATAGTCCTCGCTCTCAAAAAGACTGTCGATTCCCGATAATCCCGGTGCTTGCCGGGGTCCGCGCATCAGAAGGTCAAGCTTGCGAACCTGCGTCAGCCATTCCCGCCGCTCATCCCCTGCCCTGACGAGCGGGTGTTTCAACAATGCCAGAAATTCTGCCGGTGGAAAGCCATCCGTCACAGCCGATAGCAGCGCCAGAAAGAATATCCCTTGCGGTTTTTTCGATAGAGGTTGCCCCGCACTGTCATCCGCTGAGATCATCCAGCGTTCAAGATGCACCGCGATCCGCCCCGCCAACCCCCGGTCCGGGGTGATTATCGCAACGCGGCGTTCGGGCACTTCCAAAGCCTCGCGCGCCAGTAACGCAACAATCTGCGCTTCTTCAGCACTATGCCGCGCCTCGACTAGCTGCACACCGGCGAGGCTGCGGTCCTTGCCTTCAAGCGACTGCCAGCGCGCGGTCAGTTTGGGAATGGCAAAGGCATGGCTGAGTGCCCGGCTGCGCTTTGCCGCCGCGCCGCTGGTCCCGGTTCTGGGCCAGCGCATGATTTCTGCCCGAGCGATCGACATCCGCTCCAGCAGCAGTTTCATGTGATATTGCGGGTGGGTTTCCTGCGCGCGTTTGGTCTTGCCAGTTTCCGGATCGGGAGCGAACGGCCCCAGCATTTCCCATTCTTCATCGTCCATGACCATATCGAGATCAGGGAGCACAACCATTCCGTCCGGCAGAAACGCAATCGCCCGTAAAAAGCGCGCAATCGCGGGCGCCGAAGTGGTGATACCCGCCGCGACAACGAAATGGTCGGGCGGTGCAGCTTTCCACGCCTTTACAGTTTGGTTGAACAGAGCATTGCGGCGAGTGGCTTCATCGACGACGCCCATTTCGCCCAGTTTCGCTTGCCATTTTTCCGCAATGACCCGAAAAAAGGCGAGCGAATCCTGCCAATGGCTTGAAAGATCAGGCTCTACGTCAATGTCGAAAAGCTCTTTAAGCGCAATTTCCTCAACCGTAAGCTGATCGAGTGTCCGTGCGAATTCGCGGGCCAGCCGCAAGGCCTCTTTCGACAATATTGCCCTACCACGGGCCGCGCTTTCGCTTTCAATGAGCCGTGCCAGCATCAGCAAACGGTCGAGCGGGTCAATCGAAGGCGGAATATCAAGCGCCAGCTCACCCCGGTCCAGCGCAACGCCGATAGACTCGTCCAGTTCCAGATCGCCGATCACCACCATTTGCGGCAAAAGCAGACCGTCTTCGCTCAACCTTACAAAAGCATCGTGAACTGCCCGCCGCGCCCGGTTATTGGGCAGGATGACCAGCCCCCTTGCCAGCCCCAGCGGGTCTTTTGCAAACCGGTCAATCAGCCCCTGTGCCAACGCATCGGCAAAGCCGCCATGCGCTGCGATATTATATATTGCGGGCTGATGCCGCTTGGTCATGCGGGCTCATTCACTAAGGAGCGCCTCTTCTGTGGGCCTGATGGATTCCGGTGAGCCCACTTCAAACCAGCTACCATCATGAACCAGACCATAAAGCCGCCCTTCCTCGATAGCCCGGTTCCACAAGATATTGGTAGAAAAAGGCCCCTCCGGTGCATCACGAAGCAATCGTTTGGAAACAAGCTGGATGCCAGTATAAATGAAAGGAGCCTGACGACCGGGCAAGCGGCGCGAAATCCGGCCCATATCATCAAGTGTAAAATCTCCCGCACCTTTATGATTATGGGCTTTCGTCTGAGGGACTACCAGCAATAACGCATCCATAATGGCATCGTCCCATCCCTCCACCAGACGCTGCAAGCTGTTGCCCGGCCCGTCGGTCCACAGATTATCGCTGTTGATCGCGAAGAACAGGTCTTCGTCAATCAGCGGTGCGGCCTGAACCATGCCGCCGCCCGTTTCCATAAGCTGCGCCCGCTCGTCAGAGATGCGGATATCAAACGGATAGTTCACTGATTTAAGGTGAGCCTCCAGCGCATCAGGCAGATAATGGGCGTTGACGACAACCTTCATCACCCCCGCTTCCCATAATTTGTCGAGACAGTGATCTATCATTGCCTTACCCGCAACTTTAACAAGCGGCTTAGGCCGGGTCGCGGTTAGCGGACGCATCCGCTTTCCAAGGCCCGCCGCCATGACCATTGCCGTTTCAACTTTACTCATATTGATGCCCCAATGATTGGTTTACTCCGGACATTGGCCGGGACGTTATGTTCGAACCACTCTGCAATCGGCGCAAGGTCGGGATGTGCCAGATCTTTTTCCAGCAGGCGCCACATGCGCGGCATATAATCGAGATAGCGCGCTTTGTGGTCACGGACAAAAAGCCGCGTAAATATGCCTATAATCTTTGTGTTCCGCTGCGCGCCCAAAATCGCATAGTGGCTGCGAAACTGCGCGGCTTCTGCAGGCGACAGGTCATCCAGATAATATTGCAGCATCGCCTCTTCAAGATCATCGGAAACATCCCGGCGCGCATCCTGTAACATCGATACCAGATCATAAGCGGCGTGTCCGGCAAGAGCATCCTGAAAATCGAGCAGACCTAATCGGTCGTCCTCCAGCAGCATGATATTTTCGGCATGATAATCGCGCAGTACTGTCACCGGAGTTGATTGCGCGGCAATGACCGGTTGCAAAATCTTTTGCCAGAGTTCCACGAAAGAGTCTGCATCAACATCCAGCGCCTGCGCCGGGCTATACCATTCGGTGAACAGGTTCGTTTCCCGCTGATATTGCTGCATATCATAAGCCGGAATCTCGGCAGCAGGGTGTTGGTGCAGTGCCTTTATCAGATCAATCGTCTGCCGGTATATGGCGGTTTCATCTTCCGGATGGTGGTCAAGATGTTCGCGCATCCGATGATCCCCGAAATCTTCCAGCAGGACCAGCCCATGTTTCAGGTCTTCGGCAAAAATCTCCGGAGCGGCAAAGCCCTGTGCCTTCAGATGGCGGGCAATCTTGATGAACGGACGCGGGTCTTCATGCGGCGGCGGCGCATCCATTAAAATCGCTTTGCGGTCCCCCGAAACAACGCGGAAATAGCGGCGGAAGGATGCGTCCCCTGCAACGGGAAAAATCTCCGCGTCATTCCAACCCTGATTGTTCAAAAAATCCTGTGCCGATGCAGGCGGTATCATATTATTGGCCATCTATCTTTCCAAGCGGGGCCAGCCACCCAAGTCAACTGGCGTGTGTTATCATTTTCTATTTCAAGCGTAATCTGTAGCGCATCACTCCAGAAAGCATCCGGCATCCGGTCCGGCCATTCTGCAATTATCGCACCGTCCATCAATATGTCATCAAGCCCCAATTCCTGAATCTCTTCGGGTTGCTCGATACGGTAGAAATCGACATGGGCGACGGGCATACGGACTTCCGGTGGTTCATATTGCTGGACAATGGCAAAGGTCGGGCTGGGCACATCATCTGTAAAGCCCAGACCGCGCAATATGCCACGTGCCAGAGTGGTTTTTCCCGCGCCCAGCGTTCCGGTCAATGCGATCTTATCACCAGGCTGCAAAGCATCGGCCAGTCGCTTTCCCAATGCCAGAGTCGCGGCTTCATCGGTTAATGTCATGGATGCTGTCACTTGTTCCCCACTTATTGACGCGGCAGATGAATAGTGACCAGCGTGCCCTGCCCCGGCTCGGACGTTAAGGTCAGTTCGCCGCCATGCGCCAGCAAAAGCTGACGGGCAAGGGGAAGACCCAGTCCGCCGATATTTTTTCCGGCTTTATCTCGCGACCGGGCAAAACTGTCAAAGGCCTTCGATTGCTGCCCCGCCCCCATGCCCGGACCGTTATCGGAAATATGGATGACCGCCTGCCGCACATTGCCGCTGGCATTTATCAAAATCCGTCCGCCTTTACCGGTATAGCGCACGCTGTTGTCGATGATCTGGCTTATGGCCTGTGACAGCCGCTTCTTATCCACCAGGGCCGAACCAAGCGTTTCATCGAGTTGTAACTCCAGATCTATTTCCTGCGCCCTGATTTCATCATCAAATTGCGCCAAGACATTTTCTACCAACTTGGTCAGGTTGATCTTTTCCTTGGCAATCGGCAAGGCTCCCGCCTCGCTTTGGCTAAGGTCGAGCACGTTATCGATTTGCATCCCCAGCCGCTTTACTGCCTGCAAGATGGCGCGGGCATATTCATGCCCCTGCTCCGTCAAAGGCCCAGCCACTTCATTATCCAGCAACTCGGCAAATCCGCCGATGGAAGTCAGCGGGGTGCGGAATTCATAGCTCATATTGGACAGGAAGGCCGCCTTGATCGAATCCGCCTCGACTAGGGCTTCATTGCGTTCGCGCAGCGCGTTTTCGATCCGGCTACTGTCGGAAATGTCGAGCATGGTGAACAGCGCATTACCATCGGGAAGCGGGATTGCAGCGAACTGGAAACGGCGACCGTCAACAAAGGAAATCTGCCCGCTTTGCTGTATCCGTTCTGACGTAGCGGTGCGAACCAAGGCGCGCACTTGCGCTATACGGGCAGGCTGATTGAGTTTCAGCGACATTTTCTGCATCAGGGAATCGATGCGCGGATGCTTCTCTAGCTCTTCTTCATTGAGATCCCAGATCTTGGTGAACTGGTGGTTCCACAGATTAAGCCTGCCGTCTGCCGAGAATACTGCCACCGATTCAAACAGATTATCGAACGTTGCCGTCCGCACGCGCAGCAAGGTGTCACGGGCGCTGGCCAGTTGAACTTGCTCGGTCCGGTCCTCGATAATCATCAGCAAGCCGCCATCCGGCGTCGGATTGGCAATGACACGCAAATGGGTGCCATCGGCCAGCAGCCAGTTTTCTTCCACGGAGCCGGTTGATTTGAACCATTGCGTTCGCTCTTCCCGCCATTCGGGGAAATCGCGCACTTCGGGGATCCGGTTCATTTCCCGCATCCGGTCCAGCACTCTGGGAAATTCGGGGTGCTCGGCTATCCATTGCTGGCGCATTGAAAATATGCGCTGGAACGGCAGGTTGCAGAATTGCAAGGACCGGTCTGCATCAAACTGCACAACCGCTGCCGAAACCTTGTCCAGCATATCGCGCTGGGATTCGTTGAAGCGGCGCTGCTCTTTGCGCGAGTCTATCAGGTCCTGAATATCAATCGCATATCCGGCGACACCTGATTTGCCGAGCGGAACGTCAACCACCTGCGTAGTCCGGCGCTGACCACCAATGGTTGTCGCAACGACACGTTCGTAAGGCTCGCCCTTCTCCCTGGCGATCCGCGCGGCGTCGGCAGGACTCACGCCGTTGATCGTCTCGATAAGTTCTATGCCCTCATCAACAACCCCTTCCCCGTCATTGGCATCCACTGCCTTGACATAGGCGCTGTTCACCAAGGTCAGCTTCATATCCGGCGAGCGATGCCACATAGGGACGGGCGCTGCTTCGATCAGCGCAGATAGCGCATCGAAGGCCGCATGCGCCTGCTCGCTTTCGTTGCGGAGTTTCTCGATCTGCGCTTCGCTCTCCGTGGCGTCGAATACCCATAAAAGCGCGCTTCCGCTTGGTGCGATTTGCTGGTCAGCCAGACAGCCGTGGATCATCAGACATTTGTCCGATCCGGT
>JADKLW010000371.1_pt1 | contig 19910 bp, 18 predicted proteins | sample 8641881 | NCBI WGS metagenome assembly JADKLW01 (sample SAMN16272185, study PRJNA661076) | feces metagenome | isolation source: fecal sample from diarrhoea affected cattle B | host: Bos taurus | place: South Africa: Lokaleng Village, Mahikeng | collected 2019-09 | reverse complement strand
CTGACGACCTTGCTGCCGCAACTGACGGCCGCTTCACGAAGCTGGCCATATTGCGGGCTGTCAAAAGGAATGATCGCCACGCCGTCCTCGGTCAGTCCCTGAAAAATCTCCGCCTTGGCCTGGGCAATCGCTTCAACGCCGGAGAAATAGCCGATATGGGCAGGAGCAATCGCGGTGACTATCGCTACATCCGGACGGACAAGGCGGGTCAGTTCGGCCAGTTCTCCTTCATGGTTCATGCCCATTTCAAAAATGCCATATTGGCTGTCGGCCGGCATACGCGACAGGCTGAGCGGAACGCCGACATGGTTGTTATAGCTTTTGACAGAGCGATGCGCCTTGCCCATGGAAGCCCGGTCCAATGCAGCGAAAAGCGCTTCTTTGGTGCCTGTCTTTCCGACCGATCCGGTGACACCGATAATCTTTGCCTTGGTTCGCGCGCGTGATGCGATGGCAAGGTCATTCAATGCCTTTGTTGTATCATCCACCAATATATGCGGACCATCGACAGGCTCGCTGACCACAGCAGCAACGCCGCCCGCCTTATATATATCCTTTACGAATTTATGTCCGTCGCTCTGCTCGCCCTTTAGCGCGAAGAACAGGTCGCCGGGCCCGATTTCACGGCTGTCAAAGGCAACACCGCTGACCGTGAAGTCCTCGCTGGCCTTGCCCTCTACAGCGGCGGCGATGGCGGATGATGTCCACAGGCCATTCATGCAGCGCCCCCTGTTTCATTCTCGCTGGCACATTCGCGGGCAACCTCGACATCGTCAAAAGGAATGATCCGGTCGCCGATAATCTGTCCCTGCTCATGCCCCTTACCCGCAAGCAGGATGATGTCATTCGCTCCCGCCAGACTTATCGCATGGGCAATGGCTGCGCGGCGGTCGCCGACTTCCTGTGCGCCGGGCGATCCGGCCAATATGTCGGCGCGAATGGCGGCAGGGTCTTCGCTACGCGGATTGTCATCGGTGACGATGGTGATGTCCGACAGTTCAACCGCAACCTTGCCCATGTCAGGACGCTTGCCTTTATCGCGGTCGCCTCCTGCACCAAAAATCGTAATCAGCTTGCCGCCATTCTGGCCAACATGGGGCCGTAGCGCCTCAATAGCTGCGCGCAAACCATCGGGCGTATGCGCGTAATCGACATAAATGGGCGCCCCCATTTTGGTGATGACTGCGCGTTCCAGCCGCCCGCGCACTGGCTGCACGCGTTGCAGATGGTCGAAAACATCGCCCAGCGCTCCGCCGGTGGACAGGACTACACCCGCCGCGCACAACACATTTGCTGCCTGATATGCCCCGATCAACGGCAGCGATATACGGTGCGTATTGCCCTGCGCTTCCACCATCAGCACTTGACCAAGTTGCGTCGGTGTCCGCGATAGCAAACGCAGCGCCGTGCCTTTTTCGCCAACCGTGAATAGTTTAAGTCCGCGCTCCGTTGCCCGCTTTTCAACTGCATCGGACCATGTGTCGTCGGCCCAGACAACCGCTGTTCCGCCATCTTCGACCACTTCGTCAAACAGCCGCATCTTGGCTTCGAAATAGCTGTCCATATCGCCGTGATAATCCAGATGATCGCGGCTGAGATTGGTGAACACACCAACCTGCACCGACAGACCCTCTGTGCGATATTGGGAAAGACCGTGGCTTGATGCCTCGAAAATCGCGTGGCTTACGCCTTCACGGGCAAGGCCGGACATGTTTGACAGGAAGGTCACAATATCCGGCGTAGTCAGTCCGGTCTTCACCTGCTCGTCCGCCGTGGTGACGCCCAAGGTGCCGATAGACGCACTGTTAAGACCATCCATGCGCCAAAGCTGGCGTGTCAGTTCAGCGGTTGATGTCTTGCCATTGGTGCCGGTGACTGCCGCGACCACTTGCGGAACCGGCGTAAAATAGCGCGCAGCCAGCAAAGCAAACAGGCGGCGCGGATCTTCATCCAAAAGATGCACTGCGCCCGAAACTTTCGCCTGGGGACCGGCGACAATCGCTATCGCTCCCGCCGCAATGGCCGCTTCGATATAATCCTCGCCATTGAACCTGGCACCGCGAAAGGCGCCAAAGATGTTCCCCGGCGCGATTTTGCGGTGGTCGATGGCAAAGCCGGTGACATGGCTTTCACCCTGTTCGCTTTCAAATTCCGGATCACAAAGCCCGGCTACTAATGCGTTAAGTTTCATCCCCTACCCCTTCGGCTTCCAGAGTAGCGGCGTCAATTCCGAAACATCGACATCGCGGTGTTCGTCGGGAACAACGCCTAGCATCGGACCCACCCGCGGCACCAGTTTTCGCACTACCGGCGCAGCGGTCCAGCCAGCGGTCCGCTGATAGGCACTTTCCGCGTTGCCCTTTGGCTCGTCGAGCATGATAATGATGGCATAGCGCGGATTGTCCATCGGGAAAGCGGCAGAAAATGTGGAAATCAGGGAGTTTTTGCTATAGCCGCCATTGCTCGGTTTTTCCGCAGAGCCGGTCTTGCCGCCAATCCGGTATCCCGGCGCGTCGGCTTTGCGGCCCGTGCCATCGGACACGATCATCCGCAATAGCTGCCGCATCCGTGCGCTGGTCGCTGCCTTGAATACGCGGCGGCCCTTGGCTTCCTCGTCCGGCTTGACCTTTAACAAAGTCGCCGGGCGCCAGATGCCGCCATTGACCAACGCCGCATAAGCACTTGCCAGATGGAGCGGCGTCACCGCAATGCCGTGACCATAAGCAATCGTCATATTCGTCACCCGGCCCCAGCTTTGTGGCCATAAGGGCTGACCACGTTCGGCAAGTTCGATATGTGGCCGCTCGTCAAAGCCAAGCCGCCGGATCATATCTTCCATGCCTTCTTTACCCAGATTATCCGCAATCCGGGCGGTGACGACGTTGGAACTGTGCACCAGCGCTTCGGGAACATTGAGAAAGCGGTTCTGGCTATGATCGTCCGAGATCGAGAAACCGCCAATCCTGATCGGTTTGGTGGCATCATAGCGCACGGCAAGATCGGTTACTGTTCCTGCATCCAGCGCCGCCGCAACGGTGAGCGGCTTAAAGGTTGATCCTAATTCAAAGACGCTCTGCGTGACTTCGTTGGTCTGGTATTTCATTGTGGATTTGCGGATTTTGTTGGGATCAAAAACCGGAAGCGATGCCAGCGCCATTACTTCTCCGCTATGGACATCCAAAATGATACCCGCCGCACCGCGTGCTTGCAGCGAGGTCATTGCCGACATCAATTCGCTTTCCAGCGCCGCCTGAACCCGGCTATCAATTGATAATGTAGCTGGCTGACCGCGCAGGTTTTCATCTTTCAGCCGATCATTCAGGGCGCGTTCCATGCCCATCACGCCATCACCGTCGGCATTGACATAGCCCAGCACATGCGCCGCCATATTCCCCTGAGGATAGAGCCGTTCGTCTTCGCGCGGAAACTCGATACCGATTTCGCCAAGCGCATGAACCTGCTTGACCTCATGCGGCAGCGCGCGGCGTCTCAGATAGGTGGGCCGCGGGCCTTTCAGTGTGGACAGGAACTCGGCTGCGCTAGTGTCGGGAAAGATTTCCGCAAGTTGGCGGGCCAATATTTCCTTGTCGCCCAGCAACCGTTCAGGGACCACGCGAACGGCATAGCCCTGTATAGTGCGCGCAAGGGGAACCCCGTTGCGATCGACAATATCACCGCGCGGCGGAACAAAGACGGCGCTGGACTGGCGTTCAGGCTGTGCTTCTTCCAATATGCCAAAGCTGATGAGCCGCCCCACTATGATCGTGAAGACGGCAAGAAATACCAACAGTAAAACCATCAGGCGGAAGTGAGCGTTGGCGGCTACTTCCTTTTGCTTTCCGGAAAACTGCACCTTTCTGCTGTTTGCCAGAAGGGTGGTCATTGGGCACGAGCCCCTATTCGCTCGATATTCGCTTTCAGCGCAAGCTGCTTGACCAGGCCGTCATCGAGAAGCTTGTCCTCCATATTGGCAACCCGTGCGGTTCTGGTTTCGCGCAATTCTGCGATAGTAGGCTGAATATTATCCAGCTTCGCATCCTTTGTCGCAACCTGGACTGAGCGGACAGGAGCAGCTTCGGCTTCATGCACTTTGGCCGATGCCGAAGGGAAGACCGAACCGATGATACCGGCGGGCTTTACTTTATCCATGGTGCTGATGACCGCGACCCTGACCGGTTTGCGAAGATCCGGACCGCCCAGATTGGCAAGCGCCCGCTCGCCATCAAGATACTGGTCGGCATCCGGTGCAACATAACCATATTCCAGCTTGTTCCAATGTTCAAGCTGGCGCAAGTTGGCGCGCGCGCTGAACTCTGTTTCCAGATAACGGATATCCTTTTTGACCGCCACGATCTGGTTGTTCGTGCGCGCCAGATCGCTGCGCAATGTCGCTACGCTAAGCGACAGCGGATAGAGCATGATCGCGACCAGAAAAACCAGTGCGAGCCATCCAATGCCTTCAAGACGTTTAACTGCTAATTTCATTTCACACCTCCCGCCATTGCATTGATGGGTGCGTCGGTACGCACCGCTGATCTTAGGGTGGCGGAGCGGGCTCGGGGATTAGAGTCCTGCTCCGCCCCGGCCGGGCGCACCAGTTTGGCTGGTTTATGAAAGGTGGCTGCCGGCCGTTTCTCGGAAACTTGGGGTAAATGGCGCGAACCGGCGGACTGCTGCCCGCTGCGTTCCCGCAGGAAATTCTTGACGATACGATCTTCCAGACTGTGAAAAGTGACGACGGCCAGACGGCCACCGGGTTTCAAAAGACGCTCCGCTGCTTCCAGACCATCTTCCAGCTCACCCAGCTCGCGGTTGATGTGGATGCGGATCGCCTGAAATGTGCGTGTCGCAGGGTCTTTCTTGTCACCGGGTTTTTGCCCGACGGTCTTGCGAACAAGTTGCGCCAGTTCTGACGTGCGGGTCAGCGGGCGCGCATTGACAATCGCCTTGGCAATTTTGCGCGAGCGCCGTTCTTCGCCGTAGCGATAGATGACATCGGCAATCTCGTCCTCTTCCGCTTCGTTCAGGAAATCCGCTGCGCTTGGTCCGTCCTGTGACATCCGCATGTCGAGCGGTCCGTCTTTCTGGAACGAGAATCCCCGCTCTGCCTGATCGAGCTGCATGGAGGAAACACCGATATCGAGTGCAACGCCATCAATATCCTCTCCGGCCAGCACATCCGCCATCTGCGAATAAAAGCCGTGGTGCAGGACCAGCTTGCCGCCGGAAGCTTCCACCAGATGCTGGCCATTGGCAATGGCATCGGGATCCTGGTCAAAGCCGTGGACTTTCGCACCAGCCGCGATCATCGCCATGCTATAGCCGCCCGCGCCGAATGTGCCGTCTACATGCGTTTCGCCCGGGGTGATGGCGAGCGCGTCGATGACTTCATTCAACAGGACCGGAATATGGGGTGCGGATGTGGGAGCTGATTTCTTGGGGGTCATTTCTTTTTCCCCAATTCGCTTAAGTGGAACTCGACCAGCCGTTTATCGACCGGAACATCGTCGGTGGTGTCGAGCAAGGACTGCGGGTTCCACAGGCAGAATGTCTTTCCGATACCGTGGAAGATAACGCTGTCATCCAGCCCGCCAATCGCCCGCAACATCGGGGGGAGGACAAAACGGCCGCTGGCATCGAAACTCAATTCTTGCAGAGATGAAAATTTACGGGCTCCGGCAGCATCGCGGTCATAGGGCAGTGACCGGGCGATGGCGATTTCTTCTTCCTTGTCGATTTCCGCAAGCATGTCGATTTTGCGGCTGAGGCCAAAACCGACGAGGCAATCCCATCTTTCATGCTTGCCGAGGCAAAGGATGCGACCGTCGCTGCTGGCGATCAGGTCTTTACGCAGAAATGCGGGCACGGACAGACGACCTTTATCGTCTATCGCGGATATTCCCGATCCTGAATAAGCATAATTGCCCGACACAGCCACCAATCCCTCAACTATATCGAAAGGCAAATCTTCCCCGAGTGGAGAAGCGCGCAATGAGCCTCTCCGAAAACATCAGAATCCCGAACAGGAAATTTCACCCCGATAAGAAATAGAGTTATCAGGGGCGAGCCGGGGATGGAAGGGGATTTTACGGGATTTTGCGGGAAATTATGGAGCCATGCATACAAAGCATTGATTTATAATGTTTTTATTTTTACCTTGTTTTGGGAAATATGGGGAGAATGCGGGAGAGTAACGGACTTGCCCCCGAAAACAGGGTAAAATGCGCGATTTTTGAATCAGGAGCGGAGCCGGAATCACTGTTATCCCCGTTCTAACTGGAAGCTGGTTTCGCTTAATTTTGCAAATCATCGATAAATATATCGATCAGGCGCGGGGCGTCCGGCACGGCGTTTCCGGACGGCTTGTTCCACAATGCATCGTTCAGAAAATCCGCATCGGCCAAGATGATCGCATGGCCATCGCCCAACGCGCATCGCGCCATGACATTGCCCGCACTCAGTGCGCACGCTGCCTTTTCATTTTCCGGCATTGCAACGGGTTTGAAAGTCCCGATACCAACTGCCGTTATTTTTGCCTCCGGAAATTGCAATTCGGCGCTGCCGGCCTTGTCATCGGCAAGCTGTAATTCCAGCCCCCATTGGCCTAGCAAAGGCGATAAAAGGCCCGAAGACAGCGGCCTGCGCTTGTCGCCTATCGGGTAATCCGTTGGCCAGATCAGCATCGGGTCGGTCAGGATAATCGCTTTGCCTCCTGCTCGCACCCATGTGTCAATCACGACGAAATCAGCGGGGTCCATTGCCGGTGGCTGGACAAGCAGGACAATGTCGGTGTCGGATGTTTCCAATCCGTCAAAACTGTCCACCGCCGCAATATCATATTGCTTTTGCCAATGGGCATAAATCGGCGCGGGGGAAGCCTTTCCCGCGAGGATATTTTCCATCGTCGCATCATCGCCCCACACGATGGGCAGGCTGGTCATCAACTGGATTTTAACACGGAGAGCGTCTTTGTCTGCCGTGCTGGTCGCGGCGGGGCTACATTGTAACAGCAGGCCCAAAATAGCAGCAAGAGCCAGAAGCAATACGGCGATCCGTGGCCCGGCATCTGCTGACAATGGCCCTGGCAATGGCTACCTTTCCCGGTCCATCGGCGCTTCCAACTTGGGATCGGGTTCAAGATCGGGCACAACCACCTGCACCGGTTTGCCAGATTCTGCCGGAGCAGACTTGTCCCCTTCCCGCACGCGGGTCGGCGTGACACCCAGTTCGGCCAGAGGTTCTGACGGGGCGGAAGATTCTTCTTTTTCAAGCGTTTTTTGCGCGTCATTTGCCGCTTCGGCCTGAACCACTTCTGTTGCGCTTTGCTCATCACTGGCGCGTTGCAAAACGAAATTGGCGGCAGCGACCAGCAACAATACAGAGACCAGCCCTATAATGCCCACTTGCACACGGTGCATCGTGTCCCGGCGGTCACTTCTATTGTCGGATTTCTCAATCATCATCTGTCAGCCAGGGGAAAACCGGCAATCCTTTTTGTTTCAGCCAGGCCGCATTGTAGAGAGAGGATAAATAGCGAAAACCCGTGTCGCATAATATGGTCACAACCTTGCTTCCCGGCCCCAGTTCCTTGCCCAAGGCAATGGCCCCGGCCACATTAATCCCGGATGAAAGACCAAGGCAAAGTCCCTCTTCCTGAAGCAGACGCTCAACCCATTTCAGCCCTTCTTCGTCGCTGATCCGGTATGGTCGGTCAATCGGTGCATCTTCCAGATTGCCGGTGATGCGTCCCTGCCCTATCCCTTCGGCAACGCTGCTGCCTTCTGATTTAAGCTCGCCATGGGCATAATAATTATACAAGGCCGCACCATGCGGGTCAGCCAGGCCGATGGTCACTTTTTCGTCCTTGGCCTTTAGCCCCATGCCGACACCGGCAATCGTGCCGCCTGTTCCCGCAGCGCAGACAAAGCCATCCACTTTGCCGTCCATCTGCTCCCAGATTTCTTCCGCGGTGGTTTCGATATGCGCGCGGCGGTTGGCGACATTATCAAACTGGTTCGCCCAGACGGCACCTTCTGTCTCTTCGGCAAGGCGGCGGCTGGTGTGCACAAAATGTCCCGGATTCGCATAAGGTGCAGCCGGAACCAGAACCAGCTTTGCACCTAAAGCGCGTAGCGTATCCATCTTTTCGCGGCTTTGGGTTTCCGGCATGACGATGGTCGTCTTGTAACCCTTCGCATTGGCAACCAGCGCAATCCCGATCCCGGTGTTCCCCGCCGTGCCTTCGACAATCATACCGCCGGGCTTTAGCAGGCCGCGCTCCTCGGCATCCTTTACGATAAACAGCGCCGCACGGTCTTTTACAGACGCGCCGGGATTGGCAAATTCGCATTTGCCATAAATATCGCATCCAGCCTCTTCACTAGGACCGGCAAGACGAACAAGCGGAGTATTGCCGATCAGGTCGAGCGTATTGTTCACTATTGTCATGTCATCTTACATAGTCCGCGTTGCCAATCACGACAAGCGCGGACAAGTTGCAGGGGTAAAAGAGCAGCTTTAGTAGTTTCAACCCATCATAGCGGCAGGTTGCTTGACCTTTCGCTTCCTATTCGCGGTGCTCCGCCAGCAAAGCCCGGACCAAAGGTTGCAGACTTTCATCATAGCGCGCGAGCATCACGTGCTCTTCGGCGGTTTCAAAATGCGTGATGAGCTGTTTACCGTTCCACCAATGCAAAGCGACAGCAGGCGGGTCGGCGACGATCATATTGCGGCCATCGGGATGGTCGGGATCAATCGGGTCGAGATCTAACGCAACCTGCGGCGCGGTGGAGGCGCAGATGGAAAGGCTTGTTCCCTCAAAACTGGTGGAAACATTGCGGTGTAAATGGCCGGTAATCATGCCCTTGATCTGGTCATGGCCCGCGATTGTTTCCGCCAATCTTTGCACCCACGGTTCATGCGGATTGGTGTTCATCCATGCAATGCCACTTTCCACGGGTGGATGATGGAGCGCCAGGACAACTGGCTTGTCCTGTTTCTCTGCCAACCTGTCGGCCAGCCACTTTGCACGGGTTTCGCAAAACGCGCCGCCGTGGCGCCCTTCTTCCAAAGTGTCGAGGATCAACAACCGCAAAGGACCGTCATCAATTTCATATTGCACGAAGCCATCAGCCGTCGGTACTTGCGGAAACTGCTCACGAAACGGTGCGCGCATGTCGTGATTGCCAAGGCACATATAGACCGGGAACGGCAGGTTCGATAAGACATTTTTAAGCTGCCGATAGCTTTCCTGATCGCCGCGATCAGTCAGATCGCCGGTGGCAAGCAAGACATCGGGGCGAGGTGTCATCTCGCATAAAAGCTTCAGCGCATGATCAAGGCGCTTGCGGTTGAATTCGACCGGATTATCGGGGTCGAAACCCAGATGGATATCTGTAACTTGCGCCAACAGCATAGGCACCTTCCCCTGTTTGTGTCACTACTAGCGACTGGCAATTTCCTGATCTCGGATCCTTATCCTTAACTTATTTGCCGGTTTCAAAGCGTGATTGTTATTTGCGACCTCATCCGATTTTTTGCGTTTATCCTTCCGCTGTTCCCTAATCAGCCAAGGCGCTCCGTCATCCGCGTGATAGTCATGGCACATCGCGCAGCTTGATGGCACATCGGCGGATTTCTGGAACTCGCCGCCATGACATTCGCGGCAGGTTTTGATGCCAGGGAGAAGCAAATCGCGTGCATCACCTGATTTCGTTGCCGCGTGACAGCTTGTGCAATCTTCCTTCTTATGCGCGTCATGGCTGAACCAGCCTTTGTGCATATAACGGTCCGTTTGCGTCACTGGTTTGATACCGAAATCAACGCGACCGGGCGCAGTTGGCGGTGTCACGCCATGACAATCGAAACAAGCACCTCCGCGGGAAAAGACCTGCTGGATAGCCTGATTAGCACGGCTGGGCCGGAATTGCACCGCGCGCGCATAGTCGCTGGCCACGCGGCTTTCATTCCCGTCGCCCGGCCGTCGCCGCGCCATGCCGCCCAGATTGATAGGCCGCGTCGGGCCTGTTGAACGGTAATAAGCGCGCAGATCAGCGCGAACCATATCGGGTTCACCATGGCGCAAAGTCCGCACCGTGTTGCCAATCTCGTCAAAGGCAAGGCTGTGACACATGCTGCAATTATCTTCCATATTCACCGGTTTGAACCGCACGCCGTTCGAATCGGGAATATGGCAATCCTTACAATCCAGTGATTCGCCAAAGTCGAACTTGTCCGACAAGCGCCGCCCCATTTGCGCGACCCCGCCGGTTTTCGACAGATGGATGTCATGCGGGAATTTCAGGCCATTATATTCGCTCGGCTTTTCATCCAACGAAACCCGCTTGCGAGGGGGGTTTTTACCGCCGGGCTGCACCAGCAATGCAGGACGGAATTGCGGGTGGGAAGTCCCGAAATCCGAAGCATTTTCCAACTTTGTATCCGTCAAGCGCCCGTCCATTCCATCGTGACAATCCGCACAAAATTTTTGCGCTGTAGGCTGCATAGCACCTGCACCCTCATGCTCGGTGTGACATTCGACACACCTGCCGGGCGGTTTGTTAAATACAGTGGCAAAAGCTGCGCCGATGACTTCCAGCCCTTCCGGTCCGCCCCGTGCCGTTGCCAGCCGTTTTTTGTCGGCATGGTCATGTGCATCATCTTCATGGCAGTTCAGACAGGTTTTATCCGTCACCGTCACAAACGCATCGACGTGACAGGCCTGGCAATCCCCTTCCAGGCTATGATGCGCTTCGCTAAGCGCGCCGGATGTCCACATCGTGTCAGCATGAAAGCCTTCTGGTCGCTCCTCAACACCGCGATAGGTCGCCCATGTATAGATCGGCCACACCAGAAATGCCGCCAGCACCAAGGCTACAAAGCCCCATGCGCTGATCCGCTTGCTCGGCAGCAGACCCTTCAAGGTATAAAGCGCGCGCTCTTCGCGTTCTTCGGCGGAATCAGACAAAGCCTCGACCCGCTTGACGGTCAGGATAGCGTCATCGCCTTCATGGCTGACCGCTATGACATGGCCGCCAAAGCCAAGCTCTGCGCCCTCGAGCAGATCAATCTTGGCGGACATCCGGTCGCGGCCATCCACGGTGAACTTCTGGCCCGATATGCTTTCAACCTCTATCCGGCCGTCATCCAGTTTCCGGATGACCGCATGGTCGGGGCTGACGGCGAGGTCGGGCAGATGGACCGCATTCTGGGCGCTCCGGCCGATGCCGATCTGCGCGTCATCAAACGGATTGGCACGAATAATCTCTCGACCGTCGGCAGTGACAGCAATCTGGCGGACTATGAAACTCATCACCTAATCCCCGCCTACCAGTAAAAGAAAACGCTGATAATATGCGCCGTCAGTGACGCGATCAGGGCAAAAGTCATCGGCACGTGAACGAAGAGCCAGACCTGTAACAATGCCTTCAGCTTCAGGTGGCGACGCACGCGGGCAAGAGTCGCCTCCTTGCGTTCGAGCAAAGCATCCACCTTGTCCAGCGGATCATCGCCTCCCATACGCGGCTGATAAGCGCGTTCGCGACGCAAATCCGCCTGAGCAATACGGGTCGCGCAATCCGGATATTTGCCCGAAATCCGTTTCAGAAAACCTCCGCCAAACGGATCCTGCTCCAATGATTGCAGGACAAGCGCGGCATGTTCCGCTGACAACGGCTGCGCTGCTTCATGCAATTGCCGGTCCAGCGAACGCAGGCTTTCCAGCATCTGCGTCTCTGTCATCTCGTCCCGGTTATTGGAAAGCGCCTGCGGGATGGTGACATAGAAGTATATCCCGAATATGCCCGAAATAATCACCAGCATCATGATCGCATAAGCGGCGGTGTGGATGTTCCAGCCAAACTGGAAGCCGGTGTGCAGCGTAGCAATAACGATCAGGCTAAGCCCCAGATAAACATGCGCGGATGTCCATGCTTTGAGCGACCATTTCCCCGGCGTCATCGCCCGTTTTCGCACGCCTAGCATGGTAAGCCAGAGGATCAGCCCGGCGCCGACCGTGCCAAGCGTATAGCCATACCAGCTGCCCCCGTTATGGCGCGGTGAAACGTCGATGAACAAATAGCTGACAATGCAGACCAGCATGATGAACGAAGCGATTTTCAACCAGCGAAATGCGGCATGTTTCAAAAACCCGTCATGCATCACGGATTTTTGTCTGGAAATATGGGTGCGCTTCTTTCTCGCGCCGTCATCATCCACGGGAACAGAGGCCATTACACATCCTCCCGTTCAAGTTTGGCGACGGTTAGAAACTCTTCGGGAGCCACACGGATTGCCGCACCTGTCGGGCAAGCCCGTACACAGGCCGGTCCGCCGTTAATTCCGGCGCACATATCGCATTTAATCGCCTTTTTCGCTTTCTCCGCTGCGGGGTCGCTATTCTCGTCCACCCACTTCTTGTCAGGCTCGCCGGGACCGGGGCCGAAACCAAAGAGCAGCCAGCTAAAGATACTCGGTTTTTCAGGCGGCACCTTGTCCATGCGGATCACACCATAAGGACAATAACGCTGGCAATTGCCGCATCCGATGCAGGTGTCGTCAATAAACACTTCTCCGTCCGGGCCACGGTGAATAGCGTCGGGCGGGCAGTCGGACATGCAGTGCGGATGCTCGCAGTGGCGGCAACTGGTCGGGACGTGCAGATGGGCATAGGTCCGCCCTGCTTCGCGGTCGAGACGGGACAGGCCTTCGTGACTGTCGGCGCACGCTTTTTCGCAATTGTCGCAGCCAACGCATAGATTTTCGTCGATCAGCAAAACGTCCGTCGCTTCGCCAATGCCGTTTTCGACCAGGAAATTGGCGACGCCGGAATACATATCGACGACGCCGGAAAAGCTGTCTTTCTTTGCCTCGACAAAGGCATTGATCCCTTGCCGCGCGGCCATATCTGTCTTGGCCCGGCGGAGCAAATCCGGGTGCGCGTCGAGCACTTTCTTGAACGCATCACCCTGTATTTTGATAACTTCGGACTTGATCGCAGCCTTCACTGTTGCCGTTCGCAACCCCCCTGCGATCAGGGCCATTTCGCCGACATAGGAACCGGCGGGAAGGTAAGACAGGAACACCGGCTTGCCGCCAATCTCCTTTTCCACCACCATCGAGCCGACGCGGATGACGTAAATATCGTTGCCGTCGTCGCCTTCGTTGATAATCGCCTCACCCGCACGGACATTCATGATCTCGCTGGTTTCAACGACCTCGGCAATGCTCTCCTTGGTCAAGCCGGAACCGAACATCTGCAGCAATTGCCGCTCGGTCGATATGCGGGTGATCGCGCGCTTGGCAGCGGGGACGGAGGCCTGCAATTTCAGAGCAGCCGTGCGCGATACTTCAATCGCGATCATATCTTCCGCCGCCCGGATAGTTGCACCGCGGCGGCGACCGGAGATCAAGCCGACTTCCCCGAAAATAGACCCTTCCTCAATCGGGATGACTTTCGATTTGTCATTGGGATCAATCTCGACCAGCACCGACCCTTGGGCGATGGTGAACAGCGATGATCCCGGATCATTGCGCTCGAATATCTTCGCGCCTTTGCGGTAGGCACGCGGCTCACTGTCCAGCATGAACTCACGCATCTGTAGCGGCGACAAATCGTTCAGGATCGTCACTTTCTGGCGGAAAAACTCAAGCCATTCGTCTACCGACCTGCTGCCGGGAAGTCCGGCAAATTTCGCTTCGAGAATAGGCTCGTCAGCCGGTTTCAGATCAATATTGCCGTTGATAAATTCAATGACATCATAGCCCTGGTTCATACAGTGCTTGATCAGCGGATAGCCAGCCAGCGCACCGATGACGTAAATGCCCTTCTTGGTGCTTTCAAACGCGGGGGTCAGCTTGGGATAAGCCTCCCGCTCCTCGCTGGTAAACTCGATCCCGCATTCTTCGACAAATTTGCGCGGCGGTGCGGAACCCATGCGCGCAATGATGCGGTCACATTTAATTGTTTCCTGCCCGTCGCGGGTTTCCAGAACCAGTTCCCCGTCCTTCACCTCTGCCGGGGTTGTCTCGTTGCGGATGATGACTTTACCCTGCTCACCCGCTTCCATCAGCAATTTCACATTGGCTTTTTTCGCGCGCGCAAATTCCGCCGAGCGGTTGAGGATGGTGACGATATTATTCTGCGCCGCGTCCGCCGCCAGACCCAGCGCGTTTTCTATGCCCGCGTCACCGGAGCCGATAACCGTGATATGCTCGTCATAATATTCGCCGGGATCATCCAGCTGATACTGGACCATCTTGTTATCACCGCCGGGGCAGCGCATCAGGTTGGGATTGCCCTGCGTTCCGATCGCCATGACAATCGTTTCGGTGAGGATTTTATCACCGTCTTTCAAGGTGATAGTGAAGTTTCCTTCTTCCCCTTCGATCTTTACCGGCTCGGCATTATATCGCACATTGACGCCGCAAGCATCTGTCTGCGCGTCCCAGGTTTCCAAAATCGCCTCACGCTTGCCGGCGTCAAATTCCATGTCAGAGCGCAGCACCAACTGGCTTGGCGTTGCCATGACGTGCTTGCCCTTTTGATATTTGAAAATCGTATCCGAAAGATGATCGGTCTTTTCGAGCAGCACATGCGAAAGTTTCAGCTGTGCCGCCCGTCCGGCAGCACTCATCCCTGCCGGTCCAGAACCCACAATAACTACTCGAAACTTATCCGCCACGCGCTATTTTCCCCCTTTGCCCTGTCTGGGTTTCCCGCCTGTTCTAACACCCCTTATGCGTTTTGGCAGAACGGTTTAGTCAGTGTTCAGGCTTAAGCGCGACCCTAAATCCTCTAACTTACTATTATCTTATCAAAAAGCCTTTGATTTGCCAGTGCAAAATGTCACAGCAGGTAACGATAAATTACTATCTGTATGAACAGCTCTTCCCTATTGATGCAGGGGAAGCGGCGGTGGTAGCAAGACATCTGGCCGTCGCTCCGCGTCGTGGCATAGCGGGCAAATATTTTCAGGGGGAATCGAATATCCATGAGCGAACTAGAAGCAGCCACTGACAAGAAATCACCCGAAAAGTCACCCAATATCAGCCGGATCGCCCTGATACTTGCCGCCATATTGGCCATTGGAGCTATCGGAGTGCAAGTCTATCGCAGCACAGCCGGCGGCGATGACAGCGCAGCTACGCCGCTTGCTACGGACTCTGGCGAACAAGCCCCCAGCGTCGGCGAAGTAATCGCGGCTCTTGAAAAAAAGCTTCAGGAAAACCCTGATGATGCCGATAGCTGGCGGATGCTCGGCTGGAGCTATTTCGAGACGGGAAAGTTTGCTGAATCCGCCACCGCGATGAAACGCGCAACGACGCTTGATCCCAAAAACCCCGAATATTGGTCGATGCTGGGCGAAGCCTTGGTCATGGCCAGCGACGGGCAGCAGGTTCCCGACGATGCAGCCGAAGCGTTCAAAAAAGCTTTGGCACTGGACAAGTCCGATCCGCGCGCGCGTTATTTCCTTGCGGTCCAAAAGGATATTTCCGGCGACCATCAGGGCGCGATTAACGACTGGCTCGCTTTGTTAGAAGACACGCCAGCCGACGCCCCTTACGCCACCGATATACGCCGGGTGATCGAGCAAGTCGCTGAAAAGGAAAATATCGACGTTGCCGCTCGCCTCGCCAAAGCTGCGCCTGCAGCGCCGACCGGCGGCATATCCACCGATGGCCCGCAAGTCGCCACCGCAGCCATTCCCGGCCCCAGCCGCGAAGAAATGCAAGCCGCCGCCGCCCTGCCCGCCGGTCAGCAGGAAGCGATGATCGACAATATGGTCAATGGCCTTGAACAGCGTCTGAAAAGCAGCCCCAATGACGCCAACGGCTGGATCATGCTGATGCGAAGCCGCATGCAACTGGGCCAGACAGCCAAAGCGAAACAGGCGATGACAGACGGACTAGCCGCGTTCCGCAATAATGGCGCAGAATCGAAACGGATCAGGGAAGCCGCAGCGGCGTTAGGAATCTAAGAGGAATCCGAGTTTTTACCGGAACAAAGGCTCGCCAAAGCTGCGTAATTTGCGGGAGTGCAGCGTCCCTGCGTCTGCTTCTTTCGCCAGAAGGTCTATCGTTCGCAGACCGATGGCCAGATGTTGCCCGACCCGTTCCTGATAAAATGCATCTGCCATGCCCGGTAGTTTAATCTCCCCGTGCAGCGGCTTGTCGGACGCGCAGAGTAAAGTCCCGTAAGGCACTCGGTAGCGATAGCCATTGGCCGCGACGGTGGCCGATTCCATGTCGATGGCGATGGCGCGGGACTGGTTGAGCCGTTTCGCGATCTGGCTAAAGCGCAATTCCCAGTTGCGGTCGCCCGTTGTGACCACCGTGCCGGTGCGAAGATGTTGTTTAAGCTGCGAATGGTCGATGCCGGTTTCATCCTGAACCGCGCGAGTGAGCGCCAGTTGCACCTCTGCAATGGTCGGCAGGGGAATGGTCGGCGGCAATACATCGTCCAGAACATTGTCATCGCGCAAATAGGCATGGGCCAGCACGTAGTCGCCCAGCCGCTGTGTTCTCCGTAAGGCGCCGCAATGGCCGATCATCAACCAGACATGCGGGCGCAGCACCGCCAGATGATCGGTTATCGTCTTTGCATTAGAAGGCCCGACACCGATATTGACCAGCGTGACACCGGGTTGCCCCTCCCCGCGGATCAGGTGATAGGCCGGCATTTGCGGCGGCTTGGCAATCGTGGGGCGGGATGGTTCACCATCGCGGCGCGTGATACGGTTGCCCGGTTCGACCAGCATTTCCGCCTTGCCCGATTTTAATTCTTCCAAACCAAATTCGATAAACTCATCAACATATCGCTGGTAATTGGTGAAGAGTATGAAGGGTTGGAAATGATCCGGTTCTGTCGCGCAATAATGGCGGATCCGGTGCAGGGAATAATCGACCCGCTCGGCGGTAAACAGTGACAGTGCGTTGTCGGCATCGGTCAGGAAAATCTGTCCGCCATCGACAATTTCGTCATTGGTGTTGATGAGATTGGGCGTGTGGAAATGGTGAGGCAGCGCGTCCTTTTGCCTCCGGTCCAGATCACCGGCGGCATTTTCAATCGCAAAGGCCAGCGGAATCGGGGTGCCGGAAAGACCGACATGGATTTTGGTGGTGAAGACACGGGTAATCCGCTCCAACTGGTCGAGCAGATAACGCCGGTAAAGTTTGGGCTGCGTGATGGTCGTGCTGTAACGGCTGATATCGGATATCCGGCCCGATGCGACATTGCTTGTCTCGGTCGCCTGATCGGCAGGTATCTCGACCGAAACCGTCGGATAAACGCCCTGAGTACTGTCCCCCACCTCCAGATCACCCGCAGCATAGCGCGCAAAGCGGCTGCTTATCAGGTCAATCTGTTCCCTGTAGAGCTTTTCAAGAAGCGCAACCGCCTCCGCCGGGCTATCGCAAAGCGTCAATGATTGACGTGGGGAAGAAGCTGTCATTTACTCTCCGTGCACTATGGTTGGACCATAACGGAAATCAAAGCCAAAGGGAAAAGCTAAGTCCGTGAAAGGGTAAGAAACCGGATTGCCGCGTTAAACTCCGCTTGTTTCACTTCCCGCATTGCCACGGCGAGATCATCGCGGCCCCATTGTTTTTCCTGCCACAGTTCCTCAAGATTGACGAGCGGCCAGAGCGTGTCGGCATCATAAGTTCCCTCAAGCAATGCGAGCACAGCGATCAACGAACCAGACAAGCCGACCATGGAAAGCATTGCGGCCAGCGCAAAATCATCCTGCGCGTGAACGGCATCGGAGAGCCGTTTCACCGTCTCATCAGGCTGCGATTGATGGCGGATACCGTAGTTAAGCGTGAAGCTGACATCATAACGCTGCCGCGCCCAATCTAGCAGAGGGTCCCATTGCTCGACCTGATGATCGGTCAGTGCCTGCTGATTTTCGTCGGCGCGGTAATAGAGCATGTCGCTATCCGCAAAGGCAGTAATCCGACCCAAAATCCGCTCGCGCTCATTGGCCACCTGATCCAGAGCACCTTGAGCCAATGCGGTTAGCGGCATGGTCACAGGATCAATGTCCTCGCCCTGCGCTTCCCACTCGGCAACAATGGCATCGGCAAGTGCGGATGTCGGCAAATGCAGCGGGTTGCGCGCGGGGGTTTTTACCGGCCGCCCGTCAAGCTGGATTGCAAAGCGATCATTTTCAGCCGCGCTGGTCACGGCTTTATAAAAGCGCTTCATTGCAGATCTTGATCTTTTTTGGCTGCATCAGCGACTTGCTGCCTGACGAAGGATCGCACCATCGTCAGCGGCATGATCCATGTTTGCGCCAGTCCGAGGACCACCAGAACATAACCGACTGCCGCTGGGATATTAGCAATCCGCCCAAGCGCAATAGCAATGCCCAGCATCAATATCGCAATGCCGAGCAAGCGAATGATGCTGACCATGAAATGCAGCCTTTTGGCCTGCTTTTCCTTTTCCGGGTCCGCGATATAAATCGGATCGTCATATTTTTCGGGCTGCTGTTTCATAGGGGCTGTTTCATTGATTCAGTGTCTCGTATAATTCACCCATTGTCATCGCGACGGAATGTGCCCCCGCCAAAAGCAGTTCTTCCCGGTCATGATAGCCCCAATCGACACCGATGGGCCGCACACCGGCATTCACGCCCATTTCCATGTCAAAGCTGGTATCGCCGATCATCGCGGTGGTTTCGGCAGTTGCACCCGCTTCACTCATCGCCAGTTCAACCATAGCAGGATGCGGCTTTGACGGGTGCCGGTCGGCAGTTTGGAGAGTCACGAAATGCTTTGAAAGCCCGTGCACTTCAAGGCAGTGGTTCAGTCCGCGATCGGACTTGCCCGTCGCAACGCCCAGCAACCAGCCATCGCTCGCCAGCCGGTCGATCAGTTCAAGCAGCCCGTCATAAAGCGGTTCATGCACGCCGCCTTGCTGACGCAGTTCGAAAAACCCGTCTTTATAAGATTGCGTCACCGCAGCGGCCAGCGCGTCATCCTGCTCTGGCAATAAGTGCCGCACCGCTTCCTGAAGACTAAGGCCCACGATACGCCGCGTCCGGTGATGGTCCGGAGGAACCAGCCCATGAGCGACAAAGGCCTGCTCCATAGAGGCACAGATATTGGCCTGACTATCAACCATCGTGCCATCGCAATCGAACAGGGCAAGTTTGTTGGTCATTCCCCCCAAAACTCCTGCATCAAATGGGCCATGGCGTGGCGACCCGTGGCATCGAGCGCAGCGGCGGCTTGTTTTCGTGCTGCGGCAGGTTTGTTCTGGCTAAGCTTGGCAGTGGGGCGCCAAGCCAGTATTTCCATCTCAAATCCGACAATCGCGCCGACCATCTTGTCGAATTTCAGCCTATCCATCTTATCCCGATGCCACGGCGTTTTGGGAGCCAGCTTCGCTTCATTCTGTGCGGTCAGATCGTCGAGCAGACTGATCAGACCTGCGCGGTCCATCTGGCGAATATTGCCTTCCAGTTCCAGCGTAAGATAATTCCACGTCGGAACCTGATCGTCCAAGCCATACCAGTCTGGACTGATATAGGCATCGGGACCGTTGATCACACAAAGCGCCTTGTTCTTCGCAATATGCCTGGTCAGTGCATTGCCGCGCGCAAGATGAAATTGCAGCGCGCCATCGCCGGTCGAGAAAACCGGTATATGAGCAACGCGCGGTCCATCCGGTGTTTCGGCAAAGATCATTCCGAAACCAATTTCGACAATCATCGCCTCGAGCGCAGCCCGCTCGTCGGCGTCCTGATACCCATTGGCAGATTTGGGCCATCGAAAGGTGGGATCGGGATGCATTATTTGGGTTTCTTGACAAGGGCCTGCTTGGTTTTCACTTTATGCGGCAACGCCTTTTTATGAGTCGCCTTTCCAGCATCTGCGCGGACGCGCTTGGACGGTTTTCCTGCCTT
>JADKLW010000370.1_pt1 | contig 19947 bp, 17 predicted proteins | sample 8641881 | NCBI WGS metagenome assembly JADKLW01 (sample SAMN16272185, study PRJNA661076) | feces metagenome | isolation source: fecal sample from diarrhoea affected cattle B | host: Bos taurus | place: South Africa: Lokaleng Village, Mahikeng | collected 2019-09 | reverse complement strand
CTCGCCGCGCTGTCGGCGCAGATGCAGCAGACGATCATCGACGCCGCCGAGGACCTCGACCGGCAGGGCAAGCTGCCCGCCGAGGCCAAGAAGCAGTTGCAGGCGATGAAGGATCAGCTCGCCAAGCAGAAGAGCGCGCAGTAGCCGGCGCGGCCGGCGACGGTTACTCGTCGCCGGCCGACGCGGCCGACCCGCGCAGCGCCGCCACCCCGCCGTGCGCGATCCGGCGCACGGCCTCGGGCAGCAGGCGGTGCTCGATCGGCCGCAGCGCCGCGAGCACCTCGCCGGGCCCCTCGACGTCCGGCAACCGCACCCCGTCCTGGAGCAGGATCGCGCCGGTGTCGACGCCCTCGTCGACCAGGTGCACGGTCACGCCGAAGACCTCGACGCCGTGGTCGACCGCCTGCTCGATCGCCCGGATCCCGGGGAACGCCGGCAGCAGCGACGGATGGACGTTGATGATCCGGTCCGGGAACGCCCGGATGAAGGTCGGCGTGAGGATCGCCATGTAGCCGGCGAGCACGACCAGCTCGACCCGCTGCTCGACCAGCCAGGCGGCGGTCGCGGCGTCGCGCTCCTCACGGGTCGCGTGATCGGTCCGGACGAACGACCGCTCGGGGATCCCCGCGTCCCGGGCCCGTTCCAGCGCGCGTGCGTCGGGCTTGTCGGACGCCACCGCGACGACGGCCGCCTCGGACGGATCGAGCGTGTCGAGCAGCGCTTGCAGGTTGGTGCCCTGGCCGGACGCCAGCACGCCCACGCGCAGGGGTTGAGATGCCGCCGTCATGCCACGTCCTGGAGATCGAGGGTCTCGCCGTCGACCGCGAGCGACAGCACCGGGTAGGGACCGCCGGAGCTGATGATCGCCCCGCTCTGCAGCAGCGCGTCGACGCGCTGCAGCATGTCAGCCGCACGCAGGTCGGCGTGGCGCGCGTAGCCGGGCAGCCCGTCGTAGCCGCCCGTCAGCAGCTTCTGCGAGCGTCCGCCGCGGAGGATCTCGGCGACGCGGGTGCGCCCGATCGGCGGCTGCGCGTCGCGGATCACCTCGAGGATCGACGTGTCGACCGCCGTGCGGTCGCCGGGCGGCAGAGGCCGGCCGGCACGGGCCCGCTCGGCGGCCGCCTTGGCCGACGCGGAGCGCGAGCGTCCGTCGCCGCGCGCGGTCGCGGCGTCGGCTTCGGGGAGCAACAGCGGCACGCAGGCGTTGCAGCAGGGCACCGACGGGGCCTCCCCATCCGCGCCGCCACCGGCCGCCGGGTCACCGAAGTGCCGCAGCACCGCCCGGCGGCGGCACTGCTCGCTCTCGACGAAGCTCCACAGCGCCCGGTACTGCGCCCAGCGCTGTTGCTGGGCCTGCTCGGCGAGCTGCTGGACCTCCTGGCGGACCCGCGCGTCGTACGGTCCCAGCAATCGCCCGCGGACGCGATCGGGTGGGCCGGGCGCCGGCTGGACCATCCCGGCCTGCGTCAGGTGGCCGAAGACCGCCCGGGCGGTCTCGGCGTCGCCCGGGCCCACGCCGAGCTCGGCGAGTCCGAGGTCGAACCGGTGCTCGACGCTCCCGTGGACGATCGCCCCGGCGATCCGGTCGAGCGTCCGGTCGTCCAGCTCGGTGCGCTCGATGAAGTAGCGGTGGAGGCCCTTGTCGCGGCCGTCGGCGAGCAGGATCGCGCGGGCCGGCTCGCCGTCACGCCCGGCGCGGCCGGCCTCCTGGTACCAGGCCTCGATCGACGGCGGCGCGCTGTCGTGGACGACGGTTCGCACGTCCGCCTTGTCGACGCCCATCCCGAACGCGTTGGTCGCGCAGACGAGCGGCACGTCGCCCGACATGAACTGCCGCTGCGCCGCGTCGCGTCGCTCACGGTCGAGTCCCGCGTGGTACGCGACGGCCTCGACACCAAGCTCCGCCCCGAGCTCGACCGCGAGCCGGTCGGCGTTGTCGCGGGTTCCGGCGTAGACGATCGCCGGCAGCGCGTCGGGCTCCTTCAGCGCGGTCAGCAGCCGCCCGCGACGCTCGACCCGCCCGGAGCAGCGGCGCACGACGAACGACAGCGCTGGTCGGTCGAAGCCGGTGCGGACGTGGACGGGGTCGCGCAGGTGCAGGCGGCGCTCGATGTCTGCCGCGACCTGGGGGGTCGCGGTCGCGGTCGCCGCGAGGATCGACGGCACGTCCAGCCAGCGCGCCGCGTCCGCGAGCCGGAAGTAGTCCGGCCGGAAGTCGTGGCCCCACTGGCTGACGCAGTGCGCCTCGTCGACGACGAACAGGCCGACCCGGGCGTGGCGGATCCGGTCGAGGAAGGCGGCCGATCCGAACCGCTCGGGCGCCACGTAGAGCAGCCGCACGTCCCCGGCGACCGCGCGCTCGAGCGTGGCGTAGTTCTCGCTCGGGTCCTGCTGGCCGCTGAGCAGCGCGGCGGGAGGCGACGGGAAGCGCGTCCCGCGCGACCCGTCCGGGTGCGGCGTCATCACCCGCGCGTTGAGCTGATCGACCTGGTCGCGCATCAGCGAGACCAGCGGCGAGACGACCAGCGTCAGGTCGTGGCGGCAGAGCGCGGGGAGCTGGTAGGTCAGCGACTTGCCCGCGCCGGTCGGCATCACCACCAACGCGTCGCGGCCGGCGAACGCCGCGCGCGCCGCGTCCTCCTGACCCGGCCGGAACCCCGGATGCCCGAAGACCTCGCGCAGCGTGCGGAGCAGCGGGTCCGAAGGGGCGACGTCGACCGGCATCGACCGTCACGGTAGTGGCGCGGGCCGTCCGGCGGCGGCCCGGCGCGGACGCCGTGGGAATCGGCCCGGCGCGCACGCCGTGGGAATCGGCCCGGCGCTAGAACAGGGTCCTACGCCTGGACCATCGGGAGCTGGTTCTCGAGCGCGAACTTGCCGAGGTGCCCCTCGGTCCCCTCGATCGGGTAGTCCCCGCTGAAGCAGGCGTCGCAGTGCGTGCTGCGCTCGCCCTGCACGGCCTCGTAGACCGCGTCGAGATCCAGGTACGCCAGCGACTCGCAGCCGATGTGCGCGCGGATCTCCTCGATCGTACGCTCGTGCGCCACCATCTCCTCGCGGCTGGACATGTCCACGCCGTAGTGACAGGGGTTGCGGATCGGCGGCGCGGTGATCCGGAAGTGCACCTCGCGCGCCCCGGCGTCGCGCAGCATCTTGACGAGCTGGCGCGTCGTGTTGCCGCGAACGATCGAGTCGTCGACCACGACCAGGCTCTTGCCCTCGACGACCTCCGGGAGCGGGTTGAACTTCAGCCGCAGGCCCTGCTGGCGCAGCTCGTTGCCCGGCTGGATGAACGTGCGCTGGACATAGCGGTTCTTGACGAACCCGTCCTCGACCGGAATGCCGCTGCCCCGCGCGAAGCCCCGCGCGCCGGGGATCCCGGAATCGGGCACCGGCACGACGATGTCCGCGCCGGGGACCGGGGCGTCGCGCGCCAGCAGCTCGCCCATCCGGATGCGGCTGCGCTGCAGGAGCTGGCCGTTCATCCGCGAGTCGGGGCGGGCGAAGTAGATGTACTCGAACAGGCAGGAGGCGCGACGCTGGCCCGGCTGCACCATCCGGCTGGTCACCCCGCGTTCGTCGAGGATCACCAGCTCGCCGGGTTCGACGTCGCGCTCGTAGGTGGCGCCGATGATGTCGAGCGCGCAGGTCTCCGACGCCACGACCCAGCCATGGTCGCCGATCCGGCCCAGGCACATCGGGCGGATCCCCTGCGGGTCGCGGAACGCGTGGACGCGGTCGCGATCCATCACGACCGTCGAGTACGCGCCGTGCATCCGCGGAATCGCCTGGACGATCGCCTCCTCCAGGCTGTCGGCCTCCGCAGTAGCCAGCAGCGCCGCCATGATCTCGGAGTCGGTCGTCGCCCGGAAGTGGACGCCGCGGGCCACCAGCTCGCTGTGCAGCTCGACGGCGTTGATCAGGTTGCCGTTGTGCGCCAGCGCCAGCTCGCGCCGGTCGTTGCGGTGGATCGGCTGGGAGTTCTCCCAGTCGTTGCCGCCGGTCGTCGAGTAGCGGGTGTGACCGACTGCTATGTCGCCCGACAGCGCGCGCAGGTCGTGCTCCGTGAAGACCTGGCTGACCAGGCCCAGCGCGCGCTGGGTGATGATGTAGCCGCCCAGGTCGGCGGCGGCGATGCCGGCCGATTCCTGGCCGCGGTGCTGCAGGGCGTAGAGCCCGTAGTAGGCGAGCTTGGATACGTCGTGCCCGGGGGCGTAGACGCCGAAGACCCCGCATTCGTCGCGGGGGCCCTCACGGTGATCAAGCGTGTCAGGAACCATGGACCGGCGCCGGGTTTCGGGAGCGGAATTTCACCGCGACACCACCAGCGAGGGTAACAGCCAGTTCACGCCCTCCCCCCGGCCGCATACGAGCATCCGCTCGTTGCGGGACGTTTGCCCCGCCCACCGCGTCGCTCCGCGTCATCGGTTGGGCTCGGGCGCGCGGTACATTCGGTGGGTGCTGACCCGCCCCCCGCTCGTCCCCGGTCCGCTGTCGCCCCGCCGCAAGGTTCCGCGCGAGATCGCCCGCCCGCCGTACGCGCTGCTCGGCGATCCCGGCCCGGTCAGCCCGCCGCGACCGCGCACGCCGGAGGAGCTGGAGGGCATGCGCCACGCCGCCCAGATCGCCAGCGACGCGCTCGCCGCCGCCGCGGCCGCGATCGCTCCCGGCGTCACCACCGACGAGCTGGACGCGATCGCCCACGAGGAGATGATCCGCCAGGGCGCCTACCCCTCGACGCTGAACTACCGGGGATACCCGAAGTCGACCTGCATCTCGATCAACGAGGTGATCTGCCACGGGATCCCGGACACGGCGACCCAGCTCCACGAGGGGGACATCGTCTGCGTCGACGTGACCGCCTACGTCGACGGGGTCCACGGCGACCTCAACCAGACCTTCGCCGTCGGCGCGGTCGACCAGCGCTCGCTCGACCTGATGGACATGACGCGCCGCGCGCTCGACGCAGGGATCGCGGCGGTCAAGCCGGGCCGCCAGGTGCGCGAGATCGGCAGGGCGATCGAGAAGGTCGTCCGCAACCGCTACGGGATCGTCCACCAGTTCGGCGGGCACGGGATCGGCCCGGCGTTCCACGACGGGCTCCACGTCCAGCACAACTACGACCGTCGCGGGACCGAGAAGCTATTCGTCGGCCAGACCCTGACGATCGAGCCGATGCTGACGCTCGGCCGGCCCGACGCGCGGATCTGGGAGGAGGACGGCTGGACCGCCGTCACCGTCGACGGCTCGCGCTCCGCCCAGGAGGAGCACACGATCCTCGTCACCGAGGACGGCGCCGAGGTGCTGACGCGGCACGTCCCGCTCTGACGGTCCGCTCCGACCACCCGGGTTCCGCTCCGACCACCCGGCGCGAGCGCCGGCGGCGGGCGGGCGCCGTTGGTTCGCCGACGCGGGCGCCGTTCGCCGGGGTCTCGGCAGACAACCTCGACACCTTCGCCGGTCGCGCGGTACCTTTCGCTGAAACGACGTCGTGTAGCGCGTTCCACGACGCGGGCTGCGGCGGCGACCCGCGAGAAGGATCCCCCCAATGCCGCACCGATCGACCATCTGGGGCACCCAGGCCCGCGCCGCCCGCGCCCTGATCGTCGGGCTCCTCGCCCTCGGGGCCGGCGCGCCGCCCGCGTCGGCCTCGCCGTGGACGCCGGTCGCGACCGAGCCCGCCGCCAGCCCCCGGATCGTCGGCGGCACCGTGCTGACCGACAACTCGACCGCCCCGTACACGGTGGCGATCCAGACGCAGTTCGCCGACGGCACGTTCGGCGGCTGCAGCGGAACCGTGATCAGCCCCCAGCACGTGCTGACGGCGGCCCACTGCTTCGTCCGCGACGGCGTCGTCGCCGCCCCGCAGAACGTCCGGGTCGGCGTCGGCCACCACGAGATCGTCAGCCCCCAGGGCCGCGCCGCGGTCACGGTGCTCCCCGTCGCCACCCTGCGGATCCACCCGCTCTACACGTCGCGGACGTTCACCGACGACGTCGCCGTGATGACGCTCCCGGTGCCGCTGGACTTCGCGACCGTCCGTGTGGTCCCGCTGCCGCTCGCGCCCGCCGGCAAGGTGCTGTCCGGCAACACCCGGGTCCGCGTCACCGGATTCGGCGCCAGCTCCGCGACCGCCAACGACTTCGGCACGCTGCGGAGCGTCAACACGCGCAGCCAGTTCTCGTCGCTCTGCGGCACCGACGCTCCCGCCGTGATGCTCTGTACGTTCCGGTCGGGCCACGCCGCCTGCGAGGGCGACAGCGGCGGCACGGCGACGATCGACCGGGGCACGCGGCTGATCGGCGTGACCAACACCGCCGTCCGCGACTGCGCCGCCGGGCTCAACCTGTTCGCCAACGTCGCGGCGCCCGAGATCCGGACGTTCATCGACGCGGCCGTCGCCGAGGTCACGTTGACCCCCGAGCAGATCCCCGTGGCCCCCCGCGGGGGCCGGAAGGTGCGGGTCTCGGGGACGGTCCGGCCCGGCCGTACCGTGACCTGCCTGCGCGGCAAGTGGAACGGCAGCAAGAACCGCTACCGCTACCGGTTCCTGCGGTTCAAGGGCGACCGGGCGCAGGCCACCGCCAACAGCCGCAAGCGGACCTACCGCCTGCGCAGCGGCGACCGCGGTTGGCGGATCGGCTGCGCCGTCGAGGCATCGAACGACGGCGGCTCGGGCATCGCGCTCGGCCGCACCTTGCGCCGCGTGGGCTGAGGAATATCGAGGCCCCGCCCAGCCCGTCGCATCTCGGGGAGGCGGCGGGGTCATGGAACTCGCCCTCGGCAGTACGGGCGTACAGCTCTCGCGCCGGCCGCACTGACCTGCTCGGCCCCTGCGCTCCTCGGGGGAAGCCGTCCACCCCCGTCGCTACCTTCCCCGGGGTGGCGTGGCATCTACAGCGACTCGCGGCGTTCGACATCGAGACGACCGGGATCAACACCGAGGACGACCGTGTCGTCACGGCGGCGATCAGCCTGGTCGGCGTCGGGCTGACGACCGAGAGCCACGACTGGCTCGTCGATCCCGGAATAGAGATCCCCGCCGGCGCCGCAGCCGTCCACGGGATCACCACCGAACGGGCCCGCGCCGAGGGGCAGGATCCCGCGTCGGCGATCGAGCAGATCACCGCCGCGCTCGCCGCGCAGCAGCTCGCGGGGGTGCCGATCGTGGCGTTCAACGCGCGCTTCGACCTGACGATCATCGACCGCGAGGCGCGGCGTCACGGCGTCGAGCCACTGATCGACCGGATCGGCGGTCCCGAGGCGCTGCTGGTGATCGACCCATACGTGATCGACAAGCAGGTCGACCGCTTCCGGTCGGGTAAGCGGACGCTCGGCGCCGTCTGCGAGCACTACCGCGTGCCGCTGGTCAACGCGCATGCGGCCAACGCCGACGCCCTCGCCGCCGCGCGCGTGGCGTGGCGGATGGGCTCGACGATGATCGACGTCGGCGGCACCCCGCTACCGGCCCTGCACACGCAGCAGATCGGCTGGGCCGCCGAGCAGGCCGCGTCGCTCGAGCAGTACTTCGCCCGCCAGGGCCGGGACGAGCGGGTCGAGCCCGCCTGGCCGTGCGTGCCGCTGCCGCAGCCGGTGCTGTACGCGGTCTGAGCGCTTAGCCCTGCGCCGCTGCTGCGTTGCGGAGGAACGACGCGAACGGGTGCTCCGCCGGGGTCCCCATGAAGTAGCTCGAGTGCGTCTTCTTCAGGGTCTCGAGCGAATCGGCACCGAGCAGGACGACCTCGATCTGGGGGTCGAACCGCACGCTGTCCTCGGCGGCGTCATACGCGGTCAGCGCCGCCTCGTAGTCCTCACCGAACTCTCGAACGTCGGCGGTCTGCCGGCCGATGTCGAAGGTGAGGAGGAAGTGCTTGATCGTGTCGCTCATGGTCTGCTGCCCCAGTGTTGCCGAAGGCGGCAACGGTCCATCCATTGAACCACGCCGCGCGCTAGAGGTCACGGGCCACTCCGAACGCGTGCTGCAGCTCACGAATGAGATGGACCGAGAGCACCTCCCCACGCTCCTCTGCGGCCATCAGCTCGGAGATCTGACGGTACTGCTCGCGCACCGCAGCCGAGCCCTTACCGAACTTCAGCCCGACGCCGTCGCGCCGCCCGTCTCGCTCAACGGTGTTCGCCCAGAAGTCCTGCAACACCGTGCGGATCTGCACCTCGATGAATCGACCGTCTTTGATTGCCACCAGGTGTCGTGCGCGGTACCCATCCGGCTTCGGGTCCAGCACGTAGTCCCGGTCACGCGTGATCGTCCAGTTCTTCTTGAGTCGACGAGCGAGGTCACGGCTTTCCGCCATATCGGGCACCACCACGCGACATCCACCGATGTCCTCCATGCGGCTGAGCTTCATACGCTCGAGCCGCGCCAGTTTGTCGACAATCGTGGCGAACTTCTTGAGGCGCTGCGAAACCTGCGCGTCGGGCACGTTCCGGACGTAGGACCGGAGGTTGGCACTAGCCTTCCGGAGGGGGTAGGCGTGGGCTTGCCGCCAGGGTCTGATGACCTCGATCGTGGCCAGAAAGTCCTCGACGCCTTCGAACGCATCGATGTTGATCGCGACGCGCCCGTCTATCGGGTTCGCCGATCCTATACACGCGTCCGCGAGTCGCCGACCCGCACGATCAACCGCCCCTTTCGAAGGGAGCACGAGATCCGCCGGGCGCGCCATACGCCATTCTCAGCACATCGGCTCACCGCAGGCAACGGCATCGGCGGCACGACATGCGTGAGGTGTCGCCCCGGACTACGTGAATGCGCCTGGTGTGACGTGCCGCATGCACTGCATGCACATCGTCGCCGCGCTTTTTTGCACCGCACCAGCGCGGTGACATCTCGCACGTCGGAGAACCAAGAGCCACACGCCCCTGCGCCGCGGACCCAACGGTCCGCGGTACCCCATATACCGCTGCGGTACGCAACTCGACGCGAAGCGGCGGGCCCGCTCGCTCAGCCGCTACGCGAACAGCCGTCCCAGCGCCGCGTGGGCGTCGGCCATCGCGTCCAGGCCGAGCTGTGCGTGCTCGTCGCCGCAGCGCACGTCGAGCGCGTCGCCGCCCACGGTGCCGATCACGGTGACCGGAGCGTTGTCCGCCAGCGTCGTCAGCGCCGCGGCCGAGCCCGTCACGACGAACCCGCCCGGCGCCTCGCCGAACAGCGTCGTACGGGCGTCGAGACCGTCCAGCGGGGCCAGCTCGACCGTCGCGCCGATCCCGCCGGCCAGCGCCGACTCGGCCAGCGCGACGGCCAAGCCGCCCTCGGCGATGTCGTGGGCGCTCGCCAGCGCCCCCGAGCGGACCGCCTCGCGGACCGCGACGATCCCGGCCACGGTCGCGTCCATGTCGACGGCGGGCAGGCCGTCGGGCAACGCGCGCCCTTCGAGCTTGGCCAGCTCCGACAACTCGATCTGCGGCGCGAACGCGCCGACCAGCGCGATCAGGTCGCCCTCGCGCCGGAAGCCCACCGGCGCGGTCTTCGTGACGTCCGGGACCTTGCCGACCATGCCGACCACCGGCGTCGGGTAGATCGGCCCGGCGGCGCCTTCGTTGTAGAGCGAGACGTTGCCGCCGACGACCGGGGACCCGACGGCGCGGCAGGCGTCGCCGAGGCCGCGGACGGCCTCGGTGAGCTGCCAGGCGATGTGCGGCTTCTCGGGGTTGCCGAAGTTGAGGTTGTTGGTCAGGCCGAGCGGCTCGGCCCCGACGCACGCCAGGTTGGCCGCGCACTCCAGGACGTTCCAGACCGTGCCCGCGTACGGATCGGCGGCGACGCGGCGGCCGGAGCCGTCGATCGACACGCCGACGCCCGAGATCGGACCGCCCGCGGCCCGGCGCTGCGCCTCGGCGTCGGCCAGCTCCGGCGCGCCGATCGCCCCGAACAGCCCGGGAGGACCGGGGACCTGCAGCACCGCGGCATCGGCCTGACCGGGGCGCTTGACCGTGCGCGACTGGACCAGGCTGTCGTACTGCTCGAACAGCGGACGCCGGTCGGCGATGTTGGCGCTGCGCAGCAGGGCGAGCGTCGCGTCGCGCACGCCGAGGCCTGCGTCGATCCGGGCCGGTGGCGCCGGGTAGATCGGCTCGCTCGGCTTCTCGGGATAGATGTCGTAGAGCGGGCAGTCGTCGACCAGCGCCGGGATCGGCATGTCGCCGACCAGCTCGTCGCCGTCGAAGATCCGGAAGCTGCCGGTGTCGGTGACGACGCCGATCGCGGTCCCGTGGACGTCCCACTTGTCGGTGATCGCGATCACCTGGTCGACCTTGTCGGGCGTGACGACGCAGAGCATCCGCTCCTGCGACTCGGAGACCATCACCTCGAGCGGCTCCAGCCCCTCCTGCCGCCGCGGCACCAGCGCCACGTCCAGGTCCAGGCCGACCTCGCCCTTCGACGCCATCTCCGACGCCGCGGACGTCAGCCCCGCCGCGCCGAGATCCTGCAGCGACACGAGCAGGTCCTTGTCGAGCAGCTCCAGCGAGCACTCGACGAGCTTGCTCTCCTCGAACGGGTCACCGACCTGGACCGTCGGGCGCTTGTCGGCGTCGTCATCACCGAGCTCGGCCGACGCCAGCACCGACGCGCCGCCGATGCCGTCGGCGCCGGTCGAGGCGCCGAACAGCACGATCACGTTGCCGACGCCGGTCGCGGCGGAGCGGATCAGCCGCTCCTCGCGGACCAGGCCGAGCGCCATCGCGTTGACCAGGCAGTTGGTCTCGTACGGCCCCTCGAAGTAGAGGTCGCCGCCGATGTTCGGCACGCCGATCGAGTTGCCGTAGTGGCCGATCCCGCGGACGGCGCCGTCCAAGAGGAAGCGTGCTCGACCGTTCCGGGCGCCGATCTCGCCGTCCTCGGCCTCGGTGTCGACCTCGCCGAAGCGCAGCGCGTCGAGCACCGCGATCGGGCGCGCGCCGAGCGCGAAGATGTCGCGGAGGATCCCGCCGACGCCGGTCGCGGCACCCTGGAACGGCTCGACCGCCGACGGGTGGTTGTGCGACTCGACCTTGAAGGCGACCGTCCAGCCGTCGCCGACATCGACCGCGCCGGCGTTCTCGCCCGGGCCGAGGACCATCGCGGGGCCCTCGGTCGGCAGCGTCCCGAGCAGCTTCTTCGAGTGCTTGTACGAGCAGTGCTCGCTCCACATCAGCGAGAACATCGCCAGCTCGACCTGGACCGGCTCGCGGCCCAGCTTGTCGACGACGAGCTGGTACTCGTCGGGGGTGAGGCCGAGCGCGACGGCGTTGTCGACCCCCGGGGCGTCGCCGATCGGGGTGGCGTCGGCGGGCAGCTCGCGGGCGGTCGGCAGGGCGGTGGACTCAGACACGGGCGGACTCCAGCAGCAGCGAACGGAAGAGCACGAGGCCGTCGGCGGAGCCGGTGAGGACGTCGACGGCGTGCTCGGGGTGCGGCATCAGGCCGACGACGTTGCGGCCGGCGTTGCAGACCCCGGCGATGTCGTCGACGGAGCCGTTGTGGGTGCCGGCGGCGTAGCGGAAGACGACCTGCTCGTTGGCGCGCAACTCGGCAAGCATGTCGTCGGGCGCGTAGTAGCGGCCCTCCTGGTGCTTGGCCGGGATCGACAGCGTCTGACCGCGCTCGGCGGCAGACGTCCACGCGGTGGTCGTCGTCTCGACGCGCAGGTCGACCTGGCGGCAGACGAACCGCCGGTCCCGGTTCTGCAGCAGCGCGCCGGGCAGCAGGCCCGCGGCGCACAGCACCTGGAAGCCGTTGCAGATCCCGAGCACCGGACCGCCCTCGCGGGCGAAGTCGGCGATCGCGTCCATCACCGGACTGAGCCCGGCGATCGCGCCGGCCCGCAGGTAGTCGCCGTAGCTGAAGCCGCCGGGAACGACGACCGCGTCGACGCCCTTCAGGTCGCGGTCGCGGTGCCAGAGCAGCTTTGCGTCGCCGACCGTGCCGGCCGCCAGCAGCGCGTCGACCTCGTCACAGCTCCCCGGAAACTGGGGAACCCCAATGCGCAGGGCCATGAAGCGCCTCAGCCCGCCGCGGGCGGGTCGATCTGGATCTCGTAGTCCTCGACCAGCGGGTTGGCGAGCAGCTTCTGGCACATCGCCTCGAGCTCGTCGGTGGTGGTGACGTCCAGCTCGACCAGGCGGCCGACGTGGACGTTCGAGACGCCCGCGAAGCCGAGCTGCGGCAGCGCCTGCTCGACGGCCGTCCCCTGCGGGTCGAGAATCCCGGCCTTGGGCCGGATGAGGATGCGGACGTGGGGCATCGCAGCGAAGTCCTTGCGGAGTCGAGATCCAGAGCAGGCGCGGGCCCAGCGGCAACGCGCCCGTGCGGCCCCGATGGTATCTGGTGCGACCCGTCCGATCCTGTGCGGTCCGACGGATCGCGCGGGTCGGCGAGGCGGCAGGCCACGGTCAGCCGGTTTCGAAATCCGTTCTAGCCGCGATCCGGGTGGTGCACTCCCGCTGACCGCCACCGGGAGCCGCGGCCGCGACCGATCCGCTCGATCGCTCCCTCGTCGCGGAGCTCGACCAGAACCTTCGAGATCAGGCTGTCGCTGGCCGACGGTACCGCCTGCCGCACGTCGTCGATCGAGAACGGCACGACGGTGGCGGCGACGAACCGACGGACGCCGGCGGACTTCGCTCCCGGACCGTGCACCTGCCCGACGCGTGACTCCAACTCGTCGTAGGCGGCCTTGATCACGCCCATCAGGTACGTGATCCACGGCAGGACGTCGTGCGTTCCCGAGTGCCAACCGTGACTGGAAGCCTCGAGGGCGGCGTAGTACTCCTCGCGCGTCCGGTCGATCAGCCGTTCGAGACTGATGTACCGGCCGACGCCGTATCCCGCCTGGTAGAGCGCCAGCAACGTCAGCAACCGGCCGACGCGCCCGTTCCCGTCCAGGAACGGATGCACGCAGAGGAAGTCCAGGACGTACGCGCCGACCAGCAGCAGGGGGTGATGCTGCCCACGGGCGACCGCTGCGGCGTACTCGTCGTGGAGCTGACCCATCGCGTCCGGCGTCGCGATCGCGGGGACCGTTCGAAACCGCACGCGCGTCTCGCCGCCCGGGGCCGTCTCGGTGATCGTGTTGTCGACCGCCTTCCAGTCGCCGGCGGGCGTGGCTGTGAAGCGGAACAGGTCGCGGTGCAGTTGGAGGACCACGCCGGTGCTGAATGGCATCTCCGTCGCGTTCGCGTGGATCAGGTCGAGCGCCTGGCGGTAGCCGGCGATCTCGGCTTCCGATCGATTCTCCGGCTGCGTCGTCTCGCGCACCAGAGCTTCGATCCGCTCCCGGGGCGCGTAGATCTGCTCGATCGCGTTGGAGGCCTCGGCGCTCTGGATCCGGGCGACCAGCGTCAGGGTGTCCAGCGCCTGGGGGTGCTGGTAGACGTGCGCCCGCTCCCGCCCGCGACCGAGGTCGATGGCACCGAGGGTGCGTACGAGTCCGGCGGGCACCAGGCCGAGCTGACGGTCGAGGGTCGCGAAGGTCTGCATCGAATGCCGCAACCGCGGGCGCTAATCCCACAATTGCGAGCTTTGATTGTGGCATTCTTCGCGCTCGGCGTCGAAAGAATCGCGGCCACGGTCGCCAAGAACCCATTGGGAACGGGGGTCGCGCCGGAAGGCAGTCTGCGGCGAAACGCCACAACGGCCGGCGTGAATCCCACAATCGGACGCTCCGATTGTGGGATTCCGTCGAGGGCTACGCCTTGGTGCGCTCGATCCAGGCGCTCAGCGGCTCGTCGGTGATCCGCTCGTAGGCCTCGGCGTAGCGGGCCTGGGTGCCGGCCACGACGTCGTCGGGGATCGCCGGGGCGGGCGGGGTCTTGTCCCAGCCGGACGAGACGGCCCAGTCGCGCACGAACTGCTTGTCGAACGACGGCGGGGTCTTGCCGACCTCGAACTCGTCGGCCGGCCAGTACCGCGACGAATCCGGCGTCAGCGCCTCGTCGCCGAGGATCAGCTGGCCGGTGCCGGGATCGAGGCCGAACTCGAACTTCGTGTCGGCGAGGATCACGCCGCGCTCGCGCGCATGCTCGTGGGCGAAGCGGTAGAGCGCGATCGACGCCTCGCGGACGCGGGTGGCGAGCGCGTCGCCGTTCCCGTCGACGGCGACGTCGTTCAGCAGCTCGACGGTCCGCGCGAAGTCGATCGCCTCGTCGTGCAGACCGACGTCCGCCTTCGTCGAGGGGGTGAAGAGCGGCACCGGCAGCTCCTGGCTCTCCTGCAGCCCGGCGGGCAGCTCCAGCCCGGAGACCTTGCCGGTCTTCTGGTAGTCGGACCATCCGGAGCCCGTGATGTGCCCGCGGACGATCGCCTCGACCGGCAGCATCTTCAGCTTCTTGACCAGCACGCCGCGGCCCCGGGCCTCGTCCGGCACGCCCTCGGTGTAGCTGACCACGTGGTTCGGCACGATATGGGCGGTCCGCTCGAACCAGAACGCCGAGACGCCGGTCAGCACCGCCCCCTTGCCGGGGATCTCGTTGGGGTGCACGACATCGTAGGTCGACACGCGATCGCTGGCGACCAGGAGGAGCTCGTCCCCCAGGTCGTAGATGTCGCGGACCTTGCCGCGGGCGAGGAGGGGAAGGCTGTCCAAGCTGCTCACACGTTGCAGGCTAGCGCGCGGTCGGGCGGTGGTCGGTGACGGGGGCGCCAGCGGTCGCCACGCCGTCCTTACGTCCCCTTGGCGGCACACTAGGAATACTTCGCCGCCGCACATACCCGATCCGCTGGGCCCGGAGGTGGCCCCACCGCGCATGAACGCACCGCAGCAGCCGCATCCCGCCCCCACCTTCGGGCGCTACATCGGCGGAACGATCTTCTTCAGCCGCTGGCTCCAGGCCCCGTTGTACCTGGGGCTGATCATCGCCCAGGTCGTCTACGTGGCGCACTTCGGCAAGGAGCTGCAGCACCTCGTCGCCGACTTCAACCACCTGAGCGAGGCGGACATCATGCTGATCGTCCTCGGGCTGGTCGACGTCGTGATGATCGCCAACCTGCTGATCATGGTGATCATCGGCGGCTACGAGACCTTCGTCTCGCGGATCCGGATGAGCAACCACCCGGATCAGCCCGAGTGGCTCTCGCACGTCAACCCGAACGTGCTCAAGGTCAAGCTGGCGATGGCGATCATCGGCATCTCGTCGGTCCACCTGCTCAAGACGTTCATCGAGGCCGGCAAGGTCCACCCCGCCGGGCACCAACTCGCTGGCCAACCGATCATCACGGGCGACACGATGATGTGGCAGACCCTGATCCACCTGGCGTTCATCGCCTCGGCGGTCGCGCTGGCCTATATCGACTGGCTGTCGCAGAAGTCGCTGACGATCCAGAACGCCACGCACGCGCCGGCTGCGGAACCGGCTCCGGGTCCGGCGGAGGCCCCCGCTGCCGCCTCCGCGCCGGCGTCGGGTTCGGCGGGCGGAGCGCCCGTGGCGGCCCCGGTCTACGCGACGGCGGCACCCGTTGCGACACCCGCCGCGTCGTCCCCGGCGGCCCCCGCTGCCCGGCGTCCGGGCGCTTGACCCGTGCAGCACATGACGCGCAGGGCGAGTCACACGCTGCACGGCCTCAGGCCCACACCGCGCCTGCAGCTTCCGGCTCGACTAGCGAGTCAGACGCTGCGCAGCGAAGCGATTCGGGCAACCGTGCAGCGCAGGACTCGGCTGGTCCTGCAGCGCGGCGCGGGGCGTGGCGGTGCTGCGCACTCGTCCCGAGATGGCGGCGAGTGCGCAGGCACGTCGGGGACGCGCAGTAGCCGCTCGCCCCGCCGAACTTCCCCTACCCCCGCGCCGCCGCGCTCGCCGCCGCGATCCGCCGGCGGTGGTAGCCGGCGCCGCCGAGCAGGACCGCGTCGACCTGGGCCCGCTTCATCAGCCAGTGGACGTCGGCTTCCCAGGTGAAGCCGATCCCGCCGTGGAGCTGGATCGCTGCGGCGGTCGCCGTCCGGCCGGCATCGGACGCCGCGGCCTTGGCCATCGCCGCCGCGACCGGCAGGTCGGCCGAGTCGCCCGCGTCCGCAACCCAGGCCGCGTTGTAGGTCAGGACCCGCGCCATCGTGACGTCACGCAGGAGCTGCGCCGCGCCGTGCTGGACGGCCTGGAAGCTGCCGACCGGCACGCCGAACTGCTTGCGCTCCTTGACGTAGGCGACGGTCATGTCGAGCGCCCGCTGGGCGACCCCGACCAGCTCCGCCGCGACCACGATCGTCGCCCGGTCGAAGCCGGGACCCGCCGGCTTCGGGGTGCCGCCCAGCCACTCACCGCGGCCGTCGAGCTCGACCTCCTCGGGATCGAGCGACGCCAGCGGCACGCGACCGTGGCCACGCGTCGGGTCGATCGCCTCGACCGGCTCGACGGTCCCGCTGCCCGGCCCGTAGAGCGCGCTCGGACCCCCGTCGACGTCGGCGACCAGCACCAGCGAGCCCTCGGCGGCGCCCGGGACCGGGCCGCGGTCGCCGGTCAGCGTGACCGCGCCGCGCAGCTCGCCCGAGGCGAGGTGCCCGAGCCAGTCCTCGCGCTGCTCCTCGGAGCCCTCGTGCTCGACCACCAGCGCGGCCGCGACCGTGCCGAGGAACGGGACCGGGGCGACGGCGTAGCCGAGCTGCTCGGTGATCGTCGCCAGCTCGACGAGGCCGAGCCCCTGGCCACCGTGCTCCTCGCCGACGGCGATCCCCGTCCACCCCAGCTCGGCCAACTCGGACGAGAGCGCGGCGTCCTCGTCGGCCGTGCCCGCGTAGTCGATGAAGTCGGTCATGCCGCCGGACCCCGCGCCGTCGCCGGCCGAGCGCTTGCCCTCGACGAACGCGCGAACCTGCGCCATCGACGAGCGCTCCGCGAGCAGCTCGCGCGCGGTCCGCTGGATCTCCTGCTGGTCTTCCGACAGTTCGAATCGCATGTCTCGTCCGTTCCTATCGCGACCGCGGGAGGCCGAGCACGCGCTCGGCCACGATGTTCTTCTGGATCTCGGTGGTGCCGCCCTCGATCGTGTTGCCGCGGGCGCGCAGCAGCGCGTAGGCCCACGGGTCGCCGTCGGTCAGCGCGTCGGCGCCGACGACGTCGACGGCGAGCTGGACGAGGAGCTGGTTGGTCTCGCTCCATAGCCACTTGGTCAGCGAGCCCTCCGGGCCGGGCTGCCCGTACTGCTCGATCGCGGTCAAACCCTTCCAGGCCATCAGCCGCAGCGCCTCGGTCCGCACGTGCAGGTCGGCCAGGCGGTCGGCGACGATCGGGTCGTCGGCGCTGCCGTTCCGCTGCGCGATCGCGACCAGCTCGTCGAGCTGCTGGCGCAGCCGCACCTGGAGGAAGAACGCCAGGCCGGCGCGCTCGTTCATCAGGGTGGTCAGCGCGACCTTCCAGCCGTTGCCGACCCCGCCGACGACGGCCGACCCGGGGATCTTCACGTCGTTGAGGAAGATCTCGTTGAACTCGGGGCTGCCGGTGATCTGGACCAGCGGCCGGACGTCGACGCCCTCGGCCTCCATGTCGAGCACGAAGTAGGTCAGGCCCTGGTGCTTCGGCGGCCCGTCGGGCGTTCCCGAATCCGGGTCGGTCCGGGCCACGAGCATGCACCACTTGGCGTACTGGGCGCCGGACGTCCAGACCTTCTGGCCGGAGACGAGCCAATCGCCAGGCTTGTCGGGATCGGGGACGGCGCGGGTCTTGAGCGCGGCGAAGTCCGATCCGGCGTCCGGCTCGCTGAAGCCCTGGCACCAGGTCTCGTCGGCCGAGAGGATCGTCGGCAGCAGGCGCTCCTTCTGCGCGCTGTCGCCCCAGACCATCAGCGTCGGGCCCGCGAGCAGCAGGCCGAGGACGTCGGCCGGCAGCGGCGCGCCGGCGCGGCCGAGCTCCTCGAAGAAGATCGCCGTCTCGGAGAGCGTCGCGCCGCGTCCACCGACCTCCTTGGGCCAGTGGACGCCCGCCCAGCCGCCCTCGTGCAGGGTCCGCTGCCACTCCCGCCGCCAGGCGAACGACTCGTCCTCGTCGTCGGGCTCGGGTCCGAGCGCTCCGCCCGGTCCGTGCTCGCGCAGCCACCCGCGCAGCTCGTCGCGGAACGCAAGCTGCGCGTCGTCGAATGTCAGGTCCACCGTGTTCGTCCCCTGCGTCGGGCCCGTTACGTACCGGTGCAGTCTCGCACCGCCGGCCGCGGATGGGGTGTTCCTCCGGGCGCGCCGCACCATCGTGCCGCCCGCCACCCGAGCTTGTGCCGCGCGTTACGTGTGCATGCTCACGCCGCGACGTCGTACGCGTGCCACGATGGGCAGATGGGCATCACGCAGACGCCGAAGGCCACCGCATCGACCGGGGCGCCGAGCCTCGAGGACGCCGAGCAGGCGCTGCGCGCGTCGTGGACGCCCGAGACCTCGGACGACCCGGACGCGTGGAACCCCGACAACCCCGCCGCCGGCCAGTGCGTCGCCACCACGCTGGTGCTGCAGGCGCTCTACGGCGGCGAGATCGTCGTCGCCGACGTGCGCTACGCCGACGGCACGACCCGCGACCGAGGTCACGCGTGGAACCGCCTGCCGTCCGGTGAGGAGATCGACTTCACCTACGCCCAGTTCTGTCGTGGCGAGCAGCTCGGCCCGGCCGCCGTCTGGGCGGGCGACATGGACGGCGACCGCGACCGCGTCGCCGTGCTGGCCGAGCGCGTCGGCCAGGTGCTCGGAATCGAGATCGACGTCAGCGACGTCGTGCCGACCCGCTCTTCCTAGGCGCGCAAGGGTCTATCCCTGTAGGAGCGTGGAGTCGTGGTGGGCGGGGACCAAGGAGGTCACCGATGGGTCCCGAAAGCCAGGCTGGTTGCCTGACTGAGGGACCCAGGGGGGAGATCCGACGGTCAGCGGCCGCCACGGACCGCGCTACTGCAGGGATGGGCCCTCAAATGACGTGCAGGCGCCCGACGATCTCGTCGGCGTAGCGGGTGTAGAAGCTGAGGTCGAAGACCTTGTCCAGATCGAGGCCCTCGCAGCGCTCGTCGGCCGCGGCGAGTTGCTTGAGCGGCGTGCGGGTGTCCCAGGCGCGCTGGGCCAGCTCCTGCGCGGTGCGGTAGGCGTCGTCACGGACCAGCTCTTTGTCCTCGATCAGCGCGAGCAGCAGCCGCTGGCTGAACAGCGCGCCGGACGTGATCTCCAGGTTCTCGAGCATCCGGTCCTCGTGGACTACCAGGCCGGAGACGACGCGGGTGGCCAGCGACTGCATGTAGTCCAGCGCGATCGTCGCGTCGGGCAGGATCACGCGCTCGGCGCCGGAGTGGCTGATGTCGCGCTCGTGCCACAGCGCGACGTTCTCGACGGCCGCCTGGGCGTAGCCGCGCAGCACGCGCGCCAGGCCGGTGATCCGCTCGGTGGTGATCGGGTTGCGCTTGTGCGGCATCGCCGACGAGCCCTTCTGGCCCTTCTTGAACGGCTCCTCGGCCTCGCGCACCTCGGTCCGCTGGAGGTGGCGGATCTCGGTCGCCAGCCGCTCCAGCCCGGCGCCGGCCAGGCTGATCGCCTGCAGCAGCTCCGCGTGGCGGTCGCGCGGGATCACCTGGGTCGAGACCGCCTCGGCCTCGAGGTTCAGGCGGGCCAGCACCCGGCGCTCGAAGTCCGGCGAGGTGGCGGCGTAGGTGCCGACCGCGCCGGAGAGCGCGCCGACGGCGACCTGGGCGAACGCGGCTTCCAGGCGCTCGGCGTTGCGGTGGGCTTCGAGCGCGAATCCGGCGAGCTTGATCCCGAAGGTGGTCGGCTCGGCGTGGACGCCGTGGGTGCGGCCGACGCAGACGGTGTGGGCGTGCTCGCGGGCCTTGGCGGCCAGCGTCGTCGCGACCTCGCGGGCGCCGGCGACGACGATCGTGCCGGCCTTGCGGATCTGCAGCGCGAGCGCCGTGTCGAGCACGTCGGACGACGTCAGCCCGTAGTGGATCCAGCGGCCGCCGGGACCGGCGTCAGGCGTCGGCGCGCAGCCGGGCGAGAACGTCCC
>JADKLW010000369.1_pt1 | contig 19954 bp, 18 predicted proteins | sample 8641881 | NCBI WGS metagenome assembly JADKLW01 (sample SAMN16272185, study PRJNA661076) | feces metagenome | isolation source: fecal sample from diarrhoea affected cattle B | host: Bos taurus | place: South Africa: Lokaleng Village, Mahikeng | collected 2019-09 | reverse complement strand
CCGAGGCAAAGCGCTTGGCGTTCGAGGACGTCGCCCGCTTTTATGCCGATCCCGATATGTCCCCCGCCCCGCTCGAATGGTTGTTATCCGATGCCTATGGCAAGGAGCGATTTGCCCTGATCGACCCGAAAAAGGCGACGCCGGGATTTGGACCGGGCGAACCGAAGCTGGAGGGTGAAGGCGATACTACTTATCTTACCGTGGCGGACAAGGACGGGATGATGGTTTCCCTGATCCAGTCCAATTATCGCGGCATGGGTAGCGGTCTGGTCGCCGATGGACTGGGCTTCATGTTTCAGGATCGCGGCGAGCTATATTCGCTCGATCCCGATCACCCCAATGCCTATGCGCCCGGCAAGCGCCCGTTCCAGACGATCATTCCGGCTTTCATGAAAAAGGATGGCAAGCCCTATATGTCATTTGGCCTGATGGGCGGCGGGATGCAGCCGCAGGGGCATGTTCAGGTGATGATCAATATCGTCGATTATGGCATGAACCTGCAAGAAGCGGGAGACGCCGCGCGTCTGAACCATGACGGCGGGCGGCAACCGACCGATGATCTGGCCGGGACCGGCGCGGATCTGCTGGGGACGCTATACGTCGAGCCGGGCATTGCTACAGCGGAAATTGCCAAGCTGAAAGCCATGGGTCACAAGGTCGAACTGATCAGCAACGGCGCTATGTTCGGCGGCTATCAGGCGATTGTCCGCAATCCCGAAACCGGCGTTTACCACGGCGCAACGGAAATGCGGAAGGACGGACAGGCGCTGGGTTACTAAGCGGGCCTAACGAGCAATGCTTAATAGGATCGCGGCAGGTCCAGCACATGCTCCGCCAGATAGGACAGGATCAGGTTCGTCGAAATCGGCGCGATCTGGTACAGCCGTGTCTCCCGCCATTTGCGTTCGATGTCATAATCCTCGGCAAAGGCAAATCCGCCATGCGTTTGCATACAGGCTTCACCTGCCGCCCATGATGCTTCGGACGCCAGCATTTTCGCCATATTCGCTTCCGCAGCCATCGACTGCCCGCCATCAAACATAGCCGCTGCTTTTCGCACCATCAGGGCCGCCGCCTCGGTTTGGGCATAGCTGCGCGCGATGGGAAACTGGACGCCCTGATTTTGGCCGATCGGACGGCTAAATACTTCGCGTTCGCGGGCATAATGAGATGACTTTTCAGTGAACCAGCGCGCATCGCCGATACATTCCGCCGCGATCAGCACCCGCTCGGCATTCATTCCGTTCAGAATATAGCGCAGCCCTTTGCCCTCTTCACCGATCAGGTTAGCCGCCGGAACGCGCAGGTCGTCGAAATATACTTCGGTCGTGCTGTGATTGATCATCGTGCGTATGGGCTTGATCGTCAGGCCATTGCCAACCGCCTCGCGCATATCGACGAGGAATACCGATAGGCCATCGGTCCGCTTTTCCACCTGATCCAGCGGCGTTGTGCGGGCCAGAAGGACCATCAAGTCGCTATATTCCGCCCGGCTGGTCCAGACTTTCTGGCCATTGATAACATAATCATCGCCATCGCGAACCGCGGTGGTTTTCAGGCCAAGTGTATTTGTCCCGCTGCCCGGTTCCGTCACGCCAAAGGCTTGCAACCGCAACTCGCCGGTCGCGATTTTGGGCAGATATTGCTGTTTCTGCTCGTCATTGCCGTCGCGCAGGATTGTGCCCATGATGTACATTTGCGCGTGGCAAGCGCTGGCGTTGCAACCGCTTTGGTGAATTTCTTCCAATATCGCGGTCGCGGCAGTCAAGCCCAGACCGCTGCCGCCATATTCTTCCGGAATAAGCGCGGCAAGGAAACCGGCATGGGTCAAAGCATCGACAAATTCGGCCGGATAGGCGCGTTCACGGTCCTTTTCCCGCCAGTAACTACCGGGAAAATCGTTGCACAGAGCGTGCACAGCTTCGCGCATCTGCGCTATATCAGGTGTATCAGTAAACATTAAAGTCGCTCCGCGTGACGGTCACATTAAAGCCGCTCCGCGTGCCAGTGCAGATGATCGTCCATGAAGGTCGAAATGGTGAAATAGCTATGATCATATCCTTCGTGCATATTGAGTGTGAGAGGAATAGCGGCGCGCTCGCAGGCTTCCACTAACAATTGTGGTTGAAGCTGTTCTTCAAGAAACTGGTCCGCCGTGCCCTGATCGATCAATATATCATCGACGCGCGCGCCATCATCGATCAACGCGCAGGCATCATAGTCGCGCCATTTCGCCTGATCGCTACCCAGATAGCCGCCCAGCGCCTTGTGCCCCCACGGGCAATTCAGCGGTGAAACTATGGGTGCAAAGGCCGAAACGCTCCGGAACTGCGAAGGATTTCGCAGCGCAATGGTGAGCGCGCCGTGACCGCCCATGCTGTGGCCAAATATGCCCTGCCGTTCCATATCTGCCGGAAATTGCCGGGCAATCAGCGCGGGTAACTCCTGCTCGACATAGCTTCTCATACGAAAATTGGCTGACCAGGGCTTCTCGGTCGCATCGACATAAAAGCCAGCGCCCTGCCCCATATCATAGGCGTCATCATCGGGCACATTCTCGCCGCGCGGACTGGTATCAGGGCAGATCACGATGATGCCCAGTTCAGCCGCCAGACGGCGATATTCCCCCTTGTCCATGACATTGGCATGGGTGCAGGTCAGGCCAGACAGATACCAGAGCACCGGCAGCTTTGCCCCGTCAGGATGATCGGGAACAAAGACCGCAAAGGTCATATCCGTTCCGGTCTCGGCGGAGTGATGGGAATAAACTCCCTGCACTCCGCCAAAAGCCTTATTGGTCGATATTATTTGCATATGTCAGGCGTTAGCCCATCCAGTTCAATGCGCATAGCTTATTGCCGGATGGATCGCGCAAATAGGCAAGGTAAAGCGAACCGCCAGCGCCTTCACGAGCACCTGGAGGATCTTCAATCGCCGTGCCGCCATTTTCCAGACCAGCCTTGTGCCAGGCATCGGCCTGTTCCGGACCGGCAACAGCGAAACCCACGGTGCTGCCATTACCGCAACTGGCCGGTTTGCCGTCAATCGGTTTGCTGATCGAGAACACACCTGTTTTCTCTCTCCAGAACACACGGCCCTTGTCATCCATAACGCCGGGCCGATAGCCAATCGCGCCCAGGATCGCATCGTAGAATTTGCGCGATGCTTCGATATCTTCCGCGCCCAACATGACATGACTAAACATTATTTCCGTTCTCCCAAATTAAAATTATAAAACTGCTTAAAAAACTACCACGCTGCGAATGCTTTCCCCGGCGTGCATCAAATCAAAACCCTTGTTGATTTCTTCCAGCGAAAGCGTGTGCGTAATCATCGGATCAATCTCGATCTTGCCATTCACATACCAATCGACAATTTTCGGCACATCTGTCCGCCCCCGTGCGCCGCCAAAGGCTGACCCTTTCCAGACCCGGCCGGTAACCAGTTGGAACGGACGGGTAGAGATTTCCTTACCCGCTTCGGCAACACCAATTATGATGCTTTCGCCCCAGCCGCGGTGGCAGGCTTCCAGAGCTTGCCGCATAACGTCGGTATTGCCGGTGCAATCAAAAGTATAATCCGCGCCGCCGTCGGTCAGGGCGACAAGATGCTCGACAATATCGCCGTCAATTTGCGAGGGATTTACGAAATCGGTCATCCCGAACTTGCGGCCCCATTCCGCTTTGTCATTATTGATATCGACACCGATAATCTTGTCCGCACCAACCAGGCGCGCGCCCTGAATGACGTTGAGGCCGATGCCGCCCAGACCGAAAACAATGACATTGGAGCCGGGGGTGACCTTGGCAGTATTGATTACCGCGCCAACACCGGTGGTAACACCGCAGCCGATATAACAGCTTTTGTCAAACGGCGCGTCGGTGCGGATTTTGGCGACTGCGATTTCCGGCAGCACGATGAAATTGGAGAAAGTGGAGCAGCCCATATAGTGATAGATCGGTTCGCCCTTGTAGGACATGCGGGTGGTGCCGTCGGGCATCAATCCCTGCCCCTGCGTCGCGCGAATGGCCGTGCACAGGTTGGTCTTTCCGGACAGGCAGCTTTTACACTGGCGACATTCCGGCGTGTAGAGCGGGATCACATGGTCGTCCGGTGCAACCGATGTTACGCCAGCGCCCACTTCGCGGATGATCCCCGCCCCTTCATGACCCAGAACGCTGGGAAACTTGCCTTCGCTGTCCAGTCCATCCAGCGTATAGGCATCGGTATGACAGATGCCGGTCGCCATGATTTCGACCAGCACTTCACCGGCCTTTGGACCTTCCAGATCGAGTTCAACAATTTCCAATGGCTTCTTGGCTTCAAAAGCAACGGCGGCGCGGGTTTTCATGGGGATATGTCCTGATTAATGAATCTGTTAATAGATTAGCCGATCGCCGGATAGTATCAACCGGCTATCGGCTTTTGTCTATAATTAGGTCAAATATTATCACCGCTTATCTAGGCCGCTATCCTGTAATAATCCGCCAGCCGGTCCAGCGCGATTTTCAGCACCAGCTTGCCCGACCGCGCAGGCCAGCCGAGATTTTTCTCTGCCGCCGGAACACCTTCACCCGCGCAGATGATGCGCCAGGCAATATCCGATAAATCACGGCCCAGATAAGCGATAGCTTTGTCAAAACGCTGTTTGGCCCCGATCTGCCTTTCGGTTGCATCAAGCATATCGGGAGCATGACGCCGCCCGCCGCCCGGTGGCACCAGGTTCCAGCTCATCGTGACGCTGGGCGCCAGATTGGCGCGCTCCCAGTCCGCGCGCAGCTTTTCCCCGCTGGCAAGTTGCCTGTCCGTCAGATGGCCCCGCGCATGGAGCCACCCTATCGGCGATTCCGAAAGGTTCACGCTGACACTGCGCGCCGGTCGCTTTCCGGCTTTGGCTTTTCCGAGCACGCTGGCACTTTCGGCATAATCTTGCGACACAGGCCGTTCAGCCATGATGCGCGGGTCTTTGAAATCATTCGGTTTTTTTGAAGACAAGTCCATTTTGGATCCTTTGCTATTTCCTGAAAGGACTTCTCCCTTGCCATTTGGAACAATATGTAGGAAAGAAGAAACCATATAGGTTGGAGATAAATATGATTAACCGCATCAGGGAAGTGCGTAAGGCCAAAGGCTTCACGCTGAATGATGTTGCCGGTCGCTGCAATCCACCGACCACGGCACAGACTATCGGGCGGCTGGAAACCGGAACGCGCACCTTGTCGCTGGACTGGCTCAACCGGATCTCTAGGGCACTGGGCGTGGATAGCGCCCAATTGCTTTCCCTGCCGGATCAGGATGAATTGCCGGTGGCAGCAATACTCGATCATAAAGGCGCGCATGCACTTAAGAGAACCGAAACGCTTTCCCAGCCCTCCATCGAAGCGGACATGGTTGCACTGCGGGTGAAGAGCAGCGTGGGCGATTACCGCGCCGGCGATCAGGTCTGGCTTTCCCGCCGCACACCGGACCAATATGCTGCTGCCCTGAACCGTGATGTTCTGGTCCCCCGTCCGGCGGGGCGGTTTTTGTTCGGCCGCCTGATCGGACGGGAAAACGGCCAAATACAGCTTTTGCCACTGGAAAGCGGAGCGCGGCAACAGATTGTGAAAGATCCGGAATGGATTGGCGTTGCCGTGCATCTGGTAAGGGTGCTTTAAAGGATTTCCGTTAAGGCCAGACCAATGGCCCGCCCACTGAACATATTAACGCTATCAACCCTCTTTCCGAGCGCGGCTGCGCCCAATTTTGGCATATTTGTCGAGCGGCAGACGGCGGAACTAGCGAGCAGGCCAGAAACGGACGTGACCGTAATCAATCCGGTAGGCATCCCGCCGCCTATGTTCAGGAATCTGTCACCCTATCGCTCGCTTAACGCCCTGCCGGATCATGAACAGTGGAACGGGCTGGATGTTTACCGCCCCCGCTTTGTCCTGATCCCCAAATTTGGCGGGGCGCAAAATCCTGAGCGGATTGCGCGCGCCATAATGCCGTTGGTTCGCAACCTGCATGAACAAAGACCGTTTGATCTGATTGATGCCGAGTTTTTCTATCCCGATGGTCCCGCCGCGATGCGAATATCCGAAGCTTTGGATATTCCCTTCACCATAAAGGCACGCGGGGCAGACATCCATCATTGGGGCAGCGATCCCAAATGCCTGCCCCAGATATTAGCCGCAGCCGACAAAGCCGCAGCGCTTCTGGCCGTATCCGGTGCATTGAAAGAGGATATGCGCGCACTCGGCATGGATGGCGACAGGATCACCGTCCATTATACCGGGCTGGATCAGGACAAGTTCAAGCCTGTTGATCGCGTATCGGTAAAGCGGGAACTGGGCATAGCTGGCCCTCTGTTCATAAGCGTCGGCGCGCTGATAAAGCGCAAGAACCAGGCGCTGGTCATAGATGCCATGACATCTTTCCCAGACGCGACATTGATGCTTGCCGGAACCGGTGAGGAAGAAAAAGCATATCGGGCCAAGGCAAAGGCTTTGGGCGTAGAGGACCGCATCCGCTTCCTTGGCAATGTGCCGCATGATGAATTGCCGAAGCTGGTAGCCGCGGCGGATATTGCTATCCTTCCATCCCGTTCCGAAGGGCTGGCCAATGCATGGGTAGAGGCGCTGTCATGCGGCACGCCTATCATCATTAGCGAAGCAGGCGGAGCGTGCGAACTGGTCCGGTCCGATATGGCCGGGCAGATTGTCGAGCAGGACAGCGCGGCGATTGCCAATGCCATCAAAGCCATGTTTGCCAACCCTCCCGCGCAGCAGGACGTGCGCGATACCGTGCGTGATTTTAGCTGGAAGACCAATGGCGATGCGCTGGTCAAACTGTTCGGGGATATAGTAAAACGAGAAGTGACCTAATTCTTAACGCTCGTTACGATCCGTTAGTGCGGAGCCTGTCGAAGCACGTTACTCACAAAGCGCAGCATGAATCCTATAGGCGCCCTTCGACAAGCACAGGACTAACGGAAGAGTTAAATAGACCGGCCGGGATCGACACCTGAACGTAGTCCAGCCTTAGCTCAGCGGCATGAAAGCGCCGATGATCCAGCGCTCCTCTGCTCGCAGCACGCCCCATGTGCGGGCCGCAGCACGGCTGTCCATGACCTCGATACCCATATTTGCAGCCTCGACAGCGCGGCGGAATTCAGCCGGCGGTTGCTCCATTTTCGATCCGCTGCCAAAAAGCAGGAACTCTGGCAGGGGCGACAGGTTCAGCGCCGCCAATATATCCGCCAGGTTCAGCTTATTCCGGTCAGGCGCATCCCAAGACTGCGCCTGTTCCGGCGATATCAGCAGGCCGCCGTCAAAGTGCCTGTCACCGATTTTATAACCCGTGGCAGTAAAGCCGGTGATGACAGGCCCTTCAAAATCAACGTCGCGTCTAAGTTCTACCACCGTATTTCAATAATCAGCCGACCTCTTCTGGTCCGCCAACCCTTTCGCTTTTCTTGTCCCCTGAATCAATAGGCACAAAGCTGTCAGGACCGACTTTCAGCCAGACCAGAACCGGACCCGCCATATAGACAGTGGAATAGGTACCAACGACCACGCCCAGAGCCATTGCCGCTGCAAAACCGAACGTCGCATCCGCGCCCCAGACCAGTAGCGCAGTCAGCGCGACCAGTGTGGTCAGGCTCGTCATAACCGTACGGGCCAGCGTTTCGTTAATCGACAGGTCAAGCAACGGAATAATATCCATCTTGCGATATTTCATCAGGTTTTCCCTGACGCGGTCATAAATCACGATCGTATCGTTTAGCGAATAACCGATAATCGTCAGCAAGGCCGCCACGATATTAAGGTCAAACTCCAGCTGCGTCAGCGCGAAAAATCCAAATGTCATCGCAACGTCATGGGACAGCGCAAATATTGCGCCCAGGCCAAATTGCCACTCAAACCGGATCCAGATATATAGCGTGATCGCTGCCATTGCCCCCACAAGCGACCAGATGCCTTTTGACATCAATTCTTCTGACACCTTACCGGAAACAGAATCCACCCCGTCAATGCGGACGCCGGGATAAGTGTCCTGCATCATGCCGGTAATGGCATCGGCCATCTGGTTGGCCAGCTCAGGAGTTTCGGCAGAACCTTCCGGCAATTTCATCCGGATGGACACTTCATTGGCATCACCGAAACGCTGGATAATCGGATCGCCATAGCCAAGATCCGATACCTTGTCGCGCAGGTCACCAATCGGCGCTTCGGCGGACTGGGTAAATGTCGTGCGGATCATCTGGCCGCCGACAAAGTCCACGCCAAAGTTCAATCCGCGCTGAGCCACCAGCACCATCGACCCAATGGTCAACAGGATGCTGATGCCAATCGCGATATTCCGCCATTTCAAAAACCCGATATTTGTATCGTCGGGAACGAGCTTGAGAAGTCTAATCATCATTCCCTCCTATATCACCAACTCTTTAGGGCGAGTACGGCGCACCCAAAGGGCAACAAACATCCGCGTAACCACAAGGGCGGTAAAGACCGATGTGATAAGCCCGATAATCAGGACCACAGCAAACCCGCGAACCGGACCAGAACCGAAAATGAACAAGAGCAGACCAGCGATAACAGTGGTGATATTCGCATCAAAAATCGCACGAGATGCCTCTTTATAGCCCACTTCAATGGCCTGAATCACGCGTCTGCCGCGCCTGCTTTCCTCGCGTATTCGTTCGTTAATCAGAACATTGGCATCAACCGCCGTTCCGACCGTTAATATGAAACCGGCAATACCGGGCAAGGTCAAAGTCGCATTGAACGTCGCCATGATCCCAAGGATCAGGAACACGTTGAGCGTCAGCGCGATATTCGCATAAACACCAAAGCGCCCGTAAGTCACGACCATCAGTGTCAGCACGGCAACACTGCCGATAATCGCTGCAATCATACTTTTACGAATGGAGTCAGCACCAAGATCAGGCCCGACAGTGCGTTCCTCAACCACTTTCAATTCGACAGGCAGTGCGCCCGAACGCAAAGCGATGGCAAGCTGGTTCGCGCCTTCAACGGTAAAGTTACCGGAAATCTGGGCCGAACCGCCCAGAATAGGCTCGTTGATATTGGGTGCGGAAAGGACAACACCATCCAATATGATCGCAAAGGGACGACCGACATTATTCTGCGTCAACCGGGCGAATCTGGAGCCGCCTTCGGAATCAAATGTAATGTTCACGACCGCAGCATTGGTCTGCGGATCAAAACCCTGCCCCGCATCGGTGAGCTTGTCGCCCGAAATACCGCCCAGACGCTTCACCGCAATATTAGGCAGGCCGGATGGGTTGTCGGGATAAGGGAATATCTGGCTGCCAACAGGGGGGCGCCCTTCGGCTACAGCCTGAGGATCAGCTTCAAAATCGACGAGCTTGAACTCCAGCTTCGCGGTCTTGCCGAGCAGTTCTTTCAATGCTTCGGGATCTTCCAGACCGGGCACCTGCACCACGATCCGGTTGTCGCCCTGGCGAATGATCGTTGGTTCGCGCGTGCCCATTTCGTCAATCCGCCGCCGGATAACGTCGGTCGCCGCGTCCATCGCATTATCAACTGCTGTTTCAAGTCCGGCATCGGTCGGTGTCAGGACAAAGCGTGTTTCGTCACGCACTTCGATGTTCCAGTCGCGCTGGCCGGTTAACCCTGCGCCAGTGGTCAATGGCACCAGAACTTCGCGCGCCGCATCCACCTGTGTCGAATCGCGGACCATGAAAGAAAGCACGCCATCTTTGCGGGAAATATCGCCGATATTGATGCGAGGATCAGCACGGCGCATTCCTGCACGCACGGATTCTTCCATAGTCTGTAGCCGGGTGGTGGCTACCTCTGCCGGATTGGCCTCCAGAAGAATATGGCTACCCCCCGAAAGGTCGAGGCCCAGATTCACCGTCTCGTTCGGTAAAAAGGAAGGCCATTTTCCTTCCGCCCCCATGAACAGGCTGGGAAGTGACAACATCACGCCAAAAGCCAATATCAACGAAATGGAAATGACTTTCCAGCGCGGGAAATCTAGCATCGCAAACTCATCCGTTACCTAGAGCAGGCTTAATCATTAGCCGGGGTGCCGCTGCCGCGCGGCATAACGTCGGACAAGGTCGCTTTGACCGCCTTTACCCGAATACCTTTGGCAATTTCGACTTCGACATAGTCATCATCGACTTTCATCACCTTGCCGACAAGACCGCCGCCGGTCACGACATCGTCGTTTTTCTGAACCGCTGCGATTTTGCCCTGATGCTGTTTCATCTTCTTTTGCTGCGGACGGATCAGCAGGAAATAGAATACGACAAAAATCAGAACCAGCGGCATGATGGAAACCAGAAATCCGCCTGCTCCACCCGAAGCGGCCTGCGCCGTGATTAAAAGTGAACTCATCTCAATACCCTCAATAAAACAGCCAGATTACCGGATCGGTTGGCCACAGTTGTTAACCGCTATTATCACTGGCCCCCATTATCAAAGGCCCAAAGACCCCGATGTGAATGCTGCCATAAATGCTGCGCGCCACTATCATGCACCCTGTTTTAACGCAACCTATTAGCAACTGGACCAGCGCGAACCGGCACAACCAAAAGCGATCTACCGTAAATGGGTGCAATGCCCGGCAGATCAAGCTGCCGTGAATATTACCGGCAACAAAATAGGTGAAATGCTTTACCCAAATCACTTGCCAAGAACTGCGGACCGCCATATATGCGCGAGCTCGGACGGCAAAGCCGCTCCAACGGTCGGGACGTAGCGCAGCCTGGTAGCGCATCACACTGGGGGTGTGGGGGTCGTAGGTTCGAATCCTATCGTCCCGACCAATTTTCCTGATAAATCGTGAGACTTATGGTTGCGTGAGCAAGGTCTACACCAAAGCACGGTCCGTTTCATCCCGCAGTTCATCAAGCAATGCCCGCGCAGCAAAGCCCAAGTGCGCTTGTTTGCGGCGGACGAGATAGACCTGGCTGGCCCATTCGCCTTCTGCCAAATCCCGCCATAGCAAGGACGGCATGGTGCTGCATAGGGATTGCGGCAGTATCGACAGATAGTCTGTGTGAGCCAGTGCGCTCAGGACGAACATTACGGAAGTGGTCATGATGCCCGGCTGGGGGATTTGGCCGTTCTGGGCGGTAAAGCTTTCTTCGATTCTTTCCGTCAGCAATTCCGTGTTGCGGCCTAATATCCACTGGCAGCCGTCAATATCTTTCAGGCTCTTTGCCTTTGAAAGCCGAGGATGGCCCACTCGCCCGGCTATGCCCCATATTTCGCTGCCCAGTTGTTCGATCAGGACGCCGTCATGATCGCTGCCGCTTTGCGATGACAGGGCAAGGTCGATTTCGCCGCGGTTAAGCGCTGCTACAAAATCACGGTCTATCCCGGATTCGACATCAACCCGGAGTTTTGGATGACGCATGGCAAAGGAGGCGACCTGCATCCCGATATGGGAAGTCGCGGCAATCGGGCTAAGGCCGATGATGAGCTTCCCCCGCTCCAACCCGATCTCCGCAGAGGCGGCGCTGCGTAGCCGGCCTGCGCTGGCCACCACATCGCGCGCATGTTCGGCCACGGTTTCGCCAAGCCGGGTCGGCACCATGCCGCGCGGTTTGCGTTCGAACAGCTTTCCGCCGAGCTGGTTTTCCAGTCGCGTCAGGCTTTGGGACAAGGCTTGCTGGGACAGGCCGACACGCTCCGCCGCGCTGGTCAAGGTGCCGGTCGCCATGATCGCTAACAAATTTTCGAGTTGTTTCAGTTCCATAGCTTTCTACAACCATAGCTTGTGGATAATAACAATAGTTTGTTTTGAAAAAGACGGCTCCGGTGCTTTCCTGTATGAAAGAAGGAGATTTTATTATGGCGAGTCTAAACAGCGTTAAAACATGGGATGAAGAAGTTGACGTCCTTATTTGCGGATATGGATGCGCCGGTGCATCTGCGGCAATCGAGACTTATGATCTAGATTCAAATGCCCGTTTGCTGGTCATAGAAAAAGCACCACAGGAATTTGCTGGCGGTAACTGCCGCGTTTCCGGCCAATCCCTGCTCATCTCCAAAGATAAGGAAGCGTTGAAAGATTACCAGCGTTCCATGAGCACATCCAACCCGATCCCGGAAGATATGCTGGACACATGGGCCGATCGCATGGTCAACCTGGAACCCTGGATTCAGCAGATTGCTAAAGATGCCGATGCTGAATTCCTGCGCGGAACCGGCTTTACGGACCGTGACGCTGTGCTTGAATTCCCTGAACTGGGCGCGCGTGATGCGGTTGCCTATACCTCGACCATCCTCCCCATCCCTTCCGGCGTATGGCTCGCTTTGAAAGCCAATGTCGAAAAGCGGAATATCCCCGTATGGTTCGATTGCCCGCTGGTTGATTTGATCCAGGACCCTGACACGCTGGAAGTATTCGGCGCATGGGTTGAGCATGACGGTGTTCGCAAAGCCATTCGTGCGCGCAACGGCGTTATCATGGCGGTTGGCGGATATGAAGCGGACCGCGAAATGCAGCGCAACTATTACGGCCTGTCCGATGTTGTTCCGCTCGGCACGCCATATAATACCGGGGACGGCGTTCGCATCATGCAAAAAGCGGGTGCGGAAATGTGGCACCTGCGTAACCAGGGCCAATCCGGCGGCATCTGGCCCGGTATCCATCCAGAAGGTCACAAAACCGCCTATTTGCGCAACTTCCTGTTGCCAGCATTCTCTTGGGTCGATGTCGATTCCACCGGCAAGCGTTTTTATAACGAAGCCAATGAGCTGCAACTGACCCACTATAAAGAAAAGAAACATGGCCGCTGGATCGATGTGCCGCTGCACTTCGCGCATCCTTCGCACATGATTTTTGACGAAAGCACAAGGCTTGCCGGCAAGATGGTGACCGAGGTGATGACCTGGGCCGCTGTTGTGACCGCAGAAGGCTGGAGCGAAGATAATAGCGAGGAAATCGCATCGGGCCTTATCAAGAAAGCCGATACGATTGCCGAACTGGCACAGCAGATCGGCCTTGATCCGGAAGTGCTGGAAGCGGAAATCGCGAAATATAACGCTTCTTGTGAAGCGGGCCATGACGAAGCTTTGGGCCGTAACCCCGATACGTTGCTGCCGATTGCAAACGGGCCATTTTATGCCTTGCCACTGACCCCTGTGATTGTATGCACCGGCGGCGGCGCACGGCGCAATATGGATGGCCAGGTATTTGACCATAAAGGCAAAGTCATTCCGCGTCTGTTTGAAGCGGGCGAACTCGGTTCGATGTTCTCTGACCTTTACCAGAACGGTTCCTACCTGACCGAAGCCATGATTACCGGACGCGGCGCGGCGCGCTCTGCGCTGGCGATGGAACCTGTGCAACTTACCGAAGCGGCCCAGATTACCGAAGCGGCGGAATAAGACGATGCTGGTTAAAACACCTGCGATAAAGCTGGGCGTAGAAGTGCGTGAAAGTAAAACCGAAGGCGGCAAACTGATCCTGTCAGGTGTCGCCAACGCCATGCCCTGCACCGTCGAAATGAGCGGACCGGAGCTTCGCCGGATGGCGGCGATGCTATTGCATCCCAAGCATATATTGAAAGTCGCCGCTGTTTTCTTCGGGAAACATCCGGACGCCTGATAATTTACGCGGGCATATTTCCGCGTAAAAATAGCCGCTTGCCCAGGCACATGATCTACATTGTGCCTGGGCAAAGCGAGCGAATAAACCCTACCCTATAATCAATATATTGTTGGCGGCGTCCATGCTGCCTTACCGAAACCCTGAAGCTCTTCGGGAAGGATCGGATCGTAGGGCGCATCATAGCGGAACGACGCTTTCTCTTCTGTCCAGTTATTGACATGCTTGCCGCCAACAAAGCGGATCAGGGAAACGCTGCCCCAGCGCGCGCCAAATGGTCCGTGTGCGATTCCGGGTGGCCGCCAGAAATATGCGCCGGGATACATGGTTCCTTGCGGCCCGGTTGTGGAGCCTGAAATGACATAGGCTTCTTCTACTACCGGGTGGATCTCCTGCGGCCCCTCCCCTCCTTGCGGGGAAGCTTGCGGCAATATCAGGGACAGGAAAGTGCGTTCTCCGGTATCCGGATCAGTGCGCAGGTTTTTACGCGAAATGCCCAGATGCTTCAGGTTGGGATCGTTGAGCGTCATATCCCATTCCATCGCCGCCACATCCAGATGGCGAATAGCGCGATTAGCGGTTTCCGCAGAGCCATCCCCGCTTTCGCCGATCAGCACAGGCTCGCGATTATAAAAGGCCAGGAGAACACAGCCTTCAGGGGCTCTCATCTCGTGCCTTGTCCATCCCGCTGGTAAATAGGCGTAGCTGTCCGCCGGATAAACATGGCCGTCCATTTCCAGCGATCCGTCGAGCACATAAAATTCTTCATCGGCCAGAATATGCTCCGGACCGCTCCGCGACCAGCCTGGGGCATAACGCATGAGAGTCGAACACGCCCCATCAGAAGGATCGCGGCTTAGCATCTTGATCTCGGCATCCGGCCTGGCCAGCCCTGCATCAATACGCTTCCACGGCAGGACTTGTGACTGGATGAATTCGATATGTCCTCGCTCAAGCATGTATGTTCCAATCTTATAAGAGGAATTAAACCACAAGATTAGGATGGTGGCCGCTAATGGGCATTGATCCTTATCAAGGTTGCCTAGTTTTCAGGCGGTTTGAACAGTTCATTATCAATCGCCGCATTGACCCTGGTTTCGGTCCAGAAAACCTCGTTAGCCTTGCGGTCATCATAATAGAGCGTGACATGGCGCGCCTGTAGCCAGCGCGGATTTTCCAGCATTACGAAATCCCGGTAAGTGCGGCGGTGCCAGCCTCTTGGCGTGTCAAAAGCCAATGTGCGGATGGCGTGCATCTGCTGGTCGATCCCGAACAATGTCTTGCCGCCCTGCGGGTCTTTCAGTTCGACGATATAGATTTTGTGGCCATCGAACAGGTCGTCGGCAAGGCGGGTCGCGGTAAAGCCCGGTTTGTCGGCATGGCGGATGATCCCAAAGCCAAAATTATTGGCCCAATATTCATCAGCCACATCTTTTGGAAGGATTCCCTTTTCGGTCCAGGTCGTTTCGCCGTCATAGCCGACCTCGAACACTGTTTTCCCACCAGATTTGGAGATTATTCTGACCTTGCCCTCTGCGCCGTGCGCGGATTGGCGGTCCAGATCATATTCCCGCCACATCCGGTAATCGTCGGCTTTATATTTGGGTTCATGCCCTTCACTGCCATAGAAAACAGCGTGGCCGGAAAGGGTTAGCGTTTTGGCGTTGGCCCATTCATCCCCGCCTGCTGCTTCGCGCGCCAATGCCAATATAGCGGTGCCGTCGGGTTCTTGCTGTGCGGCCATGAGCGGCGTTGAAATCCCAGCAAGCAAAAGCAAAATCAAAAATCGCAACATAGCCTCTCGATCCCCTGTTATTTTAATCCATATTTGTCCGGACAATTTTTCATTGCCTTATTGCGGCATTTATTGTCAAATCAGAATCATGAAAAAATTAGACCAGATAGCCCTCTCTCGCCGGACTCTTTTGGGCGGCATTGCGGCAACCACAATCCTGTCGGCCTGCTCTATGCAGAGCAAAAAGAACGACGCTGAAATCATCATTATCGGTGCCGGCCTGTCCGGGCTCTACGCGGCGCATTTGCTGGCAGAGGCAGGTAAAGATGTGCTGGTACTCGAAGGCGGCGAGCGTATCGGCGGACGGCTTTTAACAGTCAAGAGCGCGCATGGCTTGACCGAAGCTGGCGGCGAACAGGTCGGCGGAAGCTATGCCCGCATCCGTTATATGGCGGACAAGCTCGGCGTTCCGATCAAACCTTACACTGCCCGTTTGCCCACAGCGCTACACAAAAATGGCACGCTTTTGGCAGAAAAGGACTGGGCCGGTTTTGCTGGAAACCCGTTTGAAGGCCGTGCGCGGCAACTGACCCCGGACAGCGCATTTCCTGTCCTTGCCAGCCCGGAAAACCCGCTTCCCGATGTTGCGAGCTGGCGTAATCCGGAGTTTGCCAAGTTCGATATTCCGGCAAGCGACTTCCTGAAATCCAAAGGGATTAACGAAGCCGGCATTCGCACTATTGATCAGACATTTAATGCCAATAGCGTGGAAAGCTATTCCATGCTCAACGCGTTCCGCACCATCGAATCATATAAACAGGACATGGCGCTGGGGCCGGTCGGCTATTTTGTAAATGGTTCGCAATCCCTGCCCGAAGCCATGGCGAAAGCTTTGCCGCGCGCTGTCGAGATGGAACAGGAAATTGCACGCATTGATGTTAGTGACAATGGTGTCGAGATTGAAACCAAAGGCGGTAAAGTCTGGCGCGCTGCACAGGTAATCTGCACCGTTCCTTTGCCGGTTCTGGCAAAAATGACGGTCAACGCCCCCTTGTCGGATGTGCAAAAGCGGGCATTCAAGGAACTTCCCTATACTCAGGCCTTGCAGGTCCATTTCCATGCCAAGCGCCGGTTCTGGGAAGAAGACGGATTTGCGGCCTCCATGTGGAGCGATGGACCGATTGAGCGCATATTCGCCAGACCCGGTGATGATGGCCAGCCCGACGGCGTGTTCCGTGCCTGGATAAACGGCAGCGGAGCCACCAGAATAAACCCCAAATCAGACGCAGAACTGGCCCAGCTTTGCGCAGAGCAGTTAAAACTTATGCGTCCGGCCAGTGATGGCCAGATCGACGTGATCGAGACTATCCGCTGGACAGACAGCAACCCGCTCGCTGGCGGCGCGTTTCTGCATTATGCTCCCGGCCAAATTGGCTGGGCCGCTGGTCATGTCGGTAATTCTGCCGGACGGCTCCATTTCGCAGGCGAACATCTCTCCGACCTTCATGTCGGCATGGAAGGCGCGATGGAAAGCGGTGAGCGCACTGCTCTTAAATTGCTGGACAGCCAGCCCGCTTAACACAAGTTTTGAGGCTTTACCCCCAACCCGTCATTCCCCTTCGCGGGGGAATGACGGTTTTTTTGGGTTTGCTTTGCGTAACCGTTTTAGCGGTTATACCGGCTCACACTTTCCAGCAGAACTTTCATATCCGCACCGGTCTGCGGCAGATCTTCGCGCGGAATGTCGAGGTGGTTCAGCGGGAATTCCTGAACATATTGGTCAAAGACCGGCTGCACCATTTCCAAAGCATAGCTTGGAAGTTTCCGGCCCTTGCGGAACTCTGCAATCGGTATTTCGGCTTCGATTATGCCATCCTGATCAACGCTGGGGTCTTTGGCTATGATCTTGCCCATTGGGTCCACGATGATCGATTCACCGGCTTTATATTCGCCTGTGGTCGGGAACGCGATGTTGGTCATCGTTGAATAGAAATTGTTCACCCGCGCCATGGAGGTCACGTCATCTTCAAAGAACAGCGTAGCCGTGCGGATCATGATTTCCGTGCCGCGCATAGCGAAAGCAGCAAAGATGAACGGGTCCACCTGAACCGTGCTTACGGCAATATTGCCATATTCGGTTTGCAGGACAGGAAACTCTTCTTCCGGGCCATACATTTCACGATATTTATCGCGCACGGCCTCGATCGTTGTCGTGGTAATTTCCTCATTGGGATAGATGCGCTTGATATTGCGCGATTTCCAGAAGACTTTCGCAATCTTGCCATCGCGGCCAATGACGGGGTTCAGGCTCAATATATGATCCGGCCAGGCATCATCAGTCGCGTAGGTTCCGAAGATAACATAAGTATCGCATTCCTTCGCGATCTTGCCCAGCCGTTCGGTTTCTGGTCCGGGAACCTGGACCGTATATTTCAGCTTTTCGTCGCGTGTGCCGCCGGAATAGCCGGTCAGCGGAAACTCATGGAATAACAGGAAGTCCGGTTTTTTGCCGGTTGTGCAAGCCTTGCGCGCAATATCTTCCATATGTTTAAGATTATGGTCCAGACCTTCTTCTACGGTGGGGAAATCGGACAGGGAATCGACCGTCGTCTGCAACACTTTCACGACCACTTTATCCTTGGCCAGCGGCACAGTCGGATAGCTGCCATCGGCGTGAACCAGAACGGGCATTTCGGGAGCGGCTGGGGCTGCCTGTGACTTGGCGGGTCCGGCGCCCTGGTCTGTGGCCATACATGCCGTGGATACTGATGCGGCCAGCATGGCCAAGATGTGCGTAAACTTCATAATGCTCTCCTATTTAACCGCAAAAAACAAACCCCGCTGTTCGCCGCCTAATATAAGCGGAAACCAGCGGGGTATGGCGACGAAACTGTCAATATAATGCCATAAATAATATGGACTTGTCATAAGCAGGGCGGTCATTTTTCCCAACGAAACAGCAATGGCCGCCCTGCATATTTTTTAGAACTTACCGGTCAGGGTCACACCAAACTGGCGCTTTTCAGGCGGCGTAATGGCAAATGCACGGGGCGATTGACCATTAACCTGAGCCGCAGGAAAATCGACATAGCGCAAAATGCCGCGCGGTGTGTCGTCGTTAAATGCGTTCTTCACCCAGAAGCGAAGCGACAGATTGTCTTTGCGCACACCAGCGGAGAAGTTAACCTTCGTAGAGTCGCCGGTTTCAGCAAGGTTGTGGAGCTGAGCATAGAAAGACGAACGGTAGATCACGTCGCCGCGCGCAAACACATCCCATCCGCTGTTGCCAAGAGGCACATCAACCGCAGTGGTGAAAGTTGCCTGATGCTTGGATACCAGTGGAGGTGTCTTGCCGGAAACATCCGCAAAGGTCGAACATGACGTTGGTGCAGTGGTCAGCGAACCATCACCCAGCATTTGACCTGCATCAAGCACCGTATTGGGGTTGGCACAGCCGCCAGTGGTCGGAAGGAAAACGCCTGCGTTATTTGGATCTTCCACCGTGCCAGTTCCAGTTGAACCACCTACAAGCAGGGATTCTTCGGCGCTGAAGCCATTAACAATCTCTGCATCCGTATAGGCATAGGTTGCCGCGAACGAGAGGTAGTCATTCACTTGCCATGATGCGTCCACTTCAAGACCCCAGATTTCAGTGTCGCCAACATTGTCGCTGAACGAATCAGCACCGCCCTGAAGCGTGGTAAACGTGCTGGTAAGAACCTGATCCGAGTAGTCGTTAAAGAAACCGGCCAGATTGATACGCACGCCATAAAGAGGCTCGGCCTTGATACCGATTTCGTAGTTTTTCAGGCTTTCTTCGCCGTAGGTTTCTCTGGGAGCGCCAATAGCATTGTAGCCGCCGGGTGAGTTACCTTCGGAATAGACACCGTAGATCAACAGATTGTCATTTGCCTGATAATCAACCGTCACACGTGGCAAGATGGAATTGAATACCGCGTTACGAACCGCACCTTCACCGGCAATGATCCGGTCAGGATTGGTTGCCGACGGGAACAGGTCACCAAGCCGGTAGGAAGCACCAGGACGGGTTCCGATTTCGTCGCGAGCAACACGCAGTTCACCACCAATGGTCAGACGGTCTGTAACGTCAAACTCGACCGCACCGAAAGCAGCAAGGTTGGTTGTTTCTTGGGTTTCGCCGATCATGTCATAACCGAATTCGGTTTGCTTACGGCCATAGGCTGTGCGCTTGGTTTGATCGTCAAAGAAGAAACCGCCGATTTCCGCACGAATACGTTTGTCCTGCGGCGATGCGAAACGGATTTCAGCAGAAGTTGCCCGGCGCTTGGTTTCGATGTCGCTGTTAAAGCCAGACACGCCATATACACAATCAGGAATAAAGCCGCAAGTGAAGGGAGAGCCGATGAACAATGCCGTCCGGTTGTCATAGGTCTGGTCGGTGCCAGCGCGTTGTGACAATTCCGTATATCCGAACAATGCGGTAGCGGTGAAGCCGGAGTCGCCCAGATCAGCAACAGCTTTTGCAAAGAAGCGGTCCGCTTTGCGGTCAAGGCCCGGTCCGATCAACTGATCCGTGTTCAGACCAATCGGGTCACGAAGGGATACAACGCCCTTGTAATAGCCGCGGCTTCCTTCGGTATA
>JADKLW010000305.1_pt2 | contig 19967 bp, 15 predicted proteins | sample 8641881 | NCBI WGS metagenome assembly JADKLW01 (sample SAMN16272185, study PRJNA661076) | feces metagenome | isolation source: fecal sample from diarrhoea affected cattle B | host: Bos taurus | place: South Africa: Lokaleng Village, Mahikeng | collected 2019-09 | reverse complement strand
GGGCGGGTGAAGATGGAGTGGGAGGTGACCCCCTCATTCAAAGCGCTCCTTTTCGGTAACTACGACTATGTCTCCGGAGGCGCTTTCCCCTACATGCACCTGGACTCCTCGGCAGTCAATTTCAATGAGCCTTCCTCCTATGACCGACACCTTATCACCAACGGGTTGTCGCTCGATTTTGCGGGTGATGGCTACAGCGTGCACTCAACCACCGGCTATCAGTTTTTGAAGGATGATATGCGGATGGACCAGGATTATACTCCCCGTTCGGTTTTCTCGATCCGTCAGATGCAGCAGCAGCACTCGGTGAGTCAGGAGTTCACCGTGAAATCGGACAACCGCAACAGATACCGCTGGGTGCTGGGTGCCTTCGGCTTCTATGACCACCGGGTGATCGACACGCCGGTAGCGATCAAAGAGGATGGGATGACAATCATGCAGGGGCATCTGGATATGGCCATGGAGCGAATGGGTGCTCCCCTGCGTCTGGTGTATGCCAACGACCGGATTGATCTTCCCGGTATCTATACAAAGCCCTCAAGGGGTGCGGCACTCTTCCACCAGTCCACCCTCAACGAGTTCCTGGGGATTGACCGGTTATCGGCCACCGCAGGGGTCCGCTTCGATTACGAACATACCGGCATCGATTTCTCTACCGAGAGCGACGGTGGCGACGTGAACCTGGTGTTCAATATTCCCGGCAGGCCGATGCCTCCCATGTTCGTGGAGGGTGATACCCTGCTGGAAGGAAACTACAGCAAGGATTACTGGGAGATACTCCCCAAGTTCGCACTGAAGTACGAGCTCTCACGCAATGCACACATGTATCTCTCCGCATCGAAAGGATACAAGACGGGAGGGTATAACGAACAGGCTTTCTCAAAATTACTGCAGAATGCCCTTGCAGCATCGATCATGCGCAATGCAATGGCAGGAATGCCGGGGGGAGGCGCACCGGGGGGAGGTGCTCCCGGCGGAGGTACAGCCACCCCCGCTGAGCCCACGCTCGAAGAGCAGCTCTCCTATGATCCTGAGCGGAGCTGGACCTATGAGCTGGGAGGGCGTTACGAGATGTTCGACAGAAGTCTTTCGCTTAACTATGCTCTTTTCTACACCAGCGTGAACAATATCCAGATCATCAAGCTGGTGGACCAGGGTACCGCCGGGCGAGTGGTCACCAACGCCGGCAAATCTTCCAGCAAGGGATTTGAACTGAGCCTGAAATACAACCCCATGGACAATCTATCCCTCTTTGCCGACTACGGTTTCGCCGATGCACGCTTCCGTGATTATGATATTTCGGAGGAGGAGGACTATTCAGGCAACCATATCCCATTTGCTCCCCGTCATACAGTGAGCCTGGGTGCCAGCTATGTGCATCATTTCGGCTACGGTTCGTTTATCGACCGCCTGGTGGGGAATATCCAGTATGCCGGTGCAGGAAGGATCTACTGGACTGAATCGAACGAGGATTACGAGGGGAACGAGCTCTATCAGCCTTTCTACGGTGTCACCAACACCAGCCTCTCCGCAGAAAAAGGAGCTTTCAGCCTGGAGCTCTGGGCGAAGAACATTTTCAGCACGAAGTTCAACTCCTTCTATTTCGAAGCATCGGATATGGCAGGGGAGGTGAATCCCATCGTGCAGCGTAGCAATCCCACCCTTTTTGGTACAACACTCCGCTATACCTTTGCCCGCTGAGCGGTCAGGGAGTGATCCTACCGCTGAGCATCAGCGTGATGATCACTGCCGAAGCAGAGAGTAACAACATAATCACAGCCCATTCCCACCGTTTGGGCTGTTTTTGTTGCTCTCTTTTCGCCTTCAGATAGAGCAGGGAGCCGATACCGTAAAAGAGAACGGAGAGGATAAGGTACCTGATCCCCACGGCATAGATCACATAAACAGAATAGAGCGTCCCCAGCAGCGCGACCACAAGGTGGTGGGGCGATTCGCTCTTCCTCAGGCCGAAGGCTGTCTTCACCGCGTAGAGCGAAGAGAGCAGGTAGGGTATCAGCACCAGCGTGGTGGCGATGGTGATGGCTGCAAGGTAGGTCTCATTCAATCGTGGCGACAGGATAGAGAGGAGAAACAGCTGCGTGAAAGACTGTGTGAGCAGCAACGCATTCACGGGGGTGCCGTTCCTGTTCACCTTACTGAAAACTCGTGGCAGCACACCATCTTTCGCTGCTGCGTAGAGTGTCTCCACCGACAACAGTATCCAGGAGAGGCTTGCCCCCAGCACCGAGACCATGATCCCCAGCCTGATGATGACACCTCCGGCAGCACCCACCATCGTTTTCTCGAGCACCAGCGCCAGCGGTGTCTCCGATGATGCCAGCTCTGCCGCGGGGATGGAGGACATGGTGATAAAGGTGATCAGCATGTAGACGGAGAGCACGATCAGTAGTGAGAGGATGATGGTGAGGCGTACGGTCTTCTGGCTCTTCGCCCTGCCCGACAGCACCGATGCCGCTTCAATACCCACGAAGCACCAGAGCACCACGGCCATCGCATCTTTCACCTGCAGGAGAGGCGTGGTGCTCTCACCCGTGGCAGCGAGTCTATGCCTCCACTCCTCCACCAGGAAAAGATCACTGTCGATAAGCGCCACACCCAGCAGGATGATCAGCAGGATAGGTATCAGCTTGGCGACCGTCACCACGAAGTTGAGGATGGCTCCCTCCCTGACGCCGGACATCAGGATGGTGTAGAAGAACCATAGCAGCGCCGAGCCAATAAGAAAACAGGTGAGCGGGGAGAGTGCCTGTTCTCCGAGAAGATCGTTCAGCGTCTTGAAGAAGAGCGCCAGATAACTGACGTTCCCGAGCCATCCCACCGACCAGTAGCCCCAGGCGGAGTTGAAGCCCATGTAATCACCAAACCCGTCACGGGCATAGGCATAGATACCGCTCTTCAGTTCCGGCTTGCGGGATGCAAGGTAGATAAACAGCAGTGCCAGCATCAGTGCGCCGAAGCCACCCACGAGCCAGGTGATCATCGTCCCCTGCGGGTTCGCTACTGCGATAAGATCTTTCGGTGAGTTGAATATCCCCGATCCGATCATCGATCCGATCGCTACGAACACCAAAAGCCATAACCCTAATTTCTCCTCTTTCTTCTTCATGCGCATTTCTCTTTTCTGAAAGTCCGGCTACAAAAGTACAATTTTTCACAATAACCCGCTTTTCTCCACGGGTTGAATTCCTTAATTTTTGTACCTTTGCTGTCACTGGAAAAAAAGGAATCATTTAATTCAAGTTTCGCATGTCAAAAAATTGGGGTAGATACAGTTAAAGATGAGACCTATTATGGGTCACAAAACATTGTCAGTCGAGAATTTAGCTGTATACATACCATGCAAAACTTTAATCATTTAATTAAACAGACAACTATGTACAATTGGTTTGAGTGTAAAATAAAATATGATAAGATGCTGGAGACCGGCATGCAGAAAACAGTTACCGAGCCCTACCTGGTAGATGCCCTCTCATTCACCGAGGCTGAGGCGAGAATCATTGAGGAGATCAAACCCTTTATCTCAGGTGAGTTCTCAGTCTCCGATATCAAGCGGGTGAAGTACACTGAATCGTTCTTCAACGAGACGGGTGACCGCTATTTTAAGGCGCGGCTCTTTTTTATCACGCTGGATGAGAAAAGTGGTGCCGAGAAAAAAACAGGGATCAATATGCTGGTGCAGGCTACTCTGCTGAAAGAGGCGGTGGAGATCGTGGAGGCAGAAATGAAGAAGACGATGATCGATTACACCTTCGCCTCAGTGACAGAGACAGCGATTATGGATGTTTTCCCCTACAGGGGCGGAAGTGCAACAACAAAGGAGGAATGAGCATACGAAGAGAAATCGGATCTTTGAGAAGGAGCATTCCACAGGAGGTGAAGATGGTGGCGGTATCCAAGTTTCATCCTGCGGCGATGATACAGGAAGCGTATGCCGGGGGACAGCGTATCTTCGGGGAGAGCCGCGTGCAGGAGCTGGTATCCAAGCAGCAACAGCTTCCGGGGGATATTGAGTGGCATTTTATCGGGGGGCTGCAACGTAACAAGGTGAAGCAGATCGCCCCTTTCGTCTCACTCATCCACAGCCTCGACAGTGAAAGGCTGATGCTGGAGATAGAGAAGCAGGGCGCAGCCTGCGAGCGGGTGATCCCCTGCCTCCTGCAGGTGCATATAGCTGTGGAGGAGACAAAAGCGGGATTCTCCCCGGATGAGTGTCTCCTGTTCCTTAAGAGCGGCAGATGGCGCGAGTGCACCCATCTGCAGCTTGCAGGCGTGATGGGTATGGCGACCTATACCGATGACAGTGAGCAGGTAAGGAAGGAGTTCAGGTTGCTGAAGTCACTGTTCGACACCTGTAAAGAACAGTTTTTCGCTGATGATCCCTCTTTCAGCGAGATCTCCATGGGGATGTCGGGCGATTATCCCATCGCCATTGAAGAGGGGAGCAGCATGGTTCGTCTCGGCTCGCTTATATTTGGTGAACGATGAACGTTTACCATTGTTCACAATGATTTATTTTGATAAGCTATCGATTCTATCGATTTAATTTCCTATTTTTGTTCAATTGTAAAACCCGAAAAACATTCGTTTAACAGATGGTTCAATTAGAAACAACATTTGCCGGCTTAACACTTAAGAATCCTTTGATTGCTGCCAGCAGCGGCCTGACCAACTCGCTGAAGAAGATAAAGGAGCTGGAGGATGCCGGTATCGGTGCGATTGTACTGAAGTCTCTTTTCGAGGAGCAGATTGAGAACCACTCAGAGAAACTCACTGAGATTTCAGACTATCCCGAGGCTGCCGATTACATCAATGCCTACGTGGAGATGAATCATATGGAGAAGTATCTCGATCTGATCCGTGCCGCCAAGGCAGAGTGCAGCGTACCTGTCATTGCCAGCATCAACTGCTATAAACTGGCGCGCTGGACAAACTTTGCCCGTAGTGTGCAGGATGCCGGGGCCGATGCCCTGGAGCTGAACCTTTTCCTGCTCAATGCCGGTGATTATGGTGACACCTGGCTGGAGGATTCCTATGTGAACATCGTGAGGGAGTTGAAGAAGACCATCACGATTCCTTTAGTGATCAAGATGGCGAAGAACATCAGTAACCTACCAGGTCTTGTCGGGAAGCTGAAGGCACTGGGTGCGGACGGTGTGGTCCTTTTCAATCGTTTTTATCAGCTTGACATCGATATAAGCAGGATGGAAATCACTTCGGGCCCTGTATTCAGCCACCCTTCTGATTTCAGCGATACGCTGCGCTGGACAGCCATCGTCTCCGGCCGCGTGCCTGAGTTTGATATTGCCTGCTCCTATGGCGTTCACACCTGGGAGGATGCTGTCAAGGGAATCCTTGCGGGTGCATCGGGCATACAGTTGGCCAGTGTTCTTTACGAGCAGGGGCCGGAAGCAATCACCAATATGCTTACCTGCATTGAGGAGTGGATGGTACAGAGCAATTATGAACGAATAGAAGAATTCAGGGGGAAGCTGAATTATGCAAACATCGCCAATCCGTTACTTTATGAACGGGTGCAGTTTATGAAATATTTCTCCAACTACAAGTGATCATCGCACAATCATGCTGTCGTTGAGGCTTTTATAGAACGAAAAAAGATACATCGCTTATGAACATTCAACAACTGGAATATATTATTGCTGTAGATAATTACCGCCATTTTTCCAAGGCCGCTGAAGCCTCATTTGTTACGCAACCCACACTGAGCATGATGATACAGAAGCTGGAGGAGGAGCTTGGCGTGAAACTGTTCGACCGTTCGCAGCTGCCGGTGCAACCCACGGAGATAGGTACGCGGCTGATCAATCAGGCTCGTCTGGCTCTGGCACAGCTGAACCAGATCAAAGAGATTGTTCAGGAGGAGAAAGGCATTGTGAAGGGTATCTTCCGCCTGGCGATCATTCCCACCATCTCCCCTTATCTCCTGCCAAAGCTGATGCAGGTACATAGTGAGAATAAGTTCGATATACGCATCGTTATCTCTGAGCTGACCACCGACCAGATACTGAAAGGGCTCGCGAACGACTCCATCGATGGGGGTATCCTCGCCACTCCACTGAAAGAGCCTGCGATCACCGAGCATCCCATCTATTATGAACGTTTCTTCGCTTATGTATCACCTCGTGAGAAGGCGCTCTATGCCAGGACATCACTCGATGAGAGTGATCTAACGTCGACCAGGCTCTGGTTGCTGGATGAGGTGCATTGCTTCAGAACGCAGATACTGCATCTCTGCAACCTGAAGAAACGACGCAACGGAAGCCAGTCGATCTTCACCTATGAGGCAGGCAGCATTGACACCCTCATCAATATTGTTGATCAGAACGAAGGGCTGACAGTGATCCCCGAGATGGCACTGTCACATCTGAGTGAGACGCAGAAGAAGAATGTACGTCCCTTTAAAAACAGTACACCCGTGCGGGAGGTGAGTCTTGTTACACGGAAGGAGTTTTTTCGCGAGCGGCTGCTCAACATCATCATCGATGAGGTGAAGATGGCTGTTCCCCGCTCACTTCAGGATGAGGCGATGAAAAAGTATGTGGTACCGCTCTGAGGGAGAAGTATCAAAGAAATGAAAGAGGCGGTGAACAGAAAATCATCGCCTCTTTCAACATTCAGAGGGTCAGCTTCAACCCCGTGAAAAAGGTCCTCGGTGTTCCGGGACCGTACGTATAGCTTGAGGCTCTGCCAGGACCGGTATCGAAATCTGCCTGATAGGCATTGAAGATGTTCTGTATGCCTGCATTCAGCTGAAGTTGCGTATCATCAAAAAGGTAGAAAGTGTAGGACAGTTTGGTATGCAGCTCAATGAATGAGGGAGACACCTCCGTGATATTCACGGCTGAAAAGCGGTCCAGCCCCTCCCTTCCGAATCCTGCCTCATGAGGGACCAGCATGCTGCCGGTGTAGTTGCCCGTGAGAGATACAGAGAATTTGTCATTGGGTGAAAGTGTAGCTACAAGGTAGGCATAACTGTCCGGTGTACGCATCATCCTTTTGGTCGGTGTAACCTTATCCAGTGCTGCTTCTTCGGGTGTCTCCGGTTCCCACCATTTCCTTGCCTGCTCGTAGCGACTTCTCTGCAGCGTGGCTCCTGCCTGCAGGTCGAATATCGTTCCCACGGTAGCCCTTCCTTCCAGATTGAGACCATAGACCATGGCGCCGAATGCGGCATTTTCTATCAGAATCTCATCTCCTCTCTTCACTCCCGTGAAGGGACGATCGAGGCCGGTGTAGAATCCCTCTGCAAGTAGGTTGAAGAGAACACGTCCTGACTGATGATAGAGATCGACCGATCCGCTCACGCTCTTCGAACGCTCCTCCTTCAGGTTCTCTGACAGCCGCCTGACCACCTGCTTCCCGCCTGCAATATCTACATGAAGATCCTCGTCAAACAGCTGTGGTGCACGGAATCCCCCACTATAGGTGAGGCGGAAGTTGATGGTCTCCCGGGGATTGTAGCGTAGGTTGAGGCGGGGACTGAAGATGGCATCTTTCACCAGGTTGTGCTTATCGAGTCTCCCTCCCAGCAGAAAGCTCCATATCTCTGTTTTCCACTCGTTCTGAAGGAATGCGCTGGCAGTACGGCTGCGTTGAGAGATAGCCAGTACTCTGTAACCACTCCGATCATCCAGGTGGCTGCCCATATATTCCAGTCCTGCTGTGAGATCTGCCGGCATAAACCAGAACCGGTCGAATGAATGAATATAATGTCCTCCCAGCTGATAGCTGACCTCTGTTGTTTGTCCGAAGGAGTTCATGCGCCGAAGGTTGTTGTTGATGACACCATTGAACTCATCCAGTTCATCCTGTGACATACCCGGTAACAACTGCGGGATTTCATTGGAATAGGGTGTGCCTGCACCGTAATAGCTGTTTCTGTGTGTATGCTGCGCGGCAGTGTAGAGACTGAACCGGTTGCTGTGATCGGAAGCGTATCGGTCAAATTTCAAAGAGCCGCTGTTGATATAGTGCTCCGCTTGCTCAGTGATGTAGGTCTCATAGGGTTGCAGATCAAGTCGGTCGCCACCGCGACGAAACTCATGCATGTGCTGGTATTCGAGGGTCAGCTTTGAGTAGATGCCTGTCTTCAGGTATGAACGGAAGCCCAGTGAACGGTTTTTGAGCAGCGGCAGCTCCGTGAACCCGTCGTCATCCATATCGAAACCATCTCTCAGGCGGTGCTGTCCGTAGACCATTATGCCCGCATTACGTCTCTCGTTCACCAGGGAGGCATTGAAGGTGGTGTTGTGCTCCAGTGCACCCGTGGCGTTGATGCTGGTGAGTGTATGCGAGAACTCACCTGTGTTGCGTATCGGCTCACGGGTGATGATGTTGATGGTACCCCCGATGGCATTCGCCCCGAAGAGTGCCGAGCCACCACCGCGGACCACTTCTATCCGCTCGATCATGTTGGCGGGAATCTGCTCCAGACCATACACCCCAGCCAGGGCGCCGATCACGGGACGTGAATCGATGAGGATCTGTGAATAGGAGCCCTCCATGCCGTTGATGCGTACCTGGGTGGTGCCGCAGTTCTGGCAGTTGTTCTCCACACGCAGTCCCGGCTGAAATCTCAGTCCGTCAGAGAGGGTTTTTGAATTGGTCACTTCGAGGGTCTGCATGTTGAGTACACTCACCAGCGAGGGTGCCATGCGGCGCGTCGTTTCGTTCCTGTTGGAAGAGACTACCACCTCGTTGAGTGAGACGCTCTGCTCCTCCATCTCAAAGTCCATCTCCATTGATCTGTCGGCCTCTATGGTGACATTCCTTGTAATTGTTTTAAAGCCTATCATGGTTACCTCCAGTGTGAAATTGCCCAGGGGGAGATTCCGCATAAAAAAATGTCCCGTATTATCGGTGGTAATACCTATGGAGGTGCCTCTCAGTCTGATTGTCACATAAGGAAGGTGTTCTTTTGTCTTTTTGTCCAGCACATGGCCAAAAATATGGGCGTCGGTCTTTGCAGGTATGCTGCTGTCTGCCTGCGCATGACCAGCTACCACATGCAGAGACAGCATGAGAATAATTAATATCTTCATTTATCTTCGTTTAAGTTGATTAATAAATCGATAGCGTGCAGGCATCGTCGCGTGCACCCTGAATTGTTGTCCGGGAAAGGTGTAGATGTGTCAGGCTGCCGTGGGAGGTGCTCTCAGTTGCCCGGGCGCTGCAGAAAAAACAGGGTGTTGTGCTTCGTAAAACCCGGGGTATAAGATGGTTAATGGGTTCAGATTGCAGGAAACGGCAACATGAGGTATGATATCGGATGTGATCGTTGTCTTGAACAACTGGTCAAGAAGACAGATCTGCTTCCCTGTATGTTCATGTTGCGTTGTTTCTCCCCGCTTGAAAGGATGGGAGTGAACATAGGTGACGTTGTTGATGACGTGCCTGTGTGTAAAAAGTGAGATCCCGCTCACGTACATCGAGAACAGTAACAGGAAAAACCACTTCAACAAAATCAAATGCTTCCTCTTCATACGACCGCAAATATATCATTTTTTATTTCTCGCTGGTGGCCTGTTTAGTTTTTTTAATGATTTCATCGTGCACCCTGATTGTGGACCTTCTATCTCACTATGGGGCAAACATGGTGGGGTACTTTTCAATTCCGGGATTTTATATTACTTTTGTAGCCTGATGGAAAGTCGATTATATGGACCCTAAAACAATTATTGAGAAGTATTACAAAGAGGGAACAAAGCTCTACGATATTTACATGTCACATGTGACTGATGTGACGGCCAAAGCCCTCACCATTGCACATAAACATCCGGAGCTGGCTGTGGACATACAATTCCTGGAAGAGGCAGGCATGCTTCATGATATCGCCATTTTTCAGACCAAGGCACCCCATATTGCATGCGAGGGTACGCTTCCCTACATCTGTCATGGTTTTCTGGGGCGTGAGCTGCTCACGCTTGAGGGGTATCCTAAACATGGAAAGGTGTGTGAACGACATACCGGCACAGGACTAAGCCTGGAGACCATCATCAATCGTAAGCTGCCCCTTCCGCATAGGGATATGCGCCCTGAGACCCTTGAGGAGAAGATCATCTGTTTTGCCGATAAGTTCTTTTCCAAATCGCAGCTGGGAAGGGAGAAACCGCTGAAAAAAGTGAGGCAGGGCCTGAGGAGGCATGGATGGCATCAGGTGGAACTGTTTGATGAGTGGTGCGAGTTCTTCCTCTGAATAATTGAGCGGTGCGTCTGCACATATTTTTTTGGCAGACTATTTGCAGTGAATGTCCATAGATATATGAATTCAATAAAAATATGATTAATAACGATAACCAGAAACCGGAGCCCGTTGAAAGGGACGAAGAGATATTTGACGAAATGTCTGTTGGTCAGAATCAGGAAGTAAATGAAGACAATTTGACAGAGGGTACAACTGATCTTGAAGAAGAACTGGATGACCTCAACAAAAAATATGATGAGCTGAACAACAGTTTTCTTCGCCTGCATGCCGAGTTCGATAATTTTCGCAAGCGAACGTTGAAAGAGAAAGCCGAGCTGATAAAGAGTGGCGGTGAACGCGTATTGCTCGACATCATCACGCTCGTGGATGATTTTGAACGTGCACTCGTCATCCTTCACGATGCCGAAGATAAGGATGCCATGCTTGAGGGGATGGATCTGATCTATTCCAAATTTATCAGTTTCCTGAAGCAACACGGGATTAATGAGATTGAGGCAATCGGACAACCTTTCGATGCGGAACGTTTTGAAGCGGTGACCACCATTCCCGTGACAGATGCATCAGAGAAGGGTTTGATTGTGGATTGCATTCAGAAAGGGTACGAAATGAACGAGAAGATCATTCGTTTTCCAAAAGTAATTGTGGGAGAATAACATGGCTACAAAGAGAGATTTTTACGAAATACTGGACATTCCTAAATCCGCATCCGCGGAAGAGATAAAAAAAGCTTACCGCAAGAAAGCCATACAGTTTCACCCCGATAAAAACCCGGGGGATAAAAAGTCGGAGGAGAACTTCAAGGAGGCAGCTGAAGCGTACGAGGTACTGAGCGATGATAACAAACGAGCCCGCTATGACCAGTATGGTCATGCCGGTCTGGGTGGTGCAGCATCATCAGGTGGCGGTTTTGGTGGAGGGATGTCTATGGATGATATCTTCTCGCAGTTTGGCGATATCTTCGGCGGTCATTTTGGCGGCTTCGGTGGTTTCGGCGGCTTTGGCGGCAGCCAGCGTGGCAGGAGAGTGAACCGCGGTTCTGATCTCAGGGTGAAGGTGAAGCTGACGATGAAAGAGATCCTTAATGGTGTGGAGAAGAAGATAAAGGTGAAGAAATATGTCTCCTGTTCTCATTGTGATGGCAATGGATCGGAGGACGGCACCTCTGTCACTACCTGTCACACCTGTAACGGCTCGGGAGTGGTCACACGTGTGGCAAACACCATACTGGGGCAGATGCAGACCTCTTCCACCTGTCCCACATGTAACGGTGAAGGAAAATCAATCACAAAGAAGTGTGCCCATTGCAACGGTGAGGGTATTGTCCGCGAAGAGGAGGTGATCTCCATCAGGATACCTGCCGGTGTGGCTGAGGGGATGCAGCTCTCCATGTCGGGAAAAGGGAATGCCGCCCGCAGGGGAGGAGTCAACGGTGATCTGCTGATCGTCATCGAGGAGGAGGAAGATCCCAACCTGATACGCGATGACAATGATGTGATATATAACCTGTTTCTCAGCTTCCCCATGGCAGCACTGGGTGCCTCTGTGGAGGTGCCGACCATTGATGGTGTGGCGAAGGTGAAAATTGAGCCGGGAACACAACCGGGCAAGGTGTTGCGCCTGCGCAATAAGGGATTGCCCACGGTGAACGGTTACGGACGTGGCGATGAGCTGATCAACGTGAATGTATACGTGCCGGAGAACCTGAACGAGAAAGAACGTAAGGTGATGGAAGAGATGAAGAAATCGGAAAACTTCACCCCTTCGTCCTCCGCAAAGAAAAATGTCTTTAATAAATTCAAAAAGATGTTTGACTAACAAACAGAGATCTTTATACACTACCAATCGAAAAAATAGCGGCAAACCTGCATAAGTTTGACCGCTATTTTTGTCTTCCACACCTGGGCGATCACCGGGAAAACAGGTAAAATGAAATAAAAAAAGTAAAAATAACGCCGAACTGTAAGGTATATCGAATAATTTTCATTTATTTGCAACTGTTAAAAATCCAGCACAACAGAAAATGAGTAATTATTCAATCAAATCCCTGGAGCAATATTTCAGGGTCTACAGGCGCTCTATTGAGAAGCCGAAGAAGTTTTGGGGCAGCATTGCGGAGGAAAATTTCACCTGGTTTCAGAAATGGGACAAAGTAATGGAGTTTGATATGCAACAGGCCCGTTTTACCTGGTTCAGGAATGCGAAGCTCAACATCACAAAAAATTGTATCGACAGGCATCTTGCCACTGATGGTGATAAGCTTGCCATCATCTTTGAACCGAACAATCCGGATGAGGCTCCCCGCTATTATACCTACAATCAGCTCTATGCTGAAGTATCCAAAATGGCGAACCTGCTTCGTGACCAGGGCATTGAGAAAGGTGACAGGGTCTGCATTTACCTGCCCATGATACCGGAGCTGGCCATCAGCATGCTTGCCTGTGCCCGCATCGGTGCGATCCACTCGGTGGTTTTTGCCGGCTTCTCAGCCAATGCTCTGTCGACACGCATCAATGATTCTACCTGTAAGATGCTGATCACCTCGGATGGGGGATTCAGGGGGAGCAAAACGATTGAACTGAAAAAAATTGCCGATGAAGCACTCGAAAACAGTCCCACCATTGTGAAAGTGCTGGTAGTGAACAGAACCGGTCAGGCGGTCACCATGAAAGAGGGACGTGACCACTGGCTACAGCCACTGCTGGATAATGCTGCAGCCACCAGTCAGGCTGAGGTGATGGATGCAGAAGATCCCCTGTTTATACTCTACACCTCCGGATCAACGGGAAAACCCAAGGGTATGCTTCATACCAATGCAGGATATATGGTCTATACGGCATATACCTTCAAGAACATCTTTCATTACAGGCCGGATGATATCTACTGGTGTACAGCCGATATAGGCTGGATCACAGGCCACTCCTACATCCTTTACGGACCACTGCTGAACGGTGCCACAACCGTTATTTTTGAAGGGACTCCCTCTTATCCTTCCTACAGCCGCTTTTGGGATGTGATCCAGAAGCACAGGATCAATCAGTTCTATACCTCACCTACAGCCATCCGCTCATTGGCAAAAGAGAAAATTGAATATGTGCAGGGCTTTATGCTCGACTCACTAAAGGTGATCGGATCGGTAGGTGAGCCGATCAACGAGGAGGCCTGGCACTGGTACAACGATCATGTTGGCAACAAGAAGTGCCCGCTGGTGGACACCTGGTGGCAGACCGAAACAGGAGGTATACTGATCTCGGCCATTCCATTTGTGACACCGACGAAACCGACCTATGCCTCGTTGCCTTTTCCCGGTATCAAGCCGGTGTTGATGGACGAGCTGAGGAATGAGATCAGGGGTAATCAGAAGACAGGGAATCTCTGTATTGAGTATCCCTGGCCTGCCATCGCAAGGACCATCTGGGGTGATCATCAGCGCTATATAGATACTTATTTCACCAAATTCCCCGGCAAGTATTTCACCGGTGACGGTGCACTACGTGACGAGGTGGGTTATTACCGCATCACCGGCAGGGTGGATGATGTAATCATCGTCTCCGGGCACAATATGGGTACGGCGCCCATTGAAGATGTGATCAATGAGCATCAGTTCGTGGCTGAGAGTGCCATCGTGGGCTATCCGCATGAAATAAAAGGGAGTGCACTCTACGGCTTTGTTGTCTTGAAGGAGACCGGGTTATGGCGCGACAGGAACAACCTTATCAAGGAGATCAACCAGCTGATCACAGACCAGATAGGTCCCATTGCCAAGCTGGACAAGATACAGTTCGTTACCGGATTACCCAAGACACGCTCGGGAAAAATTATGCGGCGTATCCTCCGTATAATTGCCGAAGGTGATGCGTCTGACTTCGGTGATATTACCACGCTGGTAGACCCTGAGATTGTGGAGGAGATACTAAAAGAGAGATTATGATCGCTTTCTTGTTAAAGTGAATCACTTTTCTGTGTTTTTATCATATTGCTTTTCCCGGTCAGATATTAAAATAATTCATATGATTCCTTGAAATTATAAAGAATATGCCATATATTTGTCAATTAAATAAAAAAATAAACAATCTATTCAGATTGCACGATGGATGATTGCGATGGTTTCCGGTTTGCATGAACTCTCTGATAACAAAAATGAATATGAGAAGAATAATTTTACTGCTTGTTTGGTTATCGTTATTATCATTCAACAGCGCTTGTAATTCGGGTGAACCGCAAACAAAAGCCGAACAGGCAGGCTGGAAACTCTCTATGCAATCTTATACCCTGCACCGTTTTACCGCAGTGGAAGCATTAGAGAAAACGCAACAGCTGGGTCTGCATTATATCGAGATCTATCCCGGTCAGAAGATGGGTGGTGATTTCGGGGAGGCGCTTTTTGGTTTCACGTTAGGTGAGGAGGATCAGGAGAGATTAAAATCACTGGCTGCATCGAAGGAGATCAGGATTGTCTCTTCAGGGGTCTGGACAGCCACACGAGAAGAGTGGGACAGGGTGTTCGCTTTTGCTGAAAATATGGAGCTTGAGTTTATCAGTGCTGAGCCGGCACTGGACGATTGGGATGTGGTGGAGAGTCTGGCGAAGCAGCACCGGATAAAGGTGGCTGTACACAATCACCCGAACGAATCATCCTACTGGAAGCCGGAGATACTCCTGCAAGCCATTGAGGATCGTTCCGACTTGCTGGGTTCGTCAGCAGATGTGGGGCACTACAAGCGAATGGGTTTAGATCCGTTAGAGTGTATCAAACAGCTGGAAGGAAAGATCATCTCGTTACATTTCAAAGATATTGCCCCCACAGAAGGTGTAGAGACCCTTGAAGATGTTGTCTGGGGTAGGGGTGTATTACAGGTTGATGAGATGTTGAAAGAGCTGAAACGACAAAAGTTCAGGGGTTATTTCACCATTGAGTATGAAGCCAACTGGGAAAACAACCTCCCTGAAATTAAAGAGTCTATCGACTACTTCAACGAAGTGGTGGAGGAGCTATTTTAGTTGATGGGGCAGAACCCAGAAGAGGCAGCCAGCAGGTGAGACGCTTTACAAATGACATGTGCTTTGTTCATTAATTGGGTTCCTGCTGTTCTCACTTCTGTTCGGGAAACAGTTGCAATAATTCCAGGATATCCTGGTCGGTAACCTTGCGGCCAAATTCACATATTTCGAATGCCTCGATCGTATTCACCGCCTGTGCACTGCTTCCATACCATTTCTCTACCACCGGCAGATCCTCTGCTTTTATCTCTCCTCTCTTCAGCACGTATACGTTCAGTACGTGCTCCAGCCTTCCTTCCCGGGTCTCAGGGATCACCTCTTTGCTCCGGTTGATCCAGGGCAGCCATTCGTAGATTTGTGATTCGTGTGCATCAATGGCATCTGCTTTCTCCCTCACCACCGGTGTGATGTCTACCACGATATCGGGAGAGGGCTTTTGACGATTGGTGTAACGTCCCCTGGTGTAAAGGAACAGTGGGTTCTCCTCCAGCGCCGGGACCTCCGGCAGGATCTTCGGGACAGTGACCAGGAAAGCGGCATCTTGGACCAGCAGCGAAGCATTCCGGTGGTCGGGGTGATAGTCGTAGGAGGGATGGGTGATTACAATATCAGCCTTCCACTCCCGGATCAACCGTATTACCTCCATGCGGTTCTTGAGTGATGCTTCCAGTTCACCATCCTCATTGTTGAGCACCTCATATTCACAGTTCAACCGGTTCGCTGCCTCCCGTGTCTCCTTGTACCTGCGGAAGGCGATCTCATTTTTCGTGCCCTGGTGATGTCCCTTGTTGCCGTTCGTGAGCGAGACGTATTTGATCTTATAGCCCAGGCGGGTGAGCAGGATGGTGGTGCCCCCGGTTGTCAACTCGGCATCATCCGGATGGGCACAGATCACGATGACCCTTTTTCCCTTCTCTTTCGTCTGATTCTGCTCGTTAGCATTCACCTTCGTTGATACTGCTCCGAGAAGCATGACCACCATTGAAAGGATTGTTGCCTTCAACCAGATACGAGTGCTCTTGTTTGTTTTGACTCCCTCCTGTTGAGGAATTGTTTGCAGGGATCGAAAATTCTTTTCATGTGGACCTATTTGCTTATTGTGATTGACTCGATACGCAGGACTCGTTCGTCGCCCTGGGAGGTGACGCTAATCGCGGGGTACTGCCACCGGAGGATACCTCGACCCATCGCTCGTGAATTCAAAGTTACACATATTCCCATCAATTAACCAAATTGCTTTATCAATGTTTTTGTCTTCCTGAAAATCCTGCCGGTAAACAACGTTTTCCACCATTTGTTTTCTTCTCTCCAGTACCAATGAATGCAGAAGGTCCATCAATTCCCTGTCTCAGGGGTTGGATGATTGTGCAAATTGATATATGTTCGGTCCCCCTTGATAATAGGCTGCCTCCATTCTGAACCATTGAATAGTTCTGTACCCCGCATTAAATAACGCGCACAACGGGTGACAGAGAGTTCTATTTTCAGTCCAAAATTTCCATGATTTCTTTTTGCAGCTCTTCTGCCATACGGATAAATCCAAGGTCGGTGAGGTGAATCCCGTCGACGGTGGCTTCACCATCTATTCCAATCAGCTTTTCACCTGAGAGGTAGAAGATATTTTCATAACCGTTTTGAATCAATTGATCAAATTCTTCCTTAAGGGCTCTGTTCTTCTCCGCAACAATGTTGTAGGTGTACTGATCGAATGCGGCGTGTGGAAACAGTACCGACTCTACAAAAAGGATAGGAATCTGATTGTTCTGTTTGCGCAGTTTCTCTGTAAAGAGTACGGTTTTTTCCCTGATCTGTTGCAGATTCACGTTGGGGATGAAGTCAAGGACAAAAAGACCCGCATCGGTACGACGGCTCATTAATTCGGCTATTTCATAGTCCAGCTGTCCGTTTCCGCTGAATCCCAGGTTGATCACTTCTCTGTTCAGCCACCGTTCGAGTATGTTGGTATAAGACATCCCTGGACGGGTGGCGCAACCTCCCTGTGTGATGCTGGTTCCGTAACAAACAATCGGTTTATCAGTGGTAGGATAAGCTAATGCCGGAGCTTTGATATATGCGTTGGAATCAATGCCGACAGATAGTTCCGTTATTCCGTCGTAAAGCGGTAGATAGAGGAGATACTCTCTCTCCTCCGGGATCATATTGGAGATAATCACTTTCTCATTCTCCTTTGCTGTGGGGCGCCCTGTATTTACAAACTGCCATTTTTCACCATTCCATGCGTAGAGATCCAACCCTTTTATGCCGGTGTCGGTCATATGATTCATGCTCACATCCCCGAGCAGGCTCCATCGGGCCGACAGAGTGGTTGTATTACTGCGAAAACGAAGTGCAAGTCCGGAACTGTTTTTGCCCAGATGCCACACGGGAGGACGGGTTATACTCTGTAGATACGCCGGCAGTCGCTCATAGCGTGACTCCGTTTCATCGGTAATTTTACCGATCAGCGGAAACTGTGATGCATCATAATATTGCGTCTGTGAAAAGGTGACGGAGTTGATACCCAGCAGCATCAACACTATAAGAAGGTGACTGCTAGTTTGAAATAACATAATTGCTTGTTTCATATTTTTTGTGTGAAAAGGCCTGTTACCTGGGCCACTCTGTTTCAATGCCCTGACGTTCATTCTCCCGCTGGAACTCAGCAAGAAGAGTCTTCTGCTCCCGAACAGCACGGAAAGGTACTTTCTTCTTTCCTGCGAAAGCGATCAGGCAACCTACTGCCTCTCCTATGCTCCATTCTACTGGGTGCAACCTGTAACACCCGTTGGTGATATGGGTAGTACCAATGTTCTTGTTGGCAGGAAGAAGATTGTTCACTCTTTGCGGGAGCAGTGCTCCCAGTGGTATCTGGAAGGGAAGGGATGAGAAATCAATGTAATTGTTGCTGCGTGAACTGGGATGAAGATCTATATGATAGTAGCCGACACCAACGCTGTCATGGAAATCTGCTGATTTTTTGCCGGCGATAGCTCCTGCCACCAGTTTTCGGTTCTCTGCTCCCACATGCTCCTCAAGGACAGTGAACTCAGCGCGTATTCTTCTTGCCTCTCTGATGTAAGGGTATTTAGCCATCCCATCCCGTGTTCCCATCACGTCGCCCCGCAGCCTCAGCCCACGCCATCCTGCTCCACCATCAGGGCGCGGTGCCTCTGTCTGAAGCCAGTAAAACAGTGAGTGACTCAACTGCTTGGCACTTGCAAGATGCTTATTGAACTCCTTCTCCGGCACATCAATCAGGTTGCCCGGGAAGAAATCGTTCTGAGGCCAGTTTACAATAGTGATGTCACCATCATAGGTTCCTTCGGTAAAGTTCTTCTGGTTGATGATTCGTCTGTAGTTCCATAGGTTCAATACGCCCTCCAGATTCCCGCCGGTAGGTTCAAACCCAAGTTTTTTGGGTTGCAGTGTGCGCGGATCGGAATAGGTGAGATCGAGTAACCGTCCTGACCATGGTGGCGTCATCTCCGGGATATAATTTCTCCAGTAATCATACCCATCAGGTGGATCCTGGATGTTATCCACACCCGGTTGATAATCCATTGCAAAACAAACCGTAAACGCCTGGTTATTCATCGGATCGGCTTTGTCAGGTGCATGCAGCTCTCCGGTCATCCTTTTGGATTCAGTACCGGTTATATACTCGGTACCGGTGAGAGGAAGCAGATCCCCACACTCTGTGGCATCGACAAAAGATTTGCCGGAGAGAACAATCCGGTCGCCACTATACAAATTCTCCACCTCAATATCCAGGACATTATCTCCCATGACATTGGCCCCAATCGCTTTATAATCCGTCAATAGCTGTAGCTTACCACTACTCATATAGGGAGCCAGCATATCGGTCAGCACAGACACCGACACCCTCGGCTCATGACATATGCGGGAGACAGACCCATCTCCGGGGTTCAGATTCTGTCTTGCTTTGGCTGATTGTGTCAGAGGATAGTGTTGACGATAATAGTCCCGTACCCTGTTCCTGTACTCCCGATACGATTTTGGAGCTCCATGCGTTTCTATCCATTGATGTTCATCGGGTGGTACACCCTGTTGTGATATCTGACCTCCAATCCAGTCGGTCTCCTCTGTCATGATGACCTTCAATCCGTTGCGACAGCTGGCAAGAGCCGCTGCACAACCACCCAGGCCTCCACCGATGATAATTACGTCGGCATTCAGTTCGCGGGATCCTGTATTTCTTCTGTTTTTCCCAGTTTTTGTGGCAGGGGTGAAAGCAGCGCAGCTCTTAAGCGCTGCACTGCCGCCCAATATGGAGGCGTAGGTTATAAAACTTCTTCTGTCCATTGTCATTGTCTTTTATCGGTCGTTACTTTGTTGATCAATAAGCATTGTTAATCAGTAAAATATAAAGCATCATACCACGATTGGGTTTAAAATATAAGTCGTGGAAATGATTGTGTCAGTTATTCACTAAAGGATGCATCTCTTCATATACATAGTCCCAATTTAATCTTGTGGCAATGGGATTAAGCAGTTGTGCTGCAATTTTCTTTTGTCCATTATAGGAGGGATGCCAATCCGACCCGAGATCATCACCCTGATTCAGCAGATTGTCAGGAAGCCCTGCGAAATAGAGTTGATCATCTTTCAACACATTTCTGAAGTAAAGGGTCAATTCTTTGACATAGGAATAACAGGGTTCATTGATCATCGGTCCCACCACACAAAAAACCGGAATATCTCCGTA